>Ga0209346_1000016_pt1 | contig 324560 bp, 303 predicted proteins | sample AutmiccommunBRH9_FD_187381 | JGI IMG/M metagenome (GOLD analysis project Ga0209346, IMG submission 187381) | Deep subsurface microbial communities from Mt. Terri, Switzerland - Autotrophic microbial communities BRH/9 (SPAdes) (version 2) | ecosystem: Environmental > Aquatic > Deep subsurface >...
ATTATGGGCGGCGGCTGAAGACCCTCAAGGGCCTCACGCCCTTCGAATACATCTGCAAAATGTGGACAATCGAGCCAGACAGATTTAACCTCAATCCAACCCATCAAATGCCGGGACTAAACACCTAGGTCCTGACCCTAGCCCGCAAGGATCAGCGCTGCCGCACAGCCGAGCACGATCATGCTGCGCGCAAGATTGAGCGGGTCAATCCGCCCAGTGGCAGCGATAAGCGGATGAGCAATGGCAAGCGTGCGGTTCATGCGGGCGATCATCGCGCCGAATCGCTAACGAATCGTTAAATCGCCGTCGCTGCGGGGGCGGGCGCGGCGGGCATTTGCTGGCTGGCGCAGTGGAACCCGCCGCCGCCCGCCAGCACTGCCTCTGCCGCCAAGCCGATCGTGGTGCGGTCGGGGAACAGCGCGGCAATCGCGGCGACGCCCTCGGCATCATGGGGCGAACCGAAGGTCGGCACCACCACCAGATGGGTGGTGATGGCGAAGTTCACATAGCTTGCGGGTTCGATCACGCCACCCCGCTCGATGCGTCCGGGCGAGGGGATGCGCGCCACCTCCACCCCTAAAGCTGCGGCGCGTGCGGCGGCATCGGCATAGATATCCGCGTTGGGATCGTCCGCGCCGGTCGCCTCTGGCACCACCAGCCGGTTTGGCCCGACAAACCGCGCAAGATTATCGACATGGCCATCGGTGTGATCGTTGATCAGCCCATCGCCCAGCCACAGCACACGGGTGAAACCCAGCTGCGCGGCCAGCTGCGCCTCGATGTCCGCGCGGGTCATCGCCGGGTTGCGATTGGGATTGAGCAGGCATTGCTGCGTGGTGGCGACCAGCCCGGTGCCGTCACCGTCAATCGCCCCGCCTTCAAGGATCATCGGCGACGTGCTGAGCGCCAAGCCCGCATCGCGCGCCAGCTGCGCGCCGATGGCCTGATCGCCGGGCATCAGATATTTGCCGCCCCAGCCATTGAAGCCAAACCGCCGCGCGGCGCGTCTGGCCCCGTCAAACACCACCAGCGGCCCGGTGTCGCGCAGCCAGATGTCGCCATAGGTGCGCCGCTCCAGTGTCACCTTGGCGCTGACAAGTTGGCGCGCGCGGGCTTCGTTGACGTCATCGCGCACCAGCAGCCGCACCTCCTGCCCGCTTTCGGCCACAGCATTGGCGAACGCGGCGATCTGCTCTTGCGCGGGGGCAAGCCAGCCGGGCCATTCCTCAGCCAGATGCGGAAAACCGATCCACAGCCAGTCCTGCGGCGCCCATTCGGGCGGCATGATCATCGTCATGAACGGATCAGCAGCCCCCATCCGCCGCCGCGCAGGCATCGTCACGCACCGCCTTGAACTCGTCCCCCTCGTGCCAGTTGGGCCAGCTCGTGCTCATCGCCATCATCCGGCCGATGCGGAAGAACAGCTGCAAATCGGCCATCACGCCCGACCAGTCCCAGCTTTCGTCGAATTCATCCTTCGGCCCGTGGTAGCGGTTTTCGGTATAGTCCTTCGCCACGGCAGTGCCTGCGTCGATCCCACCGTCGATCAGATCGACGCCGCCATCAATATACAGCATCGGCACGCCAAGCTTGGCAAAGGCGAAGTGATCCGAGCGGTAGTAATACCCGGCCTCCGGCTTGGGATCGGGCGTGATCCTGCGGTCGCTGGCTTCGAGCGCGGTGTTGAGGAAGGCGTCAAGCTGCGACTTGCCCGGCCCCACCACGGTCACGTCCTTGGCCGGGCCGGCCATCTGGAACGCGTCCATATTGATCCCGCCGACCGTCTGCGCCAGCGGAAACACCGGGTTGGCGGCATAGTAACTTGCGCCGAGCAGGCCCGATTCTTCGGCTGTTACCGCGAGGAACACCAGACTGCGGCGTGCAGGCCCAGCCTTGGCGTGGGCTTCGGCCAAAGCGACAAGCGCCGCCGTGCCGGTGGCATTATCGACCGCGCCGTTGCAGATGTCATCGCCATCGGGCGCAGGCGTGCAGCGCCCAAGGTGATCCCAATGCGCGGTGTGAAGCACATATTCATCGGGCGCTTCGGTGCCCGGAAGGATGCCGATCACGTTGTGCGATTTGAAACTGCGAAAATCACTGGCAAAGCTGGTTGCCGCAGTCAGGCCGAGCGGCACGGGCTTGAACCCCTTCGCCTGCGCCGCGGTGGTCAGCGCGTCGAGATCCTGTCCGGCGGCTTTCAAAACCTTGCGCGCAGCATCTTCGGTGATCCAGCCGTTCATCTGGGTCAGCGGCGGGGCGTTATCACCGCGCTGGGCATAGGCCTGCGGGCCGCTCCACGAACTTTCGACCACGTTCCAGCCATAGCTGGCCGGTTCGGTCTGATGCACGATCAGCGCACCAGCCGCACCCTGCCTTGCGGCCTCTTCATATTTATACGTCCAGCGCCCGTAATAGGTCATCGCGCGGCCATTGAACGGGCCGTCAAGGCCATCGGCCTGCCAATCGGGATCATTGACAAGGATCACCACTGTCTTGCCCTTGACGTCGAGCCCGGCGTAATCGTTCCAGCCGCGTTCGGGCGCGTTGATGCCATAGCCGACGAACACCATTTCGCTGTTCGCCAACGCGGTCTTGGCTTCTTCGCGGTAGGTCACGCCAACCCAGTCCTTGGCGAAATCGAGCGCGATGTTCGCACCCTTGCCCGCAATCGTCAGCGGGGCGTAATCCTTGCCCGTGATCTCGATCAGCGGGACTTCCTGCACCCACGAACCATTATTGCCCGGCTGCAACCCCGCCGCCTTGAAACGTTCGGTCAGCAAGGCGATGGTCTTTTCCTCGCCCACAGTGCCGGGCATCCGCCCTTCAAATTCGTCGCTCGACAGGATGCGGGTGACGTCTTTCATGGTGGCTTCGGAAATGTCGCCGTCAGCCACTTCGGGAATATCCATCCCGTCGATCCCGCCATTCGGCGCAATCGCATCGCAGCCCGCCAGCGCCAATGCCGCCGCCATTACCGCGCCAAGCGCCCCGATCCGTGCTTTCATCGTCACCGCATCCTTGTGTCTGATCCGTGTCATGGCAGTGCAATTGCAGAGCCAGCGCGGGCGCGCAAGCATCAGGTCTTGCAGCAAGCCTCCCGCAGCGCCAGACAGGCGGGCGATGACCGATGCTGCACACGCCGATTGGGACAGCGCGCTGACCCGCGCCCGCACCCACGCGCCCTTCCTGGCCCGCGCATTGGAACGCCAGCCCGATCTGGCCGCTTTGCTGAGCGCAGGCGAGGGTGACGCGGCGCTGGAATGGGCGCGGGCACAGGGCGAGCACCCTGATGCAGAAGTAGCACTGCGGCGCGAGCGGTTGGCGCTGGCGGCGGCGCTGGCGGTCGGCGATCTGGCCGGAGCCTTCGCGCTGACGCAGGTGGTGAGCGAACTCACCGCCTTTGCCGACCGCGCATTGGACCGCGCAATCCGCACCGCGATTGCCGAACGCACTGATAGTGACGCTGCTGATGGCTTCATCGCGCTGGCGCTGGGCAAGCAGGGCGCGGGGGAGCTCAACTATTCATCCGACATTGACCCGATCCTGCTGTTTGACCGTAATCGTCTGACGCGGCGGGCGAGTGATGATCCGGGGGAGGCGGCGCAGCGCTATGCCCGCCGGGTGGTGGCGCTGCTTTCGGCCAGCACGGCGGATGGATATGTGTTGCGGGTCGATCTGCGCCTGCGCCCGGCGAGCGAGATCAGCCCGCTGGCCGTGCCGGTCGGTTCGGCGATGGCGCATTATCAGGGCGCGGCGCTGGCATGGGAACGCGCCGCCTTTGTCCGCGCGCGCGCGGCCGCAGGGGATATTGCGGCGGGTGAGGATTTTCTCACCGCAATCCGGCCGTTCGTATGGCGCGCCCAGCTTGATTTCGGCGCGGTGGAGGAAATCCGCGCGCTCACCTTGCGTATTCGCGAAAGCTACGAAGGCCCGGCCGACCCCGGCCCCGGTTTCGACATCAAGCGCGGGCGCGGCGGTATCCGTGAGATCGAATTCTACGCCCAGACCCATCAGCTGATCCACGGCGGGCGCGATACATCGCTGCGGGTGCGCGGGACGCGCGCCGCGCTGGATGCGCTGGCGGTGGCGGGGTGGATCAGCGCGGAAAATGCAGTCACGCTGGGCGATGCCTATGACCGGCTGCGGATGATCGAACACCGTTTGCAGATGGTGCATGACCGCCAGACCCATGCACTGCCCGAAGGCGCAGCGCTGGATAATGTCGCGCGGCTTGACGGGCTGGCCGATGGCGCGGCGCTGATCGCGGAACTCGCCGAAATCACAGCGCGCAGCGCACGCATTTACGAAGAGCTGATCGGCGCGCCCGAAGCCGCGCCAGTGGCGGTGGCCATGCCGACCAGCGCGCTTACCCATCAGCTTGGCACATGGGGCTTTGCCGAACCCGATGTGGTAGCCGAACGGATCGAAAGCTGGCGCGACGGGCGGCACGCCGCGATCCGTTCGCCGCAGGCGGTGGAAGCGTGGGACCGGCTCGCCCCGGCACTGATCCAGGCGATTGCGCACAGCGATGATCCGATGCGCGCGATCACCCGCTGGGAACGGATCATCGAAAATGTGCCGTCGGCGATCACCACTTTCCGCCTGCTCGACGCGCGGCCTGATCTGCTGAACCGCTTGGTCGCCGCGCTGACGCTGGCCCCGGCGCTGTCGGACGAGCTGGCGCGCAAGCCCGAATTGCTCGACACGCTGATCGACAGGAATGCACTTGATCTGCCGGGTGACATTGCCGCGATCATGGCGCGGATGCGCGGCGCGGCGATCCGCGATGATTACGAGGCGCTGCTCGATGCGATCCGGGTGGTGACGGGAGAAATTCGCTTCGCGCTCGGCATTCAGCTGATCGAGGGATTGGCCGATCCGCTCGACATCGCCCGCGCGCTGTCACGCACCGCCGAGGCCGCGCTTGCCCTCGCCGCCGAGGCGACCGCGCAGGAATTTGCGATCAACCACGGACGCATCGCGGGCAGCGAATTGCTGATTCTCGGGCTTGGGCGGCTGGGCGGCGGGGCGCTCACCCATGCGTCTGATCTTGATATCGTCTACCTGTTCACGGGCGATTTCGCCGCGCAATCGGACGGGGCGCGGCCCTTGGGCGCGACCCGCTATTACAATCGTCTCGCCAGCCGGGTCAGCGCGGCGCTGTCGGTGCCGACTGCGCAGGGCGCGCTCTACGAAGTCGACACGCGGCTGCGCCCGCAAGGCAATCAGGGGCCATTGGCGGTCAGTTGCGAGGCGTTCGGCAAGTATCAGCGCGAGGCGGCGTGGACGTGGGAACACATGGCGCTCACCCGCGCGCGGGTGCTGCATGGCTCACCCGATGCGCGCGCCGCGCTGGAGGCGGTGTTGGCCGAAGTGCTGCACGCCCCGCGCGACAAGTCCGCATTGCGCGATGCCGTGCTTGAGATGCGCGCCGAAATGGCGAAGCACAAACAGCCGGGCGGGCCGCTGGATGCCAAGCTGGCGCGCGGCGGCCTCGTCGATATCGAGTTTGTGATTCACTATCTGCAACTGAAAGGCGAGGCGGCGGATGGCGCACCGCTGGCCGAAATCGCGCCGCAAGCGTTCGATCCCGATCTGGCAACTGCACTGGCGGGGCTGATCACTGCCGGGCTGCTGTCTGACACGCTGATCGAACCGCTGGCGCTGATGCGGCGAATGCTGGTCGCCGGACGCCTGCTGGCACCGGGCGGGCGGGAGCCGCCGCCATCGGGCGCGCGCGTTTTGGCGCGGGCGTGCGGGTTCGACAGCTATGATGCGCTGGTGCAGGCGTTTGCTGCGGCGCGGAATGTCGTCGCGGGCGTGTGGAAACAAATTCTGGGCACAGACATTCTCGATTCCGAACAACAGGAGCACACAAGATGAGTAATTTCGCAGGCATTGGTGACGCCATCCCCGATATCGCCATGGAAACCCCCGATGGCGGACAGGTGAAGCCATCGGACTTTGCCGGATCAAAGCTGGTGATCTTCTTCTATCCGAAGGACGACACCCCCGGCTGCACCACTGAAAACAAGGATTTCTCGGCCTTGCAGGGCGAATTCGAAGCGGCGGGCACCAAACTGCTCGGCGTGAGCAAGGACCCGGCCAAAAAGCACCAGAAATTCATCGCCAAACACGGCCTTACCGCCCCGCTCGCCAGCGATGTCGAGGAAGGCGGGCTGTCCGACGCGCTCGGCGTGTGGGCGGAAAAGCAGATGTACGGCAAAACCTATATGGGCATGGTGCGCGCGACCTATCTGGTGGATGCCAACGGCAAAATCGCCCGCATCTGGCCCAAGGTAAAGGTCGCCGGCCATGCCGAGGAAGTGCTGGCGGCGGCCAAGGCGCTCTGATTCTGTCAGTGGAAAGCGTTGCCCACGCCATTCGCGCCGCTCTACTGACGCCAGATCTGCGCGCCAAATGCTTTGCTGCGCGCCGCGTCGCACGCGATTGGCGCAAGGGCGCGCTGGCTTGGCGGCATGACGCCCCCATGCCCGATCAGCCTGCATGGCCGGATACGCCCGAATTGCTCGCGCCAAGCCAGATGCCCAAGCGCGGCAAGTTTGGTTCCGAGCGCGCGCGCATCGCACTGTGGCACAGCCTTGCGCATATCGAATTCGTGGCGATTGATCTGGCGCTCGACATGGCCGGGCGCTTTGGGGAGGCAATGGGCGCAGAATTCGTCAGCGATTTCCTCGATGTCGCCGCCGATGAAGCGATGCATTTCGCGCTGCTGGCGCGCAAGCTGGAACAGCTCGGCAGCCATTACGGCGCGCTTCCGGCGCACGCAGGGCTGTGGGAGGCCGCGTATGCCACCCGCCACGACGTCACTGCGCGCCTGGCAGTGGTGCCAATGGTGCTCGAAGCGCGCGGGCTGGATGTGACCCCTGCGATGCTCGAACGGGTGCAGGCGGCAGGCGATGCGGGCGGGGCGAAAATCCTTGCGCGCATCCTTGACGACGAGATCCGTCACGTCGGATTCGGCACCAAACACTTTTTGCGGTGTGCCGAAATGGCGCAAGCCTGCCCCGAATCCCTGTGGCAGAACCTCGTAAAACAGCACTTTGGCGGGGCCATTAAGCCGCCATTCAACGACTCAGCGCGTCTTGCAGCCGGTTTGTCGCGTGAATTTTACACAGTGATTGCACATTAACGATACCCCCGCATAACCACCCTCCAACAACAGGCGCGCAACAGACGTGCCGGAATTTTCCAACGGCAACAGCCGCAATCGGGAACCGGGTCAGTTATGAAATTTGCCGTGCGCCACGTTATCAAGTTTGCAGCTACGGCCTGCGCTGCGTTTATGGTTTCCGCTGCGTCGCCTGCTTTTGCCAACACTGCGAATGCCAATGCCAGCGCCGATATTATCGAACCCGTGCGCGAAGCGCGGAATGATGATGCCGCCAATAATGACCAGCGCTTCAAATCGCTGTTCGCAGGCTGGACCGCACTGGAACGCACCACCCCGACGCTGGGCATGGGTGCGGACATAGCCGCTTTTTCCTCGCCAATTCCTCAGCGCGCAATCTCGGTGCCGTCGCGGATGCCGCTTGAAGGTGCGCAGCTGACCAGCAATTACGGGATGCGCACCCATCCGGTGCTGGGCGGCCGCCGCAAGCATACCGGTATCGATCTGGCCGCGCCAACCGGCACCCCGATCTACGCCACGGCTGACGGCGTGATTGGACGGGCCGACTGGTATTCAAGCTACGGCCTCTACATCAGCATCAATCACGGCGCGTCGATGGAAACCCGTTACGCTCACCTGTCGCGTCTGGCCGTGGCAGCGGGCGACAATGTCAGGAAGGGCGACCTGATCGGCTATGTCGGATCGACCGGCCGTTCGACCGGGCCGCATCTGCATTACGAAGTCCGCGTGGATGGGCTTGCAGTCAATCCGATTCCGTATATGGTAGAAAGCGAAGCACAGCTCGCCTATGTGCGTGACCAGAGATTGACCGGTCAGGGCGGCGAGTAAGGCTGCGAAATTAAGGCTACGAAATTGCCCACGATAAGTGGGCCGGACATTGGAGAGGGTGTCCGATCATGGCGGCGGGTTTACCCGCCGCCTTTTTTGTGTGGCGCTACTGGCTCCCCGCTGATGCCCCCTTCCGAAAATGAGTAGCATTTCTCATACTGTTTTTGCTTGCGGGCCTGTCCCGCTCGGCTAGATTTCTCCTGATAGCCAGACGGCGCACAATTTACGCGCTGCGATAAGGGAGACAAAGCCATGAGTATGCACCCCATCGCGCACGCCGCGACCCGTCCCGATCATCCCGCCGTCATCATGACCGGGTCGGGCAAGCAGATCACCTTTGGCGAATTGGAGGCGGAATCGAACCGCTTTGCGCATCTGCTGCGCGCCCACGGGATCGGTGCCGGCGATGCCTTTGCGGTGCTGCTGGAAAACCGCATCGAATATTTCACGCTGATCTGGGGATCGCAGCGCGCAGGCACGATGATGGTGCCGATCTCCTCACGCCTGACCGCGCCCGAGGCCGCCTATATCATCCGCGATTCCCAAGCAAAGCTGCTGATCACCTCGCCCTATTTCGCAGACGTGCTGGAGGATATCCGCGCTGAATGTCCGGGCCTGACCGTGCTGGTGATGGACGCTTTGGGAAATGGGGGCGGCGCAGAAGATTTCGCCGCCGCACTCGCCGCGCAATCGCCCGCGCCGATTCACGATCAAAGCGCCGGGATGGTGATGCTTTATTCGAGCGGCACCACCGGTCAGCCCAAGGGCATCCGCCCCGCTCCGCCCGAAAATCCCGATCCGCAAGCCACGGTGCCGCTGGTCGGGTTGGCGGTGATGGGGGCGGGCATGCCCACCGATGGATCGATGGTCTATCTCTCCCCCGCCCCGCTCTATCACGCGGCCCCGATCGGCTGGTGCTCGATCGTGCACCGTTTAGGCGGCACGGTGGTGATGATGGAGAAATTCGAACCCGAAGCCGCGTTGCAGGCAATCGAACGTTACAAGGTGACAGATAGCCAGTGGGTGCCGACGCATTTTGTGCGCTTCCTGAAACTCGATCCGGCAGTGCGCACCCGTTATGATCTGTCGAGCCACCAACGCGCGCTCCACGCCGCTGCGCCGTGCCCGGTGCCGATCAAGCGTGACATGATCGCATGGTGGGGGCCAATCGTGAACGAGTATTACGCGGGCAGCGAAGGCATCGGCATGACCATGATCCGCAGCCCCGATTGGCTCACCCATCCCGGCAGCGTCGGCAGGGCGATCTATGGCAAATTGCACATCTGCGGCCCTGACGGCGAGGAACTTGGCCCGGACGAGGACGGCCTGATCTATTTCGAAAACGCCTTGCTGCCGACCTATCACAACGACCCCGCCAAAACTGCCGAGGCGATGCATCCCAGTGGCTGGATGACGCTGGGCGATATCGGGCATCTCGATAAGGACGGCTTCCTGTTCCTCACCGACCGCAAGAGCCACATGATCATTTCCGGGGGCGTGAACATCTACCCGCAGGAAATCGAGAATCTGCTCGTCACCCACGACAAGGTGATGGACGCTGCGGTGATCGGTGCGCCCTGCCCCGATCTGGGCGAGAAGGTGGTGGCGGTGGTTCAACCGCGCGACATGGCTGAGGCTGGCGACGCGCTGGAAGCAGAACTGCGCTCGTTCCTCGGCGGCAGCCTGTCGAAGATCAAAATGCCCAAGCTGTTCGATTTCCGCCCCGATCTGCCGCGCGAAGCCAATGGCAAGCTCTACAAACGCGAACTGCGTGATGAATTTGCGGCGAAAGCGAAAGCTGGCGCGGCGTGAGGCTCTGGCGCAATCCAATCATGCCGCTATGGTGACGACACGCCAACCCTTTGGCGGTGCGATCAATTCCTAACCGCAGTGAACGCCGGGGCCTCGATCAGTGTCACTTCTTGAAGAACTGCAACGCGCCCGCACCGAGGAGGACGTCAAAGACGCCTATATCAAGGCGCTTGGCCTGAAAGGCGTGTTCAAGGGGCTGGTGGACATCCAGACCCCTGAAATCTGGTTCGAGGCCAAGGAATCCCCCACCCCGCCGCTGCTGATGTTCGCGCAGTTGCTCACCTATGTCCGCGCCGCGCGCAAACGGGGCGAGGCGATCCCCGGCTTCCTATGCGTGATCGACCGCGAGAAAGCGGCACTGATGGCGACCGAACACGCCCTGCCGCTGCTGGATGACAGATCCATCGTCTGGCCCAAATCGGGTTCCGCCGCAGACAAGGCGTTGGCGGCGCAGATTGCCCCCACCATCGAAACGCACTTCATCCTCTATCAGATTGACGGGTATGAGGCGGAGTTCATCAAGGCCGCCAGCGATGCGGTGCGCGAAGGGCGGATCATCCGCACCCCGATCACGCCCAACAACCTGCGGCAGGTGTTCGACAAGTGGGTGGCAATGGTCGGCGTGGAACTGGGCGTGACGCGCCCGGCCGATTACGCCGTGCTGTTCTTTGCCGATATCATGCACGATGGCACCAACGAAGCGATGCGCAATCTGCCCGCGCGCCTGCTGTTCAGCGGGGACAAGCCGGTGTTCATCATTGGGGCCGAGCAATATGAATTGGCCAGCGAGCGCGGGTATCGCAATTTCTGGAACATCTATCACCGCCCACCCGAACAGAAGCACCGGCACTATCTGCTCGAACGGCGCGACAGCCTGCTGCCGATGGACGATCAGAAGTTCAAGGGCGCGTTCTACACCCCGCTGCACATCGTCGATAAAGCCTATGACCAGTTGAACGCCACCTTGGGGGCGGACTGGCAGCAGAAATACATCGTCTGGGATATGTGCGCGGGCGTCGGCAATCTGGAGGCCAAGCATTCCAACCTGCGCAACGTTTTCATGTCCACGCTGGATCAGGAGGACGTGACGATCATGCGCAGCAACCCGGCCTTCGCCGGGGCCGAGATTTTCCAGTATGATTACCTCAACGACGATGTGACCGATTTCGGCGCAATTGATTACAGCCTGTCGGGCAAGGTGCCGCAGGCGCTACGACAGGCGATTGCCGATGCGCGCGAGGGCAAGAAGGGCGCGAAGCCGATTCTGGTGCTGATCAATCCGCCTTATGCGGAGGCAACCAACGATAACACGGGCCAAGGTGTGGCACACGATGAATCAGGTGCCAAACCCAAAGTCGCTGCGACTAAGTGGGCCAAATTTGTTGCAAAAGATTATGGAAAAGCGAGCAATGAGCTATTCACACAATTTGTTGCCCGCATTCATAAAGAAATGCCGAGTGCAATATTGTCAATGTTTAGCACTTTAAAATACCTTAATGCCCCTACACTTAAGATTTTTAGAGAAAAGTGGACCGCTAAATATTTAGGTGGATTTGTGGTTCACAGTCGTGCCTTTGATGGCGTCGGTGGAAATTTCCCAATTGGTTTTCTAATTTGGGATACGTCTGCGAACGAACCAATATCGGAGATCATTGTCCGCGCGTTAAATCGCGAAGGGCAGGAGTTGAACACAAAGACTTTCGGGAGCGAACTTGGAAAGTTGTTGCTTACCGATTGGATTGTAAGACCTAGATCAAATGACCAACAGGTAATCCCACTAAAGAACGCGCTTACTCCGGCAACTGCCACCAAAGACCTTCGGGGTACCCGATGGTCCGATGAAGCTTTGGCTTATATGTGGTGCAACGGTAACGATATGCAGCAGGCGAGCAAGACTGCTTTGTTTTCAAGCGGGTTCAATGGCGGACATGGCCTGTTCGTTAATGCCGAAAACCTATGGCAAGCAGCCATTGTATATTCGGTTCGAAAAACCATCCCACACACCTGGCAGAACCATAATGACCAGTTCCTACAGCCCTCCGAGGCGCTGCCTGACCAATTCAAATCCGATTGTCTCGTCTGGATGCTCTTTGAAGGCAAAAACCTCACCGCCGGCGCGGACGGGCTGCGCTGGAATGATCGCGACTGGAGCCTCACCAATCACTTCATCCCCTTCACCGAAGCCGAAGTGGGGGCCAAGGCGCGGTTTGAGAGTGATTTTATGGTGCGATACATGCAGGGCATGGCGTTTTCACCCGAAGCGCAGGCCGTGCTCGACGAAGGCCGCAAGCTGTTCCAGCGGTTCCACGCCACCCGCTTTCCCAACAAGATCAGGGAAGACCTGAAACTGAACCGCGCCGATGCCGGCTGGTATCAGGTCCGCCGCGCGCTCGAAGCTTATGGTGATATCGAACTCACCGATTTCGATCCGTTCAAAGCCGCCTACGCCGCACTGACCGCCAAGCTGCGCCCGCAGGTTTACGAACTCGGCTTCCTGCCGGAATAAGCCGCCCCCAAACCCGTTCGTCCTGAGCCTGTCGAAGGACTGTCCTTCTCTTGATGCACCGAACCAAAGTGGAAGTGCGGCCGTTGACCCTGCGGGTCAGCTTCGCTTCCGATAGGCTCAGGGCGAACGGACGAGGGTGAGCCCTAACCCGGCAACCCGCCGCTTTCCTACGCGCCGTGCGGGTGCCAGGATGGCGGACATGACCTGTCCTGCCCGCTCCCTTCGCCGCTGCTCGAACACGCGTCAGGGGCGGGGCGTTTTTCTGTTCCTGGACAGTGTCACATGTGTCTCCAACACCGACGGCGTGGAGAGGCGAACCGGGCTTATCCCAGCAGTCTTTGCGCAATCGCGCGCACTTCTGCGCCCATGTCGGGCCGCGCCAGTGCAATCGCCAGCGTCGCCTCGACAAAGCCGGTCTTGCTGCCGCAATCGTAACGCGCGCCATCAAACGTTACCGCGTGAAACGGCTGGGTGCCGATCATCTTGGCCATTGCATCGGTCAGCTGGATTTCCCCGCCCGCGCCTTTGCCCTGATGCTCCAGCACCCGCATCACTTCAGGCTGGAGGATATAGCGGCCCGAGAGGATCTTGTTCGAAGGCGCTTGGGCTTGCGCCGGTTTTTCCACCAACCCGCGCACCTCGGTCAGCGTCGCCCCAGAACCGGTAACTTGCGCGCCGGGATCGATCACGCCGTAGCTGGAAACCTGCTCCATCGGCACTTCCAGCACGCTGATAAGGTTGCCGCCAACCTGATTATAGGCCTCCACCATCTGCTTCATGCAGCCGCTACCGCCCTCGCGCGCGACCATCAGTTCATCGGGCAGGAAGATCGCAAAGGGTTCATCCCCCACAATCGCGCGCGCACACCAGATGGCGTGGCCAAGGCCCAATGGCACCTGCTGGCGCACCGCGATCACATCACCCGGCGTGGCGCGTGTGCATTCGAGCACCGACAGATCCTTGCCGCGCTCGGTCATCGTCTGTTCGAGTTCAAACGCGATGTCGAAATGTTCGACAATCCCGGTCTTGCCGCGCCCGGTGACGAAGATCATCTGTTCGATCCCCGCCTCACGCGCTTCGTCCACCGCATACTGGATCAACGGGCGGTCGACCACGGGGAGCAGTTCCTTGGGCACCACCTTGGTCGCAGGCAGGAACCGCGTGCCAAGCCCGGCGACGGGGAATACGGCTTTGCGGATCGGCTTGGGAGGCATCAGCGTATCCTTATTGGCTTGTCATGCGCCTATCCTGATCCGTGCCGCGCTGTTTGCACAAGGTCAATCACTGTTGGCTGTTCTGCGCCACTTGTTGCGCCCAAAGCGCTTTTCGCTAAGGCTGGCGGGATGGACAAACTCATCATTCGCGGCGGCAACCGCCTTTCCGGTTCGATCCCGATTTCAGGCGCGAAAAACGCGGCGCTCACCCTGATCCCCTGTGCCCTGCTGACCGAGGAACCGCTGACCCTGCGCAACCTGCCGCGGCTGGCGGATATTGACGGGTTTCAGCACCTGATGAACCAGTTCGGCGTCACCACCTCGATCCAGGGCACGCGCCCGGAAGATTTCGGCCGGGTGATGAGCATGGAGGCGACCCGGATCACCTCTACCGTCGCGCCCTATGATCTGGTGCGCAAGATGCGCGCTTCGATCCTGGTGCTCGGCCCGATGCTGGCGCGCAGCGGGGAGGCGACCGTGTCGATGCCCGGCGGCTGCGCGATCGGCAACCGCCCGATTGATCTGCACTTGAAAGCATTGGAGGCCTTCGGCGCGCAGATCGAATTGGCGCAAGGCTATGTTCGTGCGGTGCAGCCCGATGGTGGGATGCCAGGCGGAGATTTCGATTTTCCGGTAGTGTCTGTCGGCGCGACCGAGAACGCGCTGATGGCCGCCGTGCTGGCCAATGGGACAAGCAGATTGTTCAACGCCGCGCGTGAGCCGGAAATTGTCGATCTGTGCAATATGCTGGCGGCGATGGGGGCGGAGATCGAAGGGATCGGCACGTCCAACCTCACCATCCACGGGGTAAAGCGGCTGCACGGCGCGACTTACCGCGTGATGCCCGACCGGATCGAGGCGGGTTCCTACGCCTGCGCGGCGGCGATCACCGGGGGCGAGGTGCGGCTGGAAGGCGCAAAGGCCGATGACATGATGGCGACCATCCATGCGCTGCAGGCCATCGGCATCCACGTCGATTGGGACGCCAAGGGTGTGAACGTGCGCGCGAACGGCACGCTGAAAGCGACCAACCTGACCACCGCGCCCTATCCGGGACTTGCCACCGATATGCAGGCGCAGTTGATGGCGCTGTTGTGCAAGGCCGAAGGCGCGAGCGTGCTGACCGAAACGATCTTCGAAAACCGCTTCATGCACGTGCCGGAACTGGCGCGCATGGGTGCGGATATCAATACCGAAGGCCGCACCGCGATCGTCAAGGGGGTCGAGCGGCTGACCGGCGCAGAAGTGATGGCAACCGATCTGCGCGCCTCGATGAGCCTCGTGATCGCCGCGCTGGCAGCTGAGGGCGAGACGACGGTGAGGCGGCTCTATCACCTCGACCGTGGCTATGAGCGTCTGGAGGAGAAGTTGCAGCTGGTGGGCGCGGATATCGAGAGGGTGGATGATTAAGGGCCAGTTGTCATTGCGAGCGCAGCGAAGCAATCCATGGTGAACCGGCTGCGAATCCGCGCGACAGCCGCAATCGAAGTCCATGGATTGCCGCAGCCTTCGGCCTCGCAATGACGAAGTCTAGCGGTTCACCACCAGCCACACCCGAATCGCGCTTGCCAGCCCCGGCGGGGTGGGTGACTTGATACGCTCGGCATCGATCCGGGCGACCAAGGCGGCAATCGCCACGCCCTCAGCGGCAGCCGCCGCGCGCAGCATGTCCCAGAACAGCGGTTCGAGGCTGATCGAGGTCTTGTGACCCGCAATCGAAAGCGAGCGTTTGACCGGCGGGTGATAGGGCGAGGGTGTCTCCATTCCTCTGTATCTAACACTTAAGCCGCTTCAAAGTCGTCCACATATTCGGGATAAAAACCGGGTTCGCGATCCGACCAAGCCGGTGCGGTGGCGGCGGCTTCGGACAGCGATTGCAGCAGCAGCTTGCGCCGTTCGGGGCGGATCGAGGGCAGCGCTGCGGCGGCACAAAAGGCGGCTGGCAGATAGGGGCGCACGCTCGCGCCGAGCATCCGTTCATACAGAAACCGGAAGGCAGAAAAGCATTCCAGCCGTTCCTGCTCCAGATCGAAGGCGGCGATCCGCACCAGCTTGCCGAGGAAGCGTTCAACCTCGTTCGGGGTGCCTTCCTGCGGGATCAGCGCGCGCAGCGCCTTCAAATCCTGGTAGGCAACATATTGGCGGCGGATCGCGGTATTTTCCGCCTCGCTCCGCCCCCAACGGCGAAACGCATCGGTGCGTGCAAGGCCGATATCGAGGCTGCGCTTGATATAACGCTGCTCGGCAGGGGCGAAGCCTGCAAATTCGCGCATCTCGGCAATCGGCATCATCATGGCGCATGTCTCCTTCGACAAGAAGAACGTCGCACGTCATGGTTAATTTAAGGTTAGGTATGGAGGTGGTGGCCGGAGTCTTTGTGTTCCGCATCGCGTCCACGATGCGAAATCCTCGCTCATGCTGGCTACGCCAGCGTCGCTGCGGGCGGCCGGTCGGCCTTGCGGCGCAATGCGTGCGATTTTTGTGCCCGCACGCCTCCGGCGCGCGAAATCCTCGCTTCGCTGCGGTCGGCCTTGCGGCGCACTGCGTGCGCCGATTCACCGCTACACACAAAGTTGGTTGGGTTCAGATCAGACCGGCAAGCGGGCTCGACGGATCGGCATACATCCGCCGCGCCATTCTCCCCGCGAGGTAGGCTTCGCGCCCGGCTTCAACCGCGAGTTTCATCGCGCGGGCCATGCGGATCGGGTCTTTGGCTTCGGCAATGGCGGTGTTCATCAGGATACCGTCACAGCCCAGCTCCATCCCCACCGCCGCATCCGACGCCGTGCCGACGCCCGCATCGACCAGCACCGGCACCTTTGCGCCTTCGACGATCAGGCGGATCATCACCCGGTTCTGAATGCCCAACCCCGAACCAATCGGCGCGCCCAGCGGCATGATCGCAACCGCGCCCGCATCTTCCAATTGTTTGGCGGCAATCGGATCATCGGCGCAGTACACCATCGGCAGGAACCCTTCCTTGGCCAGCACCTCGGTCGCCTTCAGCGTCTCGCGCATATCGGGGTAAAGCGTGCGCGCCTCACCCAGCACTTCCAGCTTGACCAGATCCCAGCCCCCCGCCTCGCGCGCCAGCCGGAGCGTGCGCACCGCGTCCTCACCGGTAAAGCACCCGGCGGTGTTGGGCAGGTAGGTGATTTTCTTGGGGTCGATGTAATCGGTCAACATCGGCGCTTTGGGATCGCTGACATTCACCCGGCGCACTGCCACGGTGACGATCTCTGCGCCCGAAGCCGCGACCGCCGCCGCATTCTGCTCGAAGCTTTTATACTTGCCCGTGCCGACAATCAGCCGCGAGGTGAAAGTGCGCCCGGCCACCGTCCAGCTATCCGCCGGATGATCGCCGCCGCCGACGAAGTGGACGATTTCCAGCCTGTCGCCATCGGCCAGCGGAGCATCCTCCAAAGTCGAACGCGGCACAATTTCGCCGTTGCGTTCAACCGCAACCTTTTCAGGGGCAAGCTCCAGCTCGCGCACCAGATCGGCAATCGTGGCGGCGTGGGTGCGGCGTGGATCGCCGTTCAGCGTGATGGTCTTGGGATCGTTCATGGCGCGAGACATAGGCACTTGCGCCCGCGCTGCAACAGCGAGTTTGCACAATCGCTCAGCGCGCGGCGCGAAGGTTGATCAGGTGCGCGATCGATACCAGCGTCACACCCACCAGCGTCAACATCAATTCATCGGTGCCGTGGGGCACCACCAAAGCAGCCCCCATCAGCATCAACCCCACCAACGCCAGCCCGAACGGCAACATCCGGCGGTGCCGCATCAGGCCCCAGCCGATTGCCACCGCCGCCACACCCAGCGCCAGCGCCAGGCCGATCCGGTGGATATTGTCATCAAGCAGGAAATGCCCGCCCAGCCCAAGCGATGAAATCACCACCAGCGTCGTCAGACAATGCAGCACACACAGCCCGGCAAGCCCGATCCCGATCTGATCGAGACGGCGGCGCAGCGAGGAGTGATTCGCGGGGGGAAGGGCGTTATGCGTCATCTTCCATCGGCTCTTATGTTATATTATCACATTGCGCAAGAAGTGATTGCCGCAGGCTTGATTGCGCATCCCGCACCCCTGCTTGCACTGAACAGGCTTGCACAAGTTGCCGTCCCGGCACATTTACCGCTGCGCCATGACCACCTTCGCCTCTGTATCGAACCTGTTTGCAGCGCAGCCAAACCCGCGCGCGCGCTCACTCGCACTGGCGCGCTGGCTGGAACTTGTCGCCGGGCTCGTGGTGCTGATCGTGCTGGTCGGCGGGATTACCCGGCTGACCGAAAGCGGGCTGTCGATCACCGAATGGAATGTCATTACCGGCATCCTCCCACCCTTGACCGAGGCCGCATGGCAGGCCGAATTCGCCAAGTATCAGGCCACCCCCGAATACCGGCTCGAAGCGGCCATCGGCGGGATGACCTTGGCTGATTTCCAGTTCATCTATTTCTGGGAATGGGTGCACCGCCTGATCGCGCGGGTGGTAGGCCTGGTTTACGCGGTGCCGCTGGCGTGGTTCTGGTGGCGCGGCGCGATCCCGCAAGGCTACAAGGCGCGGCTGCTGGGCTTGCTGGCGCTCGGCGGGCTGCAAGGCCTGTTTGGCTGGCTGATGGTGCAGTCGGGACTGGTCGGTGACATGACCGATGTCAGCCATTTCCGCCTGTCGCTCCACTTGCTGACCGCGCTGGCGCTGCTCGCTGGCCTCGTATGGACGGCGCGCGATATGCGGCGGCTGGCGCGGGTGCCCGATGCGCGCCCCGCCCCGCTGACGCGCGCATCTGTGGTGGTGGCTGGCGTATTGTTCATCCAATTGCTGCTCGGCGCGTGGGTGGCGGGGCTTAACGCAGGCCATGCCGCCTATGACTGGCCGCTGATGAACGGGCGGCTGGTGCCGGATGTCGACTGGTCGCGCGGGATTGTCTGGACGATCACCCATGATCCGTTCCTGCTGCAATTCCTGCATCGCTGGTGGGCGTGGATCGCGGTCGCGGCGCTGGTTTGGCTGGCCCGCCGGGTGCGCAAGACCGATCGCTTCGCCAGCATCGCGGTGCATAGCGCATTCGGCACGATGGTGCTGCTCGGCATCGCCACGGTGATGAGCGAAGTGTCGCTGTGGATCGCCGCCGCGCACCAATTGGTCGGCGCGTTGACCGTGGCGGCAACGGTTTGGGCGATGCACAGCGATGGGGTCGCACGGCAGACCAAAGGCGGCGGAGTGTGATGCGCGCCAATGCTTGGTGGTGCGCGGAAGGTTCAAAGCGACGCATTTTGCGCTGAGGTATTATTTTACCGTATCAATTTATCCCGCTTTTGCTTGACTTTTGCGGGTTCGGGCGACATTTGCGCGCCTCTTGCCCGCCCGGTCACCAGATCGGAGGGCGATTCTCCGGACATTCTCCTGAGAAACAGTTTCGAACCAAGGACACCATGCCATGAAGGCGCTCAGCAAGCAGACCCGGTCCGTCAAACCGGCCGAGGTCGAAAAGAACTGGCACATCATCGATGCCGATGGCCTCGTCGTCGGCCGTCTCGCCGCGATCATCGCCAACATCCTGCGCGGCAAGACCAAGCCGATCTACACCCCGCACGTTGACTGCGGCGATCACGTGATCGTCATCAACGTCGAAAAGGTGAAGTTCACCGGCAAAAAGATGGGCGACAAGGTCTATTACAAGCACACCGGCCACCCCGGCGGGATCAAGGAAACCACCCCGGCCAAGGTGCTGGGCGGCAAGTTCCCCGAACGCGTGCTGGAAAAAGCGGTTGAACGCATGATCCCGCGCGGCCCGCTTGGCCGTGACCAGATGCGTGCACTGCACCTCTATGTCGGCACCGAGCATCCGCATGACGGTCAAAAGCCGACAGTGCTCGACGTTGCTTCCATGAACCGCAAGAACAAGGTCGTTGCATAATGACTGAAGAAACCACCCCCGAAACGACCACCGTTTCCGATCTCGCCGATCTGAAGGAAATCGCTGGCGACGCGCCTCAGGGCGATGCTGCTGAAATCGCTCGCGTGGCCATGCCGCTGCGCGACCGCGAAATCGATGCGCAGGGCCGTTCCTACGCCACCGGCCGCCGCAAGGATGCCGTTGCCCGCGTGTGGGTCAAACCCGGCACCGGCAAGATCATCGTCAACGGCAAGGATCAGGAAACCTATTTCGCGCGTCCGACGCTGCGTCTGGTGATCAACCAGCCCTTCACGATCACTGACCGCAGCGGTCAGTTTGACGTGGTTGCCACCGTGCGCGGCGGCGGGTTGTCGGGTCAGGCCGGTGCCGTGAAGCACGGCATTGCCCAGGCGCTGACCAAGTACGAGCCGGAACTGCGCTCCACCGTCAAGGCAGCAGGCTTTCTCACCCGCGACAGCCGCGTGGTGGAACGCAAGAAATACGGCAAGGCCAAGGCCCGCCGCAGCTTCCAGTTCTCGAAGCGCTAATCGCGCTCCGGCTGGCAGTTCTCGAAGCGTTAAACCGCTTCCAGACGCGAAACACAAAGGGCGGCCCCGCAAGGGAGCCGCCCTTTTGTTTTGCAGCACTGCCGCGCGTCAGCGTTGCAGCAACATGATCCCCCAGGCGAGACCGCTGCCCGAAAGAAAGATTGGCCACGACCAATACAGCTTGGCCTCGGCCACCGGCACCAGATGAATCGCCAGCGGGCCAGCGCTCACCCCCTGAGACCCGATCACCAGCGCGATCGTTGCAGACAGGATCGCACCCAGCGTCAGCGCTTTGATCATCTCCATCGCACTTACCTTTCGCAATTGAACGGCAAACGGCTTGTCATATCGGCATGAACAGGCAGGCAGGACGCGCTACGGCGCGGCGGAAAACCTGCTGGCGCATTTCACCAACAATATCTTAACGGCAATACTATGGAAAAGGTTAACGCGCGTCTGAGGGGTTTTCCGCGGCAACCTCGACCGCTGCCAGCCGCAGCTGGGTTTCAATCACTCCGCCAGCTTCGCAAGTGATCTCGCGCCACGATGCAGGCACACCATGCCGCAGCCGGGTGGAGAGTGTGCCGGTCCCGATCATGCGGGCGCTATGCCCGCCGCGCGCGCGCTGCTGATCAAACGGCACGTGCACGTGGCCCGAAATGATCGCGTGCGCGCCCGCTGCGGCGATCTGCGCAAAGGCATTGTCCCCGCCGATCGTCGGATTTCTGGTCGCGCCTTCCGGCCCCAGCAGCGGGTGATGCGCGATCACGATGATCGTGCGCGGATCGCCTTTCAGTGCCGCCAGCGCGGCCAGCGTTGCTTGTAACGCAGCCGGTTTGATAACCCCGTCCGACCACGGAAAGCGGCGCTGCGCGCGCACGGTCGTGCGCAGCGGCACCAACACCACATCGGGCGAAGCGAATTCGCAGCTCACAGTCTGCGCCAAACGATTATAGCGCCGGAACGGGTCGGTGAAGCGTTCCCACGGGTTGTAATAGGGCATATCGTGGTTGCCCGGCTCAAGCACCACCGGCACGCCCAGTGCAGCGAACCATTGTTCGGCCCGGGCATATTCGGAATGCTTGGCGCGCTGGGTCAGATCGCCGGTGCAGATCACCGCATCGGGGCGTTCTGCCGCCACCGCGCGCGCTACCGCATCAAGCGCGGCAGCATCCTCAACCCCGAAATGCACGTCGCTGATATGGAACAAGCGTGTGGTCATCGCGCAGAACCTATACCCGCCCGCTGAGGATTAGCCATGCCGCAACGGCGTTGAACACGGTGTACCCGCCATAGGCCCAGGCGAACCCCGGCCAGCCTTCGACCGACAGCAGCAGCGCGAAAAACAGCACCACAAATTCGGTTATCAAAGCGGTGCGGCGGCCCAGTATCTGGCTCGACCGTGGCAGGCGCGCGAACAGCGGGTGCCCGCTATCAAACACCGCGCGATTAAGCGCGAAATTGGCGATTCCCAGCACAAAGATGACAATGGTCGCGGCTCCCATGCCCGCCAATATGGCGATGCGCTGGTCGATTGGGAACCGCCATTAGTCCGGCTTTTCGCGCGATTGGTCATTTGGCGCTGCGCCGGTCGGATCGGTCGGGCGGGTTTATCGAAGCATGAATGTGCGCGTGCATGAAGCGGCGTATCAAAGGTGTCAGCAGGGTGTCTGACAACCCCGGATCGGGGCCCCGCCCCATCCCAGACCCACTGCAATTGGAGGATGACCATGATGAAACCCCTTACCCAAGCCATCGCCGCATTCGCCCTGCTCGGCACCGCGCTCAGCCCCACCTATGCTGGCGAGCCTGAAAGGATGACGGTGAAAATCGAAGTGGCCGACATCAATCTGAACACGCCCGAAGGCCAGCGCACCCTAGACCGCCGGATTGAGGCGGCAGCGCGCACGGTTTGCCAAGCCAATAGCCCGGCAACCGGAACACGCATCATGAACAACGACGCACGCGCCTGCATCGCCAAGGCGCGCGCCGAAGTGCGACAGCACGCCGCAAAGCTCGCCAGAGATCAGCAGCGCGGCGGTTGAACCGCGCTTGCGATCCCGCGCCGCAAACTGCGCGGCGCAGGTAATACGGCCCGAACCCGGTTTAGTCCCCCAGAGTCAGAGGCCGGGTTCGGGCCGCCGTTTTACGATTGAAATCAGCGCCCCGCCATCGCCTTGACCCGGCCTAAATACGTCCGCCCGATCCTCAGCGCATCGCCATTGACCAGTTCCGCCGACCATACGCCCAGCCCATCGTGCCGCAACCCGCGGATATTGTCGCGCCGCAGGATGGTGGAGCGGTGGATGCGGATGAATTGTTCAGGATCGAGCCGTTCTTCCAGCCCCGCGATGGTCTGCAGCAGCAGATAGGATCGCTGCGCCTCCGGCCCGCCGACGTGCAGCCGCACATAATCACGCTCGGCATCGATTTGATGCACTTCGCTGACCGCAATCCGCAGCAGCTCCGACCGATGCGGCACCCACAATTCATCAAGAAACTGGCTCGCGCGCTGACGGCGTTGCCCGCGCCGCGCCACCGCGCGTTCGATCGCACGTTCAAGCCGGTCGGCGGATACCGGCTTGAGCACGTAATCCACCGCCTCCAGATCGAAGGCTTCCACCGCAAAGTGATCATGCGCAGTAACGAAAATCACCACCGGGGCCTGATCCTGTTCGGCAAGGCATTTGGCAACCCCCAGCCCATCGAGTTCGGGCATGGTCATGTCGAGCAGCACCAGATCAGGGCTGAGTTTCTCCGCCAGGCGCAACGCTGCCGCGCCATCGCTGGCGGTGCCAACCACGCGCACCGCGGGAATTTCGGCGCATATCACCTGCACCCGCTCCACCGCGAGCGGTTCGTCATCGACTATCAGCGTGCGCAGAGGGGAATCGTCGCTGTCAGTTTCAAGCATGGTGGTCCATCGGGCGGTTCAGCGGTTGCGAAAGGGGAATGCGGATTTCGGTGCGGTAGCCACCTGGCACCGGGCCCGAAGTAAAGCCGATATCAGGGCCAAATCGCGCCTCCAGCCGATCACGGACATTGGCAAGGCCAATGCCGAGCCCGTGGCTGCCGCCTTGCGGCACCCCGGGGCCGTCATCGCTGACGGTGATGACCAGTTGATCAAGCTCCGCGCGCGCGGCCAGCGTGATCGTTACCCGGCGCGAGACCGGCGAAACTGCATATTTGACCGAATTTTCGACCAGCGGTTGAAGGATCATTCCCGGCACGCGCGCTTCTTCAAGATCGGCGGGCAGATCGAACACTGTCACCAGACGCGTCGGGAAGCGCACTGCCTCGATATCGAGATAGAGCTTCTGCAGATCGAATTCGTCCTTCAACGCGACATCGGCGGTGGGTTCCGTGGCAAGGCTGTGGCGATAGAAACGGCTGATCGTCTGGATCATCCGCTCGGCCCGTTCCGCCTTACCGGTCATCACCAGTGCCGACAGTGAATTCAGCGTGTTGAACAGGAAATGCGGGTTCACCTGATAGCGCAGCGATCGCAGTTCAGCCGCCTTGGCTGCGGTGCGGAACTGTTCTTCGCGCCACTGCGACCTGCTTGCCTGGACGCCTGCCAGCAAGGCAAAATAGGTGGCCGCCCAGGCAAGCAGCAGGAAATAGCGCCCCAGCGCCACATCGAGCAGTTTGCGCCAGAAATCGGTGTGGGTGTCTGCTGGCGCAATCATCACCGCTTCGGAATCGACGACATCATCCTTGGCGCTTGCCGCCTCACCATCGCCGCCAAGTTCCGTCGGACCAACCCGGCGCACGGGCACATCGACCAGCAGATTGCCCGATTCGTCGCGCCGCAGATTGATGTTGTATTTCTGAGCGTAGCGCTGTTCCTGCGCCAGTTCCATGTCCTGAAACACCCAGTGGTTAACCTGCCCAATCGCAATCGCGACCGGCATGGCCAGCACAATCGCCGCCGAAATCTTGATCCATAACGGCTTGGTATCGAACAACCGCAGCAGCAGCCACAAAACGATGGTGAACGCCACGCCCACACCGGTTACCAAAAGCCGCCGCCAGCCAAGTTCGAATTGCAGCCCGAAATCCATCACCAGCGCGCGCAAGGTGATCAGGACGAAATAGGTCGCCCAGAGCACTACCATCGAAAACAGCACCGTGCGCAACGGCACGGTGGCCGATGGTGCAGCCGGGTCTGCCTGGCGGGATCGATTCATCGTCATTATGCCGACGGGCGATACCGCGCGCTCAGCAAAAACGCCACTATGCGCGGCGCTTGTCGTCGGGCGGGGTCAGGCCTTGGTCGAATGGGTGCGCGCCGGTCACGCCCGAGGGCGAATCATCTCCGCCGGCACCACCCATTGCGCGAATTGCTCTTCGGTCAGCAGACCCAGCGCCAGCGCCGCCGCCTTCAGCGTGGTGCCTTCGGCGTGGGCTTTCTTGGCGATCTTGGCCGCGTTGTCATAACCGATATGCGGGTTGAGCGCGGTCACCAGCATCAGGCTTTCGTTGAGCAACTGGTTGATCCGATCCTCGTTCGCTTCGATCCCGACCACGCAATTATCGGTGAAGGCGTGGCTCGCATCGCCCAGCAGTTTGATCGATTGCAGCACGTTGTAGATCATCACCGGCTTGAACACGTTGAGTTCCAGGTGCCCATGCGTGCCCGCCACCGTCACCGTCATGTGGTTGCCGATCACCTGCGCGGCCACCATCGTCATCGCTTCGCACTGGGTCGGGTTGACCTTGCCCGGCATGATCGACGATCCCGGTTCATTGGCGGGCAGGCTGAGTTCGCCAAGGCCCGAACGCGGGCCTGAGCCGAGCAGGCGGATATCATTGGCGATCTTCATCAGGCTGACCGCGAGCACATTGAGCGCGCCCGAAATCTCCACCATCGCATCATGCGCGGCCAAGGCTTCGAACTTGTTGGGCGCGGTGATGAACGGATGGCCGGTTTCAGCCGCGACCTGAGCGGCAAACTCTTCGGCAAAGCCAACCTTGGCGTTGATCCCGGTGCCCACTGCCGTTCCGCCCTGCGCCAGTTCGAGCACGCGCGGCAATGTCGCCTCAACACGGGCGATGCCGTATTCGATTTGCTTGGCATAGCCGGAAAATTCCTGCCCCAGCGTCATCGGGGTGGCATCCTGCAAATGGGTGCGACCGATCTTGACGATATCGGCGAAGGCCTTGGCCTTGGCGTCAAGCGCGCCGTGCAGCTTCTTCAGCGCCGGAATCAGGTGTTCGATCGCCTCGCTCGCCGCGGCGATATGCATCGCGGTGGGGAAGGTATCGTTTGACGACTGGCCCATGTTGCAGTGATCATTGGGGTGCACCGGATCCTTGCCGCCCATTTTGCCGGTGAGTATCTGATTGGCGCGGCTGGCGATCACTTCGTTGGCGTTCATGTTCGACTGGGTGCCAGACCCGGTCTGCCACACCACCAGCGGGAACTGATCGGCGAGCGTCCCGTCGATCACTTCGCGCGCGGCGGCGACAATCGCTTCGCCCAGCCGGGCATCGAGCACGCCAAGCGCCATATTGGCCTTGGCCGCCGAAAGTTTTTGCAGGCCGAGCGCGCGGACCAAAGCGGGCGGCATCCGTTCGCCGCCGATGGGGAAGTTGACAATGCTGCGCTGGGTCTGCGCGCCCCAGTGGACATGCGCAGGGACCGCCACTTCGCCCAGCGAATCGGTTTCGATCCGCACATTGTCGTCTCTGCTCGTCATGTCACTCATCGAAGCCATCCCTGCTTAAGTCGAATACAGTCCCGAAGGTCTGCGCGCTCCCCTAAGCACTGTCCGCTTGCGAGGTCAAAGGCCTTGGAACACTGGCGCGGCAAGTCTAAAGGCGCGTCAGAAGATAATCGGCCGCAGCAAGGCTTGACGGACTGTGTTGTGCGTATAAGACAGCTTGCCGGAGTAAAGATGAGCGACATGACCACCACCTTACACCATGCGCCAGGCGCGACCGCGCGCCGGTCAATGATTGACAGCCAGCTGCGCACCAGCGGCGTCAACGAGGAATATGTGCTGGCGCGGATGCTGGCCGTCCCGCGTGAAGACTTCCTGCCAGCCGACAAGGCATCGGTCGCTTATATTGACCGGGCCGTGGCGCTTGGCGAAGGCGGGCACCTTGCTGCGCCGCTGTTTTATGGCAAACTGCTGGTCGAAGCCGCACCTGCGCGCGATGACCGGGTGCTGGTGGTGGACGGCGGCACCGACTACCTGCCCACGCTGCTGCGCCCGTTGGTGGCGGAATTGACCGCGATCAGCGCCGCCGACGCTGCGGCTGGCGCGGCTGCCACCGGGGCTGGGGGCACCTATTCGCTGATCGTGATCGATGGCGCGATTGAACAATTGCCCGATACGCTGGCGGCGCTGCTGGCCGAAAATGGCCGCATCGTCACCGGCCTTGTGCTGCGACAGGTTACGCGGCTGGCGTCGGGCCGCAAAGTCGGCGGACGGGTCAACCTTCAGCCGATCGAGGATCTCGGCATACCGGTGCTGCGCGCCTTTGCTGCAACAAAAGGTTGGACCTTCGCGTGACCGAAATGACTGTTGTTCTGCTGCGGCTGACCGGGTCGGCAAGCCTGCTGGCACTGACCGCTCTGGCCGCGCCCGCGCAGGCCGATACTTTGCGCGATGCGCTGGCAGCGGCCTATGACAACAACCCGACACTCGAAAGCGCGCGCGCCAATTTGCGCGCAACCGATGAAGGCGTGCCGATCCAGCGCGCACAGGGGCTGCCATCTGCCAACGTCACCGCCACCCATATTGAGTTTGTCCGCCGGTCAGCCAACTCCTTCACCGCGCCCGAACGCAACCTTGGGGTCAATGCCCAGCTTTTGGTTCCGGTCTATTCTGGCGGCGCAATCCGCAACGGCATCAACGCCGCCAAACAGCGGATCGAAGCCGGGCAGGCCGATCTGCGCAATACCGAGGCGACCGTCTTCAGCCAGGTGGTCGCGGCCTATATGGATGTGCTGCGGACAGAGGCGCTGGCCGCGCTCTCCGCCAATAATGTCGCGGTGCTGCGCACCAATCTGGAAGCCACAAGTGATCGGTTCCAGATTGGCGACGTCACCATCACCGATGTCGCGCAGTCACGTTCGCGGTTGGCCGTGGCCGAAGGCGATTTCCAGCAAGCCGAAGCCAACCTGATCGCCGCGCGCGAAACCTATGCGCGGCTGGTTGGCCGCGCGCCGGGCGAGCTGGAGGCCCCGCCGCCGCTGCCCGGCCTGCCCGACGCAGTGGGTGAGGCAATCGTCACCGCGCTTGAAAACAACCCCAACCTGATCGCCGCCAAACAGCGCGCCGAAGCCGCCGGGTTCGATACCAAGGTGGCTGGCGCTGGCCGCCTGCCCACCATCGGCCTGTTCGCGAACGGCGATTACACCAACTTTTTCGGAACCTTGGGCGGGCCGGTTGCTGCCGATTTGCTGCAAAATGAAACAACCGCCAATGCCGGGGTGCGCCTGACCATCCCGCTGTTTCAAGGCGGGTTGCCCGCCGCGCGCCAACGCCAGGCCGGCGCACGCGAATCCGCCGCGCTGGAAGACGTGATCGCATCAGAACGGCAGGTTATCGCCGAAACCCGTTCCACTTTTTCCAGCTGGCAGGCGGCCAATGCCGTGATCCGCAGCTCGCAGGCCGCGGTCGACGCCGCTGAACTCAGCCTCGAAGGCGTGCGCGCGGAAAATTCGATTGGCAATCGCACCATCCTTGATGTGCTCAATGCCGAACAGGAACTTGTCAACGCCCGCGCACAATTAGTGACCGCGCGGCGCAACGCCTATGTCGCCGGGTTCAACCTGCTGGCGCTGATGGGCCGCGCCGAAGCGCGCGATCTCAACCTTGATACCAGCGGCGTGATGTATGATCCCACGATCAATGCCGAACGGGTGAATACCAAGTACTGGGATTGGGATCGTGACCCCGAACCGAGAGCGAAATCGACCAGCACCGTTGACATTCCTGCCGCTGACGCAATGATCGGCCCGCAATTGCTGCCCGGCGAGTGATTGCTTTCCCGATTCGGGACAGGTCGGGCGCTGGGAAATGGGGTATATAATGGCGCAAGATGGCGAAGCTTCGGTCGAGGAAATCCTCGAATCGATCAAGAAAGTGATCGCACGCGACAATCGCACCGGAGCGATCGAGTCGCGCCGCCGGCTTGAACAGGAATCCGATCAGGCTGCGGCTGAAAGCAGTGAACCGGCGCGCCCACACATCGTCCGCGACGAAGACGAAGTGCTCGATCTGGCCGAGATGGAATGCCTGCCCGAAGCGGCGGCGAAAACCACTGGCGAAACCGAAGATGCACCTCTGATCGCGTCAACAGTGCGTGACGCGATGCAGGAAAACCTTGCTGCGCTGGCGATGCTGGCCGAACCGGGCGCGCGGCCGCAGATCGTCCGGTCGGGCGAAACCTCCCTGGAAGGGCTGACCCGCGAATTGCTGCGCCCGATGCTGGCCGAATGGCTGGAGGCGAACCTGCCCGCGATGGTGGAAAAGCTGGTGCAGGCGGAAATCGCCCGGATCGTCGGCAAACGTCCGTAAACTCTGGCGCCGCGCGGCGTGGCGGGCTAATCCCGCGGTCATGAGACATTTTACTGTAACCGGCGCGTTGATCGCCGCCGCGCTGATCGCCTCGCCGCTTGCTGCGCAAGACGTGCACCCTGCCGCTCCGATGAGCGCGCATGACCTTGTCACCCTGCCGCGTCTGGGAGCGCCCACGGTGAACGCGGCGGGCACGCTGGCGGTTTATGGCGTGACCACCACCGATCCAGACAGCCTGGCGCGCAGCACTGCGTTCTATCTTCTGGATCTCGGCACACCAGGGGCTGCTCCGGTCGCGCTCGATTTCGGGCTGAAAGCCTCCTCCCCGGCGTTTGGGCCGGACGGACAGCTCTATTTCCTCAGCAGCGCCGCCCCGCAAGATGGGGCCGAAGCGCGCAGCCGCGTGTGGCGCATCGCCATTGACAAGGATGGCCGCAGCAGCGCGGCGCAAGTGGTGGCGGATTTCCCCGGCGCTGACATCGCCGGGTTCAAACTCGCCCCCAACGGCAAGGCCATCGCGCTGTGGGCCGCAATCCCGCGCGAATGCCCACAGTTCGGCTGCCCGGATGCCAAGCCAAAGCACCTGCCCGGCCCCGGAACCGGGCGCCTGTATGATGGCGCCGATGGATTTGTGCGCCACTGGGATCAGTGGGAAACTCCCGGCGTCCACAACCGCGTGTTCGTCTTCCCGATCGAAGGCGGCAAAGCGGTGGGTGACGGCGCGCCGGTTGACGGGCGTGATCCCGCGACCGGCCTCACTGCCGACACCCCGACCATGCCGTTCGGCGGCGGGGAGGAAATCGCCTTTGCGCCAGACGGCAGCGCGCTCTATTTCACCGCGCGCGTGGCTGATGGGGCCGAGCCGACGTCGACCAATCTCGATATCTACGTCTCCGACCTGTCGGGTGCTGCCCCGATCCTGCTCACCGCAGGCAATGCCGCAACCGACACCACCCCCGCCCCATCGCCCGATGGCCGCTACCTCGCATGGCTGGCAATGGAACGCCCGGCCTATGAAGCGGACAAGCTGGCGGTGCAGCTGCTCGATCTCAAGACCGGCAAGCTGCGCAATCTGACCGCGAAGACCGACCTCAGCTTTGGCTCACTGACGTGGAGCGCGGATGGCAAGACGCTGATCGCCACCGCGCAAAAGGTGCTTGATACCCCCGCCTTCCGCATTGATCCAAACACCGGGGCAGCGACAGAGCTTAATCTGATGGCGGGGAATGAGGCGCATATCGCCAACCTCACCCCGCTTCCCGGCGGGCGGATATTGTTCACCCGCGATTCGCTGGGCAACCCGGCGGAACTCTATCTGTCAGACGGAATGGCGCAGGCCCGCCCGCTGACCGATGTGGCCACCACCCTGATGGGCGGAATGGCCAGTATCGTCACCCGGCGGTTCAGCTTTGCGGGCGGTGGCGGCGATACGGTGTGGGGGCAGATCACGCGGCTGGCCGATCAGGACGGGCCGATCCCGGCGATTCTTTATATCCACGGCGGGCCGCAAGGCAGCTTCAACGATGGCTGGTCAACCCGCTGGAACCCGCGCGTGGTCGCCAGCCAGGGTTATGCGGTGATCTCGGTCGATTTTCACGGCAGCACCGGATACGGGCAGGCCTTTACCGATGCGATCAATCGCGATTGGGGCGGCAAACCGCTGGAGGACTTGCAAAAAGGCCTCTCCGCCGCATTGGCGCTCGACCCGCAGATCGACGGGACGCGCGCCTGCGCCATGGGGGCGAGTTACGGCGGATACATGGTCAACTGGATCGCCGGTCAATGGCCTGAGCGGTTCAATTGCCTCGTTCAGCATGATGGCCTGTTCGATATGCGCAGTTTCTACTATTCCACCGAGGAATTGTGGTTCCCGCGCTGGGATTTCAGCGGATCGTATGAACAGGCGCGCGATGTTTACGAAAAGTGGAACCCGGCAAACCACGTGAACAAGTGGCAAACCCCGATGCTGGTGGTGACGGGCGAGCAGGATTTCCGTGTGCCTTACACTCAAGGGCTGCAAAGCTTCACCGCCTTGCAGGAGCGCGGGATTCCGTCGCAATTGCTGGTGTTCCCGGATGAAAACCACTGGGTTCTCAGCCCCAAAAACTCGCTGCAATGGCACAATACCGTGTTCGCCTGGTTGAATCGCTGGTTGCAGACGGAGCCTGAGGCGGACAAATGAGCCGCAAGGAACTGCTGTCCGCCCAGACATCGCTGGCCAAGCATTACGGCGACCCGGCCAAGGGCACCGCCATCACCCGCCACATCATGCTGTGTGCGCTATCGGACAAGCAGAAATGCTGTTCGCGTGAAGCAGGGGAAGAAAGCTGGCAGTTCCTGAAAGCCCGGCTGAAGGAACGCGGTCTCGTCGGCCCGAAACGGGGCGATGACAGCCCGCGCGGGCCGGGCGGCGGGGTTCAACGCAGCAAGGCCGATTGCCTGCAAATCTGCGCCGCGGGCCCGGTCGCGGTCGTGTGGCCTGACGGGGTATGGTATCATTCATGCAGCCCGGCAGCGCTCGACCGGATCATCGAAGAACATCTGATCGGCGGCGTGCCGGTGGAAGAGTTCAGGTTGCTGCCGCCTTCCTAATCATCCTTGGGCGACCAGAATTCGTCGGACGAGGGCAGCTTGTTATCGACCGATTCGTCATGCCCGGTGCCGTTGGACAGGAAAACCAGCCCCATCAATGCGCCGCCCAGCAGCATCGTCAAGCTGATCCCCATCGCCACAGCAATGTAAAAATGCACGGAAATCATTCCGTTGTACGCAAACAGAATGGCTATCGCGATCCCCACGGTTAACGTTGTGGCGGCCATCAGCCACTTCATGATCTGGCGATAACGTGCCCAAGCATGGGCGGCGTTCACAGGGTCTTCAAGCGGAGATTTGCGGGTCATGGCCTGCGACATGGCGCGCACTTTGCCGCAATGCAACGCGAAAGCACGCAATCGGCGGTTCATGTCGTGCAACGCCCCGCCTGCGCAGATTCGCCTTTTCGCGGCAAACATGGCATTTTCACAGGTGAGAGGGAGGGAATCGGTCCATGACTATCGCCAGAATCATTGCCCAACGCACATCTTCCGACATTATTGCCTGCGACGTGTCCACCTTGGTAGCCGAAGCAGTCGAAATCCTTGCCACCCGGCGGATCGGCGCGCTGCCGGTGCTGCGCGACGGCAAGGTGGCGGGCATCGTATCCGAACGCGACGTGATTTACCGCCTCGCCGAACACGGCGACGCGTGCCTTGGCCTGCCGGTTGAAAAAATCATGACCTCACCCGCCGTCACGGTCGAACCTGCAACCGGGATTGACGATGCGTTGGCGATGATGACCCGCCGCCGGTTCCGGCATTTCCCGGTGGTCGAAGGCGGCGCGCTGGTCGGCTTCATCTCGATCGGCGACCTGGTGAAGTACAAGATCGACGAGGTGAAACACGAAGCCGAGGCGCTGCGCACCTATATTCAATCGGCGTGAAGGCTTGAGGAACCCGCCTGCGCACCTTAGATCACTGTCATGACCGCACAGCCGCTAACCCTCACCCCCGCCGCCGCCAAGCGGATCGCGTGGATCGCTGACAAGCAATCGCGCCCGGCGATCCTGCGGCTATCGGTCGAAGGCGGGGGGTGTTCGGGCTTTCAATACAAATTCGACCTCGCCGATGCGCCCGACAGCGACGACAGCGTGAGCGAAACCGACGGGGTGCAGCTGGTGGTTGACCCCATGAGCCTTGATCTGATCGCTGGCAGCGTGGTTGATTTCGTCGAATCGCTCGGCGGCGCAGCATTCAAGGTTGAAAACCCGCAGGCTGCTGCCGGGTGCGGGTGCGGTTCAAGTTTCGGGATTTAGGTTAGACCCGCGCGCAGCTTTGGGGCATCACTGCCCGCATGAAAATCGCCACCTACAACATCAACGGGATCAAGGCGCGGATGCCGCGTCTTACCGAATGGCTCGCCGAAACGCGCCCCAGCGTCGCGTGCCTGCAGGAAATCAAATCACAAGACGAAGGCGTCCCCGCCGCCGAGATCGAGGCGCTGGGTTACACAGCGATCTGGCACGGGCAGAAAGCCTTCAACGGCGTGGCGATTCTGGTGGATGCGCAGGCCGGATACACAATCACCGAAGTGCAACGCGGGCTGGGGGTTGATGGCCCCAAAGACGGCGAAGGCGAACAGGCGCGCTATCTTGAAGCCGATGTCAGCGGAGTGCGCGTCGCCTGCCTCTACCTGCCCAACGGCAACCCGCATCCGGGGCCGAAATTCGATTACAAGCTGGCATGGATGGAAGCCCTGCGCGCGCGCATGGCCGCGATCTGGGCCGAGGAAGTGCCTGCCGTGGTGACGGGCGATTTCAACGTCATTCCGGAAGACAGTGACACGTGGTCGGTCAAGGCAATGCAGGACGATGCGCTGATGCAGCCCGAATCGCGCGCTGCCTATGCGCGGATGCTCGGCGATGGCTGGTGCGATGCGGTGCGCACACTGAACCCGCGCGGCGGGGTGTGGACCTATTGGGATTATCAGGCGGGCGCATGGCAACGCGACCACGGCTTCCGCATCGATCACATCCTGCTATCACCCGAATGCGCCGACCGGCTGGAGGCCGTGGGCGTCGACAAGGATCATCGCGGCCGGGAAAAAGCCAGCGATCATGCGCCTGTTTGGGTGAAGCTCTCTTTGTAATCCTCGCGGCTATTGTGGGGGCAAGCCCCCACGCCGCTGCGGGCGGGCGGTCGCCCTTGCGGCCCTGCGGGCCGATGAGCGTAACTCACCGGCCCAATCTGCCTCACCGATAGAAAATATGGGTGTCGATCTGCGCCAACCGCGTTTTGCGGTGGCTCCAGCTGGGGCGGACATATTTGGCGTGGAAGAACACCGCGTCGCCTGCTTCGGATTCCCACAGGCCCTTGTCAGCAATTTCGGCAATCGCCACCGCGCGTGACCATGCCGTGGTTCCGGTGCGGATCGCAGGCATCCGGCTGCCGCGCATGAAGGAAAACTGCCCCGGCTGCGCCACCACGCCGCAATAGCTGCGCGGGAAGCGGTTGTCTTCGGAACGGTTGATGATCACCTGCGCCACCGCCAATTGCCCGGCGAGGGGTTCCCCGCGCGCTTCGAAATAGACCGCGCCGGCGAGGCAGCGCATTTCTTCGGTCAAAGCGGTTTCGGCATCAACCATACCAACCAGATCAGCGAGCGAACCGGCTTCGGTCAGCACGGCCTGGGCAGGCGCGGCGGAAAGTGGCTGGACCACTTCCTGCGAAACAAAGGTGATGGGCTGTTCAGGCACCAGCTCGACAGCGTCAACCACTGGGGTTGGTGTGAATTGGTTATTGGCCGACTGGGCCAGCGCGAGGGCGTCATTGCCGCTCGGAAACATCGAGGTTGCAACCGCCACAGCGGCAATCGCGATAATTGAAACACTCTTGCGAGTCATGCAAACTACAAATTGGGCGGTGAGCGCGCTCCGACGCAGGCGGGAACCTTGTTTCAATCATCGCTGATTGTGGTGGGTTCGCAAAAGCCTGCCGGCCGCCCCCCGTCTGCGTGCTGACCGGACAGCCGAAACGCCGCCCCGTCAGCCTGCGCTGGGAAGTGCGGCGGCAAATAGGCTCAACGGATCAGGGGTCAAGTTAATCGGGCAAATTCGCGATGAAGCGTTCGGGATCAGCGATATTAACCTCGATTAACCACAAATCGTCATCTTGTTGTCGCCTGCGATCAAGATATTCGGAAAATTCTCGCTTGTTTTCAGCGTTTTCGCGTTTTGTCGTAACAAAAGAACGTGAATCGTCCAGCCCCGGCATTCTTTCGTAAAGCACTGCCCCAGCGCCGCGACACAGGGTTACAATCAGGATCGTGCCAGCATCACGTTCACCCTTGGCGAGCACCGTGGCATAGCCGCCTTGCGATTCGGCAAGCCGGATAATCGCACTGGCCTCAAGATGGGCGGGCAGCCGGGCGCTCATTCCATGGCCCCGTCCGCCGCGTCCGCCGCGTAGCCGGGCAGGCTCGACAGCGCCATGCGAGAGCGCATGAAGGTGCCCGTGCCGCGCCCGATTTCATCGCCCGCTTCATCGACCAGCCGCGCTTCGGCCACGAACACCCGCCGCTTGCCCGTAACCCAGCGCCCTTCGGCGATCACCGTCCCGGCGCGGACCGGCTTGGTAAAGTGGAGGTTGAAGCTGGTGGTCAGCAAAAACCGGTCGGTTGCCAACGTGTTCGCGGCATAGAAGGCCGCATCATCAAGCATCTTGAAATAGATCGTCCCGTGCGCCGCCCCCGCCGCGTGGTAATCTTCAGGCATCACGGTAAAGCGCAACTGCGACAATCCTTCCCCCGGAATGTGCAGTGATGAAGCAAATTTCTGGTTGATGGGGGCCGAAGCATAAAGCCGTTCGAGCGCCCGGTAATGCTGCTGGGCCCCAGTGTCCGGCCCGGTCGCGAGAGGTTGGTCGGGACGTTCGGGCATCACGTGTTCTATCGGATCAGGCGGCATCGCGCAGGAATTGGTTGGTCAGCAGAGCATAGACCGCTTCGGTCGTGGGCGCATCGGCCAGCATCTGCAGCATCGTTTCATCGCGCGTCAGCCGCGAAATCGCCGCCAGCGCGTGCAGATGCGTCGCCCCGGCATTCTCGGGCGAGACAAGGCCGCACACCAGCGTAACCGGAAGCGCATCGGCAGCAGCATAATCGATCGGCGCCTCCAGCCGGATCAGCGCCAGTGACGGGCGGCGGATAGTCTTGCTGCGGCAATGCGGGATCGCCACCCCGCGCCCAAAGCCGGTGCTGCCAAGTGCCTCACGCGCTTCAAGGCCTTCGAGCACTTCGCCCACATCAAGCCCGTAAGCGTCGGCGAGCAGCTGCGCGATCTTCGAAAGCACCTTGGGCTTGTTATCAAGCCGAGCAAACGCAATCGCTTGCGGTGAGAGAGCCAGATTGACGTCCATGTTGTTGCGAATCCCGATTGAAAGTGCCTGCAAGTAGCGAATATCCGGCGCGGGGCAGGCGTTTCTGCTACCGCCGCCCGCGCAGTTGGAAAATCGCCTTTTCCCTTACGGCAAGCGCGTATCGCGCTGCTATTTTGGCTCAACCCACCCGATCGAGCCATCGGCGCGGCGGTAAACCATATTATGCCGCCCGGTGCCAGCATTTTTGAAAAACAGCGCGGGGGTATGGCGCAAATCCATCATCATCACCGCATCGGCAACGCTGGCGGTGGGGATGTCGACCCGGGTTTCAGCAATCACCAACGGGGCATCGGCGGTAACTTCATCCTCAACATCCTCCTCAACCGCGAAGATGGTATAGGCGGCGTCATCTTCGGCGCGCGAATAGCTGGTCTGTTCGTGGCGATCGGTCAGGCGGCGCTTGTAGCGGCGCAGCTGCTTGTCGATCTTGGCCACGGCATCATCCAGCGCGATATGCGCATCGGGCGCTGATCCTTGTGCTTTCAGGATCAGGCCCTGCATCACATGGGTGACGATGTCGCAGGTAAAGGCGCCAGCCGGGGCTTTGCCAAAGGTGATGTGGGAGGATAGCGCGCGGTCGAAATATTTCTCGACGATTGCGCCCAACCGTTCAGCCGCGTGTTCCTGCAACGCGATGCCGGTTTCCATCTGGTGGCCTGAAATCCGAATATCCATGGTCGTGTAGACCTCCCGTCTGTGATGAGGATCCTGTAAACTATCGCGGCCGGTGCGCGCCGTTCAGCGCGTCCAGATCGCTTGGTCGATTCCGGCAATGAATGCGCGGTGGCGTTCCAGCTCCTCCGGGCTGGCAACATGAGGACGAGGTTCGCGCCGAGGGCGGTCGCTGGTCGGGCGATGCCATGGTGCATTGGGGGGTGCATTGGGAGTATTGGTGGTGGCAGGCCCCGCGCGGTTTTCGCTGCCCGTCAGGCCCAGCCCGATCTGCCGCCCACCATTCAATTCAACATAGACCTGCGCAAGCAATTCGGCATCGAGCAGCGCGCCGTGTTTGACCCGGTGGCTGCGATCAATCCCGTAACGCGTGCACAGCGCATCGAGTGACAATTTGGCACCCGGGTGCCGCTTGCGCGCGATGGCGACAGTATCAACCATCCGGTCGAGACTGATCGGGGCGCGACCGATGATTTCAAGCTCGTTATTAAGGAACCCGAAATCGAACCCGGCATTATGCGCCACCAGCGGCGCATCACCCAGAAAGGCGAGCAATTCGTCCGCGACTTCGGCAAAGCGCGGCTTGGTTGCGAGGAATGCGGCGCTGAGGCCGTGAACCCGCTCTGCCTCGGGCGGCATATCGCGATCAGGGTTGAAGAAGGCGTGAAAAGTGCTGCCGGTTTCAACCCGGCCAACCATTTCGATGCAGCCGATTTCCACCATGCGATCCCCGGTCTTGGGGTCGAGTCCGGTGGTTTCGGTGTCGAAAATGATTTCCCGCATTTCGGGGACTATTCACCGATGTTGTGCGGGTTGCAAGAGGGGGTTTGCAATCAAAGTGACGCAATCAGAGCCATCACCTGCGCGCGGGTGTTTTCGTGCGTGGTGCCGGTATCGATTACGTGATCGGCGCGCGTGCGCTTGTGCGTATCATGCAGTTGCAGGTTGAAAATATGATCGAATTTCTGCTTGGTCATGCCGGGGCGGGCGAGCACGCGGGCGCGCTGCACATCCTCCGGCGCGGACACGACGACGATGATGTCCACCGCCTCATGCCCGCCGCGTTCGAACAAGAGCGGGATGTCGAACACCACGGCGGGCTTATTGTGATGCAGTTCAAGAAACGCCGCGCGCCGCGCCGCCACCGCCGGGTGGACGATGGCTTCGAGCCGCGCGAGCGCATCCTTGTCGGCAAACACCTGATGGCCAAGCCGGTCACGATCGACCCCGTCCGGCCCGGTCGATCCGGGGAAGGCGGCTTCGATGGCGGGGACAAGCTCGCCGCCCGGCCCCTGCATCGCGCGCACTTCGGCATCGGCGTCAAACACGGGGATTCCTGCTTCTGCAAACATCGCGGCGACGGTGGATTTGCCCATCCCGATTGATCCGGTAAGTCCGATGATTTTCGGTTTCGTCATTGGGTGAGTATCCGGCGCAATTCGGCGTCGTGTTCACGCGGGGGCGGCGCTCCGAAGAAGAGTTCGAACGCGGCCGCCGCCTGGCCGATCAACATCGACAGCCCGTCGATTGTGCGATGGCCCTTTGCCCGCGCGCCTTGCAAAAACGCGGTATCGAGCGGCGCGGTGACGATGTCATAGGCAATGCTGCCCGGCGGGGCATGGCTCCAATCGAAGGCGAGCGGTGGTTGTCCCTGCATTCCCAAGGATGAGGCATTGATCACCAGATCACAGCACGCCTCGCGGTCGTCAAAGGCGAAATCGGTCGGGTCGGCAAAGTGAGCGATGTCGATGGCATGATGCTCCCCCTTGGGCGCGAGTTCATCGAGCAGCGCGCGCGCCTTGCCCGGATCGCGCCCGGCCACCACCAGCGTGAACCCGTGGCCCGCCAGCGCGGTGATAATCGCCCGCGCCGCGCCGCCGGTGCCGATGATCCGCGCCATGCGGAAATAGTGGGTTTGGGCAAGATCGGCGGCGAGGGGTTCGAGGAACCCGGCTGCATCGGTGTTGGTGCCCGCGAGCAGCCGGTCGAACGCGGGATAGATCGTGTTGACCGCTCCAATCGCATCGGCAGGCGGCTCCACACTGTAAAGCAGCGGCATCACCGCCTGCTTGTGCGGCATGGTGACATTGCACCCGCGCCACAGCGGGTCGCCCTGGCGCGCGGCGAAGTAATCCGCCAACTCCCCAGGCCGCACGTGGCAGGCGCGGTATTCGGCATCGATCCCCAGCTTTCCGAGCCAGAAATTGTGGATCGCAGGCGATTTCGACTGCGCAATCGGATCGCCGATCACCTCTGCGTATGCGCAGGTCATGCCAGCAGCACCCTCGCCTCGCGCAGCGCGCCCAGCAGCGGCAGCAGCGGCATTCCGAGCACGGTGAACCGATCGCCCTCGATGCTGTCGAACAATTGCACCCCCGGCCCTTCGATCCGGAACGCGCCGACGGTGTGGCCAATCGCGGGCCATTCATGGCTGAGATAATGCGCGATGAAATCGTCTGACAGCGCGCGCACATGCAGCCGCGCGACGCTCGCATGGCTCCATTCGCACCCCCCATCGCGCACCAAAGCAGCCGCGCTGTGCAATTCCATCACCCGCCCCGAGAAGAACCGCAGATGTTCAGCGGCTTCTTCAACCGAACGCGGCTTATCAAACCGGCGCCCCCCTGCCACCACCAACGAATCTGACCCCAGCACCAGCGCGCCGGGATGCTGCGCAGCGACAGCCGCCGCCTTGGCGACACTCAGCGCCTCGGCCACCTCAGCGGGCGACGCACCCTCCAACCCAGCCTCAACACCGCGCTCATCAAGGTCGGCAGCCACCGCGTCATACGCCACCCCCGCCGCATCGAGCATCGCCCGGCGCGAGGCGGATTTGCTGGCGAGGATCAGGTGTGGCGGATCGCTCATATCGGTTGGCCCACCCCGCCTTCGCTGGCAGGCTTACGCCCGCGTTCCTGCGCCAGCCGGATGATCGCGGCCGCGGTTTCCTCGATCGAGCGGCGGGTAACGTCGATCACCGGCCAGCCATTATCGCCGAACATCCGCCGGGCAAATTGCAGCTCGGCTTTCACCCGGTCATTATCAACATAAGCCGTCTCGGTCGCCTCGTTCAGCGATAACAGCCGGTTGCGGCGGATCTGCACCAGCCGTTCGGGCGAGGTCGTCAACCCCACTACCAAGGGGTGCCGCAGCCGGTAGAGTTCCGAGGGCGGCGGGCTTTCCACCACTAGCGGGATATTGGCGACCTTGTATCCGCGATTGGCGAGATAGATGCTGGTCGGGGTCTTGGAGGAACGCGAAACGCCCACCAGCAGGATATCGGCTTGCTCCCAATCCTCATGCGCCAGGCCATCATCATGCGCGATGGTGAACTGGATCGCCTCGACCCGCTTGAAATAGGTTTCATCCATCATGTGCTGGCGGCCCGGACGACCATGGGCTTCCTGCCCCAACTGCGCTTCGAGAGCGGCGGTCACTTGATCGAGCACCGGCACCGCGGGCAGGCCCAGATGGCGGCAATGCTCCTCCAGCCGCTTGCGGGTTTCGGGATTCACCAGCGTAAACAGCACCAGACCGGGATGCGCGGCAAGATCGGGGACGATCCGGTCAAGATGCTGGAGCGAGCGTACCATCGGCCAGAAATGACGATTGACCATCGGATCATCGAACTGTGCCAGCGCCGCCTTGGCAATCATTTCCAGCGTTTCACCGGTCGAATCCGATACCAGATGCAGATTGAGTCGGTTCATGACGATTCGCGCTCGCAGGCAGTCAGGGTCTGTGGATAGACCATGGCATAAACCACGGGAGGGCGAGGCTAACAAGCGGGGGAGCAATTTTCCTGCCCGCTAGCAGACTTTTTGTCGGGGTGTTTGTCGACATGGGACAAGTGTTGTGAACAGGCTGGCAAGTGTGGGGATAAAGGCTGCTTGACGTCCCATCTGTGCGGATTCGGCAGGGGGTGGTTGGGTTGATGCCTGCTGGGGGTAAGCACAAAAAGGCTGGTAATTCCCGGTTTCCACAGGGCCAACAACCTCCATCAACCCTTTTATAAATTGATTTGTTTTGTTTAAAGGAACCCTATGCCTGGTCCATTGCTCAATACGCTCAAAGGTGTCCGTCAGGACGTTGCCCCCGTCTGGCTGATGCGTCAGGCTGGCCGCTATCTACCTGAATATCGGGAACTTCGCAGCAAAAAGGGCGGGTTTCTCGAACTGGTTTACGACAGCGAAGCGGCGGCAGAGATCACCGTGCAGCCGATCCGGCGGTTCGGGTTTGATGGCGCGATCCTGTTTTCCGATATCCTGATCGTGCCGCACGCAATGGGGCAGGGGCTGACTTTTGCCGCTGGCGAGGGGCCGCATCTGGCGCCGACTTTGCTCGAAGTGGGGCTAGACTCATTCACTCCGGCGTTTGAGCGGTTCGATCCGGTGTATGAAACCGTGCGCCGCTCCCGCGCGGCTGTAGGGCCGGATGTTACCATGCTGGGCTTTGCGGGCAGTCCGTGGACGGTGGCGACTTACATGATTGCGGGTGAAGGATCGAAGGATCAAGGTGCCGCGCGGCTGCTGGCTTACCGTGATCCGGCACATCTGCAGGCGATCATCGATGCGATTGTCGAAGTGTCAGTCACCTATCTGCGCGGCCAGATCGATGCCGGGGCCGAAGCGGTGCAATTGTTCGATAGCTGGGCGGGCAGTCTTGCCCCCGATCAGTTTGAAAAGTGGGTAGTGGCGCCGAATGCCGCAATCACCGCGCAACTCAAGCAATCGCATCCCGATACTCCGGTGATCGGCTTTCCCAAGGGTGCTGGCGCGAAACTGCCCGCCTATGCCCGCGAGACGGGCGTGGACGCGGTTGGGCTCGACGAAACCCTCGATCCCGCCTGGGCGCACGCCTGCTTGCCTGCCGGAATGCCGGTGCAGGGCAATCTTGACCCGTTACTGCTCGAAGCTGGCGGCCCGGCTGTGGCGCAGCGGGTGCGCACGATCATCGCGGCATTTGAAGACCGCCCGCACATTTTCAACCTCGGCCACGGGATCGGGCAATTTACCCCGATTGCCCACGTCGAACAATTGCTTGCCGCCCTGCGGGGCGAGGTGAGGAGCTAACCCATGCAAAGCGCGCTGCAAACGATCTACCCCTTCCTCAAGGCCGGGCACGTGATTTTCATGGTGTTTTGGCTGGCGGGGCTGTTCATGCTGCCGCGCCAGTGCATTTACATGCTTGATCACGCGCCGGGATCCGAGGGGGAGGCCAAGTGGACGACCCGGATGGGTAAGCTGCGCAAAATCATCCTCACCCCCAGTATGATTATTGTCTGGGTGCTGGGCCTGACGATGGCATGGTCGGGCGGATGGTTCAGCGAAGGTTGGCTGCATGCCAAGCTGCTGCTGGTGTTGCTGCTGACCGGCTATCACGGCTGGCTGGTGGGGCAGTCCAAAATGATGGCGCTGGGGCAACGTCCACTGACCGAAGCCCGCTTGCGCATGATTGGCGAGGTGCCGGGGTTGCTGCTGGTGCTGATCGCGGTGCTGGTTTACGTGCGGCCGTTCTGACAGTCCCGTTCTGACCCTGCCCCGTTCTGAGCCTGCAAAGCGCGCATTTTTCGCGATTGACCTTGCGCGCTGGCGCTCCTATTTCGCTTTCACCTTACCGGTAACCGGGGCGATACCCGCTCCGTCAGGTCTGCTTTCTCCAAGCCCAGTCTTGCTAGCCATCGCGGCACAAAGCAAGACGCCTTCGCCCTGCGGAGGTACTGACCATCCGGCCACTCCTGCTTTCGGAAAATCACTATGCATCTCAAAGACCTCAAACGAAAAACCCCAGCCGAACTGGTCGCGATGGCCGAAGAACTGGGCGTTGAAGGCGCCTCGACCATGCGTCGTCAGGATCTGCTGTTCAGCATCCTGCGCGAACTGGCCGAGGATGAGGAATATGACGAAAAGATCATGGGCATCGGCACGATCGAGGTGCTGCAGGACGGCTTTGCCTTCCTGCGCTCGCCCGAGGCGAATTACCTCGCCGGGCCGGACGATATCTACGTCTCCCCCAATCAGGTGCGCAAATGGGGCCTGCGGACGGGTGATACCGTCGAAGGCGAAATCCGCGCCCCGCGCGATGGCGAACGCTATTTTGCGCTCACCAGCCTTGCCAAGGTCAATTTCGATGATCCTGACGCGGTGCGGCTGCGCACCAATTTCGACAATCTCACCCCGCTTTACCCCGAACAGAAGCTGACGCTCGACAGCCTTGATCCGACGGTCAAGGACAAGAGCGCGCGGGTGATCGACATCGTTGCGCCGCAAGGTAAGGGCCAGCGCGCGCTGATCGTCGCCCCGCCGCGCACCGGGAAAACCGTGCTGTTGCAGAACATCGCCAAGGCGATCACCGATAATCACCCCGAAGTGTTCCTGATCGTGCTGCTGGTCGATGAACGGCCCGAAGAAGTCACCGACATGCAGCGTTCGGTGAAGGGTGAGGTGATCTCCTCGACCTTCGATGAACCCGCCAACCGCCACGTGCAGGTTGCTGAAATGGTGATCGAAAAGGCCAAGCGGCTGGTTGAACACAAGAAAGATGTGGTGATTCTGCTCGATTCGATCACGCGTCTGGGCCGCGCTTACAACACCGTGGTGCCATCATCGGGCAAGGTGCTGACCGGCGGCGTCGACGCCAATGCATTGCAGCGTCCCAAGCGGTTTTTTGGCGCGGCGCGCAATATCGAGGAAGGTGGCAGCCTGTCGATCATCGCCACCGCGCTGATCGATACCGGCAGCCGCATGGACGAAGTGATCTTCGAAGAGTTCAAGGGCACCGGCAACAGTGAAATCGTGCTCGACCGCAAGGTTTCGGACAAGCGCATCTTCCCGGCGCTGGATGTCGGCAAATCCGGCACCCGCAAGGAAGAACTGCTGGTGGACAAGGACAAGATGTCCAAGATGTGGGTGCTGCGCCGCATCCTGATGCAGATGGGCACTGTCGACGCGATGGAATTCCTGCTCGACAAGATGAAGGATTCCAAGACCAACGACGATTTCTTCGACACCATGAACCAGTAACGCTGCGGCGGGGACGGGTCATGGTTCGGCACGTGGTTCTGACGGGCGGGCCGGGTGCGGGGAAAAGCACGCTGCTTCGTGAAGCAGAGCGGGCGGGCTTAACCACTTCGCCCGAAGTTGCCCGCGCACTGCTCAAACAACCCGGCGGAATGGCGCTGCGGGCAAATGACCCGCTCGGCTTTGCTGATGCGATGCTGGCCGAGCATCTTGCTGAATATGAACGATTTCAGGAGGTTCAGGCCCCGGTGGTATTCGACCGGGGCTTCCCTGATGTGGTGGGCTTTCTGGAGGTATCGGGCCTCGCAGTGCCTGATGACATTGATAAGGTCTGCCGGATGGTGCGCTATAACGGCCCGGTATTAAGGGCTCCGGCCTGGCGCGAGATTTATCGGCCGGATTCCGAAAGAACGCAGGATTGGGATCAGGCGGCAGAGAGCGACCGGGCGGTTACGGCTGCGTGGCGACATTACGGGTATGCCGTCGAAGATTTGCCGCTTGCCAGTGTTGCTGACCGGGTCGCATTTCTGCGGGATCGGCTCTAATCCTTCGCCGCCACAAGCTGCGCGGCCATCATCTCCCACACCGCGTTGATCGCTTTCAAGGGGCGCACCATCACCTTGAAATCGCTGATCCTCCCATCTGCGTTCCAGCGGACGATATCGACCCCGTTGACCGTGACACCGTTCAATTCGGTAACGAATTCGAGCATCATCTCGTCCCCGTCGACCAACTCGCGGACATAGCGGAAACTTGCGTTCCCCAGCACGTGGCTGGCCGCGACGAGATAGGCCATCACCACCGGCTTACCCACCTGCGGGGTGTGCACCACCGGCGAGTGGAACACCGCATCATCGGCCAGCAGCGCCGACAGCGCGTCAGGATCGCTCCCGCCGTCGATATAGGCGTGCCAGCGGGTGAGATTATCGCGGCTCATGCCAAAGCTTCCGCAAAGAACGCGGCGGTGCGGCTGTCAGCAAGGGTGGCGGCCTCTTCGTGGCGGCGTTTGCCGGTTTCGGTTGCGAACCCGTGGTCGAGGCCTTCGTAATCGAACAGCGTTACGCGCGGGTGATCGTCCAGCCCGGCGTGCATCGCGGCCTGTGTTTCACGTGGAACAAACCCGTCATTGGTGGGGATGTGGAGCAGCAGCGGGTTCGCAATCGCCTCTTTCTCGCCCAGCAGGCCATCAATGCCGACCCCGTAATAGCCCACGCTCGCGTCGATGCTGGTGCGCGCAGCGGTCATGTAAGCGAGCCGCCCGCCAAGGCAGTATCCGACGCAACCGACCTTGGTGGTGCCCTCAGAACCGCGCAGGTAATCAATCGCCGCCTGAATATCGCGGATCCCTGCGTCTTGATTGAACTTGCCCATCATATCGAGCGCGGCCGTAAACTCGCTTTCGACATCGGGATCGAGCGAGACTTCGGGTTGCAGGCGCCAGAACAGGTCGGGGGCGAGCGCGATATAGCCTTCCGCCGCGAGCTTGTCGCATTTCTGGCGGATGCCCGGATTCACTCCGAAAATCTCCTGAATGACGATAATCGCCGCCTTGGGCGTGCCTTGGGGCCGGGCGATATAGGCGCCGAACTGCGCGTCGCCTTCCAATGTCGGGATGCTGGCATTCAGGGTCATTGCGGGTCTCTCTCTGGTTGATGTGGCGCTGCAACCCTATCTATTGCCTTGCCCGCTTGCCAAGCCCAAATAAGGGAGGAGCGAGCGGGACAGGAGACGCGACCCCATGAAGATCAATGTCGAAATCGAATGCACCCCCGAAGAAGCGCGCAGCTTCCTGGGCCTGCCCGATGTCAGCGCGGCCAATAATGTCTATATCGATAACATCACCAAGGCGATGAAAGGCGTATCAAATCCTGAACAATTACAGGAATATGCCTCCGCTCTGGCACCGATGGGGCAGGTTGGGTTGAAGCTGTTTCAAAGCTTTGTCGAAAGCGGGATGAAGGCGGCGAGCGGCGCTGGTGGTCGTGGGAGTGATGGGCCGAAGGGTTCCGAATAATTCCCCCTGCATGACCGCCGGTTCCACCATCTTTGCGCTTTCGAGCGGCGCTGCGCCTTCGGCCATCGGCGTGGTGCGGGTGTCCGGGCCGCAGGCGGGCGCGGCGCTGACGGCACTGGCAGGGCGGCTGCCACAGCCGCGCCGCGCGTCGCTGGCGAACCTGCGCGACGGCGCGGGCGCGATGCTTGATCAGGCGTTGGTGCTGTGGTTTCCTGGGCCGGATACCGCGACGGGGGAGGATCTGGCCGAGCTGCACTGCCACGGCGGGCGCGCGGTGATCGCGGCGGTGGAAGCGGCGCTGGCGGCGCTTCCCGGCCTGCGCCGGGCCGAGCCGGGCGAGTTCACCCGCCGTGCCTTTGCCAATGGCCGGATCGATCTGGCCGAGGCGGAAGGGCTGGCCGATCTGCTCTCCGCCGAAACCGAGCTGCAACGCGCCGCTGCGCTCGCCAATGCCGGGGGCGCTTTATCGCGGCAGGTCGAGGATTGGCGGTCGCGGGTGCTGGTGCTGTCCGCCGAGGTTGAGGGTGTGCTCGATTTCTCCGATGAGGAAGACGCCGCTGGCCTGCCCGAATGTTTCACGTGGAACATCGGCGCGCTGGCGCAGGAACTGGCCGATTGGCTCACCCGCCCGCGTTCCGAACGGCTGGGGGAGGGGTTTCGTGTGGTGCTTGCCGGGCCGCCCAATGCGGGCAAATCGACACTCTTCAACGCTCTGATCGAGAGCGAGGCGGCGATCACCTCACCCATTGCCGGGACCACCCGCGACGTGATCGAACGATCGGTCGCGGTTGGTGGGGCGGCGTTCACCTTTGTCGATACGGCCGGGCTACGGGGTGCCGAGGAGGTAGCAAGCGCCGATCAAATCGAGGCGATCGGCATCGATCGCGCGCGCGGCGAATTGGCGCGGGCTGATCTGGTGATGTGGCTCGGCGCGCAAGGTGAAGCGCCAGCGGACGCATGGGAAATTGCCGCGCAGGCTGACCGCGAGGGGTTTACTCCCAAACCGGCAGCGCGGTTTACGGTGTCGGCGGTGACGGGAGCGGGGCTGAGCGATCTCAAGCTGGCGCTGGTCGACGCCGCCCGCGCGCGCCTGCCCAAGCCGGGGGAAGCGGCACTCAATGCCCGCCAACACGCGCGGCTGACCGAGGCGGCGGAGGCTTTGGCGGCGGCGCGCAACCTGACTGACCCGCTGCTGATCGCCGAAGAACTACGCCGCGCCCGGCTCGCCTTCGACCGCTTGATCGGACGCGCCACCACCGAGGATATGCTCGACACGCTGTTCGGACGGTTCTGCATCGGGAAGTGAGGCGGCGGCACAAACCCGCGCAAAATGTTTCACGTGAAACATTGGTATCGCATTTGAAACCGATCTCCCCCAAAATGTTTCACGTGAAACATTGGTAGCGGTTTTGAAACCTATCTCGTCCTTTCAAGCGCCCCTCACGAATCTGCTTTGACGATTCGCTGCCCGCGTCCTATCGCGCGCATCATGCATTCCTTTGATGTCATCGTCATCGGCGGCGGTCACGCCGGGGTTGAGGCTGCCTGTGGTGCGGCGCGGATGGGTGCGCGCACGGCGTTGGTGAGTTTCGACCTGGATGCCATCGGCGCGATGAGCTGCAATCCAGCCATCGGCGGCTTGGGCAAGGGCCATCTGGTGCGCGAAGTCGATGCGCTTGACGGCGTGATTGGCCGCGCAGCAGATGCAGGCGCGATCCATTACCGGATGCTCAACCGATCAAAAGGAAGCGCGGTGTGGGGCCCGCGCGTGCAGGCTGACCGGGTGCGGTTCAAGGCGGCGGTGCAGCAGATCGTCCGCGCGCAGGCGAACCTGACGCTGATCGAGGGCGAGGCGGCGGCGCTTATTCTGACAGGCGGCAGGGTCGCGGGGCTGGAACTGGCTGACGGCACAATGTTTCACGCGGAACGTATCGTGCTGTGCACCGGCACCTTTCTCGGCGGGGTGCTGTTCCGGGGCGAGGAACGCTTTGAGGGCGGGCGCATCGGCGAAAACGCCGCGAAGCGTCTGGCCGAGCAGCTGCGCGGCGCTGATCTGCCGATGGCGCGGCTCAAGACCGGCACGCCGCCGCGTATCGACGGGCGCACCCTCGACTGGGCGGCGCTTGAAGAACAGCCCTCCGATGGGGAGGCGTGGACGATGTCGCCGCTCACCCCGCGGCGGCTCAACCCGCAGATTTTCTGCGCGATCACCCGCACAACGCAGGCGGGGCACGATGCGATCCGTGCCAATCTCCACCGCTCGCCGCTGTTTTCGGGCGCGATTGCGGCGGCTGGCCCGCGGTACTGCCCGTCAATCGAGGACAAGATCCACCGCTTTGGTGATCGCGGCGGGCATCAGGTGTTCCTTGAACCGGAAGGGCTGACCACGCATCTAGTCTATCCCAACGGCATCAGCACCTCGCTGCCCACCGATGTGCAGGACGTGGTGGTGCGCACCATGCCGGGCTGCGCGCAGGCGAAGATTGTGCAGCCGGGCTATGCGGTCGAATATGATCACATTGATCCGCGCGCGCTGACCCCTGATTTGCAGGTGCGCGCGATCCCCGGCCTTTATTGCGCGGGGCAGATCAACGGCACCACCGGGTATGAGGAAGCCGCCGCGCAGGGACTGGTCGCAGGGCTGGAGGCGGCGGCAGCGGCGCTCGGCACAGCCGCGCCCGCGCTCGACCGCGCCAATTCCTATATCGCGGTGATGGTCGATGATCTGACCTTGCAGGGGGTGTCCGAACCCTACCGGATGCTGACCGCGCGCGCCGAATACCGGCTGCGGCTGCGCGCCAATAATGCGGCGACGCGGCTGACCGGGCTGGGGATTGCCGCAGGCTGCGTGGGAGAGGCGCGCCGCACCTGGTGGGAACGGCGTGAGGACACCCGTAAAATGTTTCACGTGAAACATTCGCAGCCCGTCCACGCGCGTGACCTCGCCGACGTCGGCCTGCCGGTGCGACGCGATGTCGGTGAAAAGCCGATTGCGGAATGGTTGCGCCACGATGGGGTGACGCTCGATGCGCTGGCCCCCTGGCTCGGCGATGCGACCGCGCGCGATCCGCTGCTGGCCGCAGAAATGGCCGAGGATGCCGCCTACGCGCCTTACCTGACGCGGCAGGACAGCGAATTGCGTGATCTGCGCGCGAGTGAGGCGCTGCCGCTGACCCCGGATTTTCCCTATGGCGCGGTTCCCGGCCTGTCGAACGAGATGATCGAGCGGTTGACCAAGGCCGCGCCGGGAACGCTGGCGGCGGCAGGGCGGGTGGCGGGTGTGACCCCGGCGGCGCTGTCAGCCTTGCTGGTGCACGCGCGGCGGATCGCCAACGCGAGCCGCGCGGCGTGATCCACAACGAGGCCGAAGCCCGCGCCTATGTGGCGGGATTGACCGATGCCGAGGGATTGGCGCGGATCGAGGCCTTTGCCGCGCTGGTGCTGGAGGAAAACCAGCGCCAGAACCTGATCGCCAAACCCACCGAAGCCCATATCTGGCAGCGCCACATTGCGGATTCGGCGCAGCTTATCGAAAATGTTTCACGTGAAACATTTGGGGCGAGTGCCGGCGGGGCGTGGCTCGATCTGGGGAGCGGGCCGGGGTTTCCGGGACTGGTGATCGCTGCGCTCCATCCCAATATGCCGGTGGTGCTGGTCGAATCGCGTAGCCGACGGGCCGAGTTTCTGACCCGCTGCATCGCCGCGCTCGATCTGCCCAAGTGCCGGGTGGAAGCGCAGCGGCTGGAACGGGTTGCACCATTTCCCGCCCGCGCCATTTCGGCACGCGCCTTTGCACCGCTGCCCAAGCTGCTGACCTTATCCGCACCCTTCTCCACAAGCGCCACCCGCTATGTCTTGCCCAAAGGGCGATCGGCGGCGCAGGAATTGGAAGCGTTGAAACCAGCGATTCGAGCAATGTTTCACGTGAAACATTCCTTGACCGATCCCGAGGCCGGGATCATCGTGAAGGCCTGACACGCGAAAACCGCGACGATTCAAGGCGAATTGGCGCGCTGGAAGGACGGGAACACCATGTTGACCCCATCATGCTGACAATCGCGATCGCCAATCAGAAAGGCGGCGTGGGCAAAACCACCACCGCGATCAACATCGCCACCGCGATGGCGGCGACCGGGTGGCGCACGCTGCTGATCGATCTCGACCCGCAGGGCAATGCCTCGACCGGGCTGGGCGTTCACGCCGCCGCGCGTGAGGTTTCGAGCTATGACCTGATCGTCGATGAAGTGCCGCTGGATAGCGCCATCGTGCCGACCAGCATCCCCCGGCTCGACATCATCCCCGCTACGGTCGATTTGAGCGGGGCCGAGGTGGAGCTGGTTGCAGTCGAAGGCCGCACCCACCGCCTGCAGCGCGCCTTGGCGAATTACACCGGGCACGACATCTGCTTCATCGATTGCCCGCCGTCGCTGGGGCTGCTGACGCTCAACGCGCTGTGCGCCGCCGATACACTGCTGGTGCCGCTGCAATGCGAATTTTTCGCGCTGGAGGGGCTGAGCCAGCTGCTCCAGACCGTCGATCAGGTGCAGCAACGCTTTAACCCCAGTCTCGGCATTATCGGAGTGGCGCTGACGATGTTTGATCGCCGCAACCGGCTGACCGATCAGGTATCCGATGATGTGCGCGATTGCCTGGGCAAGCTGGTGTTCGACACGGTGATCCCGCGCAATGTGCGCCTGTCCGAAGCGCCGAGCCACGGCCTGCCCGCGCTGATTTACGATCAGCATTGCACCGGCAGCCGCGCCTATATGGCGCTGGCGCGCGAATTGATCGGGCGATTTCCCGCAGAAAGACAAGCCGCATGAGTGATGAAGTAACCCAACCCATTGATATTGCTGCAACTTCACGCGGACCCGCAGAAAAGCCGCGGCGGCTGGGCAAGGGGTTGGGCGCGCTGTTGGGGGAAACCCGGCGCGAAGAACCGCTGGTGCGGCGCGATGATGTGGCAGAGGGCGGGGCGGCGGTGGGCACCTCCACATCGCTGCGGATGCTGTCGCTGGCGCAGATCAAGCCGCTGCCCGGCAACCCGCGCAAGCATTTCGATGAAACCACGCTCGATGAACTCGCCGCGTCGATTGCGGCGCGCGGAGTGATCCAGCCGATTATCGTGCGCCCGCATCCGCATGGCGAAGGCTATCAGCTGGTCGCAGGCGAACGCCGCTGGCGCGCGGCGCAAAGGGCGCGGCTGCACGAGATTCCGGCGCTGGTGAGGACGCTGACCGACCGCGAAGTAATGGCGCTGGCGCTGATCGAGAACTTGCAGCGCGAAGACCTAAACCCGGTCGAAGAAGCGCGCGCCTACCACCGTCTGTCTGTTGAAGAGGGCATGACTCAGGTCGACGTCGCCAAAATGGTCGAGAAATCGCGCAGTCATATCGCCAATATGCAGCGGTTGATGAGCCTGCCCGAACCGGTGCTGGTGCTGGTTGAACAGGGCAAGCTTTCAACCGGCCATGTCCGCGCGCTGATCGGGCGGGATGATGCGGTGCAGATTGCCGAAATTGCGGTGCAAGAAGGACTTTCGGTGCGCGAGGTGGAACTGCTCACGCGCAAGGCGAGCAGGCCGGAACCGGCCCCCGCCGCGCCCAGGCGCTATAATCACTCATCTGAAAACGCTGATATTGTCGCGGTGCAACAGCACCTTGAGGAATTTCTCGGTCTGGCGGTGAAGATCAAGCCCGAGAGCGATCCGCGCAAGGGCACGATCACCATTCGCTACACCACGCTCGATCAGCTTGATCTGCTGTGCCAGCGGCTGACCGGCGGCGAGTTCTGATAGCCCCCGCCAGAGTCGCGCGGCGCGACTCTGGCGGGGGCGCGGCTTAGCGGCCGCCCTTGATCATCTTGGGTGAGGGTGCCGTAGCCGGGATCACCCGTGCTGCGCCGGGGACGGTATAGGTTTCCTCGCGCACGGTTTCGCGCACCACCACCTGTTGCTGCACCTCGCTACGCACCGGCACTATCACCATTTGCGGCGGCGGGGCGTAGGCATAGCCATAATTTGCGGGGTAGCCGTAGCCGTAGGAATATGCCGGAGCTGCAGGATAGGGCGCATAGGCAATCTCTCGCGCAGCCACCCGTGTGCCCGGCGCGCCATATTGCGTCAGGTAGCCATCCAGCGCTGCCTCACAATCGTAGCGGTCTTTCTTCTTGCCGCCGCCGATCAGGCTGCCGAGCAACCCGCCGATCAGCCCGCCGCCCCCTGCGCCGACCACAGCGCCAAGTGTGCGGTCGCCAACCTTGGCGATTTCATGGCCCACCACGCCGCCCGCAATCGCGCCGAGCAGCCCGCCGATGATCAGCCCGGTTTCGTCATTATCGCGGCCCGCGGTGCGACGGCGGCATTCATCGAGCCACTGTTCGCGCTCAAACACCACCGGCGCGGGGGTGAAGATCATCGTGGCGTGGCCGGGATGCCGATAACCGGGATGGCCTTGCTGTGCGGCAGGGGCAGCCCGAAGCGGGCGCGGTGCCTCGATCCAGCGGGTGCGGGTGATGGTTTCCACCCCGTCTTTCGCGGTCACGGTTTCGGTGATTCGGCTCATCACCGGTGCGGTGCGATATTCGGGTGGCAGGCTGCGCACCGCCGCTTCATCCACCGGGGTAAGCGGCGGCAGATCGCTGTAATCCTGCGCGCCGGCCATCGCGGGCAGCGCGAGCGCGGGCAGAATCACACCAAGGCGGGTCAGGTTGCGGAGCGGCAGGCGCATCAAAAAATCCCCCGGAAGGCCGCGCACGGCGGCGGATGGTTAGCATCCACTTAACACCGCCCAGCCCGCGCGCCCAAGCCGTGCTGTGACCGCTGTCCCGTTTCGGGCCGATTAGCTGGCAAAATCTGTCAGATACGCGTTGCCAGCAGCGCGGCGAGTGCCTCAATCCCCTCGGCATCGGCCTGCGTGAACCGGGCGGGGGAGGGGCTGTCGCAATCGATCACCGCGATCACCCGCCCATCGCGCAGCACCGGCACCACCAGTTCTGATCGGCTCGCCGCGTCGCAGGCGATGTGGCCGGGGAAGGCGTTAACATCGGCGACCAGCTGCGTCGCTCCGCTCTGCGCCGCCGCGCCGCAGACGCCGCTGCCCAACGGGATGCGGATGCAGGCCGGGCGACCAACGAACGGCCCCAACACCAGTTCACTTGCGTTTTCGCGCTTTGCCGGGGCGATGCGGTAGAACCCGGCCCAGTTCAGATCGGGCAGAAATTCCCACAATAGCGCGGCGACATTGGCCATATTGGCGACCGCATCAGGCTCATCCGCCGTCAATGCGTCAGCCGCACCGATCAATTCGCGGTAACGTTCCGCCGGAGCCTGCGCTGCATCGGGCCTGAAATCATACATTGCGGACACGCCTTTTCGCTTGTTGCCAGTTGCCGCCCGCGCGGCCCGGCTCTATCGGATGTCACATGGCTATTATTCGCAAAATCGCAATCACCCTTGGTGTCCTTGTCCTGCTGCTCGTTGCGGGGTTCTGGTTTCTCAGCCGGGGCGACACCGCCGATCTTTCGGTCGATGATGTCGCGGGCACCGATCCGGTGTTGCAGGAAGGCAATCCGGAAACCTTCCCCACGGTGAAGATTGCCGAGCCGGTGGGCTGGCAGGCCGATGAACTGCCGGTTCCGGCCGAGGGGCTGGAAGTGGTGCGTTTTGCCGAAGGGCTCGATCACCCGCGCGTGCTTTATGCCCTGCCCAATGGCGATGTGCTGGCGACACTGACCCGCGCACCCGCCAGAGAAAAGAGCGACGGCGGGATCATGGACACGATTCGTGGCTGGATCGCGGGCCTGCTGATGGACAAGGCCGGAGCGACGGGCGAATCGCCCAACCAGATCGTGTTGCTGCGCGATGCCGATGGCAATGGCACGGCGGAAACCAAGACCGTGATCCTTGAAGAAGGCCTCGATTCGCCTTCGGGCATGAGCTGGCAGGATGGCACGCTTTATGTTGCGAATCATAACGCGGTGCTGGCGTTTCCCTATGCCTTGGGCAGCGACAAGGTGACGGCTTCCCCGCGCAAGCTGATGGATCTGCCCGGCGACGGTAACCACTGGATGCGCAATATGGAACTCTCACCCGACGGCAAAAGCCTTTACGTCGCGGTCGGGTCAGCCAGCAATATCGGCGAAACTGGCATGGCGGCGGAAGAGGGCCGCGCGATGATCTGGGAATATGATCTGGCCGCCGGACGTCAGCGTCCGTTTGCGGTCGGCCTGCGCAATCCCAACGGGCTCGATTTCAGCCCGTGGACCGGCGAATTGTGGACCACGGTGAACGAACGCGACATGCTGGGATCGGATCTGGTGCCCGATTACCTCACCAATGTTCCGGTCGGCGCGCAATATGGCTGGCCGTGGATCTATTACAAAACCAATATTGATCGCCGGGTCGAAGCGCCGATGCCGAAGTTCCTGCTCGAATATACCCGCAATCCCGAATATGCGCTCGGCCCGCACGTGGCTGCGCTGGGGCTGGTGTTCAACAAGCAAGGCCATGTGATGGGCGATAAATTCGCCAGCGGGGCGTTTATCGCGCGGCACGGATCGTGGAACCGCAAGCCGCCTTCGGGTTATGACGTGGTTTATGTTGCATTTGATGCGCGCGGCAATCCGGTTGGCAAGCCGGTGCCGGTGCTGACCGGTTTCCTCAAGGATGACGGCACCACCCGCGGGCGGCCCACCTGGGTGGAATGGGGCGGAGACGGCGCGCTGCTGGTATCGGATGACACCGCCGGGATCATCTGGCGGGTGCGTGCGCCCGGTGCCAGCCCCGCGCCCGCGATTGCCGCGCTGCAAAGCGAAAAGCTGCCCCCCCGCCAATTGACCGACCCACGCGCCGCGTTCGAGGAGGATTACCTGCGCGAACAGGCGGGGAAAAAGGTCAACTAGAGGCGCACCCCCGCGCGCCCCGCCAGTTCGGTCGCGAATTGCAGCGCGGTGCGGCCTGAACGGTTGCCGCGCTGGATCGCGAAGGCGAGCGCTTCCTCCGCGTCGAAACTGAGGCTGAGCGGTGCGGTATAGCCTTCAAGAATGGCGAGGTAGGTGTCCTTGTCCGCCGGGTGAAAGCCGAGGCTCAGCCCGAACCGGTCTGCCAGCGCCAGCGCATCATCGCGCTCATCGCGTTCGTGGATGGCGGCGCTGGTGTCTTCGCGTTCCACAATCGCGCGGCGGTTGGCGGTCACGGCCAGGCGGATATGCGGCGGGCGCGGGGCAACCCCGCCGTCGAGCAGGCTCCTGAGCGCCAGCATTGCCGCGCGCCCATCTGCGCCAAAGCCGAGATCATCGATAAACAGCACGAAAGCGCGGGGCTGCTCTGCCAGTTGCGCGATCAGCCTGGGGAAGCTCGGCAGCGTCCCGGGGGCAAGCTGCACCAACGCCAGCGCGCCCGGCGCTTGCCCCTGCACATCAGCCACCGCCGCGCGCACCAGCGCCGATTTGCCCATCCCGCGCGCGCCCCATAACAACGCATCATGCGCCGCAGCGCCCGCGGCTAACCGGGCGCAATTGTCCCGCAGCGCGGTTTTTTGGGCGTCGATCCCGCGCAGGTTGTCGAGCGGTAGCGCATCGAGCGCCGGCACGGACCGCGCGCGTTCGCCCTCCCACACATAGGCGGGCGCGCTCAGCCAATCGGTCGGCTGCGCGGGCGGCGGGGCAAGCCGTTCGAGCGCGGCGGCGATGCGCTCCAGCGGGGCGCGCCGATCCATGTCAGCCCACCAGCGCGGCGGCGGAGAGGGTGTAGAGCCCGGCTGCCCCGGCGGTCGCCCCGGCGCGCAGACCGGCGGCTTCGGGCACGATCCGGTCGAGGAAGAACCGCACCGTCACCGGCTTGGTCGCGGCGAGCGATGGCGCTGCGCCCGCGGCCACCGCGTGCGCCTGCTTCATCAGCTGCCACCCGGCGACCGCCACTGCCGCCATCGTGCCAAACGGCACACTGCCTGCGAGCCGATCATCAAGGCTCGCCTCGTCACGCATCCAGCGGGCAATGGCGGCGCAATCCTGCGCCAGCGCTGCAAGGCTCGCCTCCCCGGCGGTGTCGCGCGCGATGGTGTCGAACAGCGCGATCATCGCCTCCCCGCCGTCCAGCCCCAGCTTGCGGGTGACAAGATCGGCGGCCTGAATCCCGTTGGTGCCTTCGTAAATCGGGGCAATCCGCGCATCGCGCCAGTGCTGCGCCGCGCCGGTTTCCTCGATAAAGCCCATCCCGCCGTGAATCTGGATACCGAGGCCCGCCACTTCCACCCCGATATCCGTGCCCCACGCCTTGATCAGCGGGACGATGATCTCGGCGCGGTTCTTTGCCGCCTCATCGCCCAGATTGCCGCGATCGACCTGACCGGCGCAGTAATAGAGCAGCGCACGAACGCCTTCGGTCAGCGCTTTCATGCGGTAAATCATGCGGCGCACATCGGGATGCTCGATAATCGCCACCGGGGTCTTGTCGGGCGATCCTGCGCGCGCCGATTGCACCCGGTCACGCGCATAGGCCAGCGCCTGCTGGGTCGCGCGTTCGGCGATCTGCGCGCCTTGGTTGCCAACATTAATGCGGGCATTGTTCATCATCGTGAACATCGCCGCCAGCCCCTTGTTTTCATGCCCGACCAGCTCGCCGATGCACTCCCCGTTGTCACCATAGGACATCACGCAGGTGGGCGAGGCATTGATGCCGAGCTTATGTTCAAGGCTGACGCAGCGTAGATCGTTGCGCGCGCCCAGCGTCCCATCATCGCCCACATGATATTTGGGCACCACGAACAGGCTGATCCCGCGCGATCCCTCCGGCGCACCCGGCAGGCGTGCCAGCACGAGGTGGATGATGTTGTCCGCCAGATCATGTTCACCCCAGGTGATGTAGATTTTCTGCCCGGTGATGCGGTATTTGCCCGCGTGTGGCCCATCCGGGATCGGAACGGCTGTTGAGCGCAGCGCGCCGACATCGCTGCCCGCGGCAGGCTCGGTCAGGTTCATCGTGCCCGACCACTTTCCGCTGACCAGATTGGGCAGGTATTTGGCCTGCTGATCCGCGCTGCCGTGATGTTCCAGCGCCTCGATCGCGCCGACCGACAGCATGGGGAGCAGATTGAACGCCATATTCGCCGCGCCGAGGTTTTCGAGCACGTTGCACGACAGCGTAAAGGGCAGGCCTTGTCCGCCGAACTCGGGCGGAGAGGCAATCGCGTTCCATCCCTGTTCGACATAGGCGCGGTAGGCCGCGTCAAACCCTTCGGGCAGGCGCACCACGCCGTTCTCCAGCCACGCGCCTTCCAGATCGCCGATGCGGTTCAAGGGCGCGAATTCCCCGGCGGCAAACTGCCCCACACCTTCGACGATGGCTTCGACCAGATCGGCTTCGGCATGGGCGAAGCGGGCGGTCTGGGCCAGTTCCTCAATCCCGGCATTGACGCGAATGGCGAGCAATTGGTCGGCGGTCGGCGGGGTATAGGGGGTCACGGCGGGGTGCGTCCTTTGGCATGGGAAATGGGCCTTGCACTTGGCAGGGCGAAGGTTTGAATATAGCGCCGGGGCATGAGCGGCAAGAACGTTACGGAAGTGGTGCTGGCAGACGCCGGAGGGATCGCCCGCGCGGTGCAGATCCTCGAATCGGGCGGCCTCGTCGCAGTGCCGACCGAGACGGTCTATGGCCTAGCCGCGCGGGCTGACAGCGCCGAGGCGGCGGCGCGGATTTACGCCGCGAAGGGCCGGCCCGATTTCAACCCGCTGATCGTTCATGTGCGGGATATGGAGCAGGCGGCGCGGTTCGGCGAATTCTCACCCCCCGCGCTGGCGCTGGCCGCTGCACATTGGCCCGGCCCGTTGACGCTGGTGGTGCCGCGCCGCGTTGACGCCGGACTGGCTGACGCGGTGACGGCGGGCCTGCCCACCATCGCCCTGCGCGCCCCCGCCCACCCGGTGATGCGCGCGCTGCTTGAGGTGGTGGCATTCCCGCTCGCCGCGCCATCGGCCAATCGCAGCGGGTTTATCAGCCCGACCACGCCCGCGCACGTGCTCGCCTCGCTTGATGGACGGATCGATCTGGTGCTCGATGGCGGGCCGTGCAGCGCGGGGGTGGAATCCACGATTGTTGCGGTGCGCGGGGATGGCAGCATCGCAGAACTGCGCCCCGGCCCCCTGCAAATATGCGCGCAGGCTGCCTCAGAGGGGAGCGAAGCGCGGATTGAAGCCCCCGGTCAACTCGCCAGCCACTATGCGCCGGGTAAGCCGGTGCGGTTGAATGCGACTCACGCCGAAGCGGACGAATTCTGGATCGGATTTGGCGCGGTGCAGGGTGATTGCACGCTGTCAGCGGGCGGTGACGTCAGCGAAGCAGCGGCGCGGCTATACGCCTGCCTTCACGAAGCCGCCAACGCCCCCCACCCGCGCATCGCCATCGCGCCGGTGCCGGAAATGGGCGTGGGCCGCGCAATCAATGACCGGCTGCGTAGGGCAGCGGCGGACTAACCCTCAGGTTCGACCGGCACACCCCGCATCAGCGCGTTCATCTCGGCGCGGATCGCCTGTGCCTTGTCACAAGCCGCATCATCGCCGTCACCGCAGCGTTCCATCTGCCTGTCGTAATCGCGTTCCAGCGCGCCCAGCCGTTCTTCGCGCTTGCGGATTTCGCGCCCGCGTTTCTCGTCGGCTTCGGACTGGCTGGTGGTCACCGCATCCACCCCCGCGCTGGCGGCTTTCACCGGCAGGGTGACAACATCCACCGCCGCACGGGCGAGGCACCCTTGCAGGGCAAGGGCAGCGAGCGTCAGGACGACGAGGTGAGCGGCGCGCATAGGGGCAACTTTTCACCCACCGCGCGCTGTAATGCAAATATTATTCGGCAGGCTTGGGCGCAATCGGGGTGGTCGGAGCGGCCGGGGCAACCGGAACCACTCCTGCTGCCGGGACAGTGGCGGTCGCGGTGCTTGTCGACGCGCAGTTGAGCGTGCCCGCGCCTTTCACCGTTCCGCTGCCGCTCGATAATCGTGTAGCACAGCAGGATGGAGTTCTCCTGAAGATATGCACTCCCTATATGGAAGAGCCGAAGCTTCTTTGAGGTTGAACATGAGTGACCAGAAAACCCAGTCCGGAAAATTTAAGGAACTCGCCCGCGAACTCGAAGCGGACGAGGATGAAGCGCGTTGGGATGAGCGGCTAGAGAAGGTCGCGAAGGCTAAGCCGGGGAAGTCCGAATGAAAATTGCCACGCTCATGGTGACGAGTTTGCTGGCTGCCGCCCCAGCAAACGCTCAGTCAGTGCCATACAAGCTGATCTTGCTACGCGGCGACAACGGGATAACCGTAACCGACTATCCAAGTGAGGCTAGGTGCGAGGCTGCCCGCGCTGCAATTCAGCGTCTAATGGCTCAGGAGAATGAGGGGAAGGAACCGCAGTTCCTTCCCGGTGGCGGGGTCATCTTCCAAGAACAGCTTATCCTAAAGGCCTACTGTATTCCCGGCTGACGCACCGTGTTTGCAAAGTATGTTATCACCAAACAAAAAGAGCCACCCCGGCGGGGGCAGCCCTTGATGGTTGCTCAGTTGCCTGAGGAACGAATTACGCTTCTTCGGCGTTGTCGTAATATTGCGGCGCGTGTTCGCGCAGCACGTCGAGAATCTTGTTCAGCGCAGCAGGCTCGTCCGTTTCCTCCATCGCCGCGAGTTCGCGGGCGAGGCGGCTGGATGCGGCTTCGAAGATCTGGCGTTCCGAATAGCTCTGTTCGGGCTGATCTTCGGGGCGGAACAGATCGCGGGTCACTTCGGCAATCGATACGAGGTCGCCCGAGTTGATCTTGGCTTCGTATTCCTGCGCGCGGCGCGACCACATGGTGCGCTTGACCTTGGGCTTGCCCTTCAAGGTTTCCATCGCCTGTTTCAGGGTCTTGTCGGAGGACAGCTTGCGCATTCCGATCGCTTCGACCTTGCCCACCGGAACGCGCAGCGTCATGCGTTCCTTTTCGAACCGCAGGACATAAAGTTCGAGCTGCATTCCGGCGATTTCCTCGCTCTGCAGTTCAATTACACGGCCTACGCCGTGCTTGGGGTAAACAACATAATCGCCGACCGTGAATGCGTTTGCGGTGCTTGCCATGCAAGTTCCTTTCTGTGCGCCGTCTTGCCAGCAGGAGAGCGGAGAATCATCCCTGCGGCGGCTAACCCTGCCGAGGTGAGAACCTCGTTTAAGGTGAAGCGCCGTGAGCGGATCATCCGGTAAGGGGGGGTGCTGGTGTCGGGCCTTCCTGGTTTTTATCGCCTGCGCTGGCCTCAACCCTGCGCGGTGCAGGCATTATATAGCACGCCCGCAACAAAATTGCGAGTCGGCGATTGCTTGTGCCCCTGCACCGCGATGCGGGCGCAACTTTGCTGGTGAAATCAGTCGCCTTCGCCGGGCGCTTCGCTGAAATATTTCTCGAACTTGCCAGGCTCGCCCTTGTGCTCGTCGGCATCTTCGGGCGGTTCTTTCTGGCTGGTGATATTGGGCCATTCGGCGGAAAACTTGGTGTTCAGTTCCAGCCACTTTTCCAGCCCGTCTTCGGTATCGGGCAGAATCGCTTCGGCCGGGCATTCGGGTTCGCACACGCCGCAATCGATGCATTCGCTGGGGTTGATCACCAGCATATTTTCGCCTTCGTAGAAGCAATCCACCGGGCACACTTCCACACAATCGGTGTATTTGCACTTGATGCAGTCTTCGGTGACGACGTAAGTCATTGCGGGTCTTTCAAAAGTGCTTTGCGGGTAGGTCAGGCGGGTTGTCCGCCACAAGAGGCGACGCTGCTATGGGCATTTGCCCTTTACGGTCAAGACCGCCCCCGTCAACCTCACGATAATGCGAACGGGTGGGGATCAGCGTCTCGACCCCCGCCATTACCGCTTGAGCAGGTCTGCCAACTTGTCAAACGCGCCGCTGGCACGGGCCGGGCCGGTATCGCCAGAAGGCTTGGGCGCGGGTTTGGGTGCGGGTCTGGATGCGCTCTGGGCGGGGCGAGGCGCGCGCTGGGCGGCATCGCGGTCAGGTCTGGCCTTGGCGGGTTTGCCCTTGGCGCGCGGCTGGCCCGAATCGGCGCGCGCGGCGCTGCGCACAGGCCGCCGCTCCTCGCGTTCACCCGCGCGGCGCGGGCACCAGTGCCAGCGGTCGGGTGCGGGCGGGCCGAACGCGCCTTCGGGCAGGGCGCGCGCACGGTCACAGCGGAAACCCGCGCTGCCGAGCAGGCGGCGGGCGTTCTCCGCCTCCAGCCCGATTGAAACGGGCAGTGCCAGATCAATCCGGAAGGTGAGGTTGCGCAGCTTGGGCTTGGCGGCAGTAACAACAGCGCGCGCATCAAACGCGGCGCGCAGGATTTTCTCCGCCAGATCAACCCGGATCGCCTGCGACCCTGCGTAACGATAGCCCGCAGGCAGCCGCCCCTGCGCCCAGCTTCCTTCGGCCAGCACCGGCAGCATCGCCGGCTCCAGCGGCCGCAGATCGAGGCCCAACGCGTGCAGCAACCGGCGCGGCGCGGGTTTGAGCAAGGCGGGCGCGAAAATATCGATCGCGCCGAACGTCACCCCCAGCTTGCGCAGGAACGGGCGCATTTCCTTGGGCAGATGTTCCAGCCCGGCGTCTTCGCGGCTGATCACCCCGCGCGCATCGATCAGCGTGATCAGCAGCGCGCGCGCCTGCGACCCGGCTGCGGGATCGCGCGCGGCCTCAGCCAGTTTGCGCAACGGGGCCAGCGGCTCCAATTGCTTATCGAGCCATGCGGTCAGCCCCGCCTCCAGTTGCGCGCGCGAAACCTCGGCCAGCAATGCCAGATCGCGGGTCAGCGCGAGGCGGGGGTTGCCGAAATTGCCCGCGCCAGCTTGGCCGGGAAAGGTGATCTCCGCCAGCGCGCGCCCTTGCCCTTGGCCCCCACCTTGACCGGGCCAGCGGATCGCGCCGCCCGCGATTTCCAGCTCGCCAATGCCATCGGCCAGCAGCCATTCGGCGCGGCTGGCGAGCAGCGCGGGCAGCGCCTTTTCGCCCGCCGCCAGCAGCATCCGCCGATCATGCGCGCCCGCCGCAGGATCGACATGGAAACGGAATCCTTCAAGCCGCCCGATGGTTTCCCCTTCGACCGTCAAATGCCCATCGGGTTCCAATGTGACCGGCAGCGCGCCTGCGTCCTGCCCCAGCGATTTCATCAAAAGTGTCGTCCTCCGGTTGACGAATCTTTCGGTCAGCCGCGCGTGCAGCGCATCCGAAAGCTTCGCCTCGACCGCGCGTGCCCGCGCGGCCATTTCGTCGCGTGCCAGCACCCAATCGGGCCGCTGGCAGATGTAAGCCCAGCTGCGAATCGCCGCGATCCGCCCTTGCAGCGTGTCGATGTCGCCCTGCATCCGGTCAAGTTCCGCGATGCGCGCGGCGACGAAATCCGCGCCAATATAGCCTTGGCCAAGGTCTTGCCACAGCCGTGCGACAAACCGCGCGTGCTGTTCCACCCCCAGGTTGCGGAAATCGGGGAGCGAGCATGCCTCCCAGAACCGCCGGACGCTGCCTGCCCCGCGCACGGATTGGGCGATGCTGTCCTCCGCCAGCCGCCGCAGCACCGCCATGTCGATTGCCTCGGGCGCAGCGCGCAGCACTGCGTCATCGGGCCGCGCTTCCAGATCGGCGATCAGCGTGGGGAGCGTATCGAACCGCGGTTCCGCCTCACGCCAGAACAGGTGGGTCAGCGGCGCGAACCTGTGTTCTTCAATCGCGTAGATTTCTTCATCGGTAAAGGCGAGCGGTTCGCCGCTATCCACCTTGCCCATCCCCGACAGCGTGCCGAACGTCCCGTCGCGTTGGTGCCGCCCCGCCCGCCCGGCAATCTGCGCCATTTCCGAAGGGGTCAGCCGCCGTTTGCGTTGCCCGTCGAACTTGCTGAGCGCGGCAAAGGCCACATGATCGAGATCGAGGTTCAGCCCCATGCCAATCGCATCGGTGGCGACGATGTAATCGACCTCGCCCGATTGAAACATCGCCACCTGTTTGTTGCGGGTTTCGGGTGAGAGCGCGCCCATCACCACCGCCGCCCCGCCCCTGAAACGCCGCAACGCTTCGGCCATCGCGTAAACCTGCTCGATCGAAAACGCGACCACCGCGCTGCGTTTGGGCAAGCGCGACAATTTGCATACCCCGGCGTGCGACAGCGTGGAGAAACGCGGCCGGGTGGTGATGTCCGCGCGCGGGATCAGCGCCTTGATCAGCGGTTGCAGGGTGGAGGAACCGAGGATCATCGTTTCCTCGCGCCCGCGTGCGTGCAGCAGCCGGTCGGTAAAGATATGCCCGCGTTCAGGGTCAGCGCCCAATTGTGCTTCGTCGATGGCGACAAAGGCGTGCTGCCCCGCCGTGCGCGGCATGGCTTCGGCGGTGCAGAGGAAATAGCGCGCATCGGGTGGTTCGATCCGTTCCTCGCCGGTGATCAGCGCCACCTGCTTATCGCCCTTGATGCTGCGCACCCGGTCATACACCTCGCGCGCCAGCAGCCGCAGGGGGAAACCCATCATGCCGGATGAATGGCCGCACATCCGCTCAATCGCCAGATGGGTCTTGCCGGTATTGGTCGGGCCGAGCACCGCGCGCACGCTGTCATCCCGAAAGGCAGCGCCGCGCGGGGCGACGGAATGATCGCTGAGGGGAAAGGTCACAGTGACACGGCTTGTGTCAGGCTTGGCAGGGCGGAGCAAGGGGCCGCGCTGGCCATCATCATGCATCGGCGCAACACCTTATCGCATCTGCGATACGGCTGGTCGCTGGTTAATGCGGGATTTACTTTGTTGTGGCAGGAAAATGCGACAAAGGAGCGGTTGGGATAGAGGCAAGCTTGCCCCGTCAGGGCACCGCTTTCAGGGCACAGATGTTGGATCATGCGCGCAATCTGAACGATCCGCCCGAGCCGGAGCACGGCCCGGAAGCGGATCTGCGCGCTGTATCCGCATCAGCCGGGCCTGCCCCGATCGATCCTGAAACCGCACGCGAATTGCTGCCCTATTTCCGCAATGCCAAGGCGCTGGCCCCGCCAACCGCAGCCCAGCAGGCCCGACGCACAGTGCTGGCGCGGGTCAATGGTGTGTCCGAACGTTACGACGAATGGCGTCTTGCCGCCTCGCGCTGGTTCGACAGTCTCGATCTTGCGCCTGACCTAGCCGAAAACATTGGCAGCCGCCGGTGGTTTCGCGGGCTGGGCACGATGGTCGGCCTTGGTGTGGTGGCGCTGGCCTTGTGGCCCGATCTGACCCCATTGGAAGCGCGGCCCGCGATGCCGCATGGTGACGCGGTGACCAGCGAATTGCGCAGCCAGATGATCCTGCCGCTGGCGCTGGGCGCGGATAGCGGCCGCCGGATGGGGCCGACGCAGGCGGTCATCCCGCTCAAAAGCGCGCCCGAACGCCCGCAGATCCAGATGGTGGTGACATTGACGCCGGGGGACAGCTTTGCCGCGATGCTGCGCCGCGCCGGGGTTGCGGCAGACGATATTGATCGCGCCGCCGCGCTGGTTGATCAGGCCTTGCCGCTGGGCGAGATTGCTTCGGGAACGCAGATGGACGTGCTGCTTGGCCGCCGCCCCGCACCCGGCCAGCCGCGCCCGCTTGACAGCCTCGCCTTCCGCGCGCGGTTTGATCTGGAACTGCAACTGACGCGCCCCGGCGTGGGTGAAATTACCGCCGATGGCGTGCCGGTGATGCCCAACGGGCCGCTGGCCTTGAAACGCAACATCATCCGCGTCGACGACACGCCGCTGCGGGTGCGCGGCCCGGTGGGGTCTAGCCTTTATCGTTCGATGCGGCAGGCCGGTGTCCCGGCCAGCGCGGTGCAGGACTATCTCAAAGCGCTCGACGCGCAGATCGACCTTGACCGCGAAGTGCGCTCGACCGACGAATTCGACATCATCATCTCCTATCGCCGCGCTGCGACGGGCGAACGTCAGGCGGGGCAGTTGCTCTATGCCGGGGTCGACCGCGGCGGAAAGCCGCGCACCCAGCTGATGCGGTGGGGCAAGGACGGGCGGTTCTTCGAAGCTTCGGGCGTGGGTGAGCAGCGTCGCGGACTCTTGGCACCAGTTCCGGGCGCGATTTCATCGGGCTTCGGGATGCGCCGCCACCCGATCCTTGGTTATCGCCGGATGCACGAAGGGATGGATTTCAAGGCGCGCCACGGCACCCCGATTGTCGCTGTCAGCGATGGCCGGGTCAGTTCTGCGGGCCGCGCGGGCGGCTGCGGCATCGCGGTGCGGCTGGATCATGGCAGCGGGCTGGCGACGCGCTATTGCCACATGAGCCGGATGGCAGTGAGTTCGGGGCAGCAGGTGCGGCGCGGGCAGGTGATCGGCTATGTCGGATCGACCGGGCTATCGACCGGCCCGCACCTGCATTACGAAATGTATCGCAGCGGGCGGGTGATCAATCCGGCGAGCGTGCAATTCGTCAACCGCGCCGAACTTTCGGGCACCGAACTGATCGATTTCCGCCGCCAGCTGATCCAGATGAAAGATGTCGAGGTCGGCGCGGCGCTGCAGGATCTCGAACCGCTGCCGAGCGAAGTCAAAGAACCGCTGCGCGAGATCGAGAAGGTCGAGATCGCGCGCGGAATGCGCTGAACGACTTGTCGCAACGCCCGGATTGCGCCTAAACCCGCGCCCATGACCGCCAGCTATCCCAACACCCGCCTGCGCCGCACCCGCGCCCACGCATGGAGCCGCGCGCTTCACCGCGAATCCATCCTCACCCCCGCCGATCTGATCTGGCCGCTGTTCGTGACTTCGGGAACAGCGGTGGAGGAGCCGGTCGCCAGCCTGCCCGGCGTATCGCGCTGGTCGGTCGATGGGATCGCGGCGCGCGCGAAAGAGGCGGCGGCGCTCGGCATTCCGGTGGTGGCGCTGTTCCCCAATACGCCGCATGATCTGCGCAGCGATGACGGGGCAGAGGCGCATAATCCCGACAATCTGATGTGCCAGGCGATCCGCGCGATCAAGGACGCCTGCGGGGACGATATCGGCGTGCTGACCGACGTGGCGCTCGATCCCTATACCGCCCACGGGCAGGATGGGCTGGTGGACGATGCGGGTTATGTGGTGAACGACGATACGGTGGCCGCGCTGGTCGATCAGGCGATCAATCAGGCGAATGCGGGCGCGGACATCATCGCCCCGTCGGACATGATGGACGGCCGCATTCGCGCGATCCGCATGGCGCTGGAAATGAACGGGCACGCCAACGTGCAGATCATGTCCTACGCCGCGAAATATGCCAGCGCGTTCTATGGCCCGTTCCGCGATGCGGTGGGCAGCGGCGGCTTGCTCAAGGGTGACAAGAAAACCTACCAGATGGATCCGGCCAACGGCGACGAGGCGCTGCGCGAAGTGGCGATGGACATTGCCGAGGGCGCGGATTCGGTGATGGTCAAACCCGGCCTCGCCTATCTCGACATCGTGCGCCGAGTGAAGGAGCGCTTTGAAGTGCCGGTCTTCGCCTATCAGGTGAGCGGCGAATACGCGATGATCGAGGCTGCGGCGCGGGCCGGAGCGGGGAATCGCGATGCGCTGGTGCTGGAAACCCTGATCGCGTTCAAACGCGCCGGTGCCAGCGGCATCCTGACCTACCACGCCGCCCACGCCGCCCGCCTGCTGAATGGCTGACATGGCCGGGTTCCGCTGCGAAACCGAACGCCTGATTTTGCGCGACTGGCGCGGAGACGGCGATTGGGCCGATTTCTTCCGCGTCACCAACACACCCGCCGTGATGCAATGGCTGGGCGGGGCGCTCGACGATGAGGGCATGGAAAAGCAGCGCGCCCGCGTCGAAAATTGCGCTGCGCGATTTGGCCATTGTTTCTGGGCGATCGAGCGCAAGGCGGACGGAGAGATCCTTGGCTTTTGCGGGCTCAAACGCGCCGATGCGCCCGGGTCGAGCGTCGCTGGCGCGATGGAAGTGGGCTGGCGGCTGCGCGAAGATGCCTGGGGATGCGGCTATGCAAAGGAAGCCGCAATTGCGGCGCTCAATATCGGGTTCGGTGAATTCGCGGCGGATGAAATCGTGGCGCTGACAGTTTCTGGTAACACGTCAAGCTGGGGCCTGATGGTGCGGCTGGGAATGCGCCGGCGGGCAGAACTGGATTATTCCGATGACCGCTACGATCCGCCGTGGCGCGATGCGATCGTCTATTCGATTGACCGGCCAACCTGGGAGAACGCCGCATGAGCCTGAACCGACCGGGCGTCAATATCATCCCGATTCACGGCAAAGCCCCGCGCATCCACGATACCGCCTTTATCGCGCCCGGTTGCACGATCATCGGCGATGTCGAAATCGGCGCGGGATCGTCGATCTGGTATAATTGCGTGCTGCGCGCCGATGTCAGCCGGATCGTGATTGGTGAACGCAGCAATGTGCAGGATGGATCAGTGCTCCACTGCGACCCGCCGCGTCCCGGTGATCCCGATGGCAGCCCGCTAATCATCGGCGACGATGTGCTGATCGGCCACATGGCGATGGTGCACGGCTGCACGATCGAAAGCCGCGGTTTCGTTGGCCTTGGCGCGATTGCGATGAACAAGGCGGTGATCGGATCAGACGCGATGCTGGCAGCGGGCGCGATGCTGACCGAGGGCAAGGTGATGGCCCCGCGTGAGCTGTGGGGCGGCCGCCCGGCGCGCAAGATGCGCGATCTGGATGAGGCGGCGATCATGGGAATGCGGATCGGCACCGCGCATTATGCCGAAAATGCGAAACACCACGCCGCAGCGGTGGCGGCGGCGCTGACATAAGCGGGGGTCATGGCGCGGCCCAAGCCCGATTTCCCGTCCGCCGCTGCGCTGCTGGCGCTGGCCGATGATCGGCGGCGATTGGCGCTGAGGGTTACGCCGGGCGCGCGCAGCGAGCAGATTGCGCTTGGCGAGGGCGCGGTGCTGATCAAGGTCCGGGCCAAGGCGCATGATGGTGAGGCCAACGCGGCGGTGCTGGCGATGTTGGCGCGTGCGCTGGGCATCCCCCCGTCAAAACTGCACCTGCTGCGCGGCGCGACCGGGCGCGACAAGCTGGTGCAGATCGACGCTTGATGTCAGCGAGCAGGCATTAACGCTTTGGCCCGCTCCACGCGCCCGGTTTTGCGCCCGCGTCGCGCAGCCGCAACGCAAGGCCCAGCACCACCCCGACCCCGATGGCAATGGTGAGATCAGCCACCACGGTCAGCACCATCGTCAGCACCAGCAACCCGCGTTTGGACAGTGGCGTGTCCCAATATCCGCGCCACTTGTGCGGCTCGCTCATGTTCCACGCGGTTATCAGCAGCAGCGCGGACAGCGCGGGCATCACCAGATAGCCCGCCAGCGGGGCGGCCACCACCATGATGATCAGGATGATGATGGCGTGCAGCACGCCCGCAACCGGGGTCTTGCCCCCGGCGCGCACATTGGTGGCGGTGCGCGCAATCGCTCCGGTGGCGGGCATCCCGCCGAACAGGCCGGAACCCAGATTGGCCCAGCCCTGCGCGGAAACCTCGGCATTCGGGCGGTGCTGCCCGCCCATCATGCGATCCGCCACCGTCGCCGACAGCAGCGATTCAATCGCCGCGAGGAACGCGATCACCATTGCCGATGGCAGCAGCTCGATCAGCCGCGCCGCACTGATATCGGGCAGGCTGGGGAACGGCAGGCCGCTGGGCAATGCACCATAACGCGACCCGATGCTGTCGACCGGCCACTGCGCCAGCGCCGCGATCGCAGAAATCGCCGCGATGGCGACAATCAGGCCGGGCAGGCGCGGGAACTTCCAGCGCAGCACTATAATCAACCCCAACGCCCCCGCACCGGCGGCCAGCGCATAGGGGTTCAACAGTCCGCGCGCCGCCCACAGGGCCGGGATTTTTTCGAGGAAATCGGCGGGCATCGCGGTCAGGCCAAGACCGAAGAAATCGTTGAGCTGGCTCGTCGCGATGATGATCGCGATACCGATGGTGAAGCCGTTGATCACCGCTTCGGGCACATAGGCGATCAGATTGCCAATCCGCAGCCAGCCGGCGATGATCAGGATCACGCCCGCCATCATCGTGGCCAACACCAGCCCATCATACCCATGTTCGGCAATCACCCCGAACACCACGACGATGAACGCGCCGGTCGGCCCGCCAATCTGCACCCGGCTGCCGCCCAGCAGCGAAATCAGCAACCCGCCGATGACGGCGGTGATCAGCCCCTTGGCCGGATCAGCGCCCGATGCAATCGCGATGGCGATGCTGAGCGGCAGTGCGACCATCGCGACAGTCACGCCCGCGATCAGATCGGCGAGGAACAACGAAGGGCTGTAATCCTTCATTGTGGTCAGTATTTTTGGTTGCATGAAAGCAGCCGCTACGCCGCGATTGGCGACGATGCAATCCTTGATTGGTGGGGACGCAGCCCGCTTCGCAAAGTCGCGCGGCGCGACTTGTGCACTGAACACCGGGATGCGCCATATTCATTGCAATGCCATATGTTTGCGGTAAATCCACGGCACGGCGCGCTGGTTATCAGCCGTGCCAACAAGGAACCGCTTTTATGAAGCTCATTCTGCTGGCCACGCTCGGCCTTGCTGCCGCTGCCGTGACCGCCCCGGCCTTCGCCGCTGAAGATGATGCGGCGACCACTACCACCACTGCTGCTGCGGCGTTCACGGTCGATATGCCGATCGAAGCGCTGATGGCTGATGAGCGCGCCAAGGCGGCGGTGCTCACGACCCTTCCTGACCTTGATCAGCACCCGGCCTATGAACAGTTCAAGGCGATGAGCCTGACCGCAGTCGCGCCGTTCTCGCAAGGAATGATTACCGAGGAAGTGCTGGCGAAAATCGCCGCAGACCTCGCCGCCATTCAGTAAGCCGACTGCCGCCCACCCCTTTCTTTTTCAAAGAAGGGGGTGGAGCAGTTGTGCGGGCGGGCCTCAGCCCTCTCCCGCCTCAGACGCGGGCTTTTTCGCGGGGGTCTTCTTTTTCGCAGCGGGCTTTCTGACTGCTTTCACCTTCGGCGGGGCCGGGGTGATTTCAAAGGTCGGCTTGCCGTCCTTGACGCTGACCTGCACCTCGCCGCCGTCGGACAATTTGCCGAACAGCAGTTCTTCGGCAAGCGGTTGTTTGATCTTGTCCTGGATCAACCGGCTCATCGGGCGCGCGCCGTACAGCTTGTCATAGCCCTTGTCGCCCAGCCAGCTGCGCGCTTCGCTATCAAACTGGATGTGGACGTTCTGTTCGGCCAGCTGCAATTCCAGCTCAAGGATGAACTTGTCCACCACCCGCGCCACGGTTGACCGGCCAAGGTAGGCAAACGGCACAATCGCATCGAGCCGGTTGCGGAATTCCGGGGTGAACATCTTGTTCACCGCCTCGGTTCCGGCGTCTTCTTTCGACACGTCGCCAAATCCGATCCCGCTGCGCGCCATGTCGGATGCGCCGGCGTTGGTGGTCATGATCAGCACGACATTGCGGAAATCCACGGTCTTGCCGTGGTGATCGGTCAGGCGGCCATTATCCATCACCTGCAACAGGATGTTGAACAGATCAGGGTGCGCTTTTTCGATTTCGTCGAGCAGCAGCACGCAATGCGGGTTCTGGTCGATCGCATCGGTCAAAAGGCCGCCCTGATCATACCCGACATAGCCCGGAGGCGCGCCGATCAGCCGCGAAACGCTATGGCGCTCCATATATTCGGACATGTCGAAGCGTTTCAGCTCGATTCCCATGATGCTGGCAAGCTGGCGCGCAACTTCGGTCTTGCCCACCCCGGTCGGGCCGGAAAACAGGAAGCTGCCAATCGGCTTGTCGGGATCGCGCAGCCCTGCACGGCTCAGCTTCATCGCGGTCGACAGCCGCTTGATCGCTTCGTCCTGCCCGAACACCACGTGTTTCAGATCGCGTTCGAGGTTTTCGAGCGCTTTCTTGTCGTCCTTGCTCACCGATTTGGGCGGGATGCGCGCCATGGTGGCGATCACCGCTTCGATTTCCTTGGCGGTGATGGTTTTCTTGCGGCGGCTGGGGGGCACCAGCATCTGCATCGCGCCGACTTCATCGATCACGTCGATCGCCTTGTCGGGCAATTTGCGATCATTGATGTAGCGCGCCGACAGTTCCACCGCGGTCTTGATCGCGTCGGGGGTGTATTTCACCTTGTGGTGTTCTTCGAAGGCGCTGCGCAGGCCTTTCAGAATCTTGATCGTATCCTCAACCGTCGGTTCGTTCACGTCGATCTTCTGGAAGCGGCGCAGCAGCGCGCGATCCTTTTCGAAGTGGTTGCGAAACTCCTTGTAGGTGGTCGATCCGATGCAGCGGATTGCGCCGCTCGACAATGCGGGCTTGAGCAGGTTCGATGCATCCATCGCCCCGCCGCTGGTCGCGCCCGCGCCGATCACGGTGTGAATCTCGTCGATGAACAACACCGCGTCCGGCATTGCTTCCAATTCGGTGACGACCTGTTTCAGCCGTTCTTCGAAATCGCCGCGATAGCGCGTGCCTGCCAGCAATGCGCCCATGTCGAGCGAATAGATTACCGCTTCGGCCAGCACTTCGGGCACGTCGCCTTCGATGATCTTGCGCGCCAGCCCTTCGGCAATCGCGGTTTTGCCGACGCCGGGATCGCCGACGTAAAGCGGGTTGTTCTTTGACCGGCGGCACAGGATCTGGATCGTGCGGTCAACTTCGGGCCCGCGCCCGATCAGCGGATCAATCTTGCCGCTTTCCGCCTTGGCGTTGAGGTTGACGGTGAACTGGTCGAGCGCGGTTTCTTTCTTGTTGCCGCCTTCTTTGGTCTGCGCCGGCTCGTCGGGCTTGTCGGTGCCCTGCGCGGTCTTGGGCTCGATCTGGCGGCCACCCTTGCCGATGCCGTGGCTGATATAGCTGACCGCATCCAGACGGCTCATATCCTGCTGCTGGAGGAAATAGACCGCGTAGCTATCGCGTTCGGAAAACAGCGCAACCAGCACGTTGGCACCGGTAACGGTATCCTTGCCCGAAGATTGCACGTGCAGGATCGCGCGCTGGATTACCCGCTGGAACCCGGCAGTGGGCTGCGGATCGGCCCCATCTTCTGTTTTAAGCGATTGATATTCCTGATCAAGATACTGTTTCACCACCTCACCCAGCTCGGCCAGATCGACCCCGCAGGCGGCCATTACCTGGGCGGCATCCTCATCATCGATCAACGCCAGCAGCAGGTGTTCGAGCGTGGCATATTCGTGCCGCCGGTCAGACGCATTGCCGAGCGCGTTGTGCAGCGTGCGTTCGAGGTTCTGGGCGAAGCTGGGCATGGGAGCGGCCTTTTTCAGCGGGCGGTAAGTGCTCGTGGCGAACGAGCGGGGGAAGCCATTTGCGCATCATATGGGATTGCGCGATAAAATTGCGAATCCGTTACCATCAAGGCGAGGGAGGGCGCGCGGCAGATCATCCGTCGCCCTTTGCGAACAGCGCATCGGCAGCGGCGCGGTGCGCGGCGGCTTTATCACGGTGGGCGATCACGCGCGCGATTTCCGCTTCGAGCTGCGCGATACGGGTCGCCAATTCAGCCTGGGAATAGGGCGCAAGATCCTCCGCCGCAAGGCGGGCGGCCGCGTCTCCCTTGGGTCTTGGCAGATCGGGTTCTTCCATCAGGATGCAGCATCGCAAGCCAAGCGGGTTGCTGTCAATCCGAGACACGGTTATTGGCGCGCTTCAAGTGGTTATCTGGGTTGGATCAGGGGGATTTTGGTAATGATCGCAGGCAATGGCGCGGAACTGCCCGAAAGCATGGCTGCGATCGGGTTCGATGCGCCCGGCGGGCCGGATGTGCTGCGGGTCGAAACCGCCCCCCTGCCGCGCCTGCGCCCCGATGATGTGCTGATCCGGGTCGCCTATGCCGGGGTCAACCGCCCCGATTGCCTGCAACGCGCCGGTGCCTATCCGCCGCCGCCGGGGGCATCGCCGCTGCTGGGGCTGGAGGTTGCGGGCGAAGTGGTGGCGGTCGGCTCAGAGGCTCCGCGCGAAATGATCGGGCAATATGTCGCCGCGTTGACGCCGGGCGGCGGCTACGCCGAATATTGCGCCGCGCATTGGCAGCACTGCCTGCCCGTGCCCGAAGGGATGCTGCTGTCCGAAGCCGCGGCGCTGCCCGAAACGCTGTTTACGGTGTGGCACAACCTGTTCGAACGCGGGCTGGCGCGCGATGGTGAGCGGGTGCTGGTGCATGGTGGCACTTCGGGTATCGGGACAATGGCGATCATGCTGGCCAAGGCGTTCGGCATGGAGGTGATCGTGACCTGCGGCGATGAAGCCAAATGCGCCGCCGCCCGCCGGATCGGGGCCGACCTCGCGATCAATTACCGCGAGACGGATTTTGTCGAGGCCATCGCCGCGCATACGGGGGGCAAGGGCGTCAACATCGTGCTCGACATGGTGTCGGGCGATTATGTCGCGCGCAACTGCAAATGCCTCACCGAAGATGGCCGCCACGTTACCATCGCGCTGCTGGGCGGGGCCAAGGCCGATCTCAATATGGCGACGGTGATGATGCGGCGGCTGACGCTGACCGGATCGACGCTGCGGCCGCGTTCCGATGCTTTCAAAGCCGCGCTGGCGGATGAAATCGCCGACAATGCCTGGCCGCTGTTCGCGAGCGGAGAGCTTTCTCCGGTGATGGACATGACCTTCCCACTCGCCGAAGCCGCCGCCGCCCATGCGCGGATGGAAGCAGGCGCGCATATCGGCAAGATCGTGCTGGAAGTGGCGGGTGGGTAGGTGTGGCTCGCTTGAGCCTCTCGTAAGAAACTGACTCCAAACCGTCACGCGTCTGCGCGACGCTTGTAACATTCCGCTGTTATGTCCGCGTCTGACCACGACGTGACACGCAGGGAATTACCATGACCGGTGCCGATCTGTCCGATCTGATCAGCGACAACATCACCAGCCTGCCGCTGTCCGCGCCGCGTACGCCGGAGCCCGTCAATGCTGAGCGGCGCAGCTTTCGCACCATCTGGATCAGCGACGTGCATCTCGGCACCAAGGGCTGCAATGCCGATATGCTGATCGACTTCCTCGACAATACCGACAGCGATCTGATGTATCTGGTGGGCGACATCATCGATGGCTGGCGGCTGAAGAAGAAATTCTACTGGCCCGCCGCGCATAATGACATCGTCTGGCGCATTCTGAAACGGGCCAAGCGCGACACCCGCATCACCTACATCCCCGGCAATCATGACGAAATGTTCCGGCAGTTCACCGGGTTGAACTTTGGCGGGATCGAAATTCGCCGCGCCGCCTTTCACGATACCGCCGACGGGCGGCGGCTGATGGTGCTGCACGGCGATGAATTCGATGCGGTGATGCTGTCGCACCGCTGGCTCGCGTTTGTCGGTGACAATGCCTACCACCTGATGATGAGGCTGAATGTCGCGGTCAACGCGGTGCGGCGCTGGCTGGGCAAGCCCTATTGGTCGCTGTCCAAGGCGGCCAAGCACAAGGTCAAGAACGCGGTCGAATTCATCGGCAAATACGAAGAGGTGGTCGCCCGCGCCGCCGGGGAACGCGGGGTTGACGGGGTGGTGTGCGGCCATATCCACACCGCCGAATTCCGCACCTTCGATCACGATGGCCGCCAGATCGAATACTGGAATGATGGCGATTGGGTGGAGGGCTGCAACGCGCTGGTCGAACATCACGATGGGCGGATGGAAATCCTCCACTGGCCTGATGAGATCAAGCGCCGCGAGGCCGAGCAGGTTCCGGCCGCGCCCGCCGATCCGGCCCGTGCCGATCGCGAGGCGGCGTGAACCGGTTGACCACCATCACCCCTGATACTGCGGCCCTCGCCCCGGCCCCGGCCACCCCCGCTTCGATCGCGATTATCACCGATGCGTGGCACCCGCAGACCAACGGGGTGGTGCGCACCTTGTCGACCACCTGCGATGTGCTGCGCCGCTGGGGGCATCAGGTGACGGTGATCTCGCCCGAAGGCTACCCTTCGATGCCTGCACCGACCTATCCCGAAATCCGGCTGGCGCTGACCGCGCCGGGCGCAGTGGGGCGGCAATTGGCGAAAATCGCGCCTGATGCGGTGCATATTGCCACCGAAGGGCCGCTGGGCTTTGCCGCGCGGCGATATTGTGTCCGCCGCAAGGTGCCGTTCACCACCGCTTACCACACCCAGTTTCCCGATTACCTTGCGCGCCGCACCGGCCTGCCCGCGCGCTTTTTCTGGCCCTATATCCGCTGGTTCCACCGTCCGGCGGAAACGATCATGGTGGCGACCGAGACGATCCGCGCGCAGCTGCGCGAACAGGGGTTGAGCCAGCTTAGCCACTGGAGCCGGGGGGTTGATCTCGCCTGCTTTTCCCCCGCCGCGCCGCCGCCGCCCGAATATGCCGGACTGGAAGGCCCGATCCTGCTCTATGTCGGTCGGGTCGCGGTGGAAAAGAATATCGAAGCCTTCCTCGCCTGCGATTACCCCGGCACCAAAGTGGTGGTCGGCGATGGTCCGGCGCGCGGCGCGCTGGCGGCGAAGTTTCCCGATGCGCTGTTTCTCGGCAAGCGCATGGGCGCGGAACTTGCGGGCTGTTATGCCGGGGCGGACGTGTTCGTGTTTCCCAGCCGCACCGATACATTCGGCCTCGTGATGATCGAGGCGCTGGCCTGCGGAACCCCGGTTGCGGCATTCCCGGTGGCAGGGCCACTCGACATCGTCACCGACGCGGTCGGCGCGCTGTCCGAAGACCTGACCCGCGCGATTGACGCGGCGCGCTATTGCGACCGGACCGAATGCGCTGCCTATGCGGCGGGCTTCAGCTGGGAGGCGGCGACACGCCAGTTTTTGGCGGGACTGGCGGCATTGAAGGAAGAACACACCGTCTCGCTTGCAGCCGCACCTGCGTTCTGAATCAAGGTTTGCTTGCCGTCGGCAGGGGCTTGGCCTATAAGGGTGCGCAATGTGGCCGCTCCGAAAGGGGCGGCCCTTCTATTTTCAACGGAGATTCCCCCATGGCCATCAAGGATCAGCCCAAGCCGCTGATGCCGCACGCCACCGCAACCTGGCTGGTGGACAACACCGCGCTGTCATTCGAACAGATCGCTGAATTCTGCGGGATACACATCCTCGAAGTGCAGGCGATGGCCGATGATCTGGCGGGCAGCAAATATACCGGTCGCGATCCGCTGCACTCGGGCGAGCTTACGCAGGGCGAGATTGAGCTGGGTCAGGCTGACCCGACCTATTCGCTCAAGATGCATAAGGCCCCGGCCGAAGCGACCCGCACCAAGGGCCCGCGCTATACCCCGGTGTCCCGGCGGCAGGACAAGCCCGATGGCATCGCGTGGATCCTGCGTAGCCATCCCGAAGTGTCGGATGCCCAGATCGGCAAGCTGATCGGCACCACCCGCAACACCATCGGCGCGATTCGCGACCGCAGCCACTGGAACATCCAGAACATCACGCCGAAAGACCCGGTGACGCTGGGCCTGTGTTCGCAGCGTGAGCTTGATGCGATGGTGGCCAAGGCCGCCAAGCGCGCCGGGATCACCGAAGACGCCGATGCCCCGGTCAAGTCCGAGCGCAATGATCGCGAAAAGCTGATCGAGGAATTGCGCGCCGAACGCGATGCCAACGTCAAGGCTGCCGGTGCCGCCGCGCAGGAAGCCGAGGCGCAAAGCTGGCTCGCCGCGCGCCGCGCTGCCGAGGCTGCCGAAGAAAAGATCGACCCCGAAAGCGGGTTCATCCAGAACTGATCGGGCGTGCCGAGGTGCCGCACCGGCACCTCGGCAAAGCCACGCGTGAATTTGCATGAAAGCGACATTGCACCAGCGAGTTTCGCTTGTGCACCAGCGTGATGTCAGTCACCATCGCTGCCATGACTGTCAATAACGCTGCCTATCACCACCCGACCCCGCCCGACACGCAGTTTGCGGCGATCAGCCTGCCAGCGCTGTTTGAACGCACCACCGGGGAGGCCCCCGACGCGCCGTTCCTGCATTTCCTCGGGCGCACCTATTCCTATCGTGAAATTCGCGCAGAGGCGCAGTGCTTTGCTGCGGGCCTTCAGGCGATGGGGATTGCCAAGGGCGACCGGGTCGGCCTGTTCCTGCCCAACGTCCCGATCTACGCCGCCGCCTATTACGGGGCGATGATGGCAGGCGCGATTGTCGTCAATTTTTCGCCGCTCTATTCGGTTGAGGAGCTGAATTGGCAGGTTGAAGACAGCGGCACGCGGGTGCTGGTGACGCTGGATGTGCCCGAACTTTATGGCACCGCAGCCAAGGTGCAGGCCGCATCCGGGCTGGAAATGCTGGTGGTCGGCAGCCTTGCCGATATGCTGCCCTGGGCGAAGGGCATCGCGTTCAAACTGCTCAAGCGTAAACAAATCGCCGATGTCGCCTATGGGCCGACCATTCGCCGCTGGAAGGATTGCTCCCCCGACACGCCCTTCACCCCCGTTGCGCTCGATCCGCACGCCGATCTGGCGCTGCTGCAATATACCGGCGGCACCACCGGGCGGCCCAAGGGCGCGATGCTGGGGCACGATCAGCTCAGCATCAACGCGCAGCAGGTCGCTGCGATCAACCCGTTTGGCAATCCGCGCGGCGAAGTGTTTATGGGAGCGCTGCCGTTCTTCCACGTGTTCGCCAACACTGCGGTATTGAACCACGCCGTCGTCACCGGGGCGTCGATCGCGATGGTGCCTCGGTTTGAAACAAAGCAGGTGCTGGAGACGATTGCGCGCTATCGCTGCACCGGCTTTCCCGGTGTGCCGACGATGTTTCAGGCAATGCTCGATTATCCCGATCTGGCAAAAACCGATCTTTCCAGCCTCAAAATCTGCATTTCCGGCGGCGCGCCAATGCCTGCACCGGTGCATGTGCAGTTTGAGGAAGTCACCGGGGTGCGGCTGGTCGAAGGCTATGGCCTCACCGAAAGTTCGGGCGTGGTATCGGCCAATCCCTATGAAGGAACGCGCAAACGCGGCACCATCGGGCAGTTGGTGCCCGGCACGCAAGTGATCCTGCTCGACAAGGAAGACCCGACCCGTCTCGCCCCCGATGGCGAGCCGGGCGAACTCGCCGTGTGCGGCCCGCAGGTGATGCGCGGTTATTGGAACCGCCCCGAAAGCGACGGTGACACCTTTGTTGAGCGCGACGGCAAACGCTATCTGCGCACCGGCGATGTGGCACAGATCGACGCGGACGGGTTCCTCGCCATCGTTGACCGGATCAAGGATATGATCGCGGTTGGCGGGTTCAAGGTGTTCCCCAGCGTGGTCGAGGATGTGATTGTCGAACATCCGGCGGTGAAAGAGGCGCTGGTGATCGGCGTTCCCGAAGAATATCGCGGCGAAGTGCCCCGCGCCTATGTCACGCTACACGAAGCGGGCGGCGCAACGGGGGAGGAACTGCGCGATTGGCTCAACGCCAAAATCGGCAAGCACGAACGGGTCGATCAGGTGGTGATCCGCGACAGCCTGCCCAAAACCATCATCGGTAAGCTCGACCGCAAGACCCTGCGTGCCGAGGTGTTGTAGGCGGGCGGTTTACTCCGCCGCTTCGACACGCACCGATGGCACGGCCTTCACGGGCTGACGCGCATTGGGGGCGAAGCGGCCATCGACCTGTGCGCCCTGTTCGATCGTCAGCGCATCGTAATGCACATCGCCTTCGATCTGCGCGCTTTTGAGGATCACCAGCTCACGCGCGGTGATCGATCCGTTGACCTTGCCCGCCATCCGCGCGCTTTCCGCGGTCACTGCGCCGCTGATGCTGCTCGATTCGCCCTGCACCAGCGAGGCGCATTTGATGTCGCCTTCGATCGTGCCGTCGACGTGCAGATCGGCGGTGGCGTTGATATCACCCTTGATCACCACATCCGCGCCGATCACCGAGAAGGTTGAACCCGAAGCCATCATGCTGCTCCTATTTGCGGGCCGGGGTGGCGGCGAGACGGTCCGGTCCGGCGCTGCGGGCTTCTTTGAGAACATCGGGGGCGGCCTCCAGAAACGGGCGCGGATTGACCGCGCGGTTATTGATGCGGACTTCGAAATGCAGATGCGGGCCGGTTGAACGGCCGGTGCTGCCCAGCCCGCCGATGGTGGCCCCGGCATCGACCTGCTGGCCAACCCGCGCGTCGATGCGCGACAAGTGCGCATAGCGGGTCATCATGCCATTGCCGTGGGTGATTTCCACCGCCTTGCCATAGCCTGATTTCCATCCGGCATGGGTCACGCGGCCATCGGCAGCGGCAAAGATCGGCGATCCTGTTGCGCCCTTGAAATCGATCCCGGAATGCATCGCGCTGCGGCCATTGAACGGATCGCGGCGATAGCCAAAGCCTGAGGTGATGCTCTCGACAGTGGCAGGCACGACCTGCGGGATGCCGTTCAACGCGCGTTCGAGCACCGCCATGCGCGCAAGGCTGAGGCCGAGCCGTTCAAAGCGCGGGTCGATATCGCCATCTGCGCCGGTCAAAGCCTCGAACGGGCCGCCCATTGCTTGCAGCGTTTGGGTCTGGCGGCTCATCGCGCGCGGATCGAGATTGAGCTTGCGCATCGCCGCTTCGGCGCGGCGGGCGCGGGCATCGGCGAAGCGGGTCAGGCGCTCGACAAAGGCAAGCTGGCGGGCTTCAACCTCGGCCAGGCCGCGTGCCTGCGGGATCAGCGCGCCGACTTTTTCGATGGTCTTGGCGGATTCGTCGGAAGAATCGGTGACGGTGCCCGATGCATTGCCTTCCGCAACCATGTCCTCAGGCAGCATCTGCGCCATTTCTTCGAGGAATTGCTGGCGTTGTTCCAGTTCGCTCACCACCCGGTCAAGATCGCCGCCATAGGCATCCAGCCGTTCGCTGGCGGTGGCGACGCGGGCTTTTTCTTCAGCGAAGGACGCGAGATCGGATTCGGCGCGGTATTGGCCCCAGCCCATCACGGCGAGCGCGATCAGCCATCCCAGCGCCAGCGCCACTGCGCCCGCCGCGACGCGGATCTGCAATTTCGATGATAGCTTGATGAAGCGCACCTGCCCGTCGGCGCGCATGAAAAACTCACGGTCGGGGAACCACTGTCGCAGCCGCTCGCTCCACTTCTGCGCAGTAACCCTGTCTGACACGCCGACCCCGATTTTGTTTTGAACGCCCCGGTGTCAGCGCGCTAACAGCACCCTCGCACGCGGTCGAATCCCGCTGGCGACAAGGCGGTTGAAGCGAAGCGGAATCGCGGTGAATGGTTCAAGTCGGAGTCATCTTGCGTGAAGGCTGCCTGAACAGGTTGCAAATTTCGCATCATCGCTTCCGTTGTTCCTGATTCGTGCTAACCTTGCAATGAAAGCCCCGCTTTGCCCGGCGTGTTGCCGATGTCGGGCCTGACAATCGGCGATGCGGCTGCTAGACTTGCCGACATGACCCAGACAGCAACCCAATCGACTCACTCGAACGACACCGATCATGAAATGCTCGTCACCGCGCTTGCCCGTGCGGCGCGCAAAGCCCAGCGCCAGCTGGCGATGATGACCAGCGCGGCCCGCGCCGCCGCACTCCACCGCGCGGCTGACCGGCTTGAGGCTTCGGCGCCCGCCATTCTTGCTGCAAACGCAAGTGACCTTGCGGCAGGGCAGGCGAACGGGCTGGCGCAAGCGATGCTTGACCGGCTGGCGCTTGATGAGGCGCGGCTGGCCGGCATAGCGCAGGCGGTGCGCGCGGTCGCCGATCTGCCCGATCCGGTCGGCGAGGTGATCGATTCGGCTGAACGGCCCAATGGCCTGCGTCTTCAGCGAATCCGGGTGCCGATCGGCACTATCGGGATCATCTATGAAAGCCGCCCCAATGTCACCGCCGATGCCGCCGCGCTGTGCGTGCGCGCGGGCAATGCGGCGCTGCTGCGCGGGGGGAGCGAGGCGGTGCATTCAAACCGCGCAATCCACGCCGCACTGGTTGAAGGCCTGGTCGAAGGCGGCGTTCCGGCCGAAGCGGTGCAACTGATCCCGACGCAGGATCGTGCCGCCGTGGGTGCGATGCTGGCCGCGGCGGGCCTGATTGACATGATCGTGCCGCGCGGGGGCAAAAGCCTCGTCGCGCGGGTGCAGGCCGATGCCCGTGTCCCGGTGCTCGCGCATCTCGACGGCATCTGCCACACCTATATCCACGCCGCCGCTGACCCGGACATGGCGACCGCGCTCGCGCTCAATGCCAAATTGCGCCGCACCGGCATTTGCGGGGCGATGGAGACGCTGCTGATCGATTCGGCCTTTCCCCATGCCGCCGCGCTGGTCGCCGCGTTGATCGAGGCGGGCTGCGAAGTGCGCGGCGATGACCGCATCCGCGCGCTCGACAGCCGCGTGATCCCGGCGAGCGCCAATGATTGGGACACCGAATATCTCGATGCGATCCTGTCAGTTGCGATGGTCGATGGGCTGGACGCGGCGCTGGCGCATATTGCGCGCCATTCCTCTGCGCATACCGATGTTATCGTGACGTCAGACAATGCCGCCGCCGAACGCTTCCTCACCGAAGTCGACAGCGCGATTGTAATGCACAACGCCTCATCCCAATTCGCCGATGGGGGCGAATTCGGCCTCGGCGCAGAGATCGGGATTGCCACCGGGCGGCTGCACGCGCGCGGGCCGGTCGCGCTGGAAGGGCTGACGACCTATAAATGGCAGGTGCGCGGGCAAGGCCAGGCGCGCCCGTGAATTTCAGGCCGTAACCCACTTGCACGCGCGCTCCCGATTGACCGGACTGCTGGGCGGCAGCTTCAACCCCGCGCATGGTGGGCATCGCCGGATCAGCCTGTTCGCGGCTGAGGCGCTGGGGCTGGATGCGGTGTGGTGGCTGGTGTCCCCCGGCAATCCCTTGAAGCCGAAAGCATGCATGGCCCCGCTCGCCGCGCGGCTGCGATCGGCCAACCAGCAGGCGCGCCGCGCGCCGATTGTGCCGACCGCGATTGAGCGTGAATTGGGCACCCGCTACACAGCCGACACGCTCGCCAAGCTCGTCCGGCGTTACCCCAAACGGCGGTTCATCTGGTTGATGGGGGCGGATAATCTCGCCCAGTTGCACCGCTGGAAAGACTGGCGGAGGATCGCGCGGACAATGCCGATTGCGGTGATCGCCCGGCCCGGCTATGATGCGGCTGCCATGACGAGCCCCGCCATGGCCTGGCTCAGGCGCTATCGTGTGCCCGCTGCCAGTATTCGGAAACGGGGGCAATGGAGCGCACCGGCTCTGGTGTTATTGCGTTTTGATCCGGATCACCGCTCGGCCACGGCTATTCGCCGCGCCAATGCGGGATGGGCTGAGGATATTCTTGGCTCGGATTCGGAAAATCGGAAACGCAAAGCCCCGGTGCGTGATCGGCTGACATTTCGCAGCATCCGGTCAGGGGAGGAGGCATGAGACGCTGCTTAGGCGTTTCGGCTCCATCGTTTGTTCGTCTGCGTGCTGTTTGTTCCCATCGCCCTGATATCTGGAGATACCCGATTGCCGATTACCGAAGCCTTTGTCGCGTCCGTGCCGCCCGGTGCGGTTCAAGCCGCTGCCACGGCAGCCCAAACGCTGGCGCGTTCTGACATGGACGCTGATGCGCTGCACCAATTGGTGCTGACCCAGCTTGATGATGATCAAGCGCAGGAAATCGTTTCGATCCCGCTCGCGGGGAAAAGCTCGATTGCCGATCACATGGTGATCGCCAGCGGGCGTTCGACCCGGCAGGTTGCTGCGATGGCGCAGAAACTGGCTGAAGAGATCAAGAAAGCCGGGTTCGGCCATGCGCGGATCGAAGGTCTGCCCGCCGCCGACTGGGTGCTGATCGACGCGGGCGACGTGGTGGTGCACCTGTTCCGCCCCGAAGTACGCAGCTTTTACAACCTTGAACGGATGTGGTCGTTCGAAGGTTCGGACACGGCGGCAATCGGGCGCGTCTGATCAGCGCGATTGAGTGCTGGTTCGGCTTGCGCAGCAAGCCGCAAGGCCGACCGGCCGCCCGCAGCGATGCGACCTTCAGGTCGCGTGAGCGAGGATAGCCAAGCGCGCGGACGCGCGCGCCGGCGCTTGAGGCCAAACAAAAAATGCTCCTCCACATCATCGCGCGCGGGAAAATTGGCCGGTCGCCTGAGGGCGATCTGGTTGATCGTTATGCCAAACGCCTGACATGGCCGGTCAAGCTGACCGAATGGCCCGATACCGGCGCGGGCAAGCTGGCCGATCCGCTTAACCCCTGCCGCACCGTGCTGCTCGACGAGCGCGGCAAGGCGATGACGTCAGAGGATTTTGCCGCCTTGCTGGGCCGCTGGCGCGATGATGGCGTGCGCGAAACGCGGTTTATGCTGGGCGCGGCGGATGGCCATTCGGATGATGAGCGCGCTTCTGCCGATCTGCTGCTCGCCTTCGGCCCTGCCACATGGCCGCATATGCTGGCGCGTGCGATGCTGATGGAGCAGCTTTACCGCGCCACCACCATCCTTGCCGGACACCCCTATCATCGGGCAGGGTAGGACAATGAACCGTCCCGCGCTGCTTGCCCTGTGCACCGCCGCCACTTGCGCCGCGCTGCTTGCGATGCTGCCAGCCACCCGCGCGCAAACCGCCGTGCAGCTGATCGCGCCCGATGAGGCCGAAGCCGCGCTGACCCGCGCCACCCGCGAAAGCCGCCTTGCCGAAGCCCGCTCCGCCCGCCTTTCGCGTGAGGCCGAAGCCGCCACCGAAGCCGTGCAGCGCACCGCCACCGAAGCCGCCGCGCTCGCCGCGCGGATCCAGCAGGCCGAAGCCGATATCGAAGCCGCGCGCGCGCGCTATTCGATCGCGCGGGCCGAGCGCGCCGATCTGACCGCAAGGCTGGCTGAAAAGCAAGAACCGACCGCGCGTCTCACCGCCGCCCTGCAAACCGCCGCGCGCCGCCCGCTGGCGCTTTCGGCATTGCAACCGGGGTCGCTCAAAGACGTGGTCTATGTGCGCGCGGTGCTCGATAGCGCGGTGCCGCAGATCCGCGCCCGCACCGCCGCGCTGCGTAGTGATCTTGATCGCGGGCGCGCATTGGAAGTGCAGGCGGCGCGCTCGCTCGATCAGTTGCGCAGCAGCGAGGGCGCACTGCGGGAACGCCGCCAAAGCCTCGCCGCGGTTGAAAACCAGCAACGCATCGCCTCACGCAGTGCACGCGGCGCGGCCCTGCGTGAGGCCGAGCGCGCGCTGGCGCTGGCCGAGGAAGCGCGCGATCTGGATGGATTGGTCGACAAGCTTGACGAAGTGGCGGCATTGCGGCGCGAACTTGCCGCGCTGCCGGGGCCGGTGCTGCGCCCGGCTGATCTCGCCGCGCCGCTTGCTCCGGAAGCCTTGGCTGCGCCGCCCAATGCGCCGCCCTCTGCCGCCAATGCCCCGCCGCCTGCGGATTTCCAGCTTCCGGTGCAGGGGCGCACGCTGATCGGGTTTGGTGCGAAGCGCGACAGCGGCATCGCCAGCACCGGATTGACGCTGGCGCCGGCCCCGGGCGCGCAGGTGGTCGCGCCGGGACGCGGGCGGGTGGCCTTTGCCGGCGAATATCGCGGGTTCGGGCGAATCGTGATTATCGAACATGCTGGCGGCTGGACCAGCCTTGTCACCGGGCTTCAGCGGGTGAACGTGGCGGTGGGCGATAATGTCATCGGTGGCAGCCCGCTGGGCATGGCCGATGGCGCAGCGCAAGCGGTGACGATCGAATTGCGGCGTGACGGAAAGCCTGTTAACCCATTGCAATTCCTTAGTTAATAATCCGCGCCTCAACCTCACGCCGCGATTGTGTCCGCCGCCGGGACAGGTTGCAATCGCCCGCGCAGCTCTCATCTGGCGTTAAGCTCGGCAAACCTATACATTATCGCCATAAAGGAGCCTTGCACCCCATATGAAAATCGCCGCTCTCCTGCGCAGCGCCGCACTTGTCACCGCCGTTGCTCTGATCCCCGCCACCACCGCCACCATGGCGCAGGTCGATGGCCGCGCCGGGCCTGAATTCGCCAAGCTGTTTGCGGTGTTTCAGCGGGTCAAGGCCAGCTATGTCGAGCCGGTTGAGGACGAGGTGCTGATCCGCGGCGCGATTGATGGGATGCTGGCCGCGCTCGATCCGCATTCAGCCTATCTCGATGGCAGCGATCTCCAGCGGCTGGAGACGATGATTGACGGGCAATATTCGGGCCTTGGCCTGTCGGTGGTGATGGAGGATGGCGCGGTCAAGGTGATCTCGCCGTTCCGGGGCAGTCCGGCGGACAGCGCCGGGGTCAAGGCGGGCGATTTCATCACCCATCTGGATGGCAGGCTGATTTACGGCGGAAATCTGGATGATGCGGTGGCGCAGATGCGCGGCCCTGCGGGATCGGCAATCCGGTTGACGATTTTCCGCCCCGGCCGTGATGAGCCGCTGGAGGTGGATGTGACGCGCGGCGTGATCGCGCTCGAACCGGTCACGCATGAAGTCACCGCCGGGAATATCGGCGTGATCAGCGTCAATGAATTTTCCGCGAATGTCGGTGCGGATGTGTTCGCGGCGTGGCAGGAAATTCTGAAAAAGGCCCCCGGTGGGCGGGTCAATGGTCTGGTGCTCGATCTGCGCAACAACCCGGGCGGCAGCCTGGATGAATCGGTGGCGCTGTCCGACCTGTTCCTGTCCTCGGGCCGGATCGTCAGCCAGCGCGGGCGCGCGCGCGGTGAAACGATGCTGTATGATGCCGAAACCGTATATCCCGGCGATATGGCCGAAGGCGTGCCGATGATCGTGCTGATCAATGCCGGGTCGGCCTCGGCATCGGAAATTGTCGCAGGCGCGTTGCAGGATCACCGCCGCGCGCTGATTATGGGCGAACGCAGTTTTGGCAAGGGATCGGTGCAATCGCTGCTGCCGCTCGGCAAGAATGCGGCCTTGAAGCTGACCACCGCGCGCTATTTCACCCCGGCCGGAAAATCGGTGCAGGAAGGCGGGATCAAGCCCGATATTGCGGTGCCGCAGCTGTCCGATCCCGACATGGCCTTGCGGGCCAAATACCAGACCCGCGAAAGCGACCTGCGCGGGCATCTGATCAACGAACTCGGCATCAAGGATGAAGAGCTGGAGGCGGACAAGATCACCGATCCCCGCTTCAAGCTGACCGCCGCCGAGCTGGAGGAGCAGGGGGTTAAGGATTTCCAGCTCGATTATGCGCTCAAAACCCTGCGCCGCACTACACAGAGCACGGTGGCACTGCGTCCCGCCCCGCGCGCGGCCAAGCCTTAAGGCCAACGGTATGAACAATCTGGACAGGGCAAGGTTGCTCGCCTTGGCGTTGCCCGCGGCATTGCTGGGCGGAGCCTATATCGCGCAATATGGGTTCGGCCTTCCGCCGTGCGAAATGTGCTGGTGGCAGCGCTATCCGCATTTCGCGGCGCTTGGCATTGGCGCGCTCGCCTTCTTTTTGAAGCCGCCGCAGGTTTGGACAGCGCTGGCGGGGCTGGCGATCATCACGTCGGGGTTGATCGGGGGCTTCCACGCCGGGGTCGAATATGGCTGGTGGGCCGGGATCACCGGGTGCTCAACCCTGCCATCGGGGATCGACGTGCTGAACCCCGCCGCCGCCCCGCTGATCCGCTGCGATGTTGCGCCGTGGACGCTATGGGGCATTTCGCTGGCGGGGTTTAATTTCCTGATTTCCTGCATCGGCGGTGCGGCCATTGTGGCGCTGGCTGCGTATCCTAAGGCAGACGCAGGCGAAGGGAACGGATGATGGACAGGCAAGAACTTCACCGCATGATCCGGGTCGATCAGGCCGGTGAATTCGGCGCGACCCGGATTTATGAAGGCCAATTGGCGGTGATGGGTGATCGCGGGCCGCATTCCGCGCAAATCCGCCACATGGCCGAACAGGAACGCGAACACCGCGCCAAATTCGATGCGCTGCTGGCAGGGCGCGGTGTGCGGCCTACGGCGCTGCATCCGTTCTGGTCGGCGGCGGGTTATGCGCTGGGCGCTGGCACGGCGCTGCTCGGCCCCGAAGCGGCGATGGCCTGCACGGCGGCGATCGAAACCGAGATCGACAAGCATTACAGCGAACAGCTCGACAAGCTGGAGGCGAGCGGGGCTGATCCTGAACTGGCAGACATGATCACCGCCTTCCGCGAGGATGAACGCGAACACCGCGACGCCGCACTGGCGAGCGGTGCCGAACGCGCGCCCGCCTATCCGTTGCTGGCAGGCGCGATCCGGCTGGGCTGCCGCATCGCTATCAAGGTGAGCGAGCGGGTTTAGTTCCGCTCAATCAAAATCGGCTGGCCGCCGCCGACCAACCGGCTTCCATGGCTGGCCCATCAGGCTCTCGAACCTGTCGCGCAGCGCCCACACCCAACCAATCCGCCGTTCGGCAAGGCCCGGCACGCTCAACAGGTCACCGCCAAGCCACGGCAGAAACGGGTTGCGGCGGGCATAAGACCAGATTTCCACGCGCTCCCCGCCAACCAGTGATGGTGCCCGCGCATGAAACCCGACCGTATCGGCAACCACCAGCGTGTTCGCGGCAACCGCCATCTTTTCCAGCGGCGGCAAGTGCATCACCTCAAGCTCATGCGCGGTGATGCGCGGCGAGCCGCGTGCGGATAGCCGGTCAATCGCGTGCGGATCGGCAAGACTGCGGTTATATTCCCAGGTCAGCCGTTCAGGCGTGAAGCGGTGCGATCCGCGGACATAGGCAAACGGCCCATCCTCAAGTGTCACAGGATTGAGAAACAACCACGATTTCAGTGATGCGTGAAAGCTATCGGCATGCATGGTTTCTTGGGGATCTGCCCCGCCATCACCAATCTTGCTGACAATGGTCTGGATATAATGGAGCGGGGTGGTGCGATAGCTGGCGGCATAATGTTGCAGTGCCTTGATATCAGGGCGGTCAAGCAGTTGTCGCAGCGCCGGGATCGCTTGCAGCATGGTCGGATCAATCGCCATGCGCCGGGTGATCGCGTCGCCCTGCTGCATTTCGCGCGCATCGCCCACGTAACCCAGAATTGCGTCGCGCAGGGCGGCGAACTCTTCATCCGGGATGATGTTGGGGATCGCGACGAAGCCATCGCGGTCAAACGCTTCACGCCAGTCAGCCCGAACCGCCTTTGCCAGCCGCCTTCGACGCCACAGGCACATCGCATTGGCGAGCCTGACACGGGCCACGTGCAGGCCGCGCCGGTTCAGGGTGTGAGAGCCAATCAATGGATTGTCGAGGAAGCTTTTGGCCCCCGTCGCCAGTTGCACCAGCCAGACCGGGGCCATCAGGATTTTGACAAAACTGCTTGCCATGTGTCGACCTTCCTTGCCGCTTTGCTTGCGGTTCGCGATGGGACGATTAGCAGCCCTGCCAGCCAATTGAACCTTTTTCCAACTGCCGGAGCCGTGCCAGCCCAATCGCATTGTTGCAGTTCGGCAAGGCGATTGCGCGCCAGAGCCTGCGGATTTCCACGCAGGGACAGCGACAGTTCAGCTTTAGCTGGGTACGCGCTTAAGCTATAGCATGGTAGTCAATGCGGGCTGGACAATTGCTTTGGAACAAGGGCATTGCAAAGTCGGCAGCCAGATTTTGATCGACGCGGCCCCGCTTGGCGACTTGTGAACACAATCAGACACGAAAGAACCGGCCGAATGAAGCTCCTCTTGATCCCCACCCTGTCGGCAATTGCCGTTCTGGCGGTCACTGCCGCACCGGCTGCCGCGCAAAGCGCGGATGAAAAGATCAACATGGTGATCGCCTATGACGAATCGGAATGCCCGGTTGCCAAGGAAGGCGAGTTGGTGATCTGCGAAATTCTGGTCGAGGCCGAACGTTACCGCATCCCGTCGAACCTGCGTTACAGCGATTCGCCCCAAAATGTCGCGTGGGCGCAGCGGGTCGAGGAGATCAAATATGTCGGCGATTTCGGCACGATGAGCTGCAGCCCGGCGGGTGCCGGCGGGTTTACTGGCTGCAATCAGAAGTTCATCGAAGCCGCCTACAAAGATCGCGCTGAAAGCGAAAACGTGCGCTTCGGCCAGTTGATCGAGCAAGCGCGGGCCGCGCGCCTTTCCACCATCGATACCGATGCCGCTGCCGAACAGGAGCGGGTCGAGATGATCGAGCGTGAATATATGGAGCGGCTTGAACGCGAACGTGATGCGGAAGACGGAGTCGAAGCCGCGCTGCCGCCGCCGGGGCAACCCGCGCCTGAGAGCGATCAGCCGCTTTAACGCGCCCATTCAGACCTGATAATAATCGCGGTACCACGCCACGAACTGCTTGATCCCTTCGCGGAACGGCGTTTGCGGCGCATAGCCGGTAAGCGATTTCAGCAAGCTCGCATCGGCCCAGGTCGCGGGCACATCGCCTTGCTGCATCGGCAGATAATTGCGAACCGCTGCGCGCCCGCATTCCGCCTCGATCGCGGTGATGAAATCCATCAGCCGCACCTTGTCGCCATTGCCGATATTCACCACCCGGAACGGGGCCGCGGGGGAAAGGCTGTCACCCGGCGCGATATCCTCGGGCGTTTCGGGGCGCAACGGGGGCGTATCCACCAGCAGCCTTATGCCGCGCACCAGATCGCTGACATAGGTGAAATCGCGAAACATATCGCCATTATTGTAGATATCGATCGGGGTGCCTTCGAGGATCCCCTTGGTGAATTTGAACAACGCCATATCGGGCCGCCCCCACGGGCCATAGACGGTGAAAAACCGGAACATCGTGGTCGGCAGGTTCCACAGATGGGCATAGGAATGCGCCATCGCCTCGTTCGCCTTCTTGGTCGCGGCATAGAGGGTCAGCGGGGTGTCGCATTTCTGCAGTTCGGTGAACGGCATTTCGGTATTCGCGCCGTAAGCCGAACTGGTCGAGGCCATCAGCAGGTGATCGACCGCCAGTTCGCGCGCGCATTCCATCACGTTGAAGGTGCCGATCAGGTTCGCCTCAATATAGGCGCGCGGGTTTTCGAGGCTGTATCGCACCCCCGCCTGGGCGGCGAGGTGGACGATTACGTCGGGCCGTTCCGCCAGCGCCAGCGCGTGGAGCGCGTCGAAATCTTCGAGCATGGCTTCGGCCGCGCTGAAATGCGGGTGTTGCAGCAACATTTGGTGGCGCCGCTGCTTGATCCGCACATCGTAATAATCGGTCATCCCGTCAAAGCCGACCACGCGGAAACCTTCGTCGAGCAGCAGCTGCGAAAGGTGATAACCGATGAACCCGGCCGATCCGGTGACGAGAATGGTGCGCATGAATTATCCTTCAACCGGATTTGGTGAATGGGTTGGGCAATAGCATTTGGCAGCAACACCGAATTCGCCGCGCCCACAAGCCAAAGCTTAAAAAATCGGCCTTTTGACCCATGTCGACGCACAATCGACAGAATTGGTTTGCGCCGCAAGGACTTCGGAATCAGTCCGACGGCAGCCCGCGCCCATCAAACCGGGCAACGGCGTGCACGACCACCTTGTCCAGCGCCTCACCGGAGAAAAAGCCCCCCGGGATCAGGCAGTGATCTATCAACACCCGGCGGAAGGCAGCGAAGGTTTCGCCATCGGGCGGGGTAGCCTCAGTCCAGAAATGGTCGAGCCCGTTCTGGCAGGTGAGATCGGGCAGATCGTAAATCGCCGTGCCCAGCACCACCACCGGAACGCCCATGGCGAGCGCCAATGTTCCGCTGGTGCTGTTGATCGTGACCATCCCGAGCGCGCGTTCGGAAATCGTTTCGATATCGCCCCACGCCAAGTAATCCACCCGCCCGGCAACCCCGAATCGCTCGGCAAGGTCGCTGGTTTCAAGCTCCCAGTTGCGGACCCCGTTATCGAGCGGGTGCTCCTTCACCACCAATCGGGTATGGGCTGGCGCGTGTTTGGCAAAAGATTCAAGCACGACTTTCAGCGCCTCCTTGACCCCGGCGAATGGGGAATGGAGGCGAATCTGTGCGTCTGAATCGAGCTGCAATGGAAACAGGAAATAGGCCTCATCCCGATCCAGCAGGCGCGCAATCAAGGCTGCGGCCTGTTCGCGCCGTTCTTTGCTGCGGCTGAGTTTGCGCGCCCAGCCCATGCCCTCGACCAGCGGATGCCACGGACGGTGGGTGTGCCAGCCCGGATAACGCCAGCGGCTCAGCACATCGGCAGCGTTGTAAAAAAAGCCCTCACTGGCGCGTCTGCGGAAGGACGATGGCACTTTCCGGTGTTCAGGCGCAGGTGGCAGTGCGGCGGCGCGGTCACGGTAAAATTGCGGGTTGCGCGGTAGCGAACTGTGGCCGTTGACCCCGCCGAGTTCCATCGTCACCCAGTCTGGCCGGACATAGCCTTCCTCGAACACCCAGGCAGACACACCGCGTTCCCTGCAGACCTTGAGTGCGGCAATATGGTGATCGCGGCAGTCGCCAAACAGCATGACATCGGTGATCTGGTGGTGTTGCAGCAGATCGGCGAAAGCATCGGGCCATTCGGACAGGGTTCCGCGATAGTCGATCCCGTTCGGCAGCCGCCAGTAGGCCCGGTCACCGCCGTTGAAATTGACCTTGAACACCGTGTGCCCGGCCTTGCGCAGACCTTGCCCAAGCTGCCGGAAGAACGGGCCCATCAAGCCTTGAAGCAGCATCACGCGGCGCGGAGTTCCCGCAGATGCGGGGCGGTGTGCCGAAAGTGGAATGGTTGTTGAGGTCATAAGATGAACTTGGATAATTCCATAATTGCGACCGAAGTTACAATCGACCCTAGTCGCTATGCCTGTAACCTGTCGATCCTTTGGCAAGATTTTCGCTTGCGTTCTCAAGCCTCTCACTGAAACGGCGGCGGTTCTAAAGCCACATCTCAGATTAACGGGGGCTTGCTTCGAAGGCGCGGTAGCTTAACGCACGCCTATGATGCGAGCGTTTGTGCAAACCCGATTGTCCGGAAGGCCTGCCGCATTCTTGCTGCTCGTCGTGCATATCGAGGCCATGCTTGCGCACCCTGTGCTTTATGGGCGCAGTCTGTGGTGGTATTTGATCGGCAAGCGGATGCGTGCCCGCCTTCATCTTGCCCCGCTGCTGGGGCAAACGCCGCACGCCTTCGCATTGTGGCTGGCGCGCAACGGAGCGTTGCCGCCCGTCGAACAGTCCGCAAAGCCACCAAGGATTGTCGCTTTGATCCAGGATGGCGAAGGAAGCGCGGCGACACTTGCCAGCCTCCTCGCCGAGTCAATCGAAGCGCGGGTGGTAAGCGCAGTTTCTGACATCGAATGGGCGATATCTGATGGCAAAAGCTGGATAATGCCGGTTGCCAATGGCGACATTATTGCCAGCGGGGCGGGGGGTTACTACCGCGCAGCCGCCGCCAGGGCACCGGAGAATTGCCGCGTCATTTATGCCGATGATGATCTGATCGACCGCAAAGGACGGCGTCATAAGCCGCATTTCAAACCCGACTGGAACAGCGAGCTTTTCCGCCACTTCGATTACGTGACCGGCGCTGCACTTGTCAGAGCAGCGCGCGCGCCATCGATCAAGGGCCATGAACCGGACTGGGCCGCCCGGCTTGTTACCGAGGCTGTGGATGACAGCGAGCGTGAAAACGGTGCCATCATTCACACCCACCACATCCTGCATCACCGCCGATCACGGCCAGCACCGCGCCTGCCGCTTGCGCAGCGCCTGCCAGCGCGCGCGCAGGAAACCTTGCCGCGCGTCAGCGTGCTGGTGCCCACGCGCAATCGTGTCGATTTGCTCGCAAACTGCCTTGAAGGGCTGTCGCGCACCGAATACCCGCAAGCACCAGAGATTATTGTGATCGACAATGGCAGCGATGACCCGGCAACACTCGCTTATCTTGCGCAGCTTGATCCGGCGGCGGCGCGTGTCCTTCGCGATGATGGCCCGTTCAATTTCGCGGCGATCAACAACCGCGCCGTGCAACAGGCCAGCGGCGCGTTGCTATGCTTTCTCAACAACGACATCGAGATTGAAGAGACGGGCTGGCTGGCTGCAATGGCCCGCCAAGCCGTTCGGCCAGATGTCGGGGCGGTGGGCGCGCAGCTGCTTTATCCGGATGGCCGCATTCAACACGCCGGGGTGGTGATCGGAATTGGCGGCGCAGCGGCGCATGCGCACCGATTGCTTAAACCGGATGAAGAGGGGTATTTTCATCGCCATGCCTTGCCGCAATTCGTATCGGCGGTAACTGCGGCTTGCATGGTGGTGGATCGCACAAAATTTGACGCTGTTGGCGGGTTTGATGCCGAACGCTTCGCGGTTTCGTTCAACGATGTCGATCTGTGCCTGCGGCTGGGTGCGCGCGGATGGCGCAGCCTCTACGAACCGCGCGCGCGGTTGGTGCACCACGAATCCGTCTCGCGCGGGCTGGACCGGGATAAAACTGGTGCAGCGCGTCAGGCGCGCGAGGCGGCATTCTTGAATGATCTGTGGAACACCCGCCTCGCCACGCAGGGTGCAACGCCGGATCCCTTCCACCACCCGCATCTCAGTCGATTGAGCGAACATTTTGTCCCCGCCCTCTGATCCTGCGCCCCCGCGTCTGGTTCTGGGCGACGTGACAATGTGCGCCGTCAGTTCAACCAATGTGACAGCAACCATTCGCGCGCTTGAGGCGAGCCTTGCCCAAATCGACGTCGCCGAAGCGCTGTTGTTCACCGATGCTGATCCGGCTGCATTTGGCACGCCGATTTCGGAGAAAATCCGTGTCGTCCAAGTGAAACGGATCAATTCGTCCGAAGCCTATTCCCATTTCATCCTTGAGAAGTTGGTCGACCATTGCACCACCAGCCACTGCCTGATTGTGCAATGGGATGGACACGTTCTGGATGCTTCGCGCTGGCACCCGGAGTTCCTCGATTATGATTATATCGGGGCAAGCTGGCCGCAATTCGATGATGGCCATGCTGTCGGCAATGGCGGCTTTTCGCTGCGCAGCCGGCGCTTGATGGCGGCCTGCCGCCATCCGCAATTCGCTGCGCATCACCCTGAGGATGTCGCCATTTGCCGCAGCAATCGCATATTTCTGGAAGGACTTGGGCTGCGCTTTGCGCCAGCCGCGCTTGCCGATCTTTTTTCAACCGAGCGCGCGGGCGATCCTGCGGCTTCCTTCGGCTATCACGGCGTATTCCTGATGCCCCGTGTTCTTGGCACCGAGCAATTCTGGAACATTTACCAGACGCTCAATGACACAGCGACATTGCGGCACGATTTCAAAGATCTGTTGCTGCTGGTCTTGGCAGGGGAAAATGGTGTGTCACGCGCCTGTAAAATGATCGCTCGGCGGCTTGCGGACGCGCGGCGCTGGCGGCGTTTTGATCAACAAAGCCGCTAGGGCGCGATAATACGTGTCATTGGGGCGGCAGGCCCCATTACGCGCAACCGCGTTTGACCTGAAAGAATTTGAAAATTTTGCAAAACGGGTGCTATGGGGCAGATCATAGCCGCGACGGACAAATTGCATGCTATGGATGAAATCCTCATCAAAAGACGCTGAGTTCAAAACACACATCATGCAACACGACCCTGAATTGCAACGCCATGCCGCGGCGATTGGCGGGCGTCACAAATTCGCTTTGGTGATCCGGCGCCATCGCTGGTTCATTTTTTCGGTGGTCCTCCCGACGCTGTTGGCTACCCTCTACTACGGGGTAATCGCCTCTGATATTTACGTTTCTGAATCACGTTTCGTCATCAAAGCCCCTGATCGCAAACAATCAAGCGGCTCGGCGCTGCAGGGGCTGTTGCAATCCACTGGCTTGGGCAATGGTGCTGAACAAGCCAGTGAGATCATTGGATATTTGCGCTCGCGCAACGCGCTGTCTGACCTGTCAAAGCAGGTGGATGTTCGCGGCGCGTTTGCCTCGCCCGAAGCCGATTTTCTTAGCCGGTTCCCGCTGGTCTATCAGAGCGATACGTTCGAAGGCCTGTATAAATACTACACTTCGATGATTGAAGCCAATCCGGATGCAGAAACGGGGCTTACTGTGTTGAGTGTAAGTGCCTTTACCCCCGAAGAAGCGCGGGAACTCAATGCCGGATTGCTGAATTTGGGTGAGGATTTGGTCAATAAGCTTAACAAGCGGATCAATTCGCAGGCAATTGAGGAAGCGCAGGCGCGTGTCGACGAAGCGCAGGACAGGGTGCGCGGCGCGCGCGTTCAGTTGGGTGCTTATCGCAATTCTGCAGAAATCCTCGACCCCCAGCAGCAAGGCATCGGCGTGCTGGAAGTTTCGAACGCATTAATCATACAAGAATCTGCGCTGCGTGCGCAACTGTCAGAAATTCAACGTAACGCGCCCAACCATCCATCGATACCCGCGCTGCAGGATCGCATCGCAGGTATTTCGCAGCAGGTGGCCGAGCAGACCGGGCGTGCAGTCGGCACGCCGGACGGGATTGCCGCCAAGATCACACAATACGAAAATCTGCTGGTTGAGCAGGAATTTGCCGAACAGATGCTGACGGCAGCCAATTCCGCCCTTGAACAAGCGCGCGCTGAGGCGGTGCAGCAACAATATTATCTTGAACGTGTGGTCGAACCCAATCGGCCTGATGAAGCCATCAAGCCTGCACGATTGCGCGCCATTCTGGCCGTTTTGTTCGGGACGCTTTGCCTCTATTTCGTTGGTTGGATGCTGGCCGTCGGGGTGCGCGAGCACGCGTCAGAAGATTGACGGGCGATGGCGCGTTTTAACGAAGGGTGGCGCATCCAGATCAAGGTGATTCGAGCCTTGACGAGCCGCGAGTTGATGACTCGATTTGGCCGTCAAAATATCGGCTTCTTATGGATCATGGTCGAGCCACTGATGTTTGCAAGCTTGGTTGGATTGGTTTGGTCATTTCTTAAAGCCCCCACTAATCACGGCATGAGTGTATTCGCGTTCGTGGCGACTGGATACATACCACTGACTTTCTTACGCCATTCTTTCGGACAATCTGCAAAAATATTTGTAGCCAATTCTTCATTGCTCTATCACCGACAAGTGAAGGTGTTCGATTTTATTATTGTGCGCGTGCTGATCGAGTCGGTTGGTGCGATGATGGCTTATATATTCGCTGGTATTGTGCTAGCATTTTTTGGTCTCTTTCCTTTCCCCGCTGATATTGGAGTTCTCGTTCTGGGTTGGGCGATCTACGTATTCTTTATATTTTCGCTTTGCACAATCCTCGCGCCTATTTCGGAAATGTCGGAAGTGGTCGAAAAACTCGTCCCTGTTAGTGTCTACATCGCGCTTCCGTTCTCTGGCGTGTTCAACATGGCGGCTTGGTTGCCGCCTAATGTCAGGGACGCGCTCATGTGGTCTCCGCTGGTCAGCGGGATGGAGCTCATGCGCTTTGGTGCCTTTGGCACCGTTGTCACGCCTTACTACGACATCCCTAAGGCTTTGGGCGTGTCGCTTGTCTGCCTTTTAATCGGATTGATCCTGTCTCGTAGGGTCCGCAGAACGATGACCATCACATGATTGAATGCCGCAATCTCCACATGGATTACCGCAACGGGCATGTGACGAAGAACGTCCTTAAGGGCATCGATTTTGTGATCAATCCGTGTGATCGCATTGGCCTTCTCGGTCGCAACGGGGCGGGCAAATCAACCTTGATCCGCCTGATTGGCGGCGTTGAAATGCCGACTGCGGGCAAGGTCATCCGCCGCATGACCTGTTCATGGCCGCTGGGCTTTACTGGCGGCTTTCAGGGCAGCTTGACCGGATATGATAACGCCCGCTTTATTGCCCGGATTTATGACAGGCCATATGCGGAAATTCGCGAATATGTGGAGCAGTTTACCGAGCTCGGCAGCAATCTCAAAATGCCGGTAAAGATCTACTCGTCTGGCATGCGTGCGCGCCTCGCATTCGCTCTTTCGTTAGCCATCGAATTTGATTGCTACCTAATCGATGAAGTGATTATGGTCGGCGACAGGAATTTTCAGAACAAATCAAAGGCCGAATTTTTCGAAAAGCGCACTGACCGCGCGCTATTGCTTGCCTCTCACAGCCTCGAAATGGTCAACCAATACTGCAATCGCGCAATCGTGTTGGATGATGGCAGAGCAACTGTTTACGAAGACGTGGCAGAAGCTGTTGAGGTCTATAAAGCATTATGATTTTTTACAGTGCTCCACCTGCCGTTTCTGTGAAGGCGCGCCTTGCGCCGCGCTTCAATATCGCGTTCAGCAAACCATAGCCTAATCTCAGCGCGCTGGTATTACGTGATCTGCGCCGGGAATCGGCCACAGGCGGGAACTCGATCGTGAAGATGAGTGCAGGGCAAAGTGATCTCGAAATTCAGGCCGTTTTACGTGCGGAAATCAGGGAGCTGCAATTCAGGCACAAGGTGGAAATCGCCCTTCTGCACGCGACCTATGAGATGGTGCTCAACGGCCCTGCTGAAGGACTACCATCGGTGCAGCAGCAGATTGGGCTTTTGATGCAAGCGTCGCAATTCGATCCGCAGTGGTATGCCCATACGTATCGCGATGTTGCCGCAAGCGGAATTGATGCCGCCGAACATTATGTTCGCGCCGGGGCGTTCGAGCGGCGCAATCCGGGGCCTGATTTCGATACCATGAACTACTATCTCGCCAATCCTGATGTTGCCGAGGCTGGCTGGCCGGCGCTGGTCCATTACCTGCATTGCGGAAAAGCCGAAGGCAGGCCTTTGGCCTGATGGAGGTCTCGCGTGATGTCAAAATCACAATCGCCACGCTTTGCTGCGGATTCGGCTGAATCTTTTGACTGGCTTCAATCCGTTCCGGCCGTTCCGCATGCACAACAGGCACCGGTTCATGCGCTGGAGTTGGACCGGATGCTTTGGCGTGGCTTCCACGATCTCGCGCTGCCCCGGCTTCGGGCGCTGTTGGAGCGCGGCCCACCGGAGGAAAAGGCTGCTGCTGGCTGGGCGCTGGCGCGCTGGGAGGTTGATCAGCGCAACCTGCAGCGCGCCTATCAGGCCATTCTTGCCTTCCATGCTCACCCCGAAGGCGGATGGGCCGTGCCGCATCCTGGCCCGTACCTGCTCGCTGTGCAGCTTGGTGTTGTGTGCGATGACGCCCGGCGTGCCGATGAGATTCTGCAAACCGGGATCGAACGGTTCGGTGAATTGCCCGACTTCACTCTCGCCCGCCTCTCGCTGGCAAAGGCACATGGTGCAGCAGATCGCGATCTTTCAACAATCCTGAACCGGATTTATGCGGGTTCAGGATTGGCGGCGATATCATTGTCGGGCAGCGATAACGGGCTGTTTGACCGGCTACAGGCCGAACCAATAGCGGATGCGGAAGAGCGGTTCGCAAGCCAGCCGCTGGTCAGTATCATCGTGCCAGTTTTCAACGGGGCCAAAGTTCTGCCCACAGCATTGCGTGGCTTGCGATCACAAAGCTGGCCAAACCTTGAAATCCTGCTTGTTGATGATGGATCGACCGATCAAACGCTTGTGCTTGCCCAAGACGCAGCCGCGCAAGACCCGCGCATCAAGGTCATTGCTCTGGGTGCGAATCAGGGCGCTTATGTCGCCCGCAATGAAGGCTTTGCGCAAGCGCGCGGGGCGTTCGTGACAGTGCACGACGCCGATGATTGGTCGCACCCGCAAAAGATTGAGCGTCAGGCGCTCGCGCTGATGGACGATCCCGCGATCCAAGCCTCGGTTTCTCACTGGGTCCGGGTGGATGATGGATTGGCAATGACCCGCTGGCGGATCGAAGAGGGCTGGGTTTACCGCAATGTCTCTTCGCTCATGATCCGGGCAAGCCTGCGTGACGAGATCGGCTATTGGGATCGCACCCGCGCCAATGCGGATACCGAGTATTATTACCGCCTGCTCAATGCTTATGGCGGCGGAGCCATCGCTGAAGTGTGTCCCGGTGTGCCGTTGGCGTTTGGCCGAACCCAACCGGAATCGCTCACCAATCGCAGCCTGACGCACATGCGCACGCAGTATTCGGGCATCCGCCATGATTATATGGAGGCCGCCCTCGCGTGGCACGCGCGCGCCACGCAACCAGCAGACCTTTACCTGCCGCAACACCCGACGCAGCGCCCCTTTCGCGCGCCTGCCGGAATCGCCCTTGATGGCAGCGATGCCGAACCTGACGATCACGATGCGCTGGTCGCATCGGATCTGCTGGACGAAGATTGGTACTTACTGGCCCATCCGGACATTATGCAGTCCGATCTTGGTGCGGCGCGGCACTATCTGGACGCAGGCGCAAGTGAAAACCGCGATCCCGGCCCATGCTTCAGCACCAGCGGTTATCGGCATGCCCAGGGGCTGAACGCTGATGAAAACCCTCTGTTGCACTTTTTGCGGGTGGGGCAGGCGCAAGGAGCAGCGTGCCTGCCCACCTTCAAGGGCAGACTGCAGCCCGCAACGCCCGATGCCCGGCGCGCTCTGGTATTCGCCCATACTTCGGGAGAAACCCTGTTCGGCGCAGAGCGCAGCTTGCTCGATGTCGTCAAGCGACTGGCACGTGATGGCCTGTGTCCGGTCGTGGTGCTTCCGACTATTCGCAACATTGCCTATCTGAACGCACTGCTGGAAATCAGCATCGCCGTGGAAACCCTGCCGCAAACATGGCGCAATGCGCTTTACCCGCCCTCATTCAAAACGGTCGACGCGGCGCGTGCGCTAATTCGCAAATATCGTCCGGCGGAGGTTCACGTCAACACCGTCGCTCTTGAAGCGCCATTGATTGCTGCGCGGGCAGAGGGTGCGCCCAGCGTCGTCTATGTGCGAGAAATGCCCGCAGAGGATCCGGACTTGTGCCGGGCGCTGGGGATGGCCGCCGAAGCTTTGCGCGGACAATTGCTGGAACAGGCGGACCGCTTTATCATGCCATCGCAGGTTGTGGCCGATTGGCTGGCAAGCCCGGATCGTTGCACCGTTCGGCCCAATGCGATTGACGAAAAACTGTTCGACCTGCCCTTTGCACCCGGGCCAGTTCTCAAAGTGGCGTTGATCAGCAGCAACATTGCGAAGAAAGGGATCAACGATGTGGTCGAGGCCGCGCGCATCGTTGCCGCCACAGGCTGGCCTGTGCATTTCCTGTTGATCGGGCCGAAGACCGGCGATCTAGATCTGCTGTATCCACTTCCACCAAACGTAATCATGCGAAGCTACGTTGCGACCCCGGCAGAGGCGATCGGGCAGGCTGACATTGTGCTTAGCCTGTCACATTTCGCTGAAAGCTTCGGGCGCACCGTGGTCGAAGCCATGGCTGCGGGGCGACCGGTGATCTGTTATGATCGCGGTGCACCGCCATCTTTGATTGTCAGCGGTAAGACGGGTTTCGTCGTTCCGGCGGATTCGCCCAAGAGCGTCGCCGATGCCGTGCTGGCGCTGGACGCGGCGCGGTCGCAACTGGAACGGATGAGCCGCGCGGCCCGTGCGCGCGCGCGTGAGATTCAGGATCAGGCGTTGGCCTGAAGCGATGGCGCTTGGAAGCAGGGGCGATGCCCCCCTTCGCGCGTCTCAGCGCCGCTCACCAACCGGGAATGTCTCGCGGTTTTCCGCGCGCCCGTGGCGAATGTAGTGGATGAACCCGATAAGCCCCTCGGCGGTCACATCAGGATTCGCTTTGTGATATTTCAGAGAGTCAAAACCTGGTCCGGGATTGCGTAATTCGTAGGCGCCTTCGGTAACGAAATGGTGAGCGGGGTCGGCTCCCGCTGCGGCGACATCGGGGTAGAAGGCGAGGTACCAATCGGCATCGAAGTGATTAGATGCCTCCACCAGCCGGATGTCCTCGGCAATTCCATCGCTCGCGCGTCGATCAGGGCGAAGCCGCAATTTCGGCTTTTCGGCTTGCTTCAGTTCGGCCTTTGTTTTCGCCAGTTGCGCAAGGACGCGGTAACGAATTTCATCCTCTTCATGCTGCGCCCGAAGCTGCGTAAGCTCTTTGTCCTTGGAAGAGAGGATATGGCCCAGTTCCGCAATATCGGCGAGACGCTCGCGGTATTCCTTTTTTGAGCGCTCGAATTCTTTCACTTTCGCCGCCAGTTCGGCGCTGTGATGGTCTCGCTCAGTGGATAATTTTTGCTGCAGCTCGATGCGCTCGCGATCGCTTTCCTCATTTTGTGACCGGAGCCGCGCAGCTTCTTCGTCCTTGGCGCAAATAATCCGCCCCAGTTCCGCGATATCGGCGAGGCGCTCGCGGTATTTCTCCGATGAATGGGACAACTCGTCATTCTTCGCCGCCAGTTCGATGCTGTGCCGTTCCTGTTCGGCGGATAGCTGCTCCTCCAGCTCGCGGTGCGCACGATCCGCCTTGGCCAGAGCGGCCTCGCTTTCTGCAAGGCGATGCTCGACCAGGGCAATAATCTTTTCGTGTTCGAGGCGGGCCGCATCAGCTTGCTGCGCTGCAAGGATGGCGGTCTGTTCCTCAGCCTCCCGCGCCTTTGCGAGGCTTTCCTCAAGGTTGCTCGCCGCAGCTTTCGCCTCAGCCAGTTTCGCCGCCAGTTCAGAACGTTCATTTTCCAGATCGAAGCTGCGCGCCTGAACCCGCGCCAATTCTTCGTTCGCATTGTCTTCCGCAGCGCGTGCCTTGGCCAATTCCTGCTGGATCTGTGTAAGCTGATTTTGCGCATCGGTGAGGGAAGAGCTTTTGACCTCAAGCGCAGCTTGCAGCTCTTCAGCGCAGTGGCCCGCGACAATCCTGTCGCCCAAAGTTTGAAAGACCTGACGCGCTTCACGATAGCCGGCCATGCCCAGTTCAAGATCGGCAAGCCGACTGATCCGGCCATCCTGATCGGGCCCGACCGTCAGCGCAAGCAGGCCGTCGCCCTGCTCAAGCTCGATTGCGGGGTGGGTATCGAGCAAGGGGGCGAGCCAGCCTTGTGCCCCTTCCTCTGTCATCTTCGCCGTGCTGTCGAGCACCACGATAAGCCCGCGCCCCGACATCAACCCGTTCCACTTGTCGGCCAATACGCCAGCAATGTCGGAACCAAGCGGCGTGTTGATGACCAGCAGGTCGATACCTCCTTTGCGGTAATGCCGGTTGGCGGTCGCCAGCTCTTCGGTCGAAAGGACTGAAAAATCCTCATACATTTTGGCATTATGAGCGGCAGCTTCGGGGCTGGCCTCCTGCCCGCCGAACAATGAAATGCCGCGACAGGCAGCATTGAGGCCAAGTTTATCGACCGCTTGGCACAGCGCCAAATAGGCAACGCCATCGCCGACACCAAGCTGCACCACGCGCTGCGGCGCGTGGTTTTCCATCAGCCAGAACAGGAACGGCAGGTGGACAAGCGCAGGCGAAGCCGCGACAAAGCGGGGTTTCCAGAACGGCGTCCAGCTGGCTGCCGGGTTGAGGATTTCTCGCCCGAGAATATCGAGTGCCTGGCTGGTGTAGCCGCCCTTTCCCGCGGGCAATTTCGGCTCTGGAGACTGCGACATGCTTTTCCCTTTTGCGGCCATCGGGCCAAACGGACCGACCGTGGCGGCTATCCTTGAATTGCAGAACGATTACAACCGTCCAGCGCGCAGCCCAATAACGGCCTCAATTCTTCTGATGGTTATGACGCAGACTTGGGAAGCCGATAGGCCGCTTCGCCTTCGCCATGCACCGTCATCTCGAAAAATTGCTCAATCAGAAAGCCCAAATCCGCCTGCGATGTGGCACCGGGCAACACCGTGAATTCAGCCATCCGGCCGATGGTTTGCGATGGCTTGATAACTTTCTCGACCAGCCGATATTTTTCGCGCACGCCGTAATCATCGAACAGCACTTTCACCGGGCGCGTGGTGCGCAGCATCACCGCGGCAAGGCACGCGGTTCTGAAGCGCCCGTCGATCAGGACGACATCAGGCTGGCGGAACCAGATTTGATCCCACACCGTGTTGGGATAGCGATGATACGCCCTCCACCGATCATCACTCAACGGACGGCCCCACGGCCCCGTCGGCCCGATGTCGACATGGTGCAAGATCACCGGAGACGCCGCACCCGCCAGATCGCACCGCAAGCCGCGGGTCCAATCGAGATCGGATTCCACACTCATGATGAATTTGCCCGGCATGGCCGCAGCAACGCGCGTCGATCCACCAGAGCCATATTCAAGAATAACGCGCGCATCGGCGTAGACCTGCGTGAGATGGGCAGTCTCGGCTTCGGGCATGAAGGGTTTGTTGGTCACTGGTCGGATCCCAGTTGGGCTATGGATGATATTAGAGGCGAAGCAAGTTTTTCGTTATCGGGTCGAAGGGCAAGCCGCGCTGCCAACCCGGCCAAACCATCAGAAATTCTTTTTGGCAAGCACCCCCCTGATAGCAATTGATCAGAAGCTGTGCCCGCGATACTGGTTAATGGTATGGAAAATAATTGCTCTTTGGTCTCGCTCCCCCATCGCCTCTCATCCTCCCAACAGGCAGAATCCCTTATTTTCGCGGCTCGTTGCCTTCATCAGGCTGGGCGAAGCGAGTCGGAATACGCATTAGCGTACGCGGCATTTGAAGCGCATTCATCAGAGGCGACATGGGGCGCTTATTTCTGGGCGGCTATGCGCAGGAGGAATATCGCCATAGCTGCGGAATGTGAGGCGCTGCTGGAGACCATCGCGGGCACGGATTCAGAGCGCTGGGCGTGGATTGAAAAAGCCCTGAACAATCGCGAAGAATATGATGACTTGCGGCAAAAGATGGAAAAGCCCTTCAGGGACACCAGGGACACTCTATCGGAGAGCCGCAGAAGCGGCGATCTAGTCAAAAAAAGACTGCAAATTGATCACCATTCAAAAGTCATTGGCTTTTGGGCGGGCTCGGCATCCCCGCAAGACAGGGAGCATTTAATCGCGGCTTGCACGATGCTGCGCGATGCGGGTGTGCCGATTCATCTCCTGATCCTCAGCGCAACTCATGAGCCTGCGTCAACCAGTTCACTGACAACTGACCGCGAGTGGATACACGAAACGCTACTGGAAGGTTTCGGCGAAACTGCGGCGCTGGTTGATTGCATGGATGCCGCGGTGTTGATGGCGGACAGTAACAACGGCCCGTTTCCAATCCACCATTTCAGGCAGGAAATGGCACACGCGCTTGGCAAGCCTATTGTGATTCCGGATCAGTTCAGTGCGCGCGTGGGGCAAACAAAAAATCGCCTCGCCTTCCCGTTTACACCCGCCTCACCCGAAAGTCTTGCAGCGGCTCTTCGTGATGCTCTGAAATCCGAACAGCCTTCGCAATCAGCAGGACTAACAACGCAAGCGCATATGAAGGCCGTTAGTGATGCGCTTCGGACATTCAAATCGGCAAGCAACGATCCAACATCGGTTTTTGGCGGCTTTCGGGCAAACGATCTGCGTGCCGTTTCGCTGATGGATGAAATCTCCGACGAGTGTTGGCGTCACGAATTGACGTTATACCCGATTAGCCGGTCACGATATGCCGAGCAGATTGCTTCATCCACTTCGGATTTTTGCTTCCTTGAAAGCTGTTGGAAAGGGAACGGCGGAAGCTGGGAATACGCCTTTACTTCACCGGGCCTGAAGCACGCCAACGCGCAAGCCCTGCTTGATCTTTTACCGAAGGCCAAGGAAAAGATGCCGGTGGTTTTCTGGAACAAAGAAGACCCGATGCATTATGACCGTTTTTTGCCAATCGCGAAACATGCGGACATTATTTTCACAACCGATTCAAACAAGGTTGCCGATTACCGGCGGGACGTGCCGACAGCCGATGTTTATGCGGTTCCCTTCGCCGCGCAGCAAAAGATCTGCAACCCATCAAACCGGTTCCGCAAAGAAGCGGAATCTGTGTGCTTTGCGGGTTCTTACTACGGCGTCGGGCATGATGAGCGCAAAAGGCAGATGGATGCCCTGCTGCCAGCGATCATTCCGTTTAACGGAGCCATTTACGACCGGATGTCGAAGGTCGATTCGGATCGTTACAAGTTCCCCGCGCAATATGCCCCCTACATCCGCGATGCGGTGCCATTCACCGAGGTTGTGCAGCTCTATAAAAGCTTCAAGGTGTTTCTGAACGTAAATACTATCATAGATTCGCCAACCATGATGTCGCGCCGGGTTTACGAATTGCTGGCTTGCGGAACGCCGGTTGTCTCCACGCCATCCCGCGCCATCGAGGAGCAATTTTCCGGCATAGTGCAGGTCGCGCGCAACGCGAAAGAGGCCAATGCCGTGATCGAACGGCTGTTGGCCGATGCGCAGTTCTGGGATAAAATCTCCCACACCGGCTATCGTGAGGTGATGACCAAACACACATATTCGCACCGCCTCAACGATGTGGCGCGATCGCTAGGTTTCGCGGCAGAAACGCCCGATCCACTCGTCAGCATCGTAACCTGCACGCGGCGCCCGCATATGATTGACCGGATGGTGCAGAACATGGCGCGGCAGAAGCACGCGAATTGCGAACTCCTGCTGGTGCTGCAGGATTTCAGCAGCGATCAGCGCGAAGAACTTCTTTCGCGCCTGAAGGCCGAGGCCCGGAACATCAGGCGCATTGAAGTGATCGTAAATGACAATCCCGACATCACCCTTGGCGAACGTTTCAATTCCGCTGCCGACAAGGCCAGAGGCGAATATATCGCCAAAATGGATGATGATGATTTTTATTTTGAGCACTACCTTTCGGATGCGCTTATCCCGTTCACCTTCGGCGATTACGCTATGGTCGGAAAGCAGGAATTGTTCATGTATCTCTCGGGTTCCGATAAGCTGATAAGACGGTTTTCGGGGGCGAAGCACCGCGAGGTGGATTTTGTTGCCGGGCCGACTTTTGTCATCAAAACTTCTGTTTTCCGAAAAATCCGTTTCCGTCCCAAGAACACGGGAGAGGACAGCACATTCCTGAAAGAACTGCGACAGGCAGGTCATCGAATCTATGCCGCCGATCCGTTCAATTTCATTCAATTTCGAGCTGATCCATCGAACCACACATGGGGCGTATCGGACGAAGAAATTTTAAACGGCAGGCAAACAGAGGTCGTCTTCAGTGGTTTTGCCGACGATCTGGTTCGTTTATAGGACGGTGCGGGTGTAGCGATAAAAGTCAATAGCATCATATTCTCGAAGCGTAATTATTCTCTTGGTCAAAAGGCAGTGTGAAATTGGTTGGTATGGAAACAGCAAACAGGATTTGCAGCGAAGTCAGAAGTCGCTTTCGTGAGCAAGTGCCAGCACTCAGCTTAGATGATACCGACTGGCGCAGGTTTGAGTTTGCCTCGCGCCTTGTTCGTGGCCGTTCAGCAGCGGACATCGGTACCGGCCACGGGGTAATGATCCACATCCTCGATAAGATGGGGCGTCATGACAGGATCGCGGCCGTCGATATCAAGACCCATTCTCAGGCTCTGCGTATCGATGGTGTCAATTATATTGAAAAATCGATCGCAGCCGAAGACTGGGACGTGCCGGCAAGTGATACCGTCATTTGTATGGAAGTTTTGGAACATCTCGAGGCCAAGTTTAACCCGATAATGTTGAAAAACTTGCGCTCTATCGCGAAAGAGCGGCTTGTCTTGACAGTCCCGTTCAATGAGCCGGAACCATTATGGTGGCACGACAAGCCCGGTGGGCATCGGCAAAAATTCACCTTGGAAAAACTCGGCGAACTGTTTCCTTCTGCGATTGCGACCATCCAACCACGATATGGTGTGGAATGGGTATTCGTTGTCGAGGATAAAGATATGCGGCTGAACGGCTTTCGGATGGTGCCGAAAAATGACTTTCTGAATATGCTCGAAATGTAGCCGCCAAACCAACTTGGTGTGAGCCCTCGATATGTATTTGCGAGGTTGTATAAGGGGTATCGCAAGGGCTTAATTGGTTCTTGCGATACTCAGTGCGTCAAGCAACTCGCGTGCAGAATGCCCCCACCCCCGCTCATCCCGCACCCACTCACGCGCCGCCGCGCCAAGCTGGCACCTCTGGGTTTCATTGTGTAGCAACGCGCGCAGCGCCTTCGCAAGGGCGGGGGCGTTGTCACTCGGAACGACAAGCCCGTTGTGACCATCCGTCACGATCTCCTGCATTCCCCCCACGCTGGATGCCACCACCGCCTTGGCCATCGCCATCGCTTCAAGCGGCTTGAGCGGGGAAACCAGTTGCGTCACCGGCAGTGACTTGCGCGGAAATGGCGCGATGTCGATCAGCGAATACCAATCGGTCACTGTGTCATGCGGAACACGGCCCGGCATGATGAGCCAGTCTCCCAGCCCCTGCTCGGCCGCCATGCGGTTGATCTGGTCCGTGACCGGTTGGTTACCTGCGCTGTCAGGTGGCTCGCTCCCCACCAGCAGCAATCGAAACTGCAGGCCATCACGCCTCAATGCGGCGCAGGCCTGCACCAGAATGTCGAGGCCTTCATAGGCGTTGAACGAACCGACATAGCCAATCACCGGCGTTTCCGCTGCCAGTGCCAGCCGCTCTGCCAGCGTGCGGTTGCGCGGTTTGGGCGCGAAGCGTTCGGGATCGCAGCCATTGGGCACCACGGCAATGCGCGCAGGCTCCACACCCCGCGCGATCAGCTCATCGCGCATCGGGCCGGTCAAGGTGATGACCGCCTGCGCCGCTTGCGCGGTGGCGATTTCCAGATAGCGTTCCTGACGGCCCATCGCCGTGAGCAGGTAATCCGGATCGCTCGCCATGCGGCTGATTTCCCAGAACCCGCGCACTTCGTAGACAAAGGGAATGCCCAATTGATGCGCGGCCAGACACGCAGGCAGCGCCGTCGTGCTGTTTGATGCGGCCACAACGCAGGCTGGCCGATGATGCCGGATAGCTTCGACGAGCCGCGCGGCCGACCGGGTTAGATATTCGATTGAGGCGTGCGCCATGCACTCGAAAGGCGGCGGCGGAAAGGCGCTGCGCATGGGTGAGGCCAGCCGGTTATAATGCACCCCGTCAACCGTTTCGATTGCGTTGTCTGGCAGCGCCCTGCCGCCGTTGGTATCCAGATCGTGGGGAAATCCGGGCCGAGTCAGACAGACAAGGTCTGCCCCCCGGGCCAGCATCGCCTGAGCAAGACCGTGACTGCGCGTTGCATAGCCATCGGTCGCATGGGGAAGTGATTTGTGCAGGATATACAGGATGCGTCCCGGGGTGGGCGTAATCGCGAGCGGCTCTCGCGCAGGCAGGCGGCGGGCAAGCGCGATCACGGCAAGCGGGCCGGCGCGCAGCTCATTTATTAACGCAGCCAGCTCAGCGCTGGAATCAGCATAGGGCTCGGCCAGCGCGACAGCATCTTCGAGGGTGTCAATATCGTAAAGCGCGGTGGCAACGCGGCAATAAGCGCCCAAGGTTTCGGGCTCCGCATTCATGGCGACTGCCTGGCGCGCGAGATTCAGTGCTGAAGTCTTGCCACTGGCAGAAAGATGCAGCGCGGCCCGGGCCAGACCACGCGCGGTTTTCAGGCTTCCTTCGTGCTGACCCCTCATGTCGCTGGTGCTGTTCCTGAACCGGGCTAAAAGGCGGCCCACTTTGATTGCTATGCTGGTGGCCGTGCGCGCCTGAGGCTTTGATGAAGAATGTCCAACCGCCTCAAGATATCGCGCGTTTAGCAGGCTTTATGCCAAGCGGGGGTTGTAAGTCGAGCCAATATCCGCATAGCGCCCTTGCGACCCAACAGCGAAACCATGGGACCAGTCATGAACATACTTGTCGTGTTTGGCACGCGTCCGGAAGCGATCAAGATGGCTCCTGTGGTGCGCCGCCTCAATGCTACGCCGGGGCTCGACGTTGACGTCTGCGTCACTGCCCAGCACCGCGAGATGCTGGATCAGGTCTTGTCGCTGTTTGATATCGTGCCCGATTTCGATCTGAATGTGATGAAGCCCGGTCAGGATCTCACCGACATTACCGCCAACATCATTCTCGCGCTGCGCAATGTGCTGAAGGAAAAGCGCTATGATCGGCTGATCGTCCACGGCGATACGACCACGACGATGGCAGGCGCGCTGGCCGCCTTTTATGCGCAGGTGCCGGTCGCCCATGTCGAGGCTGGCCTGCGCACCGGCAATCTTTATGCGCCCTGGCCCGAAGAGGCGAACCGCATGATCGTGGGCCGCCTTGCCGATCTGCATTTCGCGCCGACAGAAACCTCGCGTCAAAGCCTGTTGGCGGAGAACGTTGCCGACCGGAACATCATCGTGACCGGCAATACCGTGATCGATGCGTTGCACGATGTGGTGGCAAAGCTGGATGGTGACGAAACGCTGGAAGCGCAGATGCAGGCGCAATTCCCGTTTCTGGAGGACGGCCGCCGGATGATTCTGGTGACTGGGCACCGGCGGGAGAATTTCGGTTCGGGTTTCGAAAACATCTGCCGCGCTTTGCGCGATATCAGCGAACAGGGCGATGCGCAGATCGTCTATCCCGTGCACCTCAATCCCAATGTGCAGGTGCCAGTTCAGCGGATCCTCGGCAGCACGCCCGGCGTTCACCTCATCCAACCGCAGGAATATCTGCCCTTCGTCTGGCTGATGCGCCGTGCCCATTTCATCATTACGGATTCGGGAGGGGTGCAGGAAGAGGCGCCTTCTCTCGGCAAGCCGGTTCTGGTGATGCGCGACACGACCGAGCGTCCCGAAGCCGTGGATGCCGGCACAGTGCGGCTGGTGGGAACCGATCCCGATCGCATCCGGGAATCTGCGCTCACCTTGTTGCACGATCCCGAAGCCTACGCGCTGATGGCCCACGCCATTAATCCTTATGGCGATGGTAAGGCGGCAGAGCGGATTGCTGCGGCGCTCGTTGCGCGGGCACGAGCCAAGTTAGGGAACAATTGATGTTTGATCGTATTTCCATGATAGGCTTGGGCTATATCGGCCTGCCGACGGCAGCCTTGTTTGCGGCCCATGGCGTCAGGGTGATCGGGGTCGATGTCTCACAGCGCGTCGTTGACACGATCAATGCCGGGAAAATCCATCTGGTCGAGCCCGATCTCGACGGGGTTGTGCACAATGTCGTAAACAAGGGCCTGCTGCACGCGACGCTGGTGCCCGAACCGGCTGAGGCTTTCATTATTGCCGTACCAACGCCGTTCAAGGACGCGTACGAGCCTGATCTGAGCTATATTGCCAGCGCAGCACGAATGATCGCTCCGGTATTGGAACCCGGAAATTTGGTCATTCTGGAAAGCACATCTCCGATTGGCGCGACCGAACAGATGGCTGCGTGGCTGGCCGAGGCGCGCCCTGACCTGACCTTTCCGCAGGATGCCGGCGGTGATGCGGACATCCACATCGCGCATTGCCCCGAACGCGTGCTACCGGGACAGGTGCTGACCGAGCTGGTGCATAATGACCGGATCATCGGCGGCATGTCACAGCGCGCGAGCGAACTGGCGGTGGCTTTGTACAAAAAGGTGGTGCGCGGCGAATGCGTTATCACCGATGCGCGCACGGCAGAAATGTGCAAGCTGACCGAGAACAGCTCGCGCGATGTCCAGATCGCCTTTGCCAATGAACTCAGCATCATTTGCGAACGTTTTTCTATCGACGTGTGGGAACTGATTGCCTTGGCCAATCGGCACCCCCGGGTGAACATCTTGCAACCGGGAGCGGGCGTTGGCGGGCATTGTATCGCGGTTGACCCGTGGTTCATTGTCTCCTCCGCTCCTGATGAGGCACGGCTGATCCGCACGGCGCGCGAAGTGAATGATGCGAAGCCCGATTGGGTGTTGCACAAGGGCAAGGAGGCCATCATGGACGCACTTGCCGCTGATCCATCGCGCGCTATGGCGGATATCAAGGTTGCCTGTCTTGGCCTTGCCTTCAAGCCGGATATTGATGATTTGCGCGAAAGCCCAGCCCTGCAAATCACCAGTCAGTTCGGGGTGCTCGGCTGCCAAGTCCTTGCTGTTGAACCACATATCGATGCGCTTCCTGAAGGTCTTGCGGGCCTTCCGGTCACGTTGGCCTCACTCGAAGATGCGATTGCGCAAGCGGACGTGGTCTGCGTTCTCGTGCGGCATTCGGTCTTCTCGGCGCTCGGCGATAAGCTTGCCGACGTTAAGCGTCTTATAAACGTCGTTGGTCTTTAAGTTGCTGTATGGGGCGGATGCCCTCCAACGTCAGCTGGTCAGTTTCCTGATTCGGCGTACTGAAAGATCACGTGCGATAGACCTCGCTTGCCCGGTTAAGTCGCTGGTGGTGCCACGGGTCCACGACCCACTCAGAGCCCCAACGCTTTTGGAACACCTCAAGCTCGCGCATATAGCGTTCCAGATGCTCCGGCGCAAAATCCAGCCCGCGTGATTTGCTTTCGTGATGGATCAGCGTGGCTGCCGGGGTATAGATGATCGTTAGGCCGCGTTCGCGCAGCTTCAGGCAAAGATCCACGTCGTTATAGGCAACTGCCAGATGCTCCTCGTCCAGCCCGCCAACGGCGTGGAAGTGTCGCTGTGCGACCAGCAGGCATGCACCCGTAACGGCGCCTGCCCCGCGCGCGATGTGTGCTTGCGCAAAATAGCCCGGATCGCCTTCGGGTAACCCACGGTGGGCGTGGCCCGCAGCATTGCCCAATCCGATTGCAACCCCGGCGTGCTGGATTGATCGGTCGGGATAAAGCAGCTTTGCGCCCACCGCGCCTACTTTCGGCTGCAACGCTTCGCGCATCATCGCAGATAGCCAATCCGGCTCGATCACTTCGATGTCGTTGTTGAGCAGGCACAGATATTCTCCGCGCGCATGGCTCGCCGCAAAATTGTTGATCGCTGAATAGTTGAACGGGTGCGGCCAGCGCACGACGCTGACCCGCGGATCGGCGGATACCTCGTCCATGTAGCGTAAGGTTTCCGGATCGACGCTGTCATTGTCGGCGATGATCAGGTCTAATGCGGGGTAATCAGTCGCGTAGAGCACCCCTTCGACGCAGGGCCGAAGCAATTCGACACGATCGCGCGTGGCGACGACCACGCTGACGGTCGGCAGCGGCTGACGCAGCGGGAATTGCAATGCGACCGTTCCAAACGGCCCGGGCACGATGTCATCGGCACTCGCGCCCATCACCCGGCGCACCGCCGCGAGCGTTACCGCCCCATCACGAAGCCAACTGCCATCAGGCGTCAGCGCGGTAATACGCTCAACGTGCTCAACCGGCGCATTTTCTGCGATCCGAAGCACAAGCTCGTAAAGGCCCTGCGCGCCCCCTTCGTTGCAGCGTTCCGCTGCGTCAAGCGCAAGGCCAACGGCAAGCGCACAAGCGCGGCTGACATAATCTTGTGACAGGATCATGCGCCGGTCCCACTGCGGTTTCAGCCACAGTTTCGGCCTCGCCCGCAACCACGCAATTTCACCCTCATCGCCATAAAGCAGCGCTGGTGCTGGAGCGTTGGCGGCGTCCGGTCGGCGACAAAGCAGGTGTGCGCCATACGCCGCCAGCGCATGACGGGCGAGGCGTGAGCCACAATCGAGCGGCACCAGCCAGCCTGCTCCGATCTCGCTTGCCATTCGGAGCGCCGCACACAACCCGTCTGTGCGCGATCCGAATTCTTCGGGGAGCACAGTCACCATCGTGCTGCCTGCGGAAGGGATTGGAACGCCGTTTTCACGCGTAATAACGACGTGCAGCGGCATCACACTCTGTTTCAGGGCTGATCGCACTGCCCGACGCATTGCATCGGGTCGGTCGTTGCGGGAGAGATGCAAGTGTATGCAAAACGCTGGCGCGGTGCCCGCTGCAAGCCCGGTTGCGACTATTTCCTGATCTTCAATCCCGGACGCTTTCACCCACCGCGCATGTGAGAACGGCAAACCTCTTATGGCCGCGTCGATTTGGGAGCGAGCCCGCAGCTTCTTGCCGATCACACGCCACCACAAGTTAACCACCAAGCGGTGTGGGCGAAGGGCCGCCAATAACAGCAGGTCGAGCGCGCGCTGCTCTGAAATGCGGCTCACCTTGCGGTGGGTGGCGGGTTGGCTTGAATTGTCCTGCAATGGGCTATGCCTGAACCAGCTTTGTCGTTAGAGCAGCGCTCCATAAGCAAACTCGGCAAAAACACACGATGAATCTGAAACTCCTGCTCTGCTCGCTCGTGCTGGCTTCGCTCAGCGCCTGCGCGACCCTTCCCTCCACCGGCCCGACCGGCAGCCAAATTGAACAGTCCGTGGTCGAGGCCGGGGAGACCGGGCTTAACATTGCAATCGTTCCGGTCAATTCGGTAGCTGCAATCCCGCCCGTGGTTGCACCGGCCGAATGGCAATTGCCCGACCTTGAGGCCCCACCCTCCGATCTTATCGGTGCCGGCGATGTTTTGTTGATCACGGTGTTTGAGGCCGGCGTGTCTCTGTTCAGCGGCGACGCTCCCTCGCCCGTGGCGGGAGCAGGCGGATTTGATCCCTCGGTCAAAGCGCACACACTGCCCCCGCGCCGAGTGGATGATACGGGCCATATCGACGTTCCTTATGTTGGCCGTGTAGCGGTTGCAGGCAGGACAATTCTTGAAGTTCAAGGCCAGATCCGCCGCGCGCTGCGCAATCTTTCGCAAGACCCACAGGTTCTGATCAATCGCCAGGAAGTGATAGGCAACTCGATCATTGTCGGCGGCGAAGTGACACGGCCTGGGCGACTGGTGCTCCAGACCAATCGCGAAAGCCTGGCCGATATTATTGCCCTTTCCGGTGGTTATCGCGGTGAGCCGCGCGCGTTGGTTCTGCAAGTCGAACGGGGTGAGAATGTGGCGCGCTTGCGACTGGGGGACGTGATGACTGGCCCCTATCGCAGCCTGCGCGCCTATCCTGGCGATCGCCTCACGATACTGCCCGAACCGCTGATGTTTTCGGTGCTTGGGGCGACCGGGCGAGTCCAGCAGATGCCGTTTCCGCGTGAGCGGATGACCGTGGTTGAAGCGATAGCGATGGCAGGCGGGCCGCGCGACGATGCCGGCGATCCCGAGGCGGTATTCCTGTTCCGCTATGCCGGGCCAAGCGGAACGGAGCCAACTGTTTATCATTTCAACATGATGCAGGCACCGACCTACTTTCTCGCGCAACAATTCGCGCTGCGCGATGGCGATGTCCTGTATTTCGGCAACGCGGCTGCCAATCAACCACGCAAGCTGATTCAGACGATCAGCCAACTGTTTGCGCCAATCGTTACGGTAACAACGCTGACTGATAACCTCAGTTCGGGTTCCGGCAATTGATACGGATGGGATGGTGATGTTTGCGTTGATCGAACACACCATCATAGCGGTAGTTGTCCAAGTCGCGGTTGGGATATTGACGCGCAATTGGTGGGTGGGCGGCCTTGCTGCCTGCTGTTATTTTGTCGGGCGCGAACTTGCGCAGGCGGAATATCGCTGGATCGAGCATTTCGGCGAAGGACTGCGTGCAAATGCCCCCTGGTGGGCGGCATTGGACGGGCGGGTGTGGACCAGCTTCGATCAGTATGCCGACATTATCGGGCCGGTGGCGGCGTGCTTCGCCCTTGCATTAATAATGCACCGAAAACGTGGGGATCGTTTACGTCCGACTCCGTAATTGCCCGCCGTTCCTAGGCAAGCGCAGATTTGGCAACCGCGTCGATCGCCTGAAGCTGTCGCACCAGATCTTCGAAACGCTCAAGCGGGAGCGCGTTGGGCCCGTCGGAGAGTGCGTTTGCCGGGTCTGGATGGGTTTCCATGAACACCCCCGACACTCCGGCAGCGACCGCTGCGCGCGCAAGCAAGGGAACATATTCGCTCTGCCCGCCCGAACGCGAACCGAGACCTCCGGGTTGTTGCACGGAGTGAGTCGCGTCGAATACGACCGGACAACCGGTTTCCGCCATGATCGCCAGGCCCCGCATGTCAGATACCAAGGTGTTGTAGCCGAATGAGGTTCCGCGTTCGCACAGCAGGAAATTGTCAGTCGCGTGCCCCGCTTGCGCTGCCGCATGGCGCGCCTTGGCAACGACGTTGCTCATTTCGGCGGGCGCCATGAACTGCGCTTTCTTGATGTTCACAGGCTTCCCGGTCGCTGCGACCGCACAAATGAAATCAGTCTGGCGGGCGAGAAAGGCAGGAGTTTGAAGGACATCAACCACCTGCGCAACCGGCGCGGCCTGCGCAGGCTCGTGGACGTCTGTCAGCACCGGAAGACCGGTTTCCGAACGCACTTTCTCCAGGATTCGCAGCCCCTCTTCAAGGCCCGGGCCACGGAAAGATGTTCCCGAGGAGCGGTTGGCCTTGTCGAATGAGCTCTTGAATATAAGCAGCAAGCCTAGCCGCTCAGCGATTTCTGCGAGCACTTGCGCTACGCCAAGTGCGTGCGACTCGCTCTCGATCACGCACGGCCCGGCAATCAGAAAGATTGGGCTATGAACATCAATCGTTCGGGAACACAGCTTCATTGATGTGCCATCCTTTGCGCAAATGCGGGATTGTATGGGACGGCGAATGTAGCCTGCCGCGATTCAAACGAAATTTGTATCAGTTGGCCGCACTTAGGGCGGTAAACGATTGACATAACGGGCTGCAAGGGCCGATCAGCAAGTCTCTTTGAATATAACTGGGTTGGGTCATTTTGAGCAAGCATCAAACGCTTATCGCAACGCATTTGCCTGCTGCGTTGAAAACTCTGGCGATTGAACTCGGAGGGCTCAGGGATCTTGAGCATGCACTAGCCAACACCGATCTTGGCGCGGTGTTCGAACGCACTGTCAACCTGTTCGCTTCGACCAAGGGCCGGATCATTGTGACCGGGATCGGCAAGAGCGGCCATATTGCCCGCAAGATTGCGGCGACCTTTGTATCGACCGGAACTCCTGCACTCTACCTCCACCCGGGCGAGGCCAGCCATGGCGATCTCGGCATGATGTCACTGGACGACGCGGTGCTTGCGATCACGTGGTCAGGCGCGACGCAAGAATTAAGCGACATCGTGAACTTCTGTGCGCACACGGGCCAGAAATTGGTGGTCGCCACCGCACATCCGGAGGCCTGGATCGGCAGGGCCGCCGACATCTGCCTTGCTTTACCCAAGGTGCGAGAAGCCTGCCCGAACGAACTGGCGCCCACCTCATCAACGACGGTGCAGATGGTGATGGGAGATGCGCTGGCGGTGGCATTGATCGAGGCGCGCGATTTCTCGCCGCAGAATTTCGGTGTTCTTCACCCCGGCGGACTGCTGGGCGCGCGGCTGACAACGCTCGAAAAGGTCATGGGAACCGGGGATGCCTTGCCAAGCGTCCCGCTCGACGCAACGCTGCGCAGCGCGACAATCGAGATGAGCCGTAAACGCTATGGCTGCACCGCAATCGTCGATGAGGGCGGCAGGCTGGCAGGGGCCTTTACGGATGGTGATCTGCGCCGCTGTATCGCGGTTCACAATCTCGACGAACGCATCGTTAATCACATGACACCGCAGCCGCTAACTGCATCCAATTCAATGCTGGCGGTGGATGCGCTCGCACTGATGAATGATAACGCCGTTTCGGTTTTGTTCATCACGGAGGATGAAAAGCTGACCGGCATCGTCCACATTCATGACCTTGTCCGGCTCGGAATTACGTGATCGCGATACTGCTGCGTTTGTCGTGAATTTGCGTTAGGCTGGGCCTGTGATGAACCATCCAGACCCCGATCGGCCAGCTCCGGACCTTATCGTCATACCCGCGCGCTTTGGCTCGACCCGGCTTCCCGGCAAACCGCTGCTTGCTCTTGCGGGGCACACACTGCTTGAACGGGTGGTTGCCAACGCGCGGCGCGCAGCCGATTTGGCCCGGCATTGCGAAGTGGTGGTCGCGACCGATGATGATCGGATTATCGACCATGCGCGCATGCTTGACGTTCGCGCTATCATGACCGATCCTGCGCTCACCTCGGGTAGCGCCCGGGCACACGCGGCGGCGCTGACGATGAGCGGCGGCGGCGATGCACCCGAACGCATCATCAACATTCAGGGCGACGCGCCGTTTATTCCGCCTGATACTATCGCCGCACTTATCGAAACCCTGCGCCAAGGCACCGCCGATGTCGCCACGCCAGTCTATCGGCTCGACTGGGACCGGCTCGAGCAATTGCGCGCGCACAAAAACGTGGTGCCCTTTTCCGGCACCACGTGCGCGCGCGACGCGCGGGGGCATGCTCTTTGGTTTTCCAAGCTGATCCTTCCTGCGATGCGCGAAGAGGCAGAGTTGCGCCGCGAACCGCTGTCACCAGTATGGCAACATCTTGGCCTTTACGCCTTTACGCGTGCGGCGCTCGATTGGTTTGTTTCGACGCCCGCGGGCACCTATGAAAAGCTTGAGGGGTTGGAGCAACTGCGTTTCCTTGAGCACGGATGGCAGATCGCCACCATCCCGGTGGAACCGCCCCATCACGCTTTGTCGGGAATTGACACTCCCGAAGACTTGGCTGCTGCCGAAGCGGCTATCGCGAGGTTCGGTGATCCGTTCCCCGTCTGAGCGCGCTTGCGGTCGAAAGGCCAGCCGCTACAAGCCTGTGCCATGTTCGTCCTCGTACGCCACGGGAATACTTTTGAGGCAGGCACGCTGCCGCGCCGGATCGGCGCGCGCACTGACTTGCCGCTGACCGCGACCGGGTTAGCGCAGGCGCGCGCGTTGGGAATGTATTTCGCAGACAGCGGGATCGCGTTTGCGCAAGCATTCGCATCGCCGCTGATCCGCACGCAGCAGACAGCGGCAGAAATCCTTGCGCAACAGGAATCTCCGCCCGCACTGCAATGCGCCAACTTTCTTCGCGAAATCGATCATGGCCCTGACGAGGATCAGAATGAGGACGCGGTGCTCAAGCGGATCGGGAGTGACGCGATAGGGGCGTGGGAAAGCCGCGCCGTCGCTCCGCCGGGCTGGGTCGTTGACCGTGAGCCACGGATCGCGGCATGGCGCGCGCTGTTTTCTGCACCCCCTGCCAACGGCCCGACCCTGCTTGTCACGAGCAACGGCGCGGCGCGCTTCGCACTGCTTGCCGATCCGGCGTTGCTTGAACAGGCGGCGAGCCTCGCCACGCTCAAGCTGCCGACCGGCGGTTATGGCGTGATTGTCCGGTGTGAGGATGGCAGCCTTAAGCTCAAAAAGTGGGGCGCGCGCCCATGATCGGCGACAAGGGATTGCTGCGCGCGCCGCCGTTTCCGAGTTTCAAAGCGGTTGCCAAGCACGGTGAGGCACCCTCTTCCCCCGCGCTGAGGGAAAGGCAGCGCACCGCGCTGTTCGCCGCGCTGCGTGAGGCGCGGGTCGGCGGTGCGTTCTGGGCTGATCCATTTGCGGGTGCCTCTGCGCACGTGGTGTTGCGTGCGCAATCGGATGCGGAACTCACCCACATGCGCGCCAAGGTTGGCGATGAGACGTTGGTCGCGTTTGGGCCAGCGCAGGCGGAAGAAACGGTCGATCCGTGGAGCGTCCTCACCCGCGCCCGGCGGTTGATTGCGCATGGCGAAGACGAATGGATCGCGCTTGCCAGCGTAATCGGGCTCACGATCGAGGTGCTGTCGCCCGGCCGCTTTGGCGAACCGGGCGACAGCAGTGAGGTGCTGGCGCAGCGCGCGGCGCACGCGCTCTTGCAGCCCATGTCTGATCCGTTTTCAGATGGCTGGCTTGGCCCGATGGAGGCAATCGCGTTGCTGGCCGAATGGCGCAGGGTCATTGATGCAAATCGCGGCAGCGCGGGCGGACGCCTGGTCGCGGCCTGCGGGATTAGCTGGTGGAAACGCTCTGAAATCCGGCGATTTCTGTGGTCACCGGGTAAGCCTTTGCGGATATTCATGAGCTCCCGGCGCGCGCTGGCGGCGGCGCAGGCTGAGGGTGCGGCTCTGGCAGTCTGGCCCTCGCGCATTTCCCCGTCTCTGATTGCTGAGGCGCACAAGGCAGGGGTGCCGCTGGTCCGGGTCGAGGACGGATTTGTGCGTTCTGTCGGGTTGGGGAGCAATCTGGTTCCGCCGCTGTCAGTGATTGTTGATCGCACGGGGATCCATTTTGACCCGCAAAGGCCGAGCGATCTTGAGCACATCCTTGCCCACACGGATTTTTCGCCAGCGCTTCTCACACGTGCTGCGCGACTTCGTAACGCGATGGTCGCTGCGGGCATCAGCAAGTATACAAGCCATGCCGCAAACGGACGAGGCCGCCAAAACAGCGCCAAAAATCGGCGTGTGGTTCTGGTAACCGGGCAGGTCGAGGATGACATGTCGGTGCGCGCCGGAGGTGGAGGAATAAGCCCGAACCTCGAATTGTTGCACCGCGCGCGCGCGCTTGAGCCTGACGCCGAGCTCTGGTGGCGACCCCACCCCGATGTTGATGCCGGGCATCGCAATGGCGCTGTCGCCGATGCTGCGGCGCTCAAATATGCTGACAGGATTGTGCGGGAGGAGTCGATCACCGACCTGCTTGATCAGGTCGACGCGGTGCATGTGGTGACCTCGCTATCGGGCTTTGAGGCTTTGCTGCGGCGGCGCGAGGTGACGTGCCACGGCACACCATTTTATGCCGGGTGGGGTCTGACGCGCGATCTGGGCGTGGTTCCCGAACGGCGCGGGCGCGTGCTTACGCTGGATCAGTTGGTCGCTGGCGTGCTTTTGCTCTATCCACGCTATCTTGACCCGGTGAGCGGCCTGCCGTGTCCGCCAGAGGTGTTAGTGAGGCGCATGACCGCGGGCGAAACGCCCAACCGGCTCGGCTGGCTCGGCCCGCTTCGGCGCGCGCAGGGAAGTGCGATGGCGCGACTGCGCCGCATGGGGGGGCGATGACGAAGGTTTTGCTCGACATTTCACGGCTTATTTCGCGGGTGCGGCACGCGCGGCCTTCGGGTGTGGACCGGGTCGAGATGGCCTATGCCCGTGGGTTAGGGGAGACATTCGGTGATAACCTCGCCTTTGCCGCCGTGCATCCGTCGGGGTTATATGGTCGGATCGGGCAGACGGCTGCGCTTGCCTACCTCAATGAACTCGAAGCGCGCTGGGCGGTCCCGGACGGGCGGGTGGGGCAAAGATCACTGGCTTCGGTTATGCCATGGATGGCCCGCCTGATGCCGGAGCGCCGCGGGATCGGGACGAGCGAAGTCATGGTTCAGGTTTCCCCCCACCACCTGCACCAGACCGCGAAAAAGCGCGCGATCCTCGCTCGCGAGAAAGCACGATTCGTGTGCTTGGTTCACGATCTCATCCCGATCGAATATCCCGAATACGCGCGCCCCGGCGGACAGGCGCTGCATGTGGCGCGGATGGAAACTGTCGCCGGGCTTGCCGATGCCGTGATCGTCAATTCGGCCGCGACCGGCGCTTCGCTGACTCGCTGGATCGCGGCGCATAGTGCGAAGTTGCCCCCGATCCACGTCGCCCTGCTCGGCACCCAGTCTTTGCCCCAAATCCCGCCTTCCGCGCAAAAAGACAACAGGCCTTTTTTCGTCTGCCTTGGCACGATTGAACCGCGCAAGAACCATCTCATGCTCCTCCACTTGTGGCGCAGCATGGCGCAGGAACTGCCCGCCGATGATGTGCCGCGTCTGGTCGTGATTGGCCGAAGGGGATGGGAGAACGAGCAAATCCTCGATCTTCTTGACCGTTGCCCAACGCTCCATCCATTCGTTGATGAAGTGAACAGTTGCGGTGATGAAGAACTGACCGCTCTTTTGCGGGGCGCGCGCGGCCTGCTCATGCCATCCTTTGCGGAAGGATATGGTATGCCGATTGCGGAGGCGCTGTCTATCGGCACACCTGTTATTGCCAGCGATTTGCCCGCGCACCGCGAGGCAGGTGGATCCGCGCCCGATTATCTTGACCCCCTTGATGGGCCGGGTTGGCGGCAGGCCATTCTCGATTACGCACAAAACGGAACCCTGCGCCGCGCCCAGCTTGAGCGGCTCAAGCAATGGCATGCGCCGGATTGGTCTGAGCACATGGCAATCGCCACAGGGGTGATAAGATCGACGGTCGGATGAACCGGAAAGACCGCGAAACAAATCGATGGTTGTTCGGTGGAATGCAGCGGCTTCTGCCCAGATCAGCCCTGTGCCTGATCACGCCCTACCGAGCAACGCGCGTGCCGAACACATAATCCCAGAAGATTGCCGTGATGGCGAAATTGCCGTGCCCGGTTATGAAGTGGTGCTGCATGTGATGGCGTTTGAAGAACATGCCTACTCGTCCACGCATGGGCCAATGATGACACGCATAATGAGTAAGATCATAGGCGACATAACCGCCAATGAAGCCCACGAACATCCACGTGCCAGCATCGCCAGCCATTGCCCATAACAGCGCCCAAATCGACATCGACACCGGAACGCTGACGATTGGGGGCATCAGGTTTCGCAATTCGTCACGCGGTTGCACGTGATGGTTGCCGTGAATGATGAAAACGACTCGTTCAAGCCAAGGCCGGTCGGTGTCAAAATGGAACAGCTTGCGGTGGGCGATATATTCAAAAATGCTCCAGACAAACCATCCGGCAAGCATCAGGCTGATCGCAGACAGCGGCGAGAAGGTTCCCCAAGCAGCCATTACAACCAGCGGCACAATCACAGCCCAAATCGCGACAAACCACCCCACGGAAATAACCGTGAATTGTTCAAGCCATCGGTTTTCGAATAAAACGAGACGGTTGCTTTGATGGGGCGGGCGATTCATATCATTATTCTCGACAGAAAAGCGATTTCATTGTCAAGCCGGATAGAGCGCTGAACCTGGCAAATGCCATCCGCAAAAGCTGGAGTGTGGCTCAGGCGTGACGAGGCGATTATGCATAATTCTGCTCAGAACATTATTATCACCGGGGCTTCGGGTGGTCTTGGCCGTGCGCTTGCGCTTTATCACGCCCAAGCCGGGGCTGCGTTCGACCTTTGGGGGCGCTCTCCTGCACGGCTGAAAGAAGTATGTGAGGCGGTGGAGGCCCGTGGGGCCAAGGCGAAACGAACCTGCCACGACTTAAGCGATACGGCTGGTGCGATCGAAATCTTGATCAAACAAGATCGCGCCGCCCCATTCGACGTGGCTTATCTCGTTGCCGGAATCGGTGATGTGCGTCCGGAAGGCGCAATGGTGGAGCCGCCGGAATTGGTGCTGCGGGCGGCTCAGGTAAATTTTACTGCGCCCGCTGCTATGGCGGCGGCGTTGGCGGCGAGGATGGCGGAAAGGGGCCATGGGCGGATTGTCCTGATCGGGTCAGCGGCAGCGCATCATTCCTTGCCTTTCGCTGCCGCCTATTCGGGCTCGAAAGCCGGGTTGGCGCGGTTCGCTGATGGGCTTCGCCTTGCGGTCAAGCCACATGGGGTGAGTGTCACGCTGGCCGCGCCCGGGTTCATCGATACGTCTGCGGCGCGCGCCATTTCCTCTAACCGCCCGTTTGAATTGACAGCAGCAGAGGCCGCACGGCGCATTGCTGATGCTGCCGAACGCAAGGCGCGGCACTTCGTCACACCGTGGCCATTCGTGCTTTTCCAGACATTGGACCGGTTACTGCCAATGGCCTTGCGGGATCATATTCTAACGCGTCTGAAGCCCTGACCGAATGCACGGTCATCTGTCGACGAGGCCGCCTTCGAGATCCAAGATCGCGTGGTGCAGTTGCGCGGGTGTCACATCTATCCTGCGGTTCGACCCAGTGACAATACGCCCTTCGGCATCGAATTTCACGATGACATAGGGCGTGTGACGCTCACCGCCCGGGACGCTCACGCCAGGAATGCTTGGCCTGTGATCGCCAAAGAACACGAGTATCGCAGGCCTTGCCAATTGCGTGATTCCCTCGCGCAATTGGCCAAGCATCCTATCGCCAGCGCACACGAGGCGATTGTAGTTTGCGATCGTCACTTCGGCCCTGGCATCACCGCGCGGTGCCCATGGGCCGTGATTCTCGATTGTGACAGCATAGACGAAAGTGGGATCGTTAGTGGCACCTGCAATCGCGAGAATCCTGCCTGCGACCGCTTCATCCGTGACATAGCGCCCGCCGCCCCGGGACTCGGTTGCAAAATGGGCTTCGCCGATCATTTCGGCGAAGCCAGCAGACGGCAAAATGCGGTTTCGGTTATAAAAGCGCATATCATGGGGATGCACAAACAGGCTTTGCCAGCGGTCAACCCCCAGCCTGTGCGGCAGCGCGTAATGAGCATCCTCGATTGCAGTCAGGTAGGGGTCGTAGAGTCGGAAACCCAATGCCGCTTCGTCGCGGCCGAACAGCACACCATATTCTGTTCGCATGGTGTAGGCCCCGAATCCGCTCACCAGCAGGCTGCCCCATTGCAACGCATCTGCGCGCGCGGCCTCAAGTGAAGGCAGCGCATCGCCGGGCCGGCCAAAGAGTTCAACAGGATCGGCGAAGGATTCGCACTGGACAACCACGATGAGGCTCGCTGCCCCCTCGGTATTTGTCGGCTTTCTTGGGGCATGTTGAACCAGTCTGGCCCGGGTGCCGCTTTCTCGCCAGCGTAGCCAGTATAAGATCAGAGACGGCAGAAGGCCCAGCGCGGCGGTGTCTGCGGCAACATCGGGCTTGCGTGCCAGCTTGCTGAACAGCCCAAGGTGCAAACTCAGATAGCTAGCAACCAGCCCGATTGCAGCCACCATCGCCCCAGTAATGGCCAAGGTGAGGGTTGGTCGGGCTAACCATGAAAGTGCGGCCAGCAAAACAATAACTGCACCCACCCCGGCAACTTTCTGCCACGCCGCCAACACCGAAAAATAGAATTGTGGATGGCGGAACGTCGAGCCGATCAACGCCAAGTCGGTAAAAACAAGAGGTTCGCCCAGTATGCGGTTCTTGGCATTAGACGCAAATACGAAAAGCAGGTGGACAGCCAACGTCAGGGCGGCGGCGAGAGCCGGATTGCCGCTTAACCCCAGCACCACGCCGAAGGCGATGACGGTTATGCAGAACAACAACCACAAGCCTGACAGGCGGCGTAAAATCCGCACGCTGCGCGGTCGCGCAAACCCGTCCACCAGCGCCATGGCTGGTAGGGTTACGACAAGTGCCAAAAGGGCTTCAATCATGCGCGAGCCCCCCCGCTGATCGCGATGGAATATATTGGATAGCGCTGCGTTCTCTTACGACAACGCAATATCAGGCGCGTCTTCCTGTTTCATGCCGACGACGTGATAGCCCGCATCGACATGATGAGTCTCTCCGGTGACGCCCGATGCGAGGTCTGACAACAGATACAATGCCGATCCGCCCACGTCATCAATCGTGACATTGCGGCGCAGCGGGGCGTTCAGCTCGTTCCATTTGAGGATGTAGCGGAAATCGCCGATCCCGCTTGCTGCCAGCGTTTTGATCGGCCCGGCGCTGATCGCGTTGACGCGGATATTGCGCGGCCCCAGGTCATTGGCGAGGTATTTGACGCTGGTTTCCAGCGCCGCCTTGGCCACGCCCATGACGTTGTAATGCGGCACGACCTTTTCCGCGCCGTAGTAACTCAGCGTCAGGATCGCGCCGCCGCTTTCGGGCATCATCGCGGCGGCGCGCTGTGTGATCGCGACTAGCGAATAGGCCGAAATGCTCATCGTCATCAGGAAATTGTCGAGGCTGGTGTCGACATAGTGCCCGCGCAGTTCGTTCTTGTCGGAAAAGCCGATCGCGTGAACCACGAAGTCGATGCTGTCCCACCGCTGTTTCAGCGCGGCGAAGGCGGTATCGAGCGATTCCATGCTGGAAACGTCGCATTCAAAGGTGAAATCGCTGCCCAGTTCGGCAGCGAGCGGGATTACCCGCTTGGCCAGCGCTTCGCCCTGATAGGAAAACGCCAGTTCAGCGCCGTGTTCGGCCAGCTTTTTGGCGATGCCCCAGGCGAGCGACTTGTCATTGGCCAGCCCCATGATCAGGCCGCGCTTTCCCGCCATTAAACCGGGCCCCAAATCAGGCATTGATCCGTTCATTCCGTCATCTCCTCGCGCTCTTCGCGAAACGCTGTGTGCGGCTGTGTCAGAGCCAACGCCGCATTCAATTCTGCGCCAATAACCAGCCCAAGCCCGACGAGCCAGAAAAACAACAAGGTAACCATGCTGCCAGCCAGACTGCCATAGGTCAGGTCATAGGTGAAGAACTGCCGTAGCACCACTGGCAGCGCAGCGGCGACCCCCAGCCACCACAGCATCGTGAACGCGGCTCCGGGCCAGCGCGGCGCGCGGGAATTGCGATATTGCGCCGGGGTCAACCTAGCGAACAAGACGTAAAGTGACACGGCCAGCCCCAGTGCGGGCAGCAGCCGGGACAATCTGAGGGGCGCAATCACCTCACCCAGCTGCGGCAAGGCGGCAATGATCACCTGTTGCACAGCACCAATTGCCACCTGCGCGAACAACGACAGCATCAACACCACCACTGCTGCCAGCGTCAGCCCGGCGGACAGCAGCCGGGTTTTCCAGAACGCGTGCACCGGCGGCGTGTCATAGGCGCGGCGCAGGATGTCGCGGATCGTTTCGATCAGGCTTGATACCGTCCACAGGCCAACCGCTGCGCCGAGCCATAACAACCAGCCCGAACGCGCATAGATCACGTCTTCGGCGACCGGTTCGATCACGCTGGCAACCGAATCCGGCAGCGCCCGCGCGACCGCAGCGATCATCGCTTCGGCATTGGCCCGCCCGCCGAGCAGATCGAACAGTGCCGCGCCCAGAATGAAGAACGGGAAAATCGCCAGCATCGACAGATAGGCCAGATTGCCCGCGTGGATGAAGCCATCGTTGAAGGTGCCGGTGATGACCCGGCGGATCACCTGCACGGCCTGCTTAAAGGGGGCGGTGTCGATCACCGGATAGAGGCCCGCGCGCCCGGCCCGTTACAGGCCGAACTTCTCCCGCGGGCGGGCGGTGTCAACCCAGCCTTCGAGCCGTTGTTCGAGCGAAGCCAGATCTTCCGGAAGCTGGATTTCGAGCGTGACCAGCTGATCGCCGCGTTCGGGCTTGCCATCCACGACCTTGCCGTTCTTCTTCGTCCAGCCCTTGCCCGCCAGCCGCAACACCGTGCCGCCGTTGGTGCCCGGCTTGATCGTCAGCATCACCGCGCCGTCGACCGTCGGGCATTTGACCTTCGCGCCGCGAACTGCCTCATCAAGGGTGATCGGTAGATCCATGCGGATATTATCGCCTTCGCGCCGGAAGAACGGATGGTTGCCGACCTCGACCATCACGATCCCGTCACCATATCCGCCGATCCCGAGTTGCCCCTTATCCTTGAGGCGCATGATCGTGCCATCATCGACGCCGGCGGGCAGTTTGAGGTTGATCGCCTTGCCATCGGCCAGCGTGATGCGCTGATCGCGCCCGGCGGCGGCATCGACGAAAGGCACGGCGAGGCGGTACTGGATATCGGCCCCGCGGCGCGGCGGCGGGGGTGGTGGCGGAGCCTGACGGCCGAACCCGCGCCGCGCGCCTGCACCCGGCTGCTGGCGTGTTTTGCCGCCGAACAGCCCTTCGAACAGGTCGCTGAGATCAACATCATCAGGGCCAACGCCGCCGAAATCTCCGCCGCCCGGCCCCGCACCATAAGTGCCGCCGCTTCTATGGCCGCCGCGCGCGCCCATTCCCGCAAAGGGGTTGGCGGGATTGCCTTCGCCATCAATTTCGCCGCGATCATATTGCGCGCGCTTGTCCTTGTCGGACAACAGATCATAGGCGCGGGTCACGTCGGAAAATCTCTCAGCCGCGTTGGGTTTGTCCTTGTTGCGATCGGGGTGCAGTTCCTTCGCGAGCTTGCGATAGGCGCTCTTGATGTCCGCTTCGGATGCGGTGCGGGCAATGCCAAGTGTGCTGTAAGGATCGCGCATGGTGATTTAGCTAGGTGCAACAGTGGCAAGTGGCAAGCATCGAGCCGCACGAACGAACAGACGAAATTTACCATGCCGCCTTTTCCCGGCGGGCGCAGGTGCCTATGTCCCGTGTGCAGCAACACAGTAAGGAAGCCCGATGTCCAGTGCACCCTCTCTTGATGATGCCCAGCTTGCCGCCAGTGTGCTGCCCGCCAGGGCCGATCCGTTTGCGCTGTTTGACGAATGGTTCGCCGCAGCCCATGCCAGTGAACCGAATGATTCCAACGCCATGGCGCTCGCCACGGCGACGGCGGATGGCGCGCCTTCGGTGCGGATGGTGTTGTTGAAGGGCCACGGCGCAGGCGAGATCGCGGGTGGGGGCTTCACCTTTTTCACCAACGCCGAAAGCCGCAAGGGCACGCATATCCGCGCTAATATGCAGGCCGCGCTGCTGTTCCACTGGAAAAGCCTGCGCCGCCAGATCCGTATCGAAGGCCCGCTGATCGAAGTCAGCCCCGAGGCCGCTGACGCCTATTTCCACTCACGCCCGTTCAAAAGCCAGGTCGGCAGCGCGGCGAGCGACCAATCGCGTGCCCTGCCTGACCGCCAGACCTATTTGACCCGCGTGCAGGAAATCTGGGCCGCGCACGAGGGTGACGGCAAGGTGCCGCGCCCGCCGCACTGGACGGGCTTCACGCTGTCGCCCCGCCGGATCGAGTTCTGGATTGATCGCGACAACCGCCTACACGACCGCCGCGAATTCATCCGCGCTGCTGCCGATGCGCCGTGGTCGGACACGCTTTTATACCCCTAAGGAACCGCAGGATGCCGCAATCGATCCCCTATTGGCACGTCGATGCCTTTTCCGCGGTGCCGTTTGGCGGCAATCAGGCGGCGGTGATGGTGCTCGACGAATGGCTGCCCGATGATGTGCTGGTGGGGATCGCGGCGGAAAACCTGTTTGCCGAAACCGCCTTCGTGGTGCGTGATACGACCGGTGCGGCGAACTGGGAGCTGCGCTGGTGTACGCCCGCCGAAGAGGTCAGACTGTGCGGCCATGCGACACTGGCGAGCGGACATGTGCTATTGGGCCGGGATGGAGGAGAAAGGGTCACTTTTCGCACCCGGCAATCGGGCATCCTCGAAGTGCGCCGCGCCAATGGTGCGTATGAAGTGGGGCTACCCTGCATTGCGACGACCCCCGGTGCATGGCCAGAAGCTGCCGCTTTGCTTGGCGCAGCGCCGCTGGAGACATGGCGCAATCCGCTGGGTTATGACCTGTTCCTCTATCCCGACGAGACGACGATCCGGGCGTTGGAGCCTGACCTGCGCGGGCTTGCAAAGCTGGGCAATAATCTGTTCGTCTGCACCGCTCCGGGCCAGCGCACAGATATTGTCAGCCGAGTGTTCGTCCCCGGCGGCGGGGTGGATGAAGACCCTGTGACCGGCGCCGCCCACGCCGTGCTCACCCCGTTCTGGGCTGAAAAGCTGGGCCGCGATAGCTTCACGGCGCATCAGGCGAGCACGCGCGGCGGCGATCTGACCTGCCGCAAGGACGGGAACCGCGCATGGCTCGGCGGGCCGTGCGTCACTGTGGTTGAGGGAACCTTTTATCTTTGAGGAAACGGTTGCGTAGCAACCGCAAGCGCGACCGCGCGCCCGCAGCGACGCGACCGTCAGGTCGCATGAGCGAGGATATCGCACCCCGGATGGGGTGCGTAAAATCAAGACTCCGGATACAAATCCAGCACATCGGCCGCCTGTTGCAGCATCGGCGGGCGCTGCGCACTGTCCGAATGGCCGAGCCGCACCAGCGTCACGCGCTGTTCGGGCGAAACCAACACATATTGCCCCATATGCCCGATCAGCGAAAACAGGCTTGTCGGCGCGCGGGTTGGGAACAGCGGGTGCTGGCCGGGCTCTGCGCCGGGAATCGGACGGTTGAGCCAGGTCTGGAACCCATAATGCGGGCTGGCGGGGCTGGGGGTCACCATTGCTTCGACCCAGCGTTGCGGCACCAGTTGTTCACCACTGGGCGCGCGGCCTTTCAATCGCAGAAATTCCCCGAATTTGGCCCAGTCGCGCGCGCTGGCGTGCATCAGGCTGCCGCCGATCATCGTGCCTGATGCATCGAATTCGGGCACCATGCTGGTCATGCCCAGCGGGCCGAACAGCCGTACTTGCAGATAATCCGCTACCGCCTGCCGCCGGGCATCGGGCGCGTCGCTATCCGTTAGCGCGCGCGCGGCAATATCGGCGAGGATCACGCTGGTGTTTGACGAATATTCGAGCTTGTCGCCCGGCTCCGCCTCCAGCGGCTGTTCGCTTGCCCAGCGCGCCATGTCGTCGCGCCCGTCGAGGAACAGCATCCTGACTTCGCTGCTTTCATAGGGCGGATCGCCCGCTTCGGTGTGCCGCAATCCGCTGCGCATTTGCAGCAGGTGGCGCAAGGTAATCTCGGCGCGCGGATCGCCGGGGCGCTGCCACAGCGGCACGGGCGCAGGGGCATCAAGACTCAGCTTGCCATCGGCGATCAACATCCCGATCAGTACCCCGGTAACCGTCTTGGCCATCGACCAGCTGATAAAACGGGTGTCCTTGTCATAGCCCGGCCCATAGCGTTCGGCGGCGAGCTTGCCGTTCGCCATCACCACGACCGCGCGGGTTTCACCCAGCCCCTCCATCGTGAACAGATCGTCGATCTGCCGGGCGAGCTGATCCTTGGGCGCCCCCGCATCATCAGTCACAACCGCCAGCGCAGCCTCGGACAGCGGCGTTTCGGCAGGCGGTGCGGCGGTGCATCCGCTCAGTATCAGCAGGACTGGCGCGATCAGGTGCGCGCGGTTATGGCTTCGTTGGTTCAGGGTCATCGCACCCTCAATTCCCGATGTGTAAAGGCTTGGCAATGGCGAAATCACCTTCCCCGATCCGCAAGCGCGGCGCGCGCTTCGGCCTGCGCGCGGGGCTGTGGCTGCTGGTGTTGATTGTTGCGGCGCTGGGCGCGGCGGTGTGGGCGTTCCGCGAACCGATCAACGGTTATGGCAGCATCGCGTCGGCCTATTCGGCGCGGGTCGCCTGTTCGTGCCGGTTCGTCGCCGGGCGCAGCCTTGATGATTGCACCAAGGACAAGCTGGCGGGGATGGAGGCGGTGACGCTGTCGGATGACCCGGCAACCCAAAGCGTGACCGCGCGTTTCCCATTGGTGGCCGAAGCAACCGCGACCTACCGCAAAGGCTATGGCTGTGTGCTGGAGAAGTGGGAGGAGTAAGTCTCCACCGATCCAACCTCACCGGCATTCAAGCGGATTTCAAATACAGGTTCAGAACCCGATCCCATTAATCAGACGGCGGATCAGTATTCACATCGGCACCGCCATTCATGGTTGTGGTTCCGGATATTCGTAGCTTCTCTTGCCGGTGAACCTGAGACATTGATATCGTATGATCAACACCCTTGATCGTTATTGCGATGGTTCCGTCCTCAGTATAACTGATCAATCCTTTTTCTTTCAGATACCAGATGTGAAAATCAAACGCTTCATCGGAACATCCGACAAGTTTTTGCAATGAATATTGCCCAACGCCCGCATCCTGGGCAAAGCTACGCCTGCGACGATATAGGTGCATCAATAGCTTTTCGTGGGCCTCGCCATCCGAAAGCGCGAGCTGTTCCCCTTCTGCGCTGAATTCGCTTTCCGCAAAGGGGAAACCGATTTTGGCAGCATATTCATCGTCATACTTTGCCCGAGCGTCGGGGTTTTTCAATGCTCTGTATGCTTCCAGAACGTCCCGTAATTTGTCGGTATCGGCGGTTTCGGGATGATCGGGATGGTATCGCTTCGCCAGATTGCGATACGCAGTTTCCAGCGTTTGCAGATCGCATCTGGGATGCACATGAAGAACCGCGTAGAAATCAACAAAGCCTTGATCAGTCGTCATTCTCGATACCCCCCGGTGCCCTACTCGACTGTCAGCGAGTAAAATGCCCGAACAGTATCGCAACGCCGCCATGCGGACGCAAGACGCTTATCATCTTTGTTGGCCGCTGCACGGCGGAACCGGCTGAGAGGCTGGGAAATGGTCGCGGGTTAGCGGCTCTAACCCCGATACAGCCCGTCGATCCGTTCCTGATACCGCTCACGGATCTTGTGGCGTCTGATCTTCATGCTCGGGGTCATTTCCTCGTTCTCGATCGAGAATGCTTCATCCGCAAAGGCGAATTGGCGCACTTTTTCGATCACCGACAGATCGGCATTGGTGCGATCCACCGCGGCGCGCACCGCGTTTTTGAAGGCGGGCAGTTCCTGCAACGCCTTCAGATCGAATTTCTCGTCATTCTCACGCGCCCATTCGAGCGCCCATTCGGCATCGGGCACGATCAGGCCGACCACGTAAGGGCGCTTGTCCCCGCTCACCATCGCCTGCGCGATTTCGGGCTGGAGCGTCAGCATCCCCTCAACCTTTTGCGGGGCGATATTGTCGCCCTTGTCGTTGACGATCATGTCCTTCTTGCGATCGGTGATGACGATCCGGCCCTTGTTGTCCAGGTGCCCGATATCACCGGTATGCAGCCAGGGTCTCCCGTTTTGATCCTTCGGATCGGGTTGCAACGTGCGCGCGGTTTCCGCCTCGTTGCGCCAATAGCCGTGCATCACCAACTCGCCGCGCACCAGAATCTCGCCATCTTCGGCAATGCGCACTTCCACGCCCCTGAGCGGCGGGCCGACGGTGTCCATCTTGAGGCCGACCTTGGGACGGTTGCAGCTGATCACCGGCCCTGCTTCGGTCTGGCCGTAGCCTTGCAGCATGGTGAGGCCCATCGCATCGAAGAAATTGCCGACTTCGGGATTGAGCGGTGCGCCGCCTGACACCATCGCCTTGATCCGCCCGCCAAACTTGGCGCGAATCTTGGGGCGCAGGGTTTTTTCGACGAGGAAATCCACCGGTTTGTCACGCAGGCGTTTTTTGCCCTCTGTGGCTTTGCCAGCGATCCTGAGCGCGCTGTCCATCATGAAATTGGCGACTTTGCCCTGCTTTTCGACCTGTTTCATGATCCGGGTGCGCAGCACTTCGAACAGGCGCGGGACGACGACCATGATGGTGGGGCGCGTTTCCTCGATATTCGATGCGAGCTTTTCCAGCCCTTCCGAATAGAAGATTTCCGCGCCGACCCCGATCGGCAGATATTGCCCGCCCGAATGTTCATAGGCGTGCGACAGCGGCAGAAACGACAGGAAGCGTTCGTCGGTAATACCGAAATCTTCGATTAAAACTTCGGCCGCGCCTGCGACATTGCACAGGATCGCGCCGTGGTGCTGCATCACCCCGCGCGGCGCGCCGCCGGTGCCGCTGGTGTAGATCAGGCAGGCGGTGTCCTCGCGCTGGATGCGGGCAATGCGCGCATCCACTGCCGCGCGCGCCGCTGCCGCATCGCCGGAAATCAGCGCCGCCCAATCGTGATATTCAAAGCTGCCCGATTGCTGGCGCTTGAGATCCTCGATCCCGATCACGTGTTCGGCCAATCCGGTCTGACCGATCGCGCCAACCACCGGGGCGAGCAGCTTTTCGTTCGAAACGAACACTGCCCTCGCGCCCGAATTATCAAGGATATGCGCGTGATCGCGGCGGGTGTTGGTGGTGTAGGTCGGCACGGTGATGCACCCGGCGGCCATTATGGCAAGGTCGGCAATGCACCATTCGGGCCGGTTTTCCGAAACCAGCGCCACCCGGTCGCCATCGTTCAACCCCATGCCGCGCAGGCTTTCCGCCAGCAGGCACACTTGCTCTGCCGCGGAACGCCAGCTTTGGGTCACCCATTGCCCGCCCGCCTTGTGGCCTAGAAACGGCGCGTCGCCCTTGGCATCGGCGCGTTTGAGGAACAGTTCGACGAGGTTCTGCGCCCCATCAATATCCTGCAACAGATGGTGATCCGCAGGATTGACCACCGCGCGGGCAGCGTGAAGCTGTTTGGGGGATTGCACTGGCAAAGGCTCCTGATCCCTTCGAATAGTATTCGGGGTTCATGTGCGCCCCCCGTGAAGCCGCAGATTAGAAGCTGATTGCGGGAGCGGCAAGCGGTGTGCGCAGCAATGTGCTCAAATGCTATTCATAGGCCAACTTGCTTTGCAGGCGCGGGTCCACCGCCACTTCCCAGCCGCCATCGGGCAAAAGCCGCAGGGCATTGGCCTTGAGCGGCGGCGTGCCTGTGCGGATGCTGGCATGACCAAGCGCCTTAAGTGCGGCCTCCATGCCTTCAAGCGCGGTGCCTTCCTCGATCAACACGCTATCGCCAAAGCTCATGATGAACGGCAGGCCCAGCGCACTTTCCGCTGACAGGTCGAAATCCACCACGCCGATGATCGCGCGGGCAACCTGCACCGGGATCGTCGGGCCGCCCGCCGCGCCGATGACCAGCACAATCCGGCCATCGGCATCATAGACGATTGTCGGTGCCATCGACGAACGCGGGCGCTTGCCGCCTTCGACCCGGTTGGCGACCGGCTTGCCATCGGCTTCGGGGGTGAGGGTGAAATCGGTCAGTTCGTTGTTGAGATAAAACCCGCGCCAATACAGCCCCGATCCGAACGCACCTTCGACGGTCGAGGTGTAGCTGATGGCGTTGCCCGCACCGTCAACAATCGCGAAATGGGTGGTGCCATTTTCCGGTTCCTCCGGCCCGTCACCGCGGGCCAGCGGCGCACCGGGCGGCACGCCTGCTTCGGCCTTGGCAAGCGCGGTGTCAGGGGAAATCAGCATTGCACGCTGTTTGAGGTAGCCCGCATCGACCAGCCCGGCGACGGGGACTTCGACGAAATCGGCGTCGCCCGAATACAGCTCGCGATCAGCATAGGCGAGCCGCTGGCTTTCAACGAACAGATGCCAGAATTGCGGATTGTCCGGGCCGAGCGCGGCCAGATTAAAGCCTTCCAATTGCGCGAGCATCTGCGCCACCGCGACCCCGCCCGACGACGGCGGTCCCATCCCGCACACCCGGTACACACGGTAAGGGGCACATACCGGCGCGCGTTCTTTTGCCTGATAGGCGGCGATATCGGCAGGCGTCATGCGCCCGTCCTGGGGGGTTTCGCCCGCCACGTAATCGGCGAGCGCGGCAGCGGCGCTGTCACCATACATCGCCTCTGGCCCGGTCTTGGCGAGCGTCTCCAGCGTATCGGCCAGCGCAGGCACACGCACCGTCGCGCCAATCGGCAACGGTTCGCCATCGGCACCGAAAAACACCGTGCGTGCGGCAGCGGTCTTATCCGCCCGGCCCTTGTTCGCAGCTAGTGATTCGTGCAGCCGCCGGTTCATGGTGAAGCCATCGCGGGCGAGCGCAATCGCGGGCTCGAACAGCGCGGCCCAGGGCAGCGTTCCGTGTTTCGCATGGGCCTCGGCGGCGAGCGCGATGTTGCCCGGCACCCCGACGCTGAGGCCCGAAAACACGCGGATTTCGCGTGGCAGCACCTTCCCATCGGCATCAAGGAAGCGATTGCCCGTGGCAGCGGCAGGCGCGGTCTCACGCCCGTCGAAAGTGGTCAGCGCGCCGGATTCGCCGTCAGCGCGCAGCATGAACCCGCCCCCGCCGATGCCCGAGCTTTGCGGTTCGACCACGGTCAGTGCCAGCATCACCGCGATGCCTGCGTCAACCGCTGACCCCCCTTGCGCAAGGATAGCCTCTCCCGCTGCCGTCGCGCGTGGATCGGCGCTGCTGACTGCGCCTGCGGGGATCGGCACCGCAGCAGCGGTTTGCGGAGCGGGTGTGGCGGTGCAGGCTGCAGTAGCAAGAGCCAGCGGGGCGATCAGATGATGAAACAAGCGCATGAAACGCTCGCTATCCGCTTCCCACCGCTTCGGCAATGCTGGTGAAGCCATCGCGCCGCATCAGAACCCTCAACCCGCGCACGATCCGCGCGCCAAGCCCCGGCCCTTCATAGACCATCGCCGAATAGATCTGCACCAGACTGGCCCCTGCGCGGATGCGCTCCCACGCGTGCTGCGCGCTGGCGATGCCGCCCACGCCCACCAGCGGGATTGCGCCGCCGGTCGCCTTGCGGAAATCGCGCAGCCGTTGCAGCGCCAGATCGCGCAGCGGATCACCCGACAACCCGCCTGCCTCACCCGCGTGGTGTGATCGCAAGGCGGGCCGCGAAATCGTGGTATTGGAAACCACCAGCGCGCCCAGCTGCTTGTCGATGGCGATCCGCGCAATCGCATCGATATCCGTAGGCTCCAGATCGGGCGCGACCTTGAGGAAGATTGGCGGGGGCGCGGCACACTTCGCCTCAGCACGCGCGGCGATCACCGCATCGATCAGCGCAGTCAGCGCGGCTTCATCCTGCAAGGCGCGCAGGCCCGGCGTGTTCGGGCTGGAGATATTGACGCACAGATAGCTTGCGAACGGGGCCATCATTCTGGCCATCACCGCGTAATCAGCAATGCGATCCGGCGAATCCTTGTTGGCCCCGATATTGACCCCGACAATGCCGGGCCGTGCGGCGCGCGTGCGCAGCCGTTCAAGCGCCGCTGCGCCGCCACCATTGTTGAACCCCATGCGGTTGATGACGGCCTTGTCTTCAACCAAGCGGAACAGGCGCGGTTTGGGGTTGCCCGCCTGCGGCAGCGGCGTGATCGAGCCGACTTCGGTGAACCCGAAGCCGAGGCAGAGCAGCGCATCGGGCACCTCGGCATCCTTATCGAACCCCGCCGCGACGCCGACCGGATTGGGGAAGGTGAGCCCAGCCACCGTGACCGCCAGCCCATCAGGGGCAGGCTTTGGTGTGCGAAGCGGCAGCGCGGAAAGCGCGCGAATCGCCAATCGGTGTCCGGTTTCCGGATCGAACGCGAACATGGCGGGCTTGAGCAAATGAAACAGCATGGGAATCGCGCCTATGGCAGTGTGCGACAGGTGTCGATGATTCGAACAACACACCTTCACGCTTTATCGCCTGACCCCAGGCGATTATAATCGAATATGACATTCTTGTAATATGTTACCTTGCCAGCCGATGGATTTTTTGTCGCTTGCATACAATCCCGCAGACGATTCGTAGGCTAAGGCAATTCTTGCGACCCGAAGGACTCGGAGCATCATTGCAAAGAGTTCCTCAACTTTCATAGGCGGCGCTCCGCAAGGAGCGCCGCCTTTTTTGACCGCCTCACTTTTGACTGCGGAAACAAATGCAGTAATAGTGGGTTGGGTAAGTTATGGACGCGATCTTTCCTGCCGCTCAATTATCCGAAAGGGCCACGGTCGATCCGCCGCGCCTTACGCCAGCGGCGCTGATTACAATCGATTACATCGCGCCTTCGCAATCCATCGCGCCTTACGTCACCACCCTGTATCATTTCCGCTGCGATGAACCGGTGATTCGCGACATTCAGCCAGCCTCGGTCGGTCATCTGTGCCTGTTCCCGCATGGCACTGGCGAATTGCATTTTGCCGGAGGAAACCGCGACCCCAATCATGCCGTTGGCCTGCTCACCCCGCTTTCGCGCGCGGTGGCGATTGCGGTTGATGGGCCATTCCACGCTGTTGGCGCGGCGCTGACCCCGCTCGGCTGGGCGGCGCTGACCGGACTTCATGCCGGGAAACACCGTGACCGGTTGTTGCCCGCAGGATCGGTGCTCGGGCCGGAAATCGATGCACTTGGTGCGCAGTTGCTTGGTGCATATCGCGCGGGGACGATGACGGGGCCAGAATGCGTGCTGGCGATCGGCACCTTCATCGAAGGCCGGATACGCCCGATCAATCCGCGCCACCTTGAACTCGTGATTGCGGTGGGGCGCTGGCTCAGCTCCGCGTTCAATCCGGAAGTCAGCGCGCTGAACGGGACAGCCAGCTATTCCGCACGACAGGTGCAGCGCCTGGTCGAACGTTATTTTGGCCTGCCGCCCCGGGCACTGGCGCGCAAATACCGCGCATTGCGGGTCGCCGCGCTGCTTTCTTCCTCGCAATTGTCGCTGGAGGACGAGGCTGAAATTGCCGAAGCCTTCTTCGATCAATCGCACATGATCCGCGAAATCACCCATTTCGTCGGGCGCACCCCGGCGCGGCTGAACGACCGGGAAACGCCCTATCTTGCCGAGATGATCAATTCGAGGAACCTGCGCGAACTGGGGGGCTAGTCGCGCAGGGCTGCATTCTTTACACCGATGAAATTGTGCCAATCTGACCTGAGAGTGACCATGCCCCATTTCCGCGCTGCTTCCGCATTTGCTGTTACCCCCTCGCTGTTGGCGCTGGCGCTGACACTGTCTCCGGTTAGCGTTGCCGCACAGGACGCCGCGCCCGCACCTGCGGCTGAAACCACCACCAGCGAAGCTGCGGCGATTGATGCGCTGTTTGCCGCCTATGATGCAGAGCAGCTCGCCAACTCTCCGCTTGGAAAGGCCTTCCGCGGCATCCGCGATCAGGATTACGGCAAGTGGGATGATCCTTCCGATGCGGCGGCGGATGCCGAGCTTGCGCGTTTGCAGGATGCCGCCACCCAAATGCGCGCGTCGTTCGATCCGGCGCAATTGCCCGCCCAGCAAGCGCTGTCTTACCGCCTGTTTGAACAGCTGGCGGCGCGCCGCGCCTCGCTTCATCCCTACCGCGACTATGGCTACATCTTCGATCAGATGAACGGCGCGCAAAGTCGGATGCCCGCGTTTCTGATTAGCACCCACCGGGTTGCCAATCTGGCCGAGGCCGAAGCCTATGCCTCGCGCATCGAAGGGATGGGGCCGCAGCTGGACGCGCTCATCGCCAAGGCGCGCGATCGGGCGGACGCAGGCGTGATGCCGCCCAAATGGGTCTATCCTTACGTGATTTCCGATATCGGCAATCTGCTGGACGCAGGCGATGGCAATGCGGTGCTGGAAGATTTCGCCAAGAAGCTCGGCCAGCTTGATCTGCCCGCCGAACAAAAAACCGCCTTGCAGGAACGCGCCCGCGCAGGGTGGAGCACCGCCGTCGCCCCCGCCTACCAGCGCCTGCGCGCCGAAATGGAGCGCCAGCAGGCCATCGCTCCGACCGATGACGGCGTGTGGCGCTTTCCTGAAGGCGACAAATATTACGCCGCGCTGCTCGCAAGCTATACCACCACCGATCTGACCGCCGATGAAATCCACGCCATCGGCCTCGGCGAAGTCGACCGTATCCACGGCGAAATGCGCGGGATTATGGCCAAGGTTGGCTTTACCGGCACCTTGCAGGAATTTTTCGCCTACACCCGCGATGACGCGCGCTTCTTCCACACGGCCCGCGAAGATTACATTGCCGATGCCAAGCAATATCTGGCGGCGATGGAGGCCAAGCTGCCCGAATTTTTCGCCACCCTGCCGACCGATCCATTGGAGATCCGCGCGGTTGAAGCCTTCCGTGAACAAAGCGCGGGCAAGGCCTTTTACCAGCGCCCCGCGCCTGATGGTTCGCGCCCGGGCATCTACTACGTCAACCTCTACAACCTGCGCGACATGTCAAAGAATGAACTGGAAGCGCTGGCTTATCACGAAGGCTTGCCGGGGCACCACTTGCAGCTTTCGGTGCAGACCCAGCTTGGCAACCTGCCCGCTTTCCGGCGGTTTGGCGGGGTGACCGCCTATTCCGAAGGCTGGGGCCTGTATACCGAGGAACTGGGCAAGGACATGGGGTTCTATACCGATCCCTTTTCCGATTTCGGACGGCTCGGCATGGAATTGTGGCGCGCCGCGCGGCTGGTGGTCGATACCGGCATCCACCACAAACGCTGGAGCCGTGAAGAGGCGATGCAATATCTCGCCGACAACACACCAAACCCGGCGGGCGACATCGAAAAGGCGATTGAACGCTATGTCGTCTATCCCGGACAGGCGACCGCTTACATGATCGGCAAATTGAAGATCATGGAGCTGCGCGCGATGGCTCAGGCGGAATTGGGCGATGATTTCGACATTCGCGCCTTCCACGATGTGATCCTAACCAGCGGGCCGGTTCCACTGTCGATCATGGAGGAAAATGTCGGCAGTTGGGTTGCAGCGCAAAAGGGCGGCTGATCGCCCGCGCGGTTTTTGCGATTGTAATCGGAGCAGATTGCTCCTATTTCTAATTCAGAACAATTTCGTCTGAATTGAGAACTATTCGCAATGCGCCTGTCCAACCTTGCTGATTATGCCGTGATCACGATGTGCCAAGCCGCACTGCACTGCGGCAACGGCCGGGTGAGCGCGGCGGAACTGGCGGCGGAAACTGGCCTGCCAGTGCCGACCGTCCAGAAGCTGGTGTCAAAGCTGACAGCCGCTGGCCTGCTGCGATCAGTGCGCGGCGCCCATGGCGGCCTTCAACTGGGCCGGCCTGCCGCCGCAATCACGGTGGCGGATATTGTCGAGGCGATCGAAGGGCCGATTGCGCTGGCGACCTGCATCGATCATGTCCCCTGCGATTTCGAGGCCGGGTGCAGCATGAAACCGCACTGGCCGATCATCAATAACGCGCTGCGCGGCGCGCTGGCGGGGATCACCCTGTCGCAGCTCCGCAATCCCCCTGCGCCGCGCCCGCTCCCCCTGGTTGAGGAACATCTGGCATGAACCAAGACACAGACCTGCAAGCCCGGCCCGAAACCGATATCGAAGCCCGCGAAGCTGCCGCGAAAGCTGCCGATTACGAGCATGGCTGGTCATCGGACATCGAAACCGAGTTCGCCGAAAAGGGCCTCACCGAAGACACTGTCCGCTTCATCAGCGCCAAGAAGGGCGAGCCCGAATGGATGCTCGACTGGCGGCTAAAGGCATTCCGCCTGTGGCAGACCATGGAAGAACCCGATTGGGCCAAGGTCGGCTATCCCGCGATCGACTATCAGGACGCCTATTACTACGCCGCGCCCAAGAAGAAGGTCGAACTCGGTTCGCTCGATGAACTCGATCCCGAGATCAAGCGGATTTATGACAAGCTGGGCATCCCCTTGGGCGAGCAGGAAGTGCTGGCCGGGGTCAAGGGCGCACACAAGGTTGCCGTGGATGCGGTGTTCGATTCTGTCAGCGTCGCCACCAGCTTCCGCGAGGAATTGAAGCGTGCAGGCGTGATTTTCCTCTCGATATCAGAGGCGATCCGCGAATATCCCGATCTGGTGAAGAAGTGGCTCGGCAAGGTCGTGCCGGTGCGCGACAACTACTTTGCGGCGCTGAACTGTGCGGTTTTTTCCGACGGCACCTTCGTCTATGTGCCCGAAGGCGTGCGCTGCCCGATGGAGCTTTCGACCTATTTCCGCATCAATGCCGAAAACACCGGACAGTTTGAGCGCACCCTGATCATAGCCGAAAAAGGCAGCTATGTCAGCTACCTCGAAGGCTGCACCGCGCCGATGCGCGATGAAAACCAGCTCCACGCTGCCGTGGTCGAACTGGTCGCGATGGACGATGCCGAGATCAAGTATTCGACCGTGCAGAACTGGTATCCCGGCAATGCGGAAGGCAAGGGCGGCATCTACAATTTCGTCACCAAGCGCGCGCTGTGTCAGGGTGATCGTTCCAAGGTCAGCTGGACGCAGGTGGAAACCGGCTCGGCGGTGACGTGGAAATATCCCTCCTGCGTGCTCAACGGCGAGGATAGCGTGGGCGAGTTCTACTCGGTCGCGGTCACCAACAATTACCAGCAGGCCGACACCGGCACCAAGATGATCCATAACGGCAAGAACAGCCGCTCGACGATCATCTCCAAGGGGATTTCGGCGGGCAAGTCGTCCAACACCTACCGCGGCCTCGTCCGCGTCGGGCCGACGGCCAGCGGGGTGCGCAACTTCACCCAGTGCGACAGCCTGCTGCTCGGCGACCAATGCGGCGCGCACACCGTGCCCTATATTGAGGTGAAGAATCCTTCTGCGCAGATCGAGCACGAGGCGACCACCTCCAAGATCAGCGACGAACAGCTGTTCTACGCAATGCAGCGCGGGCTTGGCGAAGAGGAAGCCGTGGCGCTGATCGTCAACGGCTTTGCCAAGGACGTGCTGAAAGAGCTGCCGATGGAGTTCGCGGTCGAGGCGCAGAAGCTGCTGGCGATTTCGCTGGAAGGTTCGGTCGGATGAACAACGCCAGTCTCACCCGTCATTGCGAGCATAGCGAAGCAATCCAGAGCGGCGCGTGGACGCTCTGGATTGCCGCGTCGCCTGCGGCTCCTCGCAATGACGAGGGAGCGATTTCGCCGGAAGGTTCGGTCGGATGATTGTCCACACCCACCCCGCAACCGTCACCCCGGTGCAGGCCGGGGCCCAGAGCGGCAAAGTGCAGCGCGCATCCTCACTGGGTCCCGGCCTGCGCCGGGATGACGAAGGGACGCTTTTGTTTGAGGGGAGCGTGGGGTGAAGACGGATAAGGAACGCTCGCCGATTAGTAAGGCAATTGACGAGCTATCAGGGTATCGCGACGACGGTGAAGAGCCGATTGACAATCTAGAGCTTGTCGCAGCCTTCCATCAAGTTCCGGTCGTTAGGCTACGTGAGGTAGCGGAACAACGGTGGGGTTCCCCACTCGAAACCGATCGTGAGCGAAACAAGAGCCATTACGAGTCAACGGACCGCCGACTGGCTGAAGAGGCCGTTGCGAGGGCCTACCGCGACGAAATCATCGAAAAAGCAAAGGCGGCGGCGATAGACGTTTGGGACCACTGTTCTCCGAGTGGCGAGCCTGATTGGGAATTTTGCGCCAAGAGATTTCTGAGTCTGAATAAAGTTGAAGGCGCTAGTCTACGAATAGAAGTAGCCGATCTGTTTCAAAGAGTCGGGAGCGACTTTCGAAAATCTGTGGCCCTGTATTGCAAGTGGCAAATTTAATGACGCGTGAAATTCGTAAAACCCTCATCCTCAACCCCGAGGCCGCCTCTTCCGCCGAAGCCCCTGCGCTCAAGAAGAAGGGCCGCGGGTGGGAGATTTCGGATTCGCGGCTCGATGCGCTGCACGAACAGGCGCGCGAGATGCGGCGCCATTCGACAGAAGCGCACAAGGCGCTGGCCGAGAAGTTCAGCAAGGCTGATCTGGGCCGCTACACCTTCAAGCGCCACGCCGTGGTCGGCAGCGCGATTGTCGATTTCAATTGCCACAACCTCGGCCTCGCGCTCGCGATTGACGAGGAGGGGCAGAACGACGCCCTCGCCAAGCGGCGCGACAAGAGCCTCGAAAGCGTCGGCATCAAGGTGATGCGGATCGCGGCGAGCGATATCCTCGACGATATCGACGCGGTGCTCCAACGCCTCACCACCACCATGCGGGACCGGATCACCGAACGCAAAGCCGCCGCCCGCGCGCACAAGGCGGCGAACCCGAAACAAAGCTACGACCGCCCCAAACCGCGCGGGGAGCGCAAGGGATGAACCCAACCCCCTCCTCGTCATTGCGAGGAGCCGCAGGCGACGCGGCAATCCATGGATTGCTTCGCTCCGCTCGCAATGACGAAATGAAAGAATGATGATGCTTGAAATCACCAACCTCCACGCCACCGTCGGCGGCCCGGACAATCCCACCCCGATCCTCAAAGGGCTGACGCTGCACGTCCCGGCGGGCGAGATTCATGCGATCATGGGGCCGAATGGCGCGGGCAAATCGACGCTGGCGAACGTGCTGGGCGGCAAGCCGGGGTATGATGTGACCGCAGGCAGCGTGACCTTCAACGGGCAGGACTTGCTCAGCCTCGAACCGCATGAACGTGCGGCGGCGGGGCTGTTCCTCGGCTTTCAATATCCGGTCGAAATCCCCGGCGTTTCCAACGTGCAGTTCCTGCGCGAAGCATTGAACGCACAACGCAAGGCGCGCGGCGAAGAACCGCTGTCGGGCGGCGAGTTCCTGAAACTTGCAAAGGACAAGGCGGCGCTGCTGCAAATGGACATGGACATGCTCAAACGGCAGGTGAATGTCGGCTTTTCCGGCGGCGAGAAAAAGCGCGCCGAGATGGTGCAGATGGGGATTCTTGGCCCCCACTTTGCGGTGCTGGATGAAACCGATTCGGGCCTCGATATCGATGCGCTGCGGATCGTCGGCGCAGGGATCAACTCGATCATGCGCAGTCCCGACAAGGCGGTGCTGCTGATCACCCACTACCAGCGCCTGCTCGACGTGGTGAAGCCCGACAAGGTGAGCGTGCTTGCCGATGGCCGGATTGTCGAAACCGGCGGCCCCGAACTCGCCCTGCGGCTGGAGGCCGAGGGTTACGATGCGGTGATGGCGTGACGTTAGCGACCCTCCCTACTCGCCGCGATGAGGCGTGGCGCTATGCCGACATGGACGGGCTGGCGCGGCTTGGCGTGGCAGCGCTTGACCAATGGCAGGCGATTGACGTGGGCGCGGGCGAGAGCGTGACGCGCTGCCTGATCGTCGGCAGCGATGCGCCCGAACTGCACCGCTTCCGCGTGACGCTCGGCGAAGGCGCGCGCGCCGCGTTCTTCGTCACCAATGCCGGGCAGGATTACACCCGCGTCGAGATGGAAATCCGCCTCGCCAAGGGCGCGCATTTCGAATTTGGCGGTGTCACCATCGGCGGCGGTGATGCCACCCGCGAATTCGTGACCAAGGTGATCCATGCCGAACCCGAGGCGACCAGCAACCAGACGGTGCGCGCCGTTCACTGGAACACCGGCACCGGCAATTTCCTCGGCGAAATCAGGGTCACGCGCCACGCGCAGAAGACTGACGCCGCGCAGGATTTCAAGGCGTTGCTGCTTGAGGCAGGGGCGAGCGCCAATGCCGTCCCGCAGCTCGAAATTTTCGCTGATGATGTGAAGTGCGCGCACGGCGCGACCGTGGGCGAATTGGACGAGGCGGCGCGGTTCTACATGATGGCGCGCGGGCTCGATCCGGCAACGGCGCAGCGCCTGCTGGTGCAGGCGTTTATCGGCGATGCCTTCGTGGCGCTGGATGATGCGGATGAGCACGCGCGGCTGCTCGATGCGGCGCTCAGCGCGCTGGAGGGGGCACGGCTGTGAACGCATCCAATCTTGCGAATCCCCGCGCAGGCGGGGAGCTCCATCAAGGGAGCACCGGCTTGACTGAGACCCCCGCCTTCGCGGGGGCGCTCCTCGCTGATGCTCCTCGCGAATTCCCCGGCCTTACCACCGGCGAGGGCGCGCCGTGGCATTACCTCGACACCGCCGCCACGGCGCAAAAACCGCGCGCCGTGATTGACGCGATGGCGCGTGCGATGGGCGAGGATTACGCCACCGTCCACCGCGGGGTCTATGCCCGGTCAGCCGAGATGACGCTGGCGTTTGAAGCGGCGCGGCGCAAGGTCGCGGACTTCATCGGCGGGGCTGAAAGCGAGCTGGTCTTCACCCGCGGCGCGACCGAGGCGATCAATCTGGTGGCGCAGACGTGGGGCCGCGCAAACCTCAAACCCGGCGACCGCATCCTGCTGTCGCAATTGGAGCATCATTCGAACATCGTCCCCTGGCAGATGATCGCGGCGGAAACGGGCGCAGTGATCGATGTATGCCCGCTGACCGCCGACCACCAGATTGATCTGGACGCCGCCGAGGCGATGCTGACCGAGGCGCACAAGCTGGTGGCATTCGCCCATGTCTCGAACGTGCTCGGCAGTGTGCTTGATGCCCCGCGCGCGGCGGCCATGGCGCACAAGGTCGGCGCGTTGCTGCTGCTCGACGGGTGCCAGAGCGCACCGCATATGCCGGTGGACGTGGCCGCGCTTGATTGTGATTTCTACGTCTTTTCCGCGCACAAGCTTTACGGCCCGACCGGGATCGGGGCGCTGTGGGCGCGCAGCGATATTCTTGACGCCATGCCCCCCTATCAGGGCGGCGGGGCGATGATCGACCGCGTGACGTTTGAACGCACCACCTATGCCCCCGCCCCGCAGCGGTTCGAGGCCGGGACGCCCGCCATCATCGAAGCCATCGCGTTCGGCGCGGCGGTTGATTACGTCAGTGCTATCGGGCTTGCAGCGATGCACGAACGCGAAACGGCACTGGTGGCGCGGCTGCGGCGCGAACTCACCGCGATGAATGATGTGCGCGTGTTCGGGCCGGAGGACAGCGCCGGGATCGTCAGTTTCATGGTGGGCGACATTCACCCGCATGATCTCGGCACGATCCTTGACGAGGCCAACGTCGCGATCCGCGCGGGCCACCACTGCGCGCAGCCGCTGATGGATTACCTTGGCGTTCCCGCAACCGCGCGCGCCAGCCTCGGGCTCTATTCGGACGAGTCCGATATCGACGCGCTGATCGCTGGGATCGCCCGCACCCGCCGCATTTTTGGAAAAGGATGAGAGCGATGGACAGCTCAGCCGACCAGTCGGACACGACCATGAACAAGCCCCCGCGCGCCCGTGTGGAAGATGCAATCGACCACGACAGCGCGCCCGCTGCGGCAGCACCGCGCAGCCGCGATTATCTTGAGGGCTTTCTTGCCGCCAAGACCGGCGATGCCCCCGTCGGCGGCGATGGCAGCGACTTGCAGGCCGATGTGATCGCCGCCTTGCGCGAAATCTATGACCCGGAAATTCCGGTCAACATCTACGATCTTGGACTGATCTACGGGGTCGAAGTGGATGATGAGTGCGATGCCACCGTCACCATGACGTTGACGACGCCCCATTGTCCGGTCGCCGAATCGATGCCGGGTGAAATTGAGCTGCGCGTGTCGTCGGTGCCGGGGATTCGCGATGCCGAGGTGGTTCTGGTATGGGATCCGCCGTGGGGCCCGCACAAGATGTCGGACGACGCCCGGCTCGAACTGGGAATGCTGTAATGACCCAAGCCACCACCACGAACCGTCCCGCGCCCAAGGCCGCGGTGATCCTCACCCCCGGCGCCGAGGCACGGATTGCCGATTTGATGGCCAAGGCACCAGCCGACGCCATCGGGGTCAAACTGTCGACCCCGCGCCGGGGCTGTTCGGGCCTCGCCTACTCGGTCGATTACGTCACCACCGAAGCGAAGTTCGACGAGAAGATCGTCACCCCCGGCGGCACCTTCTATATTGACGGGGCGAGCGTGCTCTACCTGATCGGCAGCACAATGGATTGGCGCGAGGATGATTTCACCGCCGGTTTCGTGTTCGAAAACCCCAACGCCAAGGGGGCCTGTGGCTGCGGTGAGAGTTTTATGGTATAATCAGTAACATGGCTGAAAAAAATCAATCGGAACGCGGCGCTCTTGGCATAGTCGCGCGAGTCGCGGTGGGGCTTGGTCTTGCCGCTGTCGGTGCACTGGCTGCGCGCAACCGGCGCGCGAAACTGGATAGGCGGCCCGGTTCGCGGTCGTTGAATGAGGTATTGCGCCAACGGCAGGACCCGCGTCGCAAGCCCCCCGAGTCCGGCCTTCCCGTCCCTGCGATCCCGCCAAGCGGGCCGCTGCCAATGCAGGGCGGCGCTACCGCCCCGCTCGAATTCGACAGCTAGGCTCTCAGCCCTCGGCCGCCAAACGGGCGATCAGGCGGCTTTCCAACTCATCGATCTCGCCATCGGCGTCGATCATCTGCTCGAGCCATTTGCTCTCGTCATCGGTGACACTTTCGCCCGCTGCCGCCAGCGCGCCGTAATCCGGGCCGGATTGGGGCTTTTTGCCGAACACCTTGCCGAAATGGTTCGCCACCTGCGGCGCTTCGCGTGCAACGCGGCCCATAAGCCGGCTGACGCTGGCGCTGTTTTCGGCGATGAAGCCTTCCAGCTCCAGCTTGCGTTCGTAGCTGACCTGCGCGTTCTGAAGCGTGAAGCCTTTGAGATAATTGGCGACCCCGTCGATGAACAGATCATCCCATTCGGGCGAGTTTTCCTCGGCCAGGGTTTCATCCTTCAGCCGGAACAGCATTTCTGCGTCGAATCGCGTCACGGCGGCGGGGCCGTGGCCGCCGCTGGCAAAAATCACCCGGCGGATGATCCGGCATTCGGCTGCGCTGATATGGGTCGCGCTCAACTGTCCGCCACAGCGGGTCGCGCCGGTGCCGGTGATGACCGCACGCTCAACCTGATCGAGCACGTAATTCTTGAGCCGGTCGGGGGTGTTTTCGGCGCGTTCGATGATGCGCACCAGCGTTTCCAGCTCGACCATGCTTTCGACCACGCCATCGGAATCGATCTGGCGGATCAGCCAGGCGGCTTCATCATCGCTGCATTGCAGGCGCGGCGGGGCGGCGTTGAGCACGAATTCGCCGATCGCCTCGACAAAGAAATCGCACCATTCGGGGCTACGGTCGCGCAGCGAATTGTTGAGCGTAAACAGCGCCTCAGCTTCGGCGCGGGTGATGATGCCATCGCCCCAGCCTTCGCGGCGCAGGCTGATCAGCTCTTCTGACGTAACCTGCCCGTCAGCCGCAGCGCGCTGCGCGAAGTCGATGAATTGCGTGGTCATGGCGCAGTCAAATCCCCTAGTTTGGCAATGCGCTATACCACCAACAGGCTTAAGACGGGGTTACCAAGGGGATTATCGGGTTTCCAGCTCGCGGATGCAGGCGCCCTGATCGACCGCCGCCCCGCCCTGTCGCAGCCGCGCATCGACATGGGTGGCGGTTGGCTCCGCCCCGGCGCTGAGCGGGTAAAGGAAGATATCGAGCACGCAGGATGGCCCGGCAAATTGCAGCTTGCGCGCGTCGCCTTCGGCAAGATCGATGCGCGGCGCACCGAACCGGCGGGTAAGCGCGCCTGCGGGCGATCCGATCACGCCCCCTAGCCCTTGTGCCGCCATCACCTGCGGCACCATCACAATCGCGCTGCGCGGTGCGGTGCGGTCAGCGGCAGGCCTCGCGCCGCCCACGCAGCCGGACAGTGCCAGCCCCAACGCAGTAAGAGCAATCGCACGCCCGATCATCGCGGCCCGCCCGCCTGCTCCAGCCGCCGCAGCACCAGATGCGCGCCCGCCGCTGCGCCTATGACCGGAGCGATCAGGTTCACCAACGGCACCAGCATCAACCCTGCAATTGCCGTGCCCAGCAGCATCCGTTCACCGCGCCCTGCCGGATTGCCCGCCTCATCACCCGCGCAATGACGCAGCCACGCCATGTCGGTCAGTTCGCGCCCCAGCAGCACGGCATTCACCGTCAGGAACACCAGCGCCGGGCCGATCGCGGTGAACATGACCAACCCCGCAACCGGCAGCGCCAGCGCGTTGTAGCCCAGTGCCCTGCGCAATCCGCGCAGCGAATTGGCCAGATCGCGGCGGAATGGCAGCGCGCGCGCCGTGGCCGCCAGCGCCGGATAATGCCGCGCCTCAACCGCCGCCACGACCTCGTCTGCAAAGAACTGCAGCACCGCCAGCGCCACAATCCGGAATAGCAACCATACCGTGATCGGCACCAGCACCAGCGCAAACAGCACGGCCCACCCCCCGTGCGCGCCCAGCCGTTCGCCCAAGGCGGCAAACCCGAAATAGAGCCCCCCGCCCAGCCCTGCGAACAGTGCCAGCGTGATTGCGATGCTCTTGATCGCCACCATTACCACGGCGCGGTCGGCAAGCTGGCCAAAGGCTTTTGCAAGAGCGGCGGGAACAGCGGACATGCGGCGGGAAATGCGGGCAGCGCCGCGCGAAGTCAACGCGTGCGAACAGCGCCGCACACAGGTCTTGGCGCGAGCCAAGAAGGCGGCTAGGCGGCGCGCAAGCGCAATTGAAGGAACTTGCCGTGCCCGAAACCACCCCGCCCCGTTATGATGTGATCGCCATCGGCAATGCCGTGGTCGATGTGATTGCTTCGTGCGAGGAGGAGTTGATCGACGAACTCCAACTCAATCGCGGCGGGATGACGCTGATCGACGAGGCGCGGGCTGACGAACTTTACGAAGCCATGCCCCCGGCGCGCGAATTGTCGGGCGGTTCGGCGGCCAACACGCTCGCTGGCCTTGCCACGCTCGGCCTGCAATGCGCGTTTATCGGGCAGGTTTCTGGTGATCAGCTTGGCAAGGTGTTCCGCCACGATATGCGCGCCACCGGGATCGATTTTGATACGCCCGCGCGTGAAGGCGAACCTGCCACGGGGCGCGTGCTGATCTTCGTCACCCCCGATGGCGAACGCACGATGAACACCTTTCTTGGCGCGGGCCAATATCTCCCCGCCGCTGCATTGGACGAGGATCTGATCGCTTCGGCGGCGATTCTCTATCTCGAAGGCTATCTTTGGGACCCCGAGGAACCCCGCCGGGCGATGCGCCGCGCGATCGAAGTGGCGCGTGCGGCGGGCCGCAAGGTTGCCTTTACCGCTTCGGAAAGCTTCGTGATTGACCGCCACGGCGATGATTTCCGCGCCATGATCGAAGACGGGGTGATCGACATCCTGTTCGTCAACGAAAGCGAACTCGCCACCCTGACCGGCGAGGACGATTTCGAAGCGGGCCTTGCGATGGTCGCGGGCAAGGTGCCGGTGCTGGTCGCCACCCGCAGCGAAAAGGGCGCGGTCGCGATTGCCCATGGTGAGCGCGCCGAGGTTGCTGCGGTGCCGGTGATCAAGGTGGTCGACACCACCGGCGCGGGGGATCAGTTCGCCGCCGGGTTCCTGTCGGGCTATGTCAAGGGCGAGCCGCTGACGCGCTGCCTCAAACGCGGGGCGATTGCCGCGTCCGAAGTGATCGCGCATTACGGCCCGCGGCCCGAAGCCGACATGGTCGCGCTGATGGCAGAGCGGTTGTAGTCCGCCGCCTGTAGGAGACACAGGTTACACTGTCCAGGAAGCGAAAATCTGCTGCATCCGAAAGGTGCTGCTAGGGAGGGGCTGACGATGGGAAAGAGCGGGGGCACTTATCTCGACCTCACCCGTTCGTCCTGAGCCTGTCGAAGGGCCGTCCTTCACTTTTTCAAGCTGGCGCAAAACGCGAAGAAAAGGCAGTCCTTCGACAGGCTCAGGACGAACGGGTGAGGGGTTTGGGTAAACCCTAAACCCCCGCCACCCCTGTAGGAAAGTCACTCGTCCGGCACGTATCCGGCCTTGCGCAGCGTCACCATATAACGCGCGATCTGGTCGATTTGCGGGCGGGTGAGGGTGAAGTCCATGTCCTCGGGGTAATTATGCGCCTCGGCCAGCCAATCGGCGAGCGATTGTTCGGACAGGCCGCGCCGGTTGGCAATCGCGGCAAAGCTGGGCGCGTTCGGATTGGGCGATAGGAACGGCGGCTCGACAGCATGGCACCCGCCGCAGGCCGCCTCGACGAAAGCAGGCGCGCGCGTATCGGGCGAGGGCGAGGTGGATTTGCCCACCATCGGCGGCCCATCGGCAGGCGCAGCGGTCTGACAGGCGGCAAGCGCTGCGAGAAGGGCAAGCGGGGCGATCAGGGCGTAACGATGGATCATGCTGCTTCTATGCGCCTTTTCCGCCGCCCTGTCCTTGATCGTGGTCAAATTTTCGCAAGCCTCCTGACACAAAGGCCTGCCGCATGACCGCTTTTGGGGAAACGGGCGAGGAAAACGAATGACCGAAAGTGGTTGGAAAGGCGCCCTCATCGTCATCCCGGCGAAAGCTGGGATCTAGGGCGGCAAGCACCACTCTGTGAGGCCCTCGGCCCCAGCTTTCGCTGGGGTGACGGTAAGGTCAGGAATCGGTTCGATTTCAGAATGTCGCTTTTCGGCGGCGAAGCGGCTAAAGCAGACATACCGCTTTCGGGATTCTGAATCGACCCCGCTCATGACCTGAAATGGGTGGGAAGCTGCCACTCCAAGGCCCGTCGCCCCGTGCTTGACACGGGGCTTGGCTTTTCTTTTTCTGCCGTTGCCGCGATACTCGGATCATGGAGAAGGGTGGCTGGGTCTATATCATGGCGAACCGCTATCGCGGCGGCATGTATGTCGGCGTAACCGCTGACGCGCTAGCCCGCGTCTATCAGCACCGCGAGGGTATGGGTTCGCGCCATGTCGCAGACTTCGCGAAGACCCGGCTGGTTTATGTCGAGCGCCATGAAGAGATCGAACAGGCGATTGCCCGCGAGAAGCTGGTCAAGAAATGGCGGCGCGAATGGAAGTTCGCGCTGATCGAGGCAGATAATCCGGATTGGGACGATCTGTGGGAGCAGTGGTTCGCACCCCAGCCAGAACAAAAGTAGCCAAGCCCCGTGTCAAGCACGGGGCGACGATGATGAAAGGTCCGCAACGGGGTCGATTGCGGAAAGGCAGCCTTTTTTCCGAACCCGCAGCAAAGCCGCCGCTACGCTGAAGCTTCCCGCGCCACCTCCCGCCAGCCGATGTCGCGGCGGCAGAAGCCGGTGGGGAAGCCGATTGCGTCAACCGCAGCATAGGCGAGCCGCTGCGCTTCGGTAACATTCGCGCCCATTGCGGTCACGCTCAGCACGCGGCCACCGCTCGCCACCAGTGCGCCGTCTTGCAATGCGGTTCCGGCGTGGAACACCTTCGCGCCGCCCGCCTCGGCATCGCGCAGATCAATCACCCCGCCTTTTTCCGGGGTTCCGGGATAGCCGCTCGCCGCCATCACCACGGTCAGCGCGGTCTGATCGGAGAAGCGCGGTGCAATGCCCGCCAATTCGCCGCGTGCGCAGGCAAGCATCATTTGCGCCAAGTCGCTCTCCAGCCGCATCATCAGCACCTGGCATTCGGGATCGCCAAAGCGGGCGTTGTATTCGATCAGCTTCGGCCCCTCGGCGGTCAGCATCAGGCCCGCGAACAGCACGCCGGAATAGGGGTTTCCATCCGCGCGCATCCTTGCCACCGTGGGCTCGATAATCTCGGCCATGACGCGCGCCTGCAATTCTGGCGTCAACACCGGGGCGGGGGAGTATGCACCCATGCCGCCGGTATTGGGGCCGGTATCGCCGTCGCCCACGCGCTTGTGATCCTGCGCAGAACCGAACGGGACGATGGTGGTGCCATCGGTGAGCGCGAAGAAGCTCGCCTCCTCGCCGTGCATGAACTCCTCGATCACCACCTCGGCCCCTGCCGCCCCGAATGCTCCGGCGAACATGTCGGCGAGCGCGGCGTCTGCCTCGGCCAGCGTTTCGGCGATCACCACGCCCTTGCCCGCCGCCAAGCCATCGGCCTTGAGCACATAGGGCGGCTGGAACCGGGCGAGCGCGGCGCGGGCTTCTGCCAGCGATGCGGTGCGGACATAGCCTGCGGTCGGGATGCCCGCGCGGGCGCACAGGTCTTTGGTGAAGCCCTTGGAGCCTTCCAATTGCGCCGCTGCCTGCGAGGGGCCGAACACCGGCACCCCGGCGGCGCGCAGGCTGTCGGAAAGCCCGTCCACCAGCGGCGCTTCCGGCCCGATCACCACGAGGCCGATCGCTTTGGCTTCGCAAAAGGCGATCACCGCGCCGTGGTCGCTCACGTTGAGCGCCGCGCATTCGGCTTCGTCGGCAATGCCGGGATTTCCGGGGGCAGCGTAAAGCCGGGTGCAGGCGGGGGATTGCGCCAGCTTCCATGCCAGCGCATGTTCGCGGCCTCCCGAACCCAGAAGCAGGATATTCATGGCCCCTCCGCCGATACACGATGATGATGCCGGGCTGGTAGCGCGCTCGCGCGGCGGCGACAACGCGCAGCCGCTCACCATCAGCGAAATATCCGCGCTGCTGAAGCGCACGGTCGAGGATCGCTTCGGCTTTGTGCGGTTGCGCGGGGAGCTTTCGGGCGTGAAGCGCGCCGCTTCGGGCCATTTCTACTGCGCGCTGAAAGATGAAGGCGCGGTAATCGACGGGGTGATGTGGAAGGGCAATGCCCAGCGGCTCGCCTTCCGCGCCGAGGACGGGCTGGAGGTGATCGCGACCGGCAAGCTGACCACCTATCCGGGCCGTTCCAAATACCAGATCGTGATCGATTCGCTCGAATTGGCGGGCGAGGGCGCGCTGCTGGCGCTGCTGGAGAAAACCCGCGCAAGGCTGGCCGCCGAAGGCCTGTTCGCGGATAGCAAGAAGCGCCGCCTGCCCTATCTGCCGCAGGTGATCGGGGTGGTGACATCACCGACCGGCGCGGTGATCCGCGATATTCTGCACCGGCTGGCAGATCGCTTTCCCACCCATGTGGTGGTCTGGCCGGTGCTGGTGCAGGGGCAGGGCGCAGCCGATCAGGTGGCGGCGGCGGTGCGGGGGTTCTCCGGCCTTGCACCCGGCGGCCCCATCCCGCGCCCTGACGTGGTGATCGTGGCGCGCGGGGGCGGGTCGATCGAGGACTTGTGGAGCTTCAACGAAGAAGTGGTGGTGCGCGCCATCGCCGAATGCACCATCCCGGTCATCTCGGCGGTGGGGCATGAAACTGACACCACGCTGGCCGATTTCGCCGCTGACCGCCGCGCGCCGACGCCCACGGCGGCGGCGGAGATGGCGGTGCCGGTGCGCGCTGATCTGGCGATGACGCTGGCCGATCTGGGTGCACGGCAACGCCGCGCGGTCTATCGCCCGGTCGAATTGGGGCGCGAACGGCTGGCGGCGCGCGCGCGGCTGCTGCCCCGGCCCGAGGCGCTGTTGCAGGCGCAGACGCAGCGGCTGGATGATCTGGCGGAGCGGTTGCGGCGCGGCCTTGGCGAACGCTCGGCCAAGGGGCGCGAGCGGCTGGCGGGCGTCGCGGCGCGGTTATCGCCCAGCCTGCTGACGCGAAGTGCTGCCGAAGCGGCACGGCGGCTGGATCGGGCGCGGCTTGTGCCTTCGCTGATTGATCGGCCCTTGCGCGCAGGCATCGACCGGTTCGCCGCGCTGACGCGGGTGATGAGCCAACTGCACCCGGAAAAACCGCTCGAACGCGGCTATGCGATCATCCGCGATGCTGGCGGAAAGGCGCTGACCACCCGCGCAGAGGCCGCGCGTGAGGCGGCGCTGGTGCTGCAATTCCGCGATGGGCAGATGGACGCAGTGCCGTCTGGCGCTGCGACCCTGCCCACACCGCGACCCGCCCCGAAACCGCGCCCCGCAGCCCCGCCCAAGCAAGATGATTTGTTCAGCTAGCCGCACGGTGCTATGGTTCGCCCCATGCTGATGTCTTCTTCCGATAAGGCCGCCAAGCTTCACTACGGCCCCTCCACCTTCCGCGTGCTGCGGCCCGGCGCACACGTCTATTGCGCGGTCAGCGGCGAAGCGATCGAACTGGCCGAATTGCGCTATTGGAGCGCCGAGCGGCAGGAGGCCTATGCCTCATGCGAAATCGCCACGCGCCGCCTGCTCGATCTCGATACGCCGGGCCAATAAGCCAGCGTGGTGCGCGGCCAGCGCCTGATCGCGGCCTTGGCCGTGGCCTTGCTGTGCGCTCCGGGCACGTGGCTGCGCAGCGAGGCTGAACCGGCCCTGCCGCGTGATATTGCCGTGGCGCGGATCATTGGTGGAGCGCCAACGCCTGCGGCCCAATGGGAACTGGCTGGCGTGTGGCAGTATCGCGCGCCAAGTTCTTTTTTCGGCGGTTTTTCGGCGATGCTGGCGCTGGAGCAGGGCAGGTTCGCGGCCTTCACCGATCGCGGCTATCGCATGATCTTCACCGCGCCCGATCTGCCCGCGCCGCAGATGGTCATGAGCCGCCAAGCGGTTCCGCCGGGGCAGGAATATACCCTGACCGACATCGAATCCGCCACCCGCGATCCCGCGACCGGCTCTTACTGGCTTGGCTACGAACAGGTGCACACCATTCAGCGCAGCACCATCGCCGGTCGCTCTGACGGGGTGCGCGATTTGCGCGATGCGGTTCGCTGGCCGGATAATTCCGGGATCGAGGCGATGGTGCGGCTGGCCGATGGGCGCTTCGTCATTGTGCCCGAAGGACGGCGTGAGGGCCTGATTTTCAGCGCTGACCCAGTTGGCGTCGGCGCGCCGGCCACCTTCCGCTTTCGCTCGCCCGCCAAAGGCTATGAGGCAACCGATATGGCGCAATTGCCCGATGGCCGCCTGCTGGTGCTGATGCGCAAGCTGGCGCGGCCATCACGCACCGTCTGGCCGCCGTTTTCCGCGCTGTTGGCGATTGGAGAGCCCCCGCAGGCAGGCGGCGAGTTTGCGCCCACCATCGCCCTGCAGCTTGATCGCGTGATCCCGCGCGAGAATTACGAAGGGCTGGCGCTGCGCCCGCGCGGCGATGGGCGGGTCGATGTGTGGGTGATGTCGGACGACAATTTCTCGATCATCCAGCGCAGCTTGCTGGCGAAGCTGGTGTTCGACCCGCAGATATGACGGCGCAAACGAAAAGCGCCCGGGAAATCCCGAGCGCCTAATCGATTGGCTTGCGCGTCCCGAAGGACAGCGAGGATCAGGCGGCTGCCTGTGCCTTTACCAGCTCACGCTTCACCTTGAGCGCACCCGCCGACAGCTTTTCGTCGCTGGTCTTGAGCAGCCAGTTATCCAGCCCGCCATTGTGCTCGACCGAGCGCAGCCCGTGGGTTGACACGCGGAACTTGAAGCTGCGATCCAGCTTTTCGCTCATCAGCGTGACGTTCTGCAGGTTGGGCAGAAACACGCGCTTGGTCTTGTTGTTGGCGTGGCTGACATTGTTGCCAGTCATGCGGCCCTTGCCGGTCAGTTCGCAGATGCGAGCCATGGTCTGTCTCTTCTCGTAAAAATCGGGTCTAAGCTCGGGCCTAGACAGGGAAAGCGGCGCGCATAACGGGGCACACCCGAATCGTCAAGCAAGTTGCGCGGCTGCGCTGCCCCGGCTAGCCCGGCGATGATGTCGATCTGGCCGCTTCCCTTGCCGATGCAACGTGCCCTCGCCGCCGCGCGGGCGGCCGCGCAGACGGGCGAGGTGCCGATTGGTGCGGTGGTGGTCAAGGATGGGGTGGTGATTGCCGAGGCGCATAATTCCCCGCGCACCGATCATGATCCCACCGCCCACGCCGAGATTCTGGCGATTCGCCGCGCGGCGCAGGTGCTGGGCGATGAACGGCTGAGCGATTGCGAGCTGTGGGTCACGCTGGAGCCTTGCGCGATGTGCGCCGGTGCCATCGCCCACGCCCGCATCGCGCGCCTCTACTACGCCGCCAGCGATCCCAAGGGCGGCGCGGTGGAACACGGCGCGCGGGTGTTCGACCAGCCGCAATGCCTGCACCGGCCCGAAGTCTATAGCGGCATTGGCGAGGCCGAGGCAGCGGCAATGTTGCGCGGGTTCTTCAAGGAGCGGCGGTAGAGCATCGTGCTGAAAAGTGGGAACCGGTTTTCAGCTTTTTACGATGCGACAACAAAGGCCAATGTTTCACGTGAAACATTGCAGATACGCCAGTCGAGACAGGGTCTAACAGGGGTCTAACCACAGCCTGGGCCAGCCTATAACCCCCGCCAGATTTTCGCGGCAGCCCCATCCTTCGCCCCCCACCTTGCCGCCGGGCAGCGCACCGGGCGGAAGGTCTTGGCGTAGCATAGCCGCACTTCCTCCAGCCAGCCGCGTTCGTTCAGCTTCACGCCGATGGCGCTTTCGGGAATGCCGGGGTTGGCATCGGCAAAGGCGGCGCGGATGCGGCCTGCGGTGAGGCTGTCTTCGCGGCTGATGCGGTCGTAATCGGGGATGCGCAAGCTGTCCCACAGGATGCGCGTGACCTTGAGATACGCGTCAGGGCGTTTGACCATGCAGCTGCCATGCTTGGCCCACGCCCGCGCCACGAGCTGCGGTGAGGGCATCATGCACAGCGCGCTGCGCACCTGCGCCGGGGTCAGCGCCGCGCCCGCCGCGCACCATTGCGGCCAGCTTTGCCCGCTTTCGGGCCACAGCCCATGGACGACGAGACCGAAACTGCCGTTGCTGCCCGAACATTGCACCGCATGGGCGCGGGCATCCTTGCGCGGTTTGCAGAACTCCGGGCTCCAGCTCAATGCCAGCGTGTAACCCGTGATCGGCATCACCCGGCGCGGGCCATCGGGCGCAATGCGCGGAACGGTGCTGACCTGCGGCGCGCGGCATTGATAGGCCTGCGCGTGGGCGATGGACGCACTTGTGGCCAGAAGCATCGTCATTGCGAGGAGCCGCAGGCGACGAAGCAATCCATCGACCGATGCCTTCCGCAGGGCCCCCGGTTCATGGATCGCCGCGGGGCTGCGCCCCTCGCGATGACGAAGAGGGGGCACCAGACTATTCGAATACCGCAGGGTCAACCTCCCCCTTGTGGGCGAACCAGCGGTTACTGGCAGGCGTGAACAGCATCGCCACGGCGAACAGCCCAAGCGTCAATGACGCCGCCCATGCGGTATCAATCCGATCGCCTTGGGCAACTATCTGCACGGCTTCAGGCACATTGATCAGCTTGCCCAAAGCCAGCACTGTCACCATCCAGCGCGCGAAATTGGCGGCGGTCAACCACACTAGCGCAATCGGGATCAGCGCGATCGAAAGCCGCGCGCTGAGCGTCACAATCACCGCATCTTGCGACCATGCGATCTCAGGGACATTGGCGCGCAGCAGCGCCTGATACGTCGGGATGTTCCCCAACCCGTCAAGATAGGCGATGAGCGCGGAAACGAGGAACGCGGCGGCAAATATCCTGATGGCCAGTGGACGCGAGCCGGACGCAGGTTTCATACCGGCTTGAAATCCAGCCCGATGTCAGCCGCAGGCGCGCTTTGCGTCAGCCGCCCGACCGAGACGTAATCGACCCCGCTTGCCGCTTTTGCTGCGATTGTTTCGAGGTTCACCCCGCCGCTGGCCTCGGTCGGCACCCGGCCTGCGACCAGCGCCACGGCGGCGCGCAAGGTGGCGGCGTCCATATTGTCGAGCAACAGGTGGTGCGCGCCTGCTGCCAGCGCGGGTTCGATCTGGTCGAGCCGGTCAACCTCGCAGATGATCCGCGCCACGCCAGCATCGCGCGCGCGCCGCACAGCCTCGCCAACGCTGCCCGCCACCGCGACGTGATTATCCTTGATCATCGCCGCGTCCCACAATCCCATGCGGTGGTTCTGCGCGCCGCCCTGCCGGGTCGCGTATTTCTCCAGAAAGCGAAGTCCGGGAATGGTCTTGCGGGTATCGAGCAGGGTGCAGGCGGGGTTGCCATCCGGGCCGCGCATCGCGGTGACATAGCCTAGCGTCATGGTGGCGATGCCCGACAGGTGCTGCACGATGTTCAATGCGCTGCGCTCCGCAGTCAGCAGCGCGCGCGCCTTGCCTGCGATCCGCATCAGATCGGTGCCCGCCGCCACCTTGTCACCATCATGCGCGAGGCATTCGATCGTGCAATCGGGGTCGAGGTGACGGAAGAATGCCTCGGCCAGCGGCAGGCCTGCAACGACAATCGCATCGCGGCTGTCCATCACGCCCGAAAACCGCGCATCGGCGGGGATCACGCTCTCCGAAGTGACGTCGCGCCCACCGCCGGGCAGGCCCCATTTCTCAAGACCAACGCCCAAGTCCTCCGCCAGCGTTTCGCGGATGAATTTGGCGAGGTCGAAACCGGGGAGGGTGAAATCAGGCATCAACGCATCCTTCGTCATCGCGAGGGCCGATTGGCCCGCGGCGATCCATGGCCGGAAGGCTCAACCGCGAGCACCGGTCGATGGATTGCTTCGTCGCTATCGCTCCTCGCAATGACGAGGGGGAAGGTCAATGCACGAACCGCGCCACCACATCCCGGTAAGACCGCGAAACCTTCACCTCCGCGCCCGATTCCAGCACCAGAAAACACTCGCCATTGGTGTGTGGCTTCACCTGCCGCACCAGATCGAGGTTGACGATGGTGGAGCGGTGCACCCGCTGGAACTTGCGCGGGTCCAGACGGCGTTCCAGGTCCTTCATCGTTTCGCGCAGCACCAGCGAATTGTCGCCGGTGGAGATGATCATGTAATCGCCCGCAGCCTCGATATGTTCGATGGTGTCAACCTCGACGCGGAAGATCTGGCCGCGATCCTTGATGTTGATCAGCTTTTCAAAGCGATCGGCGCTTTCGGGGGTGGAGGAGGCCGTATCGACGAAATCGGCCGCCCGATCCGGCGCGACTTCAGCCAGCACATCGAGCAATTGTTCGGCATCCTCGGCCGATTTCTTTTCGGCAAGGCGATGGCGCACGCGTTCGATGGTGTCGGCAAGCCTCTGTTCGTCAACCGGTTTCATCAGGTAATTGACCGCGTTGGCCTCAAACGCGCGGATCGCGTGTTCTTCATAGGCGGTGACGAATACGAACAGCGGCGGTTCGATCTCCATCACGCCCTTGACCACCGAAAACCCGTCAAATCCGGGCATCTGGATATCAAGGAACACCAGATCGGGCTTTTGCGTCTTGATTTTGCGGATCGCCTCACGCCCGTTGGCGCAGGTGTCGATGATTTCGACATCTTCAAACGCGGCGAGCCGCAATTGTAGGCCCTGAATGGCGAGCTTCTCGTCGTCGACGAGGATGGTTCTGATGGTCATGCGGGGGTTCCGAAGTTGCGTTGCGGGGGGGTGATAGCAATGACGTTGTCGCTTGTGCCGGCAGCAGCGGATACTGCCGCTGGCGCAGAGCGGGATTGGGGTTGGGCGGCGTCTTCCCTGATAAAGGGAATCTCGATCATCACCGTAAATCCGCCGCCGGCTTCCGACCGGGTTTCGAACAGGTGATTTTCGCCGTAGGCCTGCCGCAGGCGGTTGCGGATATTGGCAAGGCCAACCCCGGTGGAGACCGGGCGGCCCGGCAGCGGGTTGGCATCGATAACCGCCCGCAAATCGCCATTATCGCGCGTCAGATAATGCAGCGGCTCATCCACGCCGGGGCCGGTATCTGCAACCGTCAAGCGCAGCCGATCACCGATCACCCGCGCGGTGAGCGAGATGCGCGCGCCTTCTTCCTGCGCGCTGACTGCATATTTGATCGCGTTTTCAACCAGCGGTTGCAACAGCATCGATGGTAACCGCGCCGACAAGGCGGCGTCATCAATGTCGAAATGGGTGCGCAGGCGTTCTTCAAACCGCATCCGTTCGATGTCGAGATAGAGCTGCAGCGTCTCGATCTCCTGCTCCAGCGTCACCTGACTGCCGGGTTCCGCCACCAGCGTGTGGCGCAAAAAGCCCGATAGCCGGGTGAGCATCGCATTGGCAGGCCCGGTCTGTTTGAGCAGCACCAGCGTGCTGATCGAATTGAGGGTGTTGAACAGGAAATGCGGGTTCAACTGGTAACGCAGCATCGCCAGCTGCGCGGCGGTTGCCTGCGCTTCGAGCCGTTCGAGCCGGTCAGCCTGCTGTTCCACGGTGAGGAAGAAATTGATCGCGTAATACAATGCGCTCCACCCGCCCAGCAAGGTCAGCGGTAGATAGAGCAAGCCGATCAGCCGCTGCGCAAAGGTCGTCTCGCGGCTGGCGGCGTAATAGATTCCCTGCACCCAGGCATCGATCGAGGCGTGCAGAACCACCGCCACCAACAGCACCAGCGCGGTCAGCCCCCAGGTGACAAACGGCTGTTGCCGGATCAGCTGGCGATAGATCACCGACAGGATCAGGCTGATCGAAAAGCCGGTGATGGTGGTGACAAGGATCAACGTTAGCAGGTCAAGCGGCTGGCCATTTGCCAGCGCCGATGCCGCGCGCAGCAGAAATGCCGCGCCCCAGCCAGCCAGCTGGAGGTTCCAGAACGCCCGGTTCTTGCTCGCAAAGAACGGCGCAGCCTGGATCTGGAGCACTGCCATAGCCTGAACGTCCTAAACGATTTCGCGGCGGTCCGCACCGCAAATCGCGGCGGCGGGCGCGGGCCAGCCACGGTTGGGCGCAGCGATCATTTGCCGGGCTTGGCCGCAAGGCCGCCTGAAGGGTCGATCTCGCGGCGGAAATGCCTTGCCCAATCGGCCCGGCCCTCGCGCGCCATGGCATCGGCGATGATCGGCAATTCGGCGGCGATGAATGCCGCGCGCTCGTCCCAGCCATCGTGTTTGCGCACCATCAGGAACCCGGCGGCGTGCCGTGATCCCCAGCGGGTCATGAAGGTGACGGCGGCGGCGGGATCATAGCCCGCATTGGCGAGCAGCCACGGGATCAACCGGTCGGCCTCGCGTTCAATCCGGCGCACATGGCGGCGGCTGCGCCCGTTCCGATCAAGCCACGCGTCATGCCCCAGCACATTATGCGCCAGTTCATGCGCGACCACGCCTGCAAACACCGCTTCGTCATAGGCGAAAGCGGGAAAATCAATGCCGATCACCACGCGCGCGCCATCAGCCACGGCGGTCTTGCCTTCACCCATCAGTTCGAATCGGGTGGCGCACACCGAAACCGGCTGAACGCGCGCTTCGCTGCCATCGGCAAAGCCAACCGCGATGCCGCCATGTTCGGTCAGCATCGCATCGATATGATCATGCGCCCACACCAGCCGCTGCCAATCCATCGCCGTGCCTGCGGGCCACAGGTTGGGGTCGAGCCGTTCGAGCCGGGTGATTTCACGGTTGCGGGCAAAGGCACCCGCTTGCGCGGCGGGCGATCCGCGCGCGGCGGTCTGCACTGCGAAGTCACCGGTCAGGCCGATCGCCGTCCGGGCAATCGCGGGCGCGCCGTAACTTGCCATGTCCTGCAATTGCAGCCCGATGGATGGCACCACGCGGGGGCAGAACCCGGCATTGCCGCGCGCCAATTGCCAGCCCACGTCTTGCAGGCGCTGATCGGCGTCCTGATAGTGGGCAATCGCAGCGCGTTCAGCGGCGTAATCGATTGCGGCCGTGTCAGACCGGGGCGGGTCAGATTGAGCCGAAAGCGGGGCGGCAAGCAGCGCGGCCCCGATTAACCCCCCAGCCACCCCCCGGCTGGCGCGCATCAGCCCGCCTTGTCCCCGGCGAGTGCAGCCTTGAGCTTATCGTAACCCACCGCGCCGCTAATCGGCTTGCGGCCCGCAATCCATGCCGGGGTGCCGGTGAAACCGAGCGACTGGGCGAGATCGTAATTGCGGGCGATCTCGGTCGTCACAGCCTGCGACGCCGCATCCGCCTGTGCGCGCGCCATATCCAGCCCCGCGGCCTGCGCGGCCGCGGTAACATCGCCAGTGCTGAACATCGCGTCGTGGAAGGCGCGGTATTTGCCCTGCAATCCGGCGGCAAGCGCCATGCGCGCGGCCTGTTCACTGCCTTCGAAAATCGGCCATTCGCGCACCACGACCATAAGATCGGGATCTTCGGCCACCAGCCGGTTCACATCCTTGAGGCTCGCCTCGCAATAGGGGCAGTTATAATCGGTAAACTCGACCAGCACCTTGCTGCCCGACGGGTTGCCGATCACCACGCCGGGGAACGGGGTGAACAGTTCTGGCCCCATATCGGCCAGCCGCTTTTCAGCCTCCTGCGCCTCATAAGCTTCGACCATTTGCGGCAACATATCGGGATTGCCGAGCATGAACGCGCGGGTGCGGTTATCGGCGAGGCCGGAATAAGACCACACCGCCGCGCCGGCAAAACCAAACACCAGCGCCAGCAACGCCGTCAGCAGGGTATGGCGCAAGGTCGAAGGCGCGGCGTGGTTCGTTTCAGGCAGGGGCGTGGTGGACATCGGGTTTCCGTCAACAGCAGGGGGATGAGTATCAGTCTAGCGCCGGTCGCGCAGCCGTTCCAGTTCGCTGCGCGCCTCCAGGGCAATATCCTGTGCGCGGATCCAGTCGGCCGAACCATAGGGCAGGTTCGCCTCTGCCGCCTGCGCGTTTTGCAGGGCCTCGGGATAGCGGCGGCTCATCACCTGCTGTTCGGCGCTGGCCAGCCGCGCGCGCGGGATATCGCCGCGCGCGGCATAGACCACGCCCAGCTGATACCAGGCGAAGGGATTGTAGCGATCTTTCTGCACCGCCGCGCGCAGCACGGTTTCCGCCTCGGCGAAATTGGCCTGGTTCTCGGTCGCGATCAGCGCGTGGCCGAGCATTCCGGCGATCAGCGGATGGGCGCGGGTGATCTCGGTCGCGCGGCGCAGCGGGGTGAGCGCATCAAGCGGGCGCCCGGATTCGAGCAGCACCTGCCCCTTGAGTTCGAGAAACCACGGATTGTCAGGCTCGGCTGAAAGCAACGCATCGGCCTCGGCCAGCGCCATATCGACCTGCGCATCCTTGTGATAGGCGTAGGCGCGCGCATAGCGGGCGGGAATGCTGGTGTCGCTCGGCGGGAACAAGGTCAGCGTGCGGCGCGGTTCGGCGAGAAAGCCGTAAAGCTTGGCGCGGGCGCGCACAAAACGTTCCTGCAATTCGGGATCGGGAGGAACGCCCCACGCCGGGTCGTCTGCCAGCAACCCGCGCAAGGTCTGAATCCGGTCGCCTGACAGCGGGTGCGTGCGGGAATAGGCGGCTTCATCCGACTGGCTATAGCCCCGGCGAATCTCGTTGCTGCGCAGCCGTTCGAAGAACTTGATCATGCCGCGGCCAGAAATCCCCGCGCCCGAAAGATAGCGTGCCCCGGCAAGATCGGTCGATGCTTCCTGATTGCGATTATAGGCCAGAAAGCTGCCAAGCGCGGCCTGTTGCCCCGCCATCACCGCGCCGATCGCCGCATCACCCGATCCGGCCAGCGCCGCACCAACCCCCAGCAATAATGACAGGATGGAGATGTTGGTCGCCGTCTTTGTCCGCTCATTGAAGCGGATCACGTGACCGGCGGTGATGTGGCCCAATTCGTGCGCGAGCACGCCCTGCACCTCCTCGGCGGTTTCCGCCGCGTTGATCAGGCCCGAATGGACATAGATTGCCTGCCCCCCGGCCACGAAGGCATTGATCGAACCATCATTGATCAGCACCACTTCGACATTGTCGGATTCAAGCTCCGACGCTTCGACCAACGGGGCGACCATATCGGCCAGCAATTGTTCGGTTTCGGCATCGCGCAGGATCGATTGCGCAGCGACCGGCTGAAACGCGACCGCCGCGCTCGCCAGCAAGGCGAAGATGTAAGCGACAAGGTTAGGGCGACCGCGCATGGCGGCAATCCTACCGCGTTTCTGCCTGAACTCAAACTGAAGCGGGTTGCAAGGTGATCCGGAAGGGCCGGAAAGCGCCCTAACCGAACAGCTTGCGCGCCGCGCGTTCAATCTGCGCAATATCCTCCGGCACTTCGGCGAGGATTGCCGCGCAGCCGGTTTCATCACGGCGGATCAGTGCCAGTGCGAATTCGGGGCCTGCGCCGTCGAGTTCTTCGAGCATGATGGCGTCGAGCGCGCGTAACTGCTGCGCCAATGCCTCACGCACGGCGGCGGGATCGTCAACCGGCTTGCCCTGCTCTTCGCGGCGCATCCGGCGTTCGGCCTTGACCACCGCTTTCACCCCGCCTTCGGTTTCGGCAAGGAAATCGGCCAACCGCCCGCGTTCAAGCCCGATCCGGTGGGCATGGGACAGCACGGCGGCATATTCGGTCAACCGGGTCTTGTCGTAATCATGCCCGAACACCAGCTTGACCACCGGGGTCATCGGCGCGCGTTCCTGCACCGTCAGCCCGCTTTCAGCGACCAGTTCGGCATAGTCATCAGGCGCAGCCTCAGCGGCCAGCGAGAAGTCGTAAGCGCGGCTGACCGCAGCATAAAGCGCGCTGCGGCTGCGGTCTTCGGTGGTGTCAGCCGTGCGCGCCAATTCGCGGGCCGAAGCGAGGCAATCGTAAATCCCGGCATCGGCTGGCAGTTCTGCGACGAACGGCGCGTCATCATCATCATCGTCATCGGCGGCGATGGCGGCGTAATCCGCATCAGCGCTGGCATCGACATAGGGATCAAGCGCGAACTCCGAAGGGTCGATCGCCTTTTTGACCGGCGGTTCGATATAATCGGCGAGGCTGGCAAAGCTGTAGCCGGGGCTTTCAGCCTCGCCTTCGTCCTCGTCATATTCCTCATCATCGTCGTCAAGGCCGAAGTGCCCGAAATCGGGCTGCGGCAGGTCGGCAGGCGAGGCGTCCTCCGACGGCGCAGCATCAAGCGGCGCGACATTGGCGAAATCATCCTCGCCATCATAAGCGTTATCGCTCGAAGGCTCCTCAGAAACCTTGGACGCGAACGCAGCGGAGCCGGTTTCGGCGGGCATATCGTCGGCTTCGTGCGCGGGAGAATCCGCCCAATCGGTGACGGGATCAGCAGCGCGTAGCGGCTGTTCGGAGTCCACTTCCAGATCAGCCCCCAGCTCAAGCGCCTGGTCGATTTCGAGCAGCAGTTCATCAGCGGTCAACTGGTCGGCCATTTCTTTCCAGTTGATCACGCCATAGATGAAGTCGATCGTTTCATCATCGCTCGAATAGGGCAGCAGGATGCCGCGATACAGGATCGCCGCGCCGCGTTGATTGACGAATTCGGCTTCGAATCCGATCGGGGCCTGATTGGCGAGGATCTGCATGTAGTGATCGGTAATGCGGCTCAGCAACGAGCGCGGCGGCACGTCCGAAAGGCGGTTGATCGCCTTGCCGTCAGAACTGCATTCGCGCGCCAGCGTTTCGCCAACAAAACGCACCACCGGATCATCAATCCCCAGCGAGAAATCGAGCAGCACGCTATAGGGGCCGAAATCGGGCAGCTGCGCCGGTTCAAGATCATCGATATTGGGGAACATCCGTTCGCCCAGCAGGCTCGCCCAATGATTATAGGCGCGCACCTGCATCCGGCGTTCGTCCTGCCCGATCGCTTCGGGCGGCGACACGCGGTTGCTTGCCGGTTCGGCGCTTTCCTCATCGGATGCGTCCCAGCTCCGATCAGCAGAATCGCTGGTATCGAAGGTGCCGCGCAGAGTGTCCATGGCTGTCATTCGCCCCTTGTGTGAACAATTACCCGGCCGTTGTGGCGCGGCGTGGTAAACATCACGTTAAGCGATCAGCGGATTTGGCGGGGAGGCTAGAGGAAATAACGCATCCTGATGGAGACGCGGCTGAGGCCTTCTTCAATCTTGAACACCGCATCCTTGAATTTGGGCGGGGCCATCCTGACCGGGGCGTCGCGCGAAAAGCCATAGCCTTCCTTGGGCATCATCCCCATCGCGCGGTCGGCCTTGCCGTTGTTGTTCTCATCATGCAGCAGCGCGATCGCATAGTCGCCGGGCTTTACCCCGGAAAAGCGGATCTCGATTGTCTCACCGGCTGGCACCACCGTGCGGTGCGCGGTCGGATCCTTGATGCATTTCGGGAAGATATCCGCGCGGGTCGTCATGCAGGCGCGCACCACGCCTTTGGTTGACCTGAGGTCGGTGACGGTAATCACCACATCGCCCGCCAGCGCGGGGGTTGCCGCGGCAAGCGCGCCGCCACCCGCCAGCATCAGCGCCGCAATCCTCATCAAACCGCCGCCTCGCGCCCATGACCGGCCGCCGCGACAATCCGCTGCGATAACCCCTTGTCGGTCCCGCACAAACGGTCCCAGACGCGGAAATACAGTCCGAAATTGCATTGATATTCCTCATGATGGCGTTCGTGATGGCTGGCCGTTATCAGCCACTTGCCCAATGGCGAATGAACAACCCAGCGCGGAAACATCTCCCACCCCATGTGATTGGTAACCCCCATCACCGTCGCCACCGTCAGCACCAGCCCCAGCATTGCGACATTGATCGGCACGAAAAACACCAGCAACGGCACCACCACCGCGCCGGTCACCGCCTCGATCGGGTGAAAACTCATCGCGGTCCACGCGGTTGGCGGGCGGCTTTGGTGGTGGACGGCATGGGCGATGCGGAACCAGCGCGGCTGATGCATCCAGCGGTGTGCCCAGTAAAAACAGGTGTCCTGCACCGCGAGGTAGATCAGCACCGACAGCGGATGATACCACCACGGCAGCGCGGCGAAATCGGCGGTGATCATGGTCCATCCGTGGTGCTGCCAGCCCCACAGCACGATCCCCGCAGGCGTGCCGTAAATCGCTGCCGACAGCATCGACCAGCGCACTTCGCGCATGATCTGCTGCCCGCGCCCGGCATAGAGGCCAGGCCGCACCCGCGCGGTGATAAAGGCGAACAGCCCGCTCGACAGCATATAGCGCAGCGCGACGATCAGCGTCACGACGCAGCTGACGATCAGCAGCGCAAGCGGCACGGGCAGATCAGGCGGAAGCATGACGGCAGGCTATGGAACAAATCGCTGCGGCGCGACACAATAATATCAGCCGCGCGCACCGGTTGCCGCGGACAGCGGGTCGATCAGCCCCGCGTGCCGCCGCATTGCCATCCGCGCCAGCCGTTCAACCTCGACCTTGCGCCGCGCCGGGGCCAGCGGAGCCAGCGCGGCCGGGCGCAGGATTTCGGCATCATAGCCATCGGCAACGATTACGCCGCAGGTTTCGGGCCGGTAAGCCTCACCCTCCAACGGGCTGCGATCCAGCCCCGGCGGCACCCCCCAGAAGAACCGGTCGCAAAAATCGAGGTAATCGGGCCATTTGGTGTCGCCCAGCAGATCAGCCCGCGCAACCTTGATCTCAACGATCACCACCAGCCCTTTGGCATCGATCCCCATCAGATCGGCGCGGCGACCATTGCGGATCGGCACTTCGCCCAGACACCAGATATCGTTGCGCGCGAACAGCCGCCCGATCCCGCGCGCGACATCGCCAGCGGTCAATCCTGCCAGCGGCGGCGAATCAGCGGACGAAGAAAGCGCACCAGCCATCGCGGCAAAATGGAACAGAGTGGGAACGCAGTCAAGCCGGACAGATTTGCGTCAGCCATCCCCATTGGTATGCAGCACCGCCAGCAGCGCGCCGCGTGCGGCATGGAACTCGCGCCACAGCGCCAGCGCCGGGGCGCCGGTGTCCTGCCCCCGGTCGGCAAGCGTCGCCAATGCCGCCATCCCGCTGCCGAGCATCGCCGCGACATCCTCGATCCCTTGGGAAAGCAAGGTGCGCTGCCATGATTTGGCGTTGGCGATCAGCTGGCCAAGCGCAGGGGTAATCTGCGCGGGTTCAGCGGCGATTCGGGCGAGCTGTGCCAGCTCCTGCGCCTGCCGGTGGAGGGCAAGCCACTCCGCCTCGATTGCCGCCGCGCCAGGCAGGGCCGAATCTATGCGGGGCAAGGTCGTTTCGGGCGGGAGCGTAGCCATCGGGTAAATCTAACCGCCGCACCTTGCCGATTGGTTAAGCCGGGCCGTGCCAATCCTGCGCCCAGACGAGTCTGGCCGCCGCAAGGGAACAATTGTGTAGCGCCGCGCCCACGCTATTGCTAAGCGCCGCGCCCACAGGCAAATTGCCGCGTGACGCATGGCCCATGCACCCGTAGCTCAGCTGGATAGAGCGCTGCCCTCCGAAGGCAGAGGTCACAGGTTCGAATCCTGTCGGGTGCACCATTTTTCAATGGGTTAGCGGCGATCATTTTCTTCCGTACGGAATGAGTATGGAAAACGGCAGTAATTTTCTTCCTGACAAGATTGCAGCTCACCTTCCTGTGATCCGGCGCCGTCGCTAATGGTGCTGCCTATGGATGATGCTCAGCTCACAAGCCTTCTAGATCGACTGATTTCCAACTGGGAAGACGAGATCGTTGAGTTCAAACGCGCCGGGGACGGGTTCTCTAGCGGAAAGTTGGGTCAATACGTTTCGGCTCTAGCCAATGAAGCAAACTTGCGCGGAAAAGCCCGAGGTTGGCTTATCTTTGGTGTAGACAACGAAAGCAGGGTTGTTGTCGGTACCACGTACAAGGAAGACTTGGAGCGCTTGCAGGCGGACAAGATGCAAGTGCTCAGTGGCACGGGCAGCTTTACTTTCCGCGATATATACGTTTTGTCTCACAACGATGGGCGGGTGATCCTATTCGAGGTTCCTGCTGCGCCACGAGGGATGCCTGTCGCCTGGAATGGGCATTACTACGGTCGCGCAGGCGAAAGTCTTGTAGCGCTTGGCCAAGACAAACTGGACGAGATCAGGGCGCAGACTCTTGCCACTGATTGGACTGCTCAGATCGTCGAGGGAGCGAGCTTCGATGATCTCGATCCAGACGCCCTCGCCCAAGCGAGAGAGCGATTTGCGGGCAAGCATGCCAATCTGGATGTCCCCAGTTGGAGTGACGCAGCCTTACTTGATCGTGCACGCGTGACGATCAATGGCCGGATTACTCGCACAGCACTCCTCTTGCTCGGTAAGGTGGAGGCCGCGTGGCGACTTAATCCACATCCCGCCGAGATTACCTGGAATCTTACCGGAGAGGAGCGGGCCTACGAGCATTTCGGGCCTCCTTTTCTGCTCGCGACATCGCGCCTCTTTGCCAGAATCCGCAATATTCAGGTTCGGCTGTTGCCGGAGAATGAGCTTCTTGCTCATGAGGTGGCCAAGTACGACCAGAAGGTCGTTCTTGAAGCATTGCATAATTGCATTGCCCATCAGGATTATGTGCGAAACGCACGCGTCGTGGTGACCGAGCATCCAGACCGTCTTGTGTTCGAGAACACGGGTAATTTTTACGAGGGCAGGCCCGAAGACTATGTCTCAGGGGATAAACGTCCACCTCGTTATCGCAATCCGTTCCTAGCTCAGGCGATGACCGAGCTGAATATGATCGATCACATGGGGTACGGGATCCATGACATTTATCAGCGTCAACGCAGGCGCTTTTTCCCGCTCCCGGATTTCGACTTGCAAAGTGGTGATATGGTTCGTCTGACAATCCATGGGCGGGTTGTCGATCCTGCATACAGCCGCCTTCTGATGCAGCAGACCGGACTTGATCTGGTCGACGTTCTGGCCTTGGACCGGGTGCAAAAGGGCCTTCCCATCACCGATGACGCGATCAAGCATTTGCGCCGGAACAAACTGATCGAGGGCCGCAAGCCAAACTTTTATGTGTCTGCTCAGGTGGCGGCCGCGACCTCCACGATGGCCGATTATGTCCGTACACGCGCGCAAGATGACGAGTTCTACGCCAAGCTGCTTACGGACTACCTTGCAGGTGCGGGAACGGCTTCCCGGAAGGATGTGAATCAGCTTCTTCTTGATAAGTTGAGCGACGCTTTGACTGTCGAGCAAAAGCTCAAAAAGGTTGCCAATTTGCTGACGAAACTCAGGCGGCAAGGGGTGATCGTTAACACTGGTCCACGCGCTGCGCCACGATGGCAACTTGCAGAATGAATGCAGAAAGATTTAACCCGTTTTGCAGAAAGAAATGACATAAACCGCCTACTATTCAATTGGTTGAGCGTTTCTGCAAAGTGCAAAATTGAGCTGGAAATCCGGCGGTTGCAGAAAGGGATCGGCTCATGAGCACATCATTGAGAAGGTTGTGGATCCGAAAAATCACCCATCACCTGAAAGTGCTCGGAAGTTGCATAGTTTTCAGTTTCTTTCAGTTTGCCAAGATCGAGATTACGGGTCCTACCTGCCGGATGCGCTAGCGTTAAGCGCTAGCTGACCGCTTTTTCTTCGACTGAGCTGCATCCAGGCATTAGGTTCAGTTAGAAGTTACAGTTTGAGCCACGGCGGCTGGGCTGCTCGGGGGGGCGAATTCCATGGATCGCAGACAACTCGCGGACTTTGGCGAATTTCAATCGCCATTTCAGAACCTTGCCTTTCAATGAGTTGCCTGCGGCTCGGCGCAAACCCGCTCAACTCGTAGGCGGGTGACTTTCGCCCAAACCACTATTCTTCAAAGATTTAAGCGCCTTGCATCCCGAAATCGCGGGGTACGGTGTGCGCGAAGTTGTTCCCCATTTGGACCGTTGTGATCGACCACTTCCCCGCCCGTTTTCCGATGGCAAAGGCCTTGGTTTCACTTGGATTTTGTAGCCCATCCGGCGATTGAAGGATAGGGAATGATTGATCGTTTCGGAATCGGCATGGCCGCTTTTTGTAGCAGATAGCCAGCTCCGGCTCGCGAACTACGACAGTCCACGCAGCCAGACGGAACAAACTATTCGCGCCTCATCTCATTAGGCTCGAAAGCATAGCAACGCCGCCGCTTTCAGCCTCACTCGGCATCCGATTTCGCAAGATTGCGCCGACCACTTCCCGGACACCTTCAATGTCCCCGCTTTCCAAACACTGGCCCCCTTCCTGAACGAGGCGGTCATGGAGATTCTTATCCAGCGCAGAATGCCGTTCGTCGGAAAGTGTCTCGAACATGTGCAGAATGAAGCCAGGTTGTTGGACCAAAGCGCGTTGGAAAACGGTGCGAGCTTGCTGCACCAATTGACGAACTCCAGACCAGTTCTGGTTGCTGATCTCCTCCCGCGCTGACCGCAGCAAGGTGTTCAACCGCTCCACCGTCTCGGGATCAAAACTGTCAACAAGGTCTGCCACACCTTCTTCAATCTGCTCGATCTCTTGCAGCAATACAGCCCGGCGATGTTCCGGCGCTTCCTTGAGACGAGCCAGTTCCTGCTGCACATGAAGTGCCTCTTCGGTCACAGCACGTCGTGCTTCTGCATCACTGGAGTTTGACAAAAGTTCGTGCTGACGAGCAACTCGACGCTGCAAGCCATCCAGCTTAGAATCATCACCAATCGCGGAACGCGCCTCATTGATTGCGGCTTGCGCCTGAACGAGTTTCGCTTCGGCCAAAGATCCCCCTTCTTCCCCATCAAAGCGGTCCTGACGGGCTTGCGGATTGTAGAAATTCTTGCGTTCCGAGTGGACCTGAATCGACGGAATGGAAATCTCGCAACGAATTAGGCCGTTGTCGTCCATATGCCAGTGAACGATAACCTCCGTGCCCGCCGCTAGGGTCTGCCCGGGGTCTAAGATGTCATCTGCGGGAATCTCAAAAATCCCGATCGCCAAATTCAGATCGGGGCTGTCTACCCCTTCGGCATGATCGAAGAGCTCGACTTCGAATTGTCCCGGCATGCCACCAACAAGTTTCTCTCTTAGTTTGAGAGACTCCGAGCCCTCGACTGGAAGAGCGGTCCCCTTCTTTATGAGCGGGTGAAGTACGTTGCGCCGCTCCGAAGCCGGACCCTCTGCCACCTTCACCGACACAGTTCGGGTAGCGTGGATCGCCGCAGCTGTCGCCTCGGTACGGACAATTTCAACCAACTGTTCGTCGCATGCCTTCTTGCCGTCAGCTTGTTCGATCTGCACCTTGAAAATATGTTTGCCTGGCTTGGAAAGCGGCAAGCTGACGGTCGCCGTTTGATCGAGGGACGCCCATCCAGTGTCGAATCCATTTGGACCGCTAACATTGAAGCGATACTCCCCGCCGGAAGTGTCCGCCTTGATCCGAAGGCGAGCATTTTCATCAGCCGATCGAGCTGTAAAGTCGAGCTGAGCTGTCAATTCTCCTGAGGTTGAGACAGAGCCACGAGCTGCCTTCCGTTGACCTTTCTCGACGCTCCAATCCCGGCTTTCGCTAAAGATTGCAGCGCCTCTGGCTACCGCTGTCATCGGATCGGTTTTGTGGTCCGCCGGAATGCCAAGTTCCCGGCTGACGAGATCGCGGATCACGGGTGTTTTTGACGGTCCACCGATGAAAACAATGCGATCAATGTCGTCATTCGAGAGACCATTTTCGCGCAGCATCTTTCGGGAGATTTCGACCGTTTCGAGGATCCTGTCTTTGATCAGCTCCTCATACTGGAAGCGTGAAATCTCGACCTCAACATAGACGTCATTGCCATCAAGGTCTTGGGCGCGCGCGTCGTCTTCGCTCAGGTAAATGACCGCTGTTTCTCGCGTGGAAAGCTCGATCTTCGCCACTTCCGCCTTCATTCGAACGACCGCAAAAAGACGCTTGAACCGGCTATCGCGAGAAGGGTTATCAGGCAGCTTGAACTTTCCAGCGAGCCAAGGGCGGACGACGCTATCGATAATCGTCCGGTCGAAATCCCGTCCGCCCAGCATTTTGATGCCTTCATGGGCGATGACGTTCACCGCGCCTCCGCTCGCCTCGACCAACGCAAGATCGAAAGTTCCTCCACCGAGGTCATATATGAGAAATTGACCGTCTCGGCGCGTTGCCCCTTCAAGCGCCGCCATCGCCGCCGCAACAGGCTCCTGAAGCAAACCAACTTTCGATAAGCCCGCAGCATGTGCGGCACGAATCGTCGCCTCGGACTGCATTTGATCAAATGCAGCCGGGATCGTAATGATAGCACCTGCAAATTCATCTGTCCCTGTCTCCGCCTCCACTTGGCGGAGGAGTTGCCGAATGACTTCGGAGCTTGCTTCTTCGGGGGTGAGAGACTTGTTTGCTCCCTCAAGATCAATCGTGCTGGATGTGCCCATTAGGCGTTTGAAGCCTTGCGCCACGTTGTCGGGTGACAACTCGGCTTGAGCCTGAGCTCTGGTGCCGATTGTCATATGCCCTCTGCGATCGAAGTAGATCACACTTGCAAGAACATCCTTGCCATCGTCGGTCTTGAAGAGCCGTAGGCCGCCATCATCAACGCCTACAACAGCCGAGTTCGAGGTTCCCAGGTCAATTCCCAGATTCATTGTTTTCACTCTCCTTCAGCATGACCTGCGCATTTTGAACCACCTTGCCGTGCATGATAACGGCTGGTTCGATCGCGGATTCAACCAGTAAGTTTTCGGCATTGCCAAAATCATCAGCATTGACTGCAACCGCCGGCAATTCTGGGCCGAACTGCGCGCCCTCAAATGTTAGAAGTTCAATCTCGAGCGCATCCAGGTGGTTCTCTAAACGAGTCGCTGAGAAGCGAACCTGTGCGCCAGCCCGCTTCCGCCGGTCTTCGGGCAGCGACTTCATCATACGTTCGCAGACCTTCAGTAACTTCCAATAGTCCACAGCCAACTCGACTGCTTTCGAATTCTCGGCCTCGTTCTTGTCAGTATCCATCGGCCTCTCCGTAGGGATTCAAAGGATCGGCCGAGCCATCAGGCTCGCTGCTGTCGATGCCGGAGTTATAGCCATCCGATGTGTCATCGTTGCCGGTTCCGATGCCGGGGTAGGTCGGCTGGCGGTAGCTCGGTGTTGCACCGCCAGGGCCGACGATTGCCGCAGCGTCCGTGTTCAACTGATCTCGAACTTGGTCGATTTCTGACCGGACAGTCGCCATATCTCGATGGTCGTATTGAAAACTATCACAGCGAGAATTGTAGTCGGTGACTGCCGCGTTGAACTTTGACTGCTGCTGATAGGTATCAACCATCGAGCGCGCAGCATCCAATCGCTCGCCTTGCCGAATGCAGTATCTCAGCTGAGGAAGGGATAAGGTACCGCCGCCATACGATGGAGCTATTTCCTCCTGCGTATCTGCCAGGGTGTCGGTTGTCGTTGACGGAAGCGGTGGGACCGCCACCGTGCTATCGGCGGGCATCTCGACCGAGTCCGACATTGGTTCGTAACTGTAGTCCGGATCGTAGCTTGAGGGCTCGTCATCGCTTAATACGAGAAAACCAATCACCAAGGCGGCGATGCCGCCCCAGACAAATTGAGACGTCTTCCGCGAACGGATTTTCTCTTCAATGATCTGGTTGACATTCTGCAGATCAGCGACTTCAGACCCCGATGCAAGCGCAAGCAATTCCGAGCAGATTTCCTTGGCCCTTTTCCATTCGCCGCCCTTCATCGCGCTTTGCAAATGCTGCATTCCGAGATTCTTTGCCAGTTCACGATCGTCGGCCGCAATCTGCGCATTCACCTCTTGTGAAAACCAGCGGCCATCAGAAGCCAAATATGCGGTGAGAGACTTTGCGTTGAGGATATCTTGATGCTTGTTGAAAAGCTCCACAGCCAAGCCGCGCAGGATTCGTGCACCATCGTCACGCAGTTCAATGGGAAGGTCAGGTGTCAGGAGGCTTTCGAAACTCCTTCGGATGCTTCCGATTGGGTCAGGTGCGCTGGTCACGAAACCATGCTTCGTTAGGTGCTGGCTCGTCCAAAACAGGTCTTCTCGTGCTTCAGCTATCGCATCGGCAAGGGGAGCGAGAACTTCCGCCTTCGCGCTATGCTCCAGAATTTCCTCGAGCGTTTCGGAATCTTGGCGAAGTTGGCCTTGCGCAGAAGGAAGCTCCGCAAAAATGCTTTCCGCGAGGCGGACTATTCGAGCAGCATCGGAATGGCGGGCTTCTTCATTGGCAAGCGCCAAGGCATGCGAACGAACTTTCTCGTAAAGTTCTTGAGAATTAAGTTCGTCCGCACCTTTGGTTTGGCTCGCCAATTGCAGAGGCTGCGCCAGTCTATCCCAATCCGAGAGCTCCTTTTCAAAGTCATTGAAGGCCTGCTCGGAACTAGAATGAACGAAATCCTCAAGGCATTCCAAACTGCGATCTGCCGCATGAGCAAGGGCACCGCTTGTGCGCTGAGCGTAGGACGAGATTAATGCAGATGCGAACTTTTCCCCTGCCCGATCATTCGGAATGATCTCGGCCTCGAGGAGGTCGGTAAAGACGGCGGGGAGTTCAGAGTTGCCTTCGAGATGTGCGACCGCTTTCTCCGCGTGAGCATGGCGGAGCCGATCGAGGCCTCGCATTATGTCGGTCTCCGCAATGCTACCGAAATCGGAAATCGAACGGGCTTCGTTAATCTGGAGCCAGATTTCATTCGGCGTAATCCCATGCCAGCAGTCTAGCAGTTTCAGAGTGAGTGAACGGCAGGTGTCGGTGTGCGTACAATTGCTCATTGCCTCCACGATCGCATTGGCTCTCGCGACACCATGTGTCGATTCTGCTACTTCAAGCCACTGTTCAAACGACTTCGACGTCAATGCCTTGCGCGCTTCTGCTGGACGCAGTTCAAGGAGATATCCTAATTCAGCTATCATCCTCTCGTTGGGAGTGAAGAGCGCTTGCCTGGCAAGATTCAGGCGTCGCTCGTCGTTGACGTCATGAGCGTCGAGCAAAGCGTCTTCGAACGCCTCATTGACCGCCGCTTTCGTCGAGCGAGGCGTAACACTAAGGACAACAAATGGATTTTCCCGCAAATCAGACATGAGGAACGTTCCCCTCTTCAGGCCGCTCGCAGCCAGACATTGAGTTACCCATTCTCAGTTGTAAAGGGGCGAAAATTTTGTTTGCAGGTAAGCACATCCTTCGACAAAGTCACTTCGTTCCCCATTCAATGGATATCAGCGAGACTGCGTTACATCGATTTTCTTACTAAACGAGGTTTAGAAATGGGCTTGCTTAGCAAATTATTTGGTCAGTCTGAAAAGTCTCCTTCCAGAGAAGCTCAGCAAGTCTTCGAGAAGATGCGACGACTCTTGGACGACGATGCGCCCCAAATTGCTATGGTTGGCGAACCTATCGCCTCAATGATCAATCGAGGGCTCGATTGCGATCAGTTGCCCGATAGCAAAGGCCGTTTCGGTCTGGAGGTCAGCAACCCGGTTCCGGTGAACGGACCCATCGGCGAATTGGCTTATCTCTCCAAATTGAGAAATTCGAATGGCGAACGACTGCTTTTCCATCGCATCGGTTCGCAAGGCACCGTCGATATTTTTGAGGCGGTCGATTTTAGCGGTCAAGAATGGTTCGTCCTGTACTTGGACATGTACCACCCCCGTAAGTCGCGACTTACGCCAACGGGCCTCTCACTGAGCGATGAAACAAGCCAATTTACCGGGTTCACCAGCAACTGTGCGGATTTCCCGCGCGGATTTCCGGCCGAAAAAGCCAAGAACTCTGGAAGTGGTCTGAATATGCTCTATGCTCCTCTCAGCACAATTGAAGAAGCGTTGTCCCGCTCGAGCTTTGACCGGCCAAGCGCCCACATTCAGGAATTGCAGAAGAGCAACTCCGACCTTTCCTTCAAACTGTAAGCTGGCCGAGATCTCGGTCCCGCAGCAGGTTCCTTATCTACGCAACCGCATTCAGCCCATCACGCTTAATGATGGACAGTAGCCGCAGCGCCGGACCTCCGGGTTTCTTCGCGCCGCGCTCCCAATCCGACACAAGGTTCTTCGACACGTTGAGATAGCGTGCGAACACGGGTTGCGACACATGCTCCGCCTCGCGGATCGCTTTGATCTCGCCGGGGGACAGAACGGGCGCTGGCGCGAGGCATGCCTCATCGAACTCGCGCATGGTGCGCTTGTCAATGCTGCCCGCATCGTGGAGGTCTTCCATCATCTCGTGGACGGCGGCCATCGCCTCGCTCTTGTAGGTTTTTGCCCTAGCCTTGCTCATCGTTTTTCACCTCGACCAACCGGCCTGCTTCAACTTCCGTTTCGATCTGGTCCTCGCCTAGTTCCAGCATGATGCTGGCAGCCTTGCGATAGACCTTCAGTTCCGCCGCATTCAGGTTCGCCCTGTCGCTCTTGGCGAAGGCAAACACGAATATGGCCCGCTCGCCCGAGCGGAAGATCAGGATCGAGCGATAGCCGCCCGATTTGCCTCCGCCCTGACGCGCGATGCGCTGCTTGATAAGGCCGCTGCCGAGGTCGGCATCGATCAGGCCGGTTTCGGCCCGATGGACGGCATCAGCAAGCGTGGCATTGCTGATCTTTTCCTTTGCCGCGAACTTGGCAAACCAGCGGTTGGCGTAGATGCGGATGCGCGGGTTGTCAGTCATGCAGCAACTGCCCGCTATCATACTTAGTGTTACGGCTCAATGAATATGAGCCGCTCATGCTTTGCTCGATCCGGTCGCCGATTCGCTGGGCTGCTTCGATGACGTGGCCGTCGTCAAGATGGGCATAGCGGGTATTCCCACGATAGGGCCATTCCCACGGTAGGGCTCGGCCTCGCTCACAGAGCCAACTCCCCAAGCGCCTTGACCGCTGCATCGCTGGCAAGGTGCCCATAGTGGCGCTCGATCATTTCAGCGCTGGTGCCGGAAATCTGCGCGATGGTAAGTAGCGGCAACCCCGCGCTTACAAGGTCTGTGATGGTGCTGTGCCGCAAGGTGTAGGCAGTGGTATCGGCTGGCAGCTCGGCTGCACTCACGGCGGCTGTGATGGGCCGTTTCCAGCTATCCTTGTCCCATGCCTTACCGTTGCCGCGCATGAAAAGCGGCGCACTTGGCAACTTGTTCATGGCCTGCTTTGCGAGCAATCGCGCCGCCTCTTGTGGCAACTGAATCCGGCGTGGCTTCCCGGTCTTATCCTTGCCGATTGTCAGTTCCGCTGTGCGCTTGTCGAAGTCGCCAGCAGTTAGCGCCGCCATAGCGCCGGGACGAAGCGGCAAGAGGCAAAGGGCGCGGACAAAGGGCGCGGCCTCTGCGTCGGTGCTGTCGATCAGCTTCTTGCGCTGTGTGCGGTCCAGATAGAGCGTCCGGCGTCCATTGGCATTGGGAATCGCCTTCAAGGCTTCCTGCCATGCCGCCTCGCTATTCGGTGCGCCGGGAGACAGAACCTTGCTCAATGCCGCTCGCAGCACGGCCATGTCGCGGTTGACGGTCGACGGTGCCCGCTCGCGCTCGACCGGATCGCCCTTCTTGCGTCGGCTCACCAGTGCGGGTTGTGCCTCCAGCCACTCGCGCCATTCCTTGACGTGACGGCGGCGCAGCTTGTCCAGCTTCACCTTGGCGATTGCATCCTCATAGACGTAGCGCTTGAAGCGCTGCTCGGCCTCCGGGCGGTCCTTTGCGTATTCGCGGCAGGCATCGGCAACGGTTTCGATCTTAGCGCGGATTTCGCCACCGGACTCCACAAGCTCGGCAAGCTTCTCGGCTTCCTTCTTGGCCGCTGCGAACATTTCGTTTCCGGGGAGCGTGCCGAAATCGCCAAGCGACTTCACCTGGTAGCGGCTGGTATCCTCATCATAGACGCGGGCAATCCATGTCCCCTTGCCCCCGCGCTTGGAGGGCCGGAAGCCGAGAAAGCATCCGGCGCGAAGCCTCTGCCAGTGCGGCTCGCGTTGCACTTTCAACCGCTCCCGGTTGCCGACTTTGCTCAGGTCCAATGCCATTGCCAATTCCCTCATTCCGTTTCGTATGGAATGCGTATGGAATACATACAGGGATTATCAGAAACAAGAAGAGATAGGAAATAGCGATATTTCAGCTGTTTCGGTGTTTCAGCTTGTCTCGCGTTGCCTGGAAACTCTGCACTCCGAAGGCAGAGGTCACAGGTTCGAATCCTGTCGGGTGCGCCAAGGCCTTGTCCGCCACCCCTTTCGGGATTTTGGTCTTCTCTGCCGCCCAGCCCGCGCACAATCCAAAAAATTCGGGGTGGCCCGCCTTTGCCCCTCTCCCTAAACCTCTCCGCATGACCACCGCCCTCGACACCCTCACCGACAAGGAGCGTCAGACCCTGCGGCTGATCCTGCGCGGGCATGATGCCAAATCCTCGGCGCGAGAATTAGGGTTGTCGGTGCACACGGTCAACGAACGGCTACGCGATGCGCGGCGCAAGCTGGGTGTCACCAGCAGTCGGGAAGCGGCGCGGCGCTTGCTGGCGGAGGAGGATGAGACCCCCGAATTGCTGGGGGACAAGCCTTTGGGGGATGCTTCGGCGACCCCATCCGATGCACCACTAACGGCATCCGCTACCCGGCGGTGGGTGAGGCCCGGCCTCGCCCTTACCTCGATCGGAGTGCTTGCCATGTCGCTGATTCTCGCCGCCCTGTTCCTGCCTGCCTCACCGCTGTCGCTGCTTGCCCCTGCCCCTGTGGTGCCAGCCGCCGCCACCGCCGAACCTTCGGCCAGCGCCGCCGCGCGTGCCGCCGAGGACTTCCTGATGCTGGTCGACGAATCGCGCTGGGCCGAAAGCTACGCCGCCACTGGCGCGCAGTTCCGCCGCCTCAACACGCTTGCAGTTTGGAGCGAAGTGTCCGAGCGCGTGCGCCCACCGCTCGGCAAGCTGTTGACCCGCGATCTGATCGCCAACGAATACGTCCCCGCTCCGCCCGAAGGCTACCGGCTGGTCAAGTTCCGCTCGACCTACGCCAATGGCACCGCGCAGACCGAGAGCCTGTCGTTGGCGTGGGAGGGCGGCGCGTGGAAGGTGGTGGGCGTCGTTGTGTTTGATTGAGGTGAGGGCGGGAGCCGACGGCAAACCCGCCTGCCCGCCTCAATACATATGCTGGCCGCCGTTGATGCTCATGGTCGAGCCGGTCGTGAAGCCGCCGTTTTCGCTCGTCAGAAACGCCACGCCGCGGGCGATTTCTTCGGCCATGCCGAGGCGGCCAACCGGGATTTTCGCCACGATTTTTTCGAGCACCGCAGGCGGCACCGCAGCGACCATGTCGGTGTCGATATAGCCTGGCGCGATCGCGTTGACAGTCACCCCGAACTTCGCGCCTTCCTGCGCCAAGGCTTTGGTAAAGCCATGAATTCCGCTTTTCGCCGCAGCGTAATTGACCTGCCCGTATTGCCCCGCCTGCCCGTTGATTGAGCCGATGTTGACGATCCGCCCCCAGCCCCTTTCGCGCATTCCGGGGAAGGTTGCCTTGGCCATGTTGAAGCACCCGCCAAGGTTGATGCGCATGACATCGTTCCAGTCGTCAAAGCTCATCCTGTGAAGCGTGCCGTCGCGGGTGATCCCGGCGTTGTTGACGACGATATCGACCGGGCCATGATCGGCGGCGACAGCCTCGCAGCCCGCCATCGCCGCTTCGTGATCGCCCACGTCCCATTTGTAGGCGGGGATGCCGGTTTCCGCTGTGAAGGCTCGCGCCTTTTCCTCATTCCCGGCGTAATTGGCGATGACCGTATGGCCCTGGCGTTGCAGGCGTTTGCAGATCGCCGCCCCGATTCCGCGCGTTCCTCCGGTAACGATGGCAACCCGGCCCATGGCATTCTCCCTTGTTTGCAAGTCTTATGACAAGCAACCTAGCGTTGCCGTAGCGTAAGGGGAAGCGGGGAATAGCTATGCGCGAAAACCGGGGTCAAACGGGGGGCAAGAAGGGGTCTGACTGGCACCTGGCCGGGGCAAGCGCGGGTCTGGCAAAGGATCTGAACCGGTCAGCCGCGCTGACCAGCAATTTGCAACCGATCAGAACTTGATCTGGGTGCCGACGTAGACCGCCTGGCTATCCTGCACCGAATTGGTCAGCGGATCGAGCCGTTCGCGTTGCTGCGAATAGCGCACGCCTGCGGTCACGTTGAGATTGGGCGAGAGGCTGAAGCTGCCACCCACATCCACGGTCTGCGTGCCAATCGAATCGAGCGTGTTGGGTGAACGGCCCACGATCGGGCGGTCTTCCAGTTCGATCCGCGGCTGCAGGCGGCTGGGCTTCTCATCCGCTTTGGGGCGTGACGGTTCGAACTGCGCCAGATCGGGCAGGCTCATGCTGTTGACATTCGCGCTCAGATCGACCGTGCGGGCAAAGCTTTTGTAACCGCGCGCCGATCCCAGCTGGAACCGGTTGGTATCGAGCGCGGTCAACCCGATCCCGCGCCCGGGGGTAGCATCAATCGCCTTGCGCACCGAAATCGCCTGCGCGTTTTCATCATCCACCCGTACCGCGACTGTCACCGTGCGTTCGCCCGAGATCGGGGTGGCGCTGGCGGGAGTGAAGCGGATGCCGCGCGCCCGGGCTTTTTCAGCGACGCGGGCGGCAAGGGCAGGATCGACCGAAGCCGGGGTGAACACATCAAGGCCCATCGCCGCCAAAGAAGCAGCGCGGGCTTCCGCACCCGAACCGGCCAGCGCCAGTCCGGCGCTCGGCAAGCCCAACGTCAGCACGCCGCACAGCACAACCAGCGGCAGCGAATGCCGCGCCTTTGCTGTCCTGTTTGCCCGTGCCTTCATAATCTTGCCTGAACCCCGTTTAGTCCCGAACCAGCCTTCACCAGACCATACGCGACATTAACCGCAGCTGAGTCGCATGGAACCCCGTTCTGTTGTGATAGGCTGGCATGGCCATGTTGCAATGGCCTTACCGCAGTGCAGGCGGATTCCCCTGAACACTGTGGCGCGATACACACAGCAGGCAATGCGACGATCAGGTTCAGCGCGGGTAAAGCCGCCGGGGGCCTTTGTCAGCTGGTCTGCGGCGGATGATGCTTGCCGCGCAGGCGTGGAGGGTTATAGAGCGTCACCACGACAGATGATGAGGATTATTCGGCTGTGACACGCGCCAACTCCGCCCTTTTCCGCCCGGCCCTGCGCCGCACCCTTCGCGCCGCGTTGATCGGCGGGACGCTGTTTGCGCTGGCCGCGTGCGGCGGCAGGGATCGTCCGCGCACCGAATTGCAGGCCGCGCAGATCAACACCATCGGGGTCAACGCCTATTTGTGGCGCGCTGCGCTCGAAACGGTCAGCTTTGCACCGTTGTTGCAGGCAGATAGCGCGGGCGGGGTGATTGTGACCGATTGGTATGCCAACCCGGCCAATCCCAATGAACGGGTCAAGATGACGGTGACGATCCTTGATCAGGATCTGCGCGCCGATGCGCTGCGGGTCGCGGCGAGCCGTCAGGTCAATGAAGCCGGCAACTGGGTGGAAGCCCCGGTGCAGGCCGCGACGGTGCAGAAGCTGGAAGACATCATCCTGACCAAGGCGCGCGATTTGCGCCGCCAGGCGCTCGCTTCCTGAACGCCTCCTGAGACCCGCCCATCTGACTGAAAGCCGTTCATGACTGAAACCCGTTTCGACCCTGCCGTCGCCGACGAACGCTGGCAGCGCGCCTGGGACGCGGCGGGGACATTCACCGCCGATTCGGACAGCACAAAGCCCAAAAGCTACATCCTTGAAATGTTCCCCTATCCTTCGGGGCGCATCCACATGGGCCATGTGCGCAATTACACTATGGGCGATGTGTTGGCGCGTTATCAGCGGATGCGCGGTTTTGAAGTGCTGCACCCGATGGGGTGGGATGCCTTCGGGATGCCGGCCGAAAACGCGGCGATGGAAAAGGGCGTGCACCCCGGCGGATGGACGCGCCAGAACATCGCGCAGATGAAGGCACAGTTGCAGCGCATCGGCTTCGCGCTCGACTGGACGCGCGAGTTTGCCACCTGCGATCCCGAATATTACGGCCACGAACAGGCGCTGTTTGCTGATCTGTATGAAGCGGGCCTCGTGTATCGCAAGGAAAGCACGGTCAACTGGGATCCGGTCGATATGACCGTGCTCGCCAATGAGCAGGTGATCGATGGCAAAGGCTGGCGCAGCGGCGCCGAGGTGGAAAAGCGCAAGCTCAACCAGTGGTTCCTCAAAATCACCGATTTTGCCGAGGATTTGCTCGCCGGGCTGGAAAACCTTGAGGATTGGCCCGAAAAAGTGCGGCTGATGCAGGAAAACTGGATCGGCAAGTCACAGGGGCTGGAGTTCAGTTTCGATCTGTCAAACGGGGATCGCGTCCCGGTTTACACCACCCGTCCCGACACGATTTTCGGCGCAAGTTTCGTCGCGGTGGCCGCCGATCATCCGGTGGCGCAGGCGCTGGCGATGAACAATTGCGAGGTCGCCAGCTTCATTGCCCGCTGCAAAAAGGGCGGCACCACGGCGGCGGAACTGGAAACGGCGGAAAAGCTGGGCTTTGACACCGAAATTTCCGCGCGCCACCCACTCACCGGGGCAGACCTGCCGGTCTATATCGCCAATTTCGTGCTGATGGATTACGGCACCGGCGCGATCATGGGCGTGCCGGGGCATGACCAGCGTGATTTCGATTTTGCGACCAAATACGCCCTGCCAATCACTCGCGTGGTGGCGAGCGACCCCGCGCGCGCGGACGACCCGTTCAAGGGTGAGGCGGAAGCCGGCGACGGGGTGATCGTCAATTCCGGTTTCCTCAATGGCATGAGCGTTGACGATGCCATTCAGGCGGTGATTACCCGCGCCGAGGGCGAAGGCTGGGGCACCGGGCGCACCGTGTGGCGGCTGCGCGATTGGGGCGTTTCGCGCCAGCGTTACTGGGGCACGCCGATCCCGTTCATCCATTGCGATGCCTGCGGCGTGGTGCCGGTGCCCAAGGATCAACTGCCGGTAACGCTGCCCGATGATGTCAGCTTTGACATCCCCGGCAACCCGTTGGAACGCCACCCGACATGGAAGCACGTGGACTGCCCCAAATGCGGGCGCGCCGCGCTGCGTGAGACCGATACGCTTGATACCTTTGTGGATTCCTCGTGGTATTTCCTGCGCTTTGCCAGCCAGCCTGCCGACCGTCCGTTCGACCCGGAAGAGGTCGCCAAATGGATGCCGGTGCAGCACTATATCGGCGGGATCGAACACGCGATTTTGCACCTGCTCTACGCCCGGTTCTGGACGCGGGCGCTGGCGCATATCGGCAAGATCACGGCGCAGGAGCCGTTCGCCGCGCTGTTCACGCAGGGGATGGTGACGCATGAGACTTATTCGAAGCTTGTCACCCGCCCTGCCCAAACCCCCGTTCGCCCTGAGCTTGTCGAAGGGCCGTCCTTGTCTTCTAACCACGCTGAAGAAGAAAGCAGTCCTTCGACAAGCTCAGGACGAACGGATGAGGGGGAACTGATCGTCCGCCAATTCCTCGACCCCGGAGAAGTGCGTAAGGATGGCGACAAGGCATTTGAGATCGCTACCGGAGAAGAAATCGAAATCGGTCGCGTCATCAAGATGTCGAAGTCGAAGAAGAACGTCGTCGATCCCGATGCCATCATCGCCCGTCACGGCGCGGATGCGGTGCGGTGGTTCATGCTGTCGGATTCGCCGCCGGAACGCGACCTGCCGTGGTCCGATGCCGGGATCGAAGGCTGTTCGCGCTTCGTCCAGCGGTTGTGGCGGCTGTTTTCGGCCTATGACGCAGGCGCGGTGGGTGAGGACAAGAGCCTCGATCGCAAGACCCACCAGACCATCGCCGCTGTCGCCGCCGATATCGAGGCGTTGGGCTTCAACAAGGCGGTGGCGCGGATTTACGAATTGACCGGTGCGGCTGAGAAGGCCGCGCCCTCGGCCAGCCGCTCCGCCGCGATCCGCGCGCTGGTGCACATGGTCGCGCCGATGATGCCGCACCTGGCCGAGGAGGTCTGGGCGAAGATCGGCGGCGAAGGCCTGATCGCCGATGCGCTGTGGCCCGCAGTCGATCCCGCGCTGCTGGTCGATGACGAAGTCACCATCGCCCTGCAACACATGGGCAAGCTGCGCGATACCATCACCGCGCCCAAGGGGGCATCGAAGGACGCGCTGGAGGCGCTGGCGCTGGCGTCGGCCAATCTGCAACGCTCGATTGATGGCGCGCCAGTGCGCAAAGTGATTGTGGTGCCCGATCGTTTGGTCAATATCGTCACCTGATGCGCGCTGTTATCGCCCTTTCTGCTGCCCTTGCCGTGTCCGCCTGCGGCTTGTCGCCGATGTATGCGGGCGGCGGGACTTCGGCGGTGGCGCAGGGGATTGCTGCGGTTGAAGTGCCCGCGATTGACGGGCGCGACGGGTGGCTGGTCAAGAACGCGCTTGAAGAGCGGCTGGGCGCGGCTGGGCACACCACGCCCGCCTACCGCCTTGACGTGCGGCTTGACGATGCGCTCGAAGCATTGGGTGTGCTCAACGATGACACCGTCAGCCGCGAACGCCGGATCTTGCGCGCGCGTTATCAGCTGATCGATCTGGCTACGGACACGGTGCTGCTGGATGCGACCGCCGAATCGGATGCCGGGATCGACGTGGTGAGTTCTGAATATGCTACCATCGCTGCCGAACAGAAAGCGCTTGAAAACCTTGCCGTCGATGTGGCTGACCGGATCGTGACGCAGGTTGCGCTGACGCTGCGCAATCGCGCCGCCGCGAGCCAGTGAAGGCAACCCAGAAGGATTTCGCCCGCGGCCTGCCGCCCGGCACGCAGGCGGCGCGGATGTTCTTCTTCTGCGGCCCCGATGAAGCCGGGGCGAGCGCGGCTGCCAATCGCATCGCCGCCGCGCTACCCGACGCGGGCGACCGGGTGGAACTGACCGGAGCCGATCTCAAACGCGATCCCGCGCTGCTGGGGGACGAGGCGCGTTCCACGTCGCTGTTCGGCGGGCAGCGCCATATCTGGGTGCGTGCCAGCGGGGACGAAGCGCATGATGCGCTGCAAATCCTGATCGAAACCGCCGATGCAGGGGCGGGCGCGGCGGCTCCGGTGCTGGTGATCGCGACATCGGCGACCGACAAATCGCGCACCGCCAAACTGCTTGAAAAGCGCAAAGATGCGATGGTGGCGATGTTCCATCCGCCCGATCTTGGATCGGTCGCAGGCGCGGTGCGGGGGATGGCGGACGCGGCGGGCCTCAGGCTGGGCGGCGATCTGGCCGAACGGATCGCGCGCGGGGCCGGGCTTGATGTGCGGCTGGCGCAGTCCGAAGTCACCAAGCTGGCGCTCTATTGCGATGCCGATCCGCAGGCCCCCAAGCCCGCCAGCCTCGAAGATCACGCCGCCATCGGCGCGGCGACCGAGGAGGACGGCTTTGCCCCGCTGGTCAACGCGGTGCTGGGCGGAGAGGTGGGCCGGATCGGCGGGGAGGTGCGGCGGATGCGCGAGCTGGGGCTGAATCCGGTCGGCGTCGCGCTCGCGCTGGAACGGCGCGCCGCGCAACTGGCGCAGATCGCGGCGAAGATCGGCACCAATGGCAAGATCCCGTCGCTCGGGCCGGGCGAGAAAATGCAGCTCGGCATCTTCTTTCGTGAGGAGCGCGCGATCATCCAGCAATTTGAACGCTGGACCCAGCCGGCTGCGCGCGGCGGGCGCGAAACCCGGCTCGACCGGCTGATCCCGCGGCTGATCGGATTGCACCGCACACTGCTAGCCAATAGTCAGGCGGCGGAGCTGTTGCTGGCGCAGGAACTGACCGAAATCGCCCGGTTCGCCGCGAAGCGATAATTAGTTGTGACAATTTGCACCTCGGCGCCGCGCAGCCCTTCCCAATTCCCCGTATTTACCCTTAGGTAACTTCACCTAAGGGCCGCGCCGATTGGGAAGCCATCCTGATGAATCAGGTCACGCCGCAACTGATCAGATCAGTGCGGAATGATATTGGTGAAAACAAGTTGCCGCTATCGCTGGAGCGGCGGCGGCTGCGCGCCTATATCCTGATGCTCGTGGCGGATGGCGCGCTGCTCAATCTCAGCTTCGCGTTCGCTGCCCTATTGTGGGAAGGGCGCTGGTGGGAACCGCGCGCGATGCTGGCGGCGCAGGCGATGTTGCCGGTGTTTTTCACCATCGCGCTTTATAGCCGCACTTATGGCGTCAGGGCGCTGTCCGATTGGCTGTTTGCCGCGCGCAAAGTGTTAATTGCGTTGGCAATTGCGGCGGCGCTGATCAATTTCCTCGGCTTTTATACCAAGACCAATGAGGATTTCTCGCGCGCTGCGGTGACGCTGGGCCTGGTGTTCACCGCGATCCTGCTGGTGGGGTTCCGGCGATTGGTGGCGGTCGGGATCGCGCATCTCTGGGGCGGGCGGATCATCAACCAGTTGGTGATCGATGATGGCGGATCGGGCTTCGCGATGAGCAATGCGGTCACGATTGCGGCGGCTGATTATGATCTGGATCCCGCCAGCCATGATCCCTTCATGCTCGACCGGCTCGGCAAATTGCTGCGCAATCAGGACAAGGTGGTGGTCAGCTGCCCGCGTGAACGGCGCGGCGCCTGGGCATTGGTGCTCAAATCGGCGGGGGTTCATGGCGAAATCGTGAGCGAACCGGCCCATGCGCTCGGCGCGGTCGGCTTGAACCATTACGACGCGCTGGATCGCACCACGCTGGTGGTGTCGACCGGGCCGCTGGGCCTGCGCAACCGCATCCTCAAACGCGGGTTTGATGTGGTTGCAGCATTGGCGGGGCTGATCGCGCTGGCGCCGCTGATGATCGTGGTCGCGGTGCTGATCAAGCTGGAAGATCGCGGCCCGGTGCTGTTCATTCAGCGGCGGCTGGGGCGCGGCAACCAGTTTTTCGATATGTTCAAGTTCCGGTCGATGCGCGAAGAACGGCGCGATCCCGATGGTGATCGGTCAACCGGGCGCGATGATGAGCGGATCACCCGGATCGGCGCCTTCATGCGGCGCACCAGCATTGATGAACTGCCGCAGCTGATCAATGTGCTGCGCGGCGACATGGCGATCGTTGGCCCGCGTCCGCACGCAATCGGAAGCCGCGCGAACGACAAATATTTCTGGGAGGTCGACGCCGCATACTGGCAACGCCATTCATTGAAACCGGGGCTGACCGGGCTGGCGCAGGTGCGCGGCCATCGCGGTGCAACCGAGGTCGAGAAAGACCTTACCGACCGGCTGCAATCCGATCTGGAATATATTGCGGGCTGGTCGCTGCTGCGTGACATCATGATCGTGTTGCGCACCATGATGGTGCTGCGGCACGATAATGCCTATTGATCGGCGGGGGCGGCTGGTTCCTTTTTCGCGTCGCTCCGCTGCGGCACGGTGAAGGTGCCGTTCACCCGGCCATTGCGGTCGCCGCCCGCCGCGCTGCCGTCCACGCTTGACACGCCGCTTTCAAGATCGATCACCAACCGCCCGCCGTTGAGCGTATCGGTGCCGCGCCGCAGGCGGACATTGCCGGCCATGGTGATGATCCGCCGGTTGAAATCATAGATCGCATTATCGCCGCTGGCGCGTTCGTTGCCGCGCGTGACAATCACCCCGCCGGTCGCGGTGATGCGTTGCATTTCGAGCGTGCCGACATCGGTGTAATTGACCAGCATCCGGTTCGACTGGATGGTCAGATCGGCCTGGGTAACGGTGACACCGCCGCTCAGCAGCACCCGGTTTTCGCGGTCGAGCCATTCGATCCGGCTCGCCTGCGTGCTGACTGGCGCGCGCGAATCATGCGCGGCAATGCCTTGCGCGTGCAGCGCCATGCCGCCCGCCAGCGCGGTGGTCAGGGCAAAACCGCCGATCCCCCAAGCCAGGGCGATGCTACGCAGTGAAGGGCGGGAAGCAGGCTGGGTCATTGCGGTATCCTCAACTGGCCGGGGATCATGGTAACGCGCGCGTCGCCTTCAAGCAAAATCTTGCGGGTGGCGAGGTCGGCACGGATCGAACGCGCCGAAAACGAACCCGCCGGGAGCGTGCCCGACACGCCGTCATCCCCACGCATCTGGCGTGTCCTGAGATCGATCGAAACCCCGCGCGCGATCATCGAATAGCCATCGGCACCAACAAGGCGCACCGCGCCATCGATTGCCATGGTTTCGTTTTCAATATCATAGGTGCCGCCCGGGGCGCTCAATCGCGCCGGCCCTTCGGTCAGCAGCAATTGCGCGACCAGATCCTGCATCCGCACCAACCCTTCGGCGCTGGATGCCTGCACCGCTTCGCCCGCCATCACCGAAAATGGCCGCCCTTGATCGTCACGCCCGCGATACATCGCATTATCGACGCTGAGCCGCTGATCGATCCGCGCGACCTTGTTGCGATCCAGCAGGAAACTGACTTCGCCGCGCGGGCCGAGCGGGGTGATTATCATCAGTGCCGCAACCACCCCCACCGCCATCGGCAGCGCGCGGGCGAGGAAACGCACCATCCGGTCATGCGATCCGCCGGGCGCCGCGAAATGCTGGCGTCGGCCGCGCAGTTCGCGGGCCTCGGTCGTTTCAATGCGGGGTTTGCCGGTCACCATCGGTCAGGTTTGCGATCGCTACGCGCTTACATGTGGCTGAAGATGTCGGTTTCCGCCCAACCTGCCACATCAAGCAACGCGCGGGTGGGGAGGAAATCGAAACACGCCTGCGCCAGCGCGGTGCGGCCTTCGCGTTCCAGCCGCAGGGTCAATTCATCGCGCAGCCGGTGGAGGTAGCGCACATCGGACGCCGCATAATCGCGCTGCGCATCGGATAGCACGGGGCCGCCCCAATCGCTCGATTGCTGCTGTTTCGAGATATTCTCGCCCAGCAGTTCCTCGACCAGATTCTTCAATCCGTGGCGGTCGGTGTAGGTGCGCACCAGTTTGCTGGCGATCTTGGTGCAGAACACCGGCGCGGCCATCACGCCAAGGTAATGGTGGATCGCAGCCAGATCGAACCGGCCGAAGTGGTAGATTTTCACCCGCGAAGGATCGCTCAAAAGCGCTTTCAGATTGGGCGCGTCATAGCTGCTGCCGGGGTTGAAGCGCACCAGATGTTCATCGCCCGAACCATCGGACAATTGCACCACGCACAGCCGGTCGCGGGTGGTGATCAGGCCCATCGTCTCGGTATCGACGGCAATCGCGCTATTGCCTTGGAGCGCGCCGGGGGGGAGGTCTTCTTCGTGGAAATGCACAGTCATAGGTGCCGCCCTACGCCGATTGGGGAAAGAGGGGAAGGGCAGAGTGGCGCGACTGCTTATACCGGGTGTAGCAGGGGTGGATGATGGCAGCCGAAACGATCCCCGATAGCTGGCGCAGCGTGCTTGAACCCGTGCTGGCAACCCCGGAGGCACGGCGGCTGGGCGGGTGGCTCACGGCGGAAGAGGCGGCGGGTAAACAGGTTTATCCGCCGCGCGGAACCCGCCTCGCCGCGCTGGCACTGACCCCGCTGGATGACGTGCGCTGTGTGATCCTGGGCCAAGATCCCTATCACGGGCCGGGGCAGGCGCATGGGCTGGCGTTTTCGGTGCAGGACGGGGTGCGGGTGCCGCCCTCGCTGGTGAATATCTATAAAGAGCTGGAGGCTGACCTTGGCCTGCCGCGCGCCGCGACCGGCGATCTGACACCGTGGGCGCGGCAGGGTGTGCTGCTGCTCAACAACACGCTGACGGTTGAGGGCGGCCAAGCGGGCAGCCATGCGGGGCGCGGGTGGGATGCGATCACCGATGCCTGCGTCGCGGCGTCGGCGCAGCGCGATGCGCCGACGGTGTTCATCCTGTGGGGCAGCCACGCGCGCAAGAAGGCGAGCCGTATTCCCGCCTTGGGCCGCAGTTCAGCGCATCTGGTGCTGACCTCGGCCCACCCCAGCCCATTATCGGCGCATAACGGCTTTTTCGGTTCGCGCCCGTTCAGCCAGACCAACGCCTTTCTGCAACAGCACGGACGCGGGGTGATCGACTGGGGGTTGTGATTACCCTGCTCTTGCGCAGTCGATGCAGGTTGTCACTGCGGGGCTGTGTTCCAGCCGGGCGGGCGCGATGTCATCGCCGCATTTGAGGCAATAGCCGTAATCGCCTTCGTCCATACGGCGCAGCGCCTCGTCAATGCCGCCGCGCTCTGCCTTGCGCCGCCGCGCCTGCGCCAGCGCCATCGCCTGAATCTGCATGGCATCGATGCGCGACAACCTGCCGACGCTGTCCTGATCCAGCGTCACCGGCGCGCGCCCTTCTGCCGACAGGGCGTCTTCAGCCAGCAGCTCTTCGCGCCGGGCGAGCAGTTTTTCGCGCAGCCGGGCGAGGTCGAGCGCCATGTCAGCGCACAAGCAGAACCGGCACGCGGATGGTGCGGATCATCGTCGTGGTTGTGCTGCCGACAATCAGGGTGCGGATCGGCGAATGGCCATAGGCACCCATCATCAGCATCGCGCCGGGGGTCTGTTCCACCACCTTGGCGATAACGGCTTCGGGCTTGCCTGGTTCAAGCGTGGTCGTGACATCACGCCCCGCCCCCAGCCGCATCGCTGCATCCTGCAACGTGCGGCGGTGGGTTTCGGTATCGGCATCGGCCATGACGATATTGACCGGCAGCCCGGCGAACAGCGTCGATGTGACCAACCGGCCCAGCGCGCGTTCGGCAGCCGGGCTGCCATCATAGGCAAACACGATGCTGCGCGGCTCGGTCACTTCGCGTGAGGCGACCAGCACTGGCTTGGTGCTGGCGCGCACCACGCGTTCAAGTTTCGAACCAATATGGCCGGTGGCAAATTCGTGGCTGGCGCCGCGTTTGCCAATCACGACAACACGGGCGCCTTCTTCGCGTTCAAGGATCGTTTCAACGATCCCGCCGTGCCGATGCAAAGTGCGCACATCGAAAGCCCCCGCTTCGCGCAGGCGCTTTTCCCCGGCGGCGAGCAGCACGCGGCCGCGTTCCACCTTCAGCCGCGCATCGGCGGCTTCCAGATTGACCAGTTCTTCCATCAGGCTGGTCTTGACCCCAAGGCCGATGGCCCCGGACCGATCACCGCGCGCGGCCACCGCATCGCTGCGCTGAACGACGTGCAGCAGTTCAACCGGCATGGCCAGCCGCTTGGAAGCCCAGGCGGCGAGATCGCAGACGCTGTCGGCATAGCTCGATGCGTCGATACAGGCGAGGACGTGTTCCATGGTCATGATTCTCTCAATGCGCTCCGGGCTGCGTTTGTGCGCCCGGCTTGTCGTGGATGGCATAGCGGTCGATCATCGCCGCGCTCGCCAGGTTCAGCCCGATCACTTCGACTGCGGTGCCTTCGCGGCGGAACTTCAGGATCGCCTTGTCGAGCGTTCCCACCGCAGAAATATCCCAGAAATGGGCTTGTGACACATCGATCACCACGTGGTCGAGCACTTCCTTGAAATCGAAGGCTTCGACAAAGCTGTCCGACGATGCAAAGAACACCTGCCCCGATACCTGATAGTGGCGGGTCAGGCCGTCAGCCGAAAGTTGCGATTCCACCGTGAAGATGCGCTTTACCTTGCTGGCAAAGAACAGCCCCGACAGGATCACGCCCGACAGCACGCCTTGCGCCAGATCGTGTGTCCACACGGTGATGACGACGGTGACCACCATCACGATGGATGATTGCCACGGGTGATGCCGGATGTCGCGGATTGATCGCCACGAAAACGTGCCGATTGCCACCATGATCATCACCGCCACCAGCGCCGCCATCGGGATGATCGCCACCAGCGGCCCCAGCACCACGATCAGGAACAGCAGGAACGCGCCAGATACAAAGGTGGATAGCCGCGTTTCGCCGCCGGACTTCACGTTGATCACCGATTGCCCGATCATCGCGCAGCCGCCCATGCCGCCCAGAAACCCGGTGAAGAAATTGGCGATGCCCTGCCCCTTCATCTCGCGCTGCTTGTCGGACGGGGTATCGGTCAGATCATCGACAATCTGCGCGGTCATCATCGATTCCAGCAGGCCAACCGCCGCCATCGTCAGCGAATAAGGCAGGATGATCTGCAGCGTTTCCAGCGTGAACGGCACGTCGGGGATCAACCAGACCGGCAGCGATGACGGCAATTCGCCCATATCGCCCACGGTGCGCACATCGAACCCGGTGTAAAACACCAGCGCGGTCAGCACCACGATCGCAATCAGCGGCGATGGCACGGCCTTGGTCAGGTATGGCAGCAGGTAAATAACCGCGAGCCCGCCTACGACCAGCGCATAGGTCATCACCGGCACCCCGATCAATTCGGGCAGCTGTGCCATGAAGATCAGGATCGCCAGCGCGTTGACAAACCCGGTGATGACCGAGCGTGAGACATATTGCATCAGCACGTTCAAACGCAGGAAACCGGCAATCAGCTGGATCACGCCCATCAGGATCGTGGCGGCGAACAGGTATTCCACCCCGTGGTCGCGCACCAGTGGCAGCACCAGCACCGCGATGGCGGCGGTCGCGGCCGAGATCATGCCCTGCCTGCCGCCGACCAGCGAGATGATCACCGCAATCGAGAACGAGGCATACAGCCCGACGCGCGGATCGACCCCGGCGATGATCGAAAATCCGATCGCTTCGGGGATCAACGCCAGCGCCACGACAATCCCGGCCAGGATGTCGCCGCGCGGGTTCGAAAACCACTCGCGTTTGATGGTATCAAAATTTGGCATGAATGACCTTGTATCGTTGTGACGCTCTGCAACGCCCGTTACGCAGGCCCGGTGGGCCGCGTCGCGGGATGCAGATCAGGGGAAAGGTTTGTCCCGGGGATAGGCGCCGGGCTGAGCCACCCGGCAGATGCCGGGTCCAGCGAATGTCGCCGCGCGTTAGGCCAAGTGGCCTTATGCTGCAAGTGCGAAGATGAACAAAAGGGGTGCCGCCTGCACGCGGGCAGGCTAATGCCCGTGGCCATGAACCCGATGTTTGAAGAAATCGACTGGCAGCAGACCCCGATCGGAGAACTGGCGCTGCGGCGGCGGCGGCTGAGCCGCGACGGCGAGGATATCTGGGAAATCAAGCTCAACGAGGGCTACCTGATGTCGAGCCAGTTCGTCGATGGCGAGATTGCGCTGGCCGATCTGGCGCTGGCGATGACGCCCGGCGATGATCTGGATGTGGTGGTTGGCGGGCTGGGGCTGGGCTACACCGCCGAAGCCGTGCTGCGCGATAGCCGGGTGGCAAAGCTGATCGTTGTCGATCTGATCCCCGAGGTGATCCAGTGGCACCGCGATCACCTGTTGCCGCTGGGCAGGATCGTGGCCGACGATCCGCGCTGCATCCTGCGTGAGGGGGATTTCTTTGCCTTGGCCGGAGCGGCTGAGGGATTTGATCCGGCTCTGCCGCAGCAGCTGCACGATGCGATCCTGATCGATATCGACCATTCGACCACCCATCTGATCAAGGATGCAAGCGCGAGTTTCTACAGCGCCCCCGCCATCGCCGCGATCACGGGCAAGCTGAAGCCGGGCGGCGTCTTCGCGCTTTGGTCAACCGATGCCGAAGATGCCGATTTTGTCGCCGCGCTCAGCCAGAGCCTGATCGATGTGCGGGTGGAGCGGGTGGAGTTTGCCACCCCCTATCGCGAACAACCGGCGTTCAATCTGATCTATCTCGGGCGGCGTCCCTGATCAGACGCAGCACGGATCAGATTGGCGCCCACGCACCCTGGGGCAGGTCATCCAGCGTCCATTCGCCAATGCTCCAGCGCACCAGCCGCAAGGTCGGATGCCCGACTGCGGCTGTCATGCGGCGCACCTGGCGGTTGCGCCCTTCGGTGATCGTCAGCCGCAGCCAGCAATCCGCCACGCTCTTGCGGAACCGCACCGGCGGATCGCGCGGCCACAGATCGGGCGGATCGATCAGGTCGGCCTGCGCCGGGCGGGTCGGCCCATCTTTCAGCGTGACACCCTTGCGCAGCCGGTCAAGCGCGGCGGCATCGGGAATGCCTTCAACCTGCACCAGATAGGTTTTGGGCAGTTTGAACCGCGGATTGGCGATCCGCGCCTGCAACGCGCCATCATCGGTCAGCAGCAGCAATCCCTCGCTATCGCGGTCAAGCCGACCTGCCGGATAGACACCCGGCATGGCGATGAAATCGGACAAGGTCGCGCGCGCGCCATCGCCCGCCTGGTCGGTGAATTGCGACAATACGCCAAACGGCTTGTTGAAACGGATCAGCGTCATGCGCCATCGCCTGCGGATCGGCAGTAGAATCGGGAAGGCGTGCGGCGCACAAATGCCATCATGGTTCGGCCTTATTGCTCTTGGGCATCACCCCGCCGCCAGCAGGCTCGCATTGCCGCCCGCTGCGGTGGTGTCGATGGTCATCACCCGTTCGGTCGCGAACCGGGCGAGGTAATGCGGCCCGCCCGCTTTCGGCCCGGTGCCTGACAGCCCCTCGCCGCCAAATGGCTGGCTGCCCACCACCGCGCCGATCTGGTTGCGGTTGACGTAAAAATTGCCGACCCGCGCGCGGGCTTGCACGAACCGCCGGGTTTCCGCGATGCGGCTGTGCAGGCCGAGCGTGAGGCCGTATCCGCTGGCGTTTATATCCTCGATCACCTGCGCCAATTCTCCCGCGCGGAACCGCGCGACGTGCAGCACCGGGCCGAAATGTTCGCGGGCAAGATCGCGGATCGAACCGAGTTCGACGATGGTCGGGGCAACGAAGCACCCCTTGGCTGTTTCAGGCGGCAGGGTCAGGCGCGTGACCTTGCGTTCGCTCGCCTCGCAGCGCGCGACGTGGCGTTCAAGCCGCGCCTGCGCATCGGGATCGATCACCGGGCCGACATCGGTGGCGATATCCGCCGGATCGCCGATGGTCAGCGCTTCGAACCCGCCGCGGATCATCTCCAGCACTTCATCGGCAATGTCGTCTTGCAGATACAGCACCCGGAGCGCCGAACAGCGCTGCCCTGCGCTCTGGAATGAGCTCGCCAGCACATCGCGCACCACCTGTTCGGGCAAGGCGGAACTGTCGACGATCATCGCGTTCTGCCCGCCGGTTTCGGCGATCAGCGTGGCAATCGGCCCGTCACGCGCGGCCAGCGTCCGGTTGATCGCCTGCGCCGTTTCGGTCGACCCGGTGAAGGCGATCCCGGCCAGCCGCGGATCGGCGGTGATCATCTGGCCGACGTGGCCCGCGCCGGGCAGCAGTTGCAAGGCTTCGGGCGGAATGCCCGCTTCGTGGCACAATTTGACCGCGAAGGCGGCGATCAGCGGGGTCTGTTCGGCGGGCTTGGCGATCACGCTATTGCCCGCTGCCAGCGCGGCAGACGCCATGCCGATGAAAATCGCCAGCGGGAAGTTCCACGGGGAAATCGTGGCAAACACCCCGCGCCCGTGCAGGGCAATGGTGTTTTCCTCCCCCGTCGGCCCCGGCAGGATCGTGGGTTCGCTGAATTGGCGGCGTGCCTCGGCGGCGTAATAGCGCAGGAAATCGACCGCCTCGCGCAGTTCGAGCACCGCGTCCATCAAGGTCTTGCCCGCCTCGCGCTGGCATAGCGACAGGAATTCGGCGGTGTGCGCCTCGAACAGATCGGCGGCCTCTTCGAGCAGCAGCGCGCGCGCTTCGCCGCCCAGCGCATCCCAGCCGGGCTGGATCGCGGCGGCGCGGGTAAAGGCGGCCTCAACCTCCTCGGCGGTGGCATCGCGGCGGGTGCCGACCACGCTGGCGAGATTATGCGGCATGGTGATCGGGGCGGTTTCGCCGGGGATGGCCGCCGGGAAGGTCGGCTCGGCGCGCCACAGCACCCCGTCGAGCGACGCCAGCTGCGCCTGCAACGGCCCGAGCACGGTGGGATCGGACAGGTCGATCCCGGCGCTGTTCAACCGTCTGCCGAAAATGTCCTTGGGCAGCGGGATCGCCGGATTGCGGCGGGGGCTGAGCGCGGCGAGTTCCGCGACCGGATCGCCGACCAGTTCTTCGGCCGGGATATCGGCATCGCCCATGCGGTTGACGAAGCTGGTATTGGCCCCGTTTTCCAGCAGGCGGCGCACCAGATAGGCAAGCAATTCCTTGTGCCCGCCAACCGGCGCATAGATCCGCACCGGGGTGGGATTGTCGCCCTCGATCCGGCGCAATGCTGCGTAAACTTCCTCGCCCATCCCATGCAGGCGCTGGAATTCAAAGATTTTTCGTTGGCCTACCGCTTCGCTACTTGAGGCCAAGGCCTTGATCGCGGCGATGGTATAGGCGTTGTGGGTGGCAAACGCGCTGTGCAGCACGTCGGCGTGTTCAAACAACCGCGCGGCGCAGGCGAGGTAGGACACGTCGGTCGCCACCTTGCGGGTGAACACCGGGTAATCGCCATGGCCGCCAACCTGCGACAGCTTGATCTCGCTGTCCCAATAGGCGCCCTTGACCAGCCGCACGAACAGGCGGCGCCCATGCCGCCGGGCGAGCTTGCCCGCCCAGTCGCACACCGCCACGCCGCGTTTCTGATAGGCTTGGATGGCGAGGCCAAAGCCGTTCCAGCGGCTGCCATCGGGGCGGGCGAACAGTTCGTCATCGGCGACCAGCGCCTCGATGATATCAAGGCTGAGTTCGAGCCGTTCGGCCTCTTCGGCGTCGATAGTGAAGTGGATGTCGGCATCGCGCGCGCGCAGCGCCAGCGCCTTGATCATCGGCACCATTGCCGCCGTGGCCGCATCGGCGTGGAGGAACGAATATTTGGGGTAAAGCGCCGACAGTTTCACCGAAATCCCCGGCGATCCGGTGATCCCGGCCCCGGCCTCCCGCGTCAACCGGGTGAGCGCGGCGTCATAGGCCTGCCGGTATTTCTCGGCATCGGCAAAGGTCATCGCCGCTTCGCCCAGCATATCGAAACTGTGGGTGATGCCAGCCGCGCGTTCGGGCGCGGCGCGTTTCAGCGCCTCGTTGATGGTGCGACCGAACACGAACTGCCCGCCAAGGATCTTCATCGCCTGCATCGTCGCGGTGCGGATCACCGGTTCACCCAGCCGGTTCATCGCGCGCTTGAGCACGCTGCCCATGCCGCGTTGATGGGCTTCGGGCGGATCGAGCACCTCGCCCGTCAGCATCAGCGAGAAGGTGGCGGCATTGACAAAGGTGGAGGAACTTTCGCCCAGATGGTCGCCCCATTCGATCTGGCCGATCTTGTCGCGGATCAGCGCATCGGCGGTGGCGGCATCGGGCACGCGCAGCAACGCCTCGGCAAGGCACATCAGCGCGATGCCTTCATCGGTGTCGAGCCCGTATTGCTGCAGGAATGCGTCGATCCCGCTGGCTTTGTGCGCACGCGCGCCTTCGATCAGATCGATCGCGAGCGCCGCCGCGCCTTTATGCACCTGCGCCGCCGGGGCTGCCTGATCCAGCCGCTCGGCAATGCAGGCCTCCTCCTCCAGCCGATAGGCGCGGCGCAGCGCGGTGCGGTCGATCGGGGCAAAAGCGGGGGCGGCAGCGGTACGGTTAGCCATAAATGATATCACCTGAAACGAGTCGGGTCACAAATCCGCGCCTTGGACGCATGGCGGCGGCGCTTCAAGGCCAGTGTTTGCAGGCAGAACTTCCGGCGCGCTGCTTGATCGCGTGGCATCGCCCGGTTAGCCTGCGCTTCATCACAGGGGGTCACGCCAATGCGCATGTTCTGCTTTCATTGCCGCGATGGCGAAGATGGCGGCCGCCTGCGCGCGATCCACCGCCCGGCGCATCTCGATTTCATCCACGCCAACGCCGATCATTTCGTGATCGTCGGCCCCCTGAAACGCGCCGACGGGTTGATCATCGGCACACTGCTGATCGTCAAAGCCCAGGACGAAGCCGCCGCGCGGGCGGTGCTCGCGGGCGATCCCTACCTGACTGGCGGGGTCTGGCAGTTGATCCGGGTTGACGAGTTCACCCCGCTGCTGGGCGACTGGGCTTAGGCTTTGGGCCTAGGGTGTGGGCCTAGAACTTCGTCCCGACCCGCACCCCATAGGTTCGCGGCGCAAGGAACACGCCCTTGAAGCTGGGGCCGACGGCGACAATCAAGGTGCCCGCCGATACCGACGAGATGACATTGCTGTTCTCGATGTTTTCGACATAGCCTTCGACGAACCAGCTTTCGTCGCGCTGTTCATAACGCAGCCGTGCATCGGTTCGGGTGTAATCGCCGCGGCGGTCATGGTCTTTGTTCTGGATGCGCAGGAAGGCGTCGCTTTCATAGTGGAACTGCACCCGCGGCTTGATCGTGCCGGCACCCAGATCGGCGACAAAGGGTTCGATCCCCAGCGTCCCGCTGATACGCGGCGCATTGACAAGACGGTTGCCCGAAAGATCCTCAATCGCGCTGGTCAGATCGTCGAGCACATTGGGGAAGGAATCGAATTCGGCATTGAGATAGCCGAGCGCAAAATCGATCCGCGTGGTCGCGCCGATGCGAAGCTCGCCTTCAGCCTCGATCCCCCACACCGTGGCCGAAGTGGCATTGCGGGTGATGTTTTCGATTACATTATTGTCCCCGGTTTCCACCTGTGCCAGCTGCAAATCTTTGTAATCATAATAGAAAGCCGACAGGCCCAGCCGCAGCCGGTTGCCCAAGGCATTGGTCTTGGCGCCCACTTCATAGGACGTGACCGTTTCGGGATTGTAGATGGCCTGGCTTGCGCCGCGGTTGAACCCGCCCGCCTTGTAGCCGGTGCTGACGCTGGCATAGAGCAGCGTATCATCGTTGAGCGTGTAATCGAGCGCGGCGCGCCACGTTACCTTGTCCCAATCGGCACTCTGATTCTGGATGATCGTTTGCAGCGGCGGCGGGCCATTGGCGTCAAGGCGGCGGATCACCTGCGCGCTGTCGGGCTTGTCCTTGTCGTCGCGGGTATAGCGCGCGCCCACTGTCAGATCGAGCTGATCCGCCAGCGCCACGGTGGTCTGGCCGAACAAGGCCCAGGACTTGTTCTTCTGGTCATTGTCGATGAAATCGAAATCGAGCCGGCTGAAGGCCCCGAACGCCGTGGGAATCTGGACGTTGAAGATGCTGTTGATCGTTTCGTTGAGGTAAAAACCGCCGAGCATCCAGTCGATCGCATTGTCGCCATTCGATGTCAGCCGCAATTCATGGGTATTGGCTGACGAGCGGAAGTCCTCGGCCAATGTCGAATCCGAAATCGCCGTTCCATCAAGATCGTTCAACGATTCGCGTTCCTCGCGGCGCCATGCGAACTGATAGGTCGCGGTCATCGGGCCGAGGTCGTAATCAACCTGCGCGCGCAGCGAATTGGTGTTGTTGTTGCGGAAACCCTGCGTATCGAGCGGGAATTCCCGCCGGTCAGTCACCACCAGATCCGGGCGGGGATTGCCGGTAAACGGCAGCAGGCCCTGCACCCCGCCAACCCCGCTCTTGTCATAAATCTCGTACGTCAGCAGCACGGTCAGCGGATCGATCGGGCGTGCCAGCAGGTGGATGCGCCCGGCAAAATCATTGGCATCGTCACCGCGCCCGGTCAGCGGGCTGTTGTTGCGATAGCCGTCACGGTCTTCGAAAATGAAGGCCCCGCGCAGCGCCAAGCGGTCGCCCGAAATCGGCAGATTGATCGCGCCGGTGCCCAGTACGCGGTCGAAATTGCCGTAGAGCATTTCGAAATGTCCGCCCAGTTCGTCGGTCGGTTTGGCGCTGATGACATTGACCGCGCCCGAAGTGCTGTTGCGACCATAAAGCGTGCCCTGCGGCCCGCGCAGTATCTCGACCCGTTCGAGATCGAAGAAATAGGCATTGGCACCCGACAGCCGCGGAACATAGGCCCCGTCGATGTGGAACGCGGTGGTCGGATCGGCTTCGTTGCGGTTGTCGGTGCCCGAAACCCCACGGATGGTGATGAACACCGCATCGCGGCTGGTTTCGTTGGCGAAGTTCACGTTGGGTGAAAGGAACCCGATGGCCGATGTGTCGTAGGCCCCGTTTGCGCTCAGCTCTTCGCCGCTGACCGCCGTGACCGCCAATGGCACGCTGGAAAGCGACTGTTCGCGCTTCTGTGCGGTGACCACGATTTCGCCAACGACATTGGCCTGTTCGGTTGCCGGTGCATCCGAATCATCCTGCGCCATCACAGGCATCGCCCAGATTGAACATCCCAGCGCCAACGCGATTTTTGTCTTCACGGCCATGGTTTCCTCCCACCTCGCAATATGCGAGTTATTTAGTTTCAGTTACAACTATCACTGCTTGGAATTGCTTGCAATGGCAATCAGATCATGAAAGCTAAGCCGATGACTGTTCAATTGCACACGCACCTGCCCTACCGGCTGGCCAAGCTATCGCTGCGGATCAGGGTCGCCACCACTGATCGCTATGTCCGGCACACCGGAATGTCGGCGCGCGAATGGCGTGTTCTGGGGATGCTGGGGATTGTCGGCGCACGCTCGCCTTCGGAACTTGCTGATCTTACAGGGATGGATCGAGCAACAATCAGTCGGGCAACGTCGCGTCTGGTGCATCTTGGTTACGTGCAGCGCATACCCAACGAAGCCGACAATCGCAGCCAGACGATCGAGCTTACCTCCGCAGGCGAAGCCTATTGCCAGGCCATCGTGCCGCGCATGGAACGTTCGGGAAAGCAGTGCCGCTCGCTATTTTCAAGCGGCGAATTTGCCTTGCTGATCGAATTTCTTGACCGGATCGACACTGCCATTGCGCAAGATAATCTGTTTGCAGATGGGTCAAACGATAGTTGAATATGCAATTAAAATCGCTATGATCGCGCCATTAGCCCTCACCTGAGAATGGAACTATTGCGCATGTTGCTCGTCACCCCGCTCGAAAAAGGCTCATCCCCGGCCGTGGCCGAACTGGCCGCGTTCTTCGATGAAACGCTGGGATTCACCCCCAACAGCGTGCTGACGATGCAGCGCCGACCCGAAATCGCCGAAGCCTTCATCAACCTCAACAAGGCCGTGATGATGAATGCCGGCCGGGTCACGGCGGAACAGAAACGTTTCATCGGGATGCTGACCAGCCTTGCCACCGGTTGCCGCTATTGCCAGGCGCACACCGCATTGGCGGCGCAGCGTTACGGCGCATCGCAGGCGCGGCTTGACGCGATCTGGGATTACCAGTCGAGCCAGCTGTTCAGCGATGCCGAGCGCGCGGCGTTTAATTTCGCCATCGCCGCGGCAAGCGTTCCCAATGCGGTAACGCAGGAACTTGGCGACGCGCTGCACGTGCATTGGAGCGACGAGGAGATCGTCGAGATTCTGGGCGTTGTTGCGCTGTTCGGCTTTCTCAACCGCTGGAACGACAGCATGGGCACATCGCTCGAATCGGCAGCCGATGCCTTTGCCAGCCAGACACTGGCCAGCCACGGCTGGGACAAGGGCAAGCACGAATAGCCGGGGGCAAGCCACTGAACCTGCCGTTGCCGTGCCGCCAAGCGTTACCCTTTGTGCGCGGCGATCCATTCTTCGACCACGGGGGCGACCTTGGTGCGCCAGCGGCTGCCGTTGAAGATGCCGTAATGGCCTGCGCCTTCGGCCATGTAATACCGCTTTTTATCGTCGGGCAGGTTGGGGGTCAGTTTCAACGCAGCCTTGGTCTGGCCGAGGCCTGAAATATCGTCGCGTTCGCCCTCGATCGCCAGCAGCGCGGTGTCGGTGATCTGGGTGATATCGACCAATTCGCCCTTATGGCGGAATTCGCCCTTGGGGATTGAATGGTTCTGGAACACTTCTTCGACTGTCTGGAGATAAAACTCCGCCGTCATGTCGCACACAGAGCGATATTCGTCGTAGAAATCCTTGGTCGCCTGCGCGCTGGCATCATCGCCCACGGTGAGGTGTTTGAACATCTCGTAATGGCTCATCATGTGGCTCGACAGGTTCATGCTCATGAACGCCGATAGCTGCATGAAACCGGGATAGACCCGCCGCCCGCTGCCGGGATATTTCATCGGCACGGTGGCGATCACCGATTGGCGGAACCATTCGATCGGGCGCTGCATCGCCATGTTGTTGACCACGGTGGGGCATTCGCGGGTATCGATCGGCCCGCCCATCATCGTCAGCGTTGCAGGCGACGCGGGCGATTTATGCAGGTTCAGCAGCGCGGTCGCGGCAAAGGCCGGAACCGATGGCTGGCACACCGCCATCATGTGGATGCGTTGGCCGCCCGCATCATCATGGATATGCTCGGCAAATTCGATCAGATAGTCGATATATTCATCCAGATCGAACTGCCCGGCGCTTTGCGGCACCATCTTGGCATCGGCCCAATCGGTGATGAACACTTCGCAGCTTTCGAGCATCCGTTCGACCGTGCCGCGCAGCAGCGTGGCGTAATGCCCGCTCATCGGCGCGACGATCAGCAGGCGCGGACGGTCTGCGGGCACGCCTTCGACCGTAAAGCGCAGCAGATCGCCGAACGGGCGCTTGATCGCGGTGCTTTCGTGTACCGCGTGGGCTTTGCCGTCGATGGTGATTTCGGTGATGCCGAAAGCGGGCTTGCCATAATGCGCGGTGGCGTGGGCAAATACTTCTAGCGCATTGGCGGCCATCGGCCCCATGCCGATATAGCCGAACGGATTGGCCGGATTGGAAAGCACGCCGACGCTGATCGAGGCCAGCGCGCTGGCGCTGTTCATCCAGCTGCGTTGAAGCTCATAGGCGTGGTAAAGCATCGTCTGGCTCTCCGTCATCGCGAACAATCTGCGCCTCTCACCGGGGCGCCTGGGGCTTTAGATGGCCCCTTGCGCGCTATTGTGCAATGCACAATTGCGGCAATCTGGTGAACACGACTTGTCATAGGGGCGCTTTTTGCGCGTGAAATTCGCGCCAGCCACGGCTAGAGCGCTGCGGATATGGACGGCAAACCTCTCGATCGCGAAATTTCCGACGCTCCCGCTGGCAGTGGGCCAGATGCGCTGCCAGACGTGCTGGACACGCAGGCTATTGCGGCAGAGGCTGAGGTAGGGGCAGGGGCCGAGGCTGAACCTGCCGCGCGCCCACGCTCGCTCGCGCCGCTCAGGATGGTGTTTGGTGCAGCGGTGCAATACCCGCGCCAGATCGGCCTCGCGCTGCTGGCGCTGGTGATCACCTCGGCCGCGACGCTGGCGATCCCGTGGCGGTTCAAGGTGATCATCGACGAAGCGTTCGGTGGCACCGCCAATGCCGAACAGATCGGCCACGCCTTCCAGTATCTGCTGATGATCGTGGTCATCCTCGGCATCGGCACTGCGATGAGGTTCTATTTCGTCAGTTGGCTGGGTGAACGGGTGGTGGCTGATATCCGGCTGAAAGTGCAGGAAAACCTGCTGCGTCTGTCGCCCGGCTTCTACGAGGTCAACAGCCCCAAGGAAATCAGTAGCCGGATGACAAGCGACACTGCGATCATCGAAAACGTGGTCGGCACCACGATTTCGGTGGCGCTGCGCAATTCGCTCACCGCGATTGGCGGGATCGGGCTGCTGCTATATCTCGCCCCGTCGCTGACGCTGGGCCTGTTGATCGGGATCCCGCTGGTGATCGCGCCGATTGTCTATTTCGGGCGCAAGATCCGCACTGTTTCGCGCACCAGTCAGGATCGGATCGCGGATGTGGGTGCCTATGTCACCGAAGTGCTGTCGGCGATGAAGATCGTGCAGAGCTTCGGACAGGAACGCCGCGAAAGCGCGCGCTTTGCCAGCGTGGTCGAGGAAACATTTGCCACCGCGCGGCGGCGGATCGTGCTGCGCGCGGCGATGACATCGATCGTCATCCTGTTGGTGTTTGGCGGGATCGTGGTGGTGATGTGGCGCGGCGCTCTGGCGGTATCGGAAGGCGTGATCAGCGGCGGGACGATTGCCGCATTTGTGCTGACCGGCGGGCTGGTGGCGGGTGCGCTGGGTTCGCTCACCGAAGTGTATGGCGATCTGCTGCGCGGCGCGGGCGCGGCGAGCCGGCTGGCCGAACTGCTCGAAGCGCGGGCCGATATCGCCCCGCCTGCGCGGCCCGAAAGCCTGCCGCAGCCACCGCGCGGCAGCCTGTCTTTCCGCAATGTCACCTTCCGCTACCCCGCACGGCCTGAAACGGCGGCGCTGAAAGACTTCACGCTCGAAATCGAGCCGGGAGAGACGATTGCGATTGTCGGGCCGTCAGGTGCGGGCAAATCGACGATTTTTCAGCTGGTCGAACGGTTTTACGATCCGCAGGGTGGCACCATCCGGCTGGATGGCGTGCCGCTGACCGCTGCCGACCCGGCTGACATTCGCGCGCGCCTTGCGCTGGTGCCGCAGGACGGGGTGCTGTTCAGCGCCAATGCCCGCGACAACCTGCGTTACGGCAAGTGGGACGCGAGCGACGAAGATATCTGGAACGCCGCGCGCGCCGCCAATGCTGAAACCTTCCTGCGCGCGTTGCCGCTTGGGCTCGACACTTACCTCGGCGAAGGCGGAACGCAATTGTCGGGCGGGCAGCAACAGCGCGTCGCCATCGCCCGCGCGCTGCTGCGCGATGCGCCGATCCTGCTGCTCGATGAAGCCACCAGCGCGCTGGATGCGGAAAGCGAACAATTGGTGCAGCAGGCGCTCGAAAAGCTGATGGCGCAGCGCACCACGCTGGTGATCGCGCATCGGCTGGCGACGGTGCGCGCGGCAGACCGGATCATCGTGCTCGATGAAGGCCGGATTGTCGAACAGGGCACGCATGATGCGCTGTCCAAGGCGGGCGGGCTGTATGCGCGGCTGGCGCGGCTGCAATTCACCCACGCCGCCGCCTGATTTCCCGCTAGTTTTCGACGAAACGCCAGAGCCGCCGGACAAAGGGCGACCTTTCCCTGCGCGGCGCGTTAATGTGGGATAGGCAGATTTCCTGCTCCAATTTTCAGGACTCCAGACATGATCCACAAACCCGCCCTGCTTGGCGTCAGCTTGGCCGCGCTGGCATTTGCCGCCGCGCCCGCGCTTGCCAATGACGACACCCATGCCCGCGAAGACGGCCTTGAATTGCTGGTGGAAGATAGCGCCGCCACCCCCGCTCCGGCCTCAACCCTGCCGACGATGAGCTTTGGCGCATGGGGCGTTGATCCGGCGCTGCTCTCCGCTGAGGTCAAGCCGGGGGACGATTTCTTCGCCTTCGTCAATCAGCCGTGGATCGATGCCAACCCGCTCCCGTCCGAATTCAGCCGTCTGGGTGCGTTCACCCTGCTCGGCGAAAAGAGCACCGCTGACGTCAAGGCGCTGATGGATGATCTGCTGGCCAAGCCGTCCGCGAGCCTGAGCGCGGATGAGGCGCGGATTGTGGCTGCGTATAATTCCTATCTCGATACCGACGCGATCGAAGCCGCCGGCCTCGCCCCGGCGCAGCCGCATCTTGACCGGATCATGGGCGCGCAAACGCTTGATGATCTGGCGATGCTGTGGGCAGAGCCGGGCTATGCCAGCCCGGTGGGCGGCGGCGTGGGCGTGGATGCCAAGCAGCCCGATCGTCACATCGCCTCGGTCGGGTTTGGCGGATTGGGCCTGCCTGACCGCGATTACTACCTCGACGAAAGCGAAAAAGGCCGCGCGATTCAGGCCGCTTACAAGGACTATCTTGCCTTCCTGCTGGGGGAGGCGCGCTATGCCGATCCGGCGGCGGCGGCCGAAGCGGTCTATGCCTTTGAAGACAGCATCGCCCGCACCGTCGCATGGGATCGCACCGTGCGCCGTAACCGCGATCTGACCTATAACCTGCTGACCGCCGAAGAACTCGCTGCGATCGGCGGCAAGGTGCCGGTGGCTGCGATGATGGCGGCGATGGGGGTTGCGGAAAGCCCCGGCTTCGTCGTCAGCATGATGCCGCCGACCGAGGAAGAAATCGCTGCGCTGGGGCTGGATGAGGCGACGCTCGCCAAGATCGGCACCGGCCTGCCCGGGATGTTCGCGTTGTTGAGCGAAACCCCGGTCGCGACCTTGCAGGCGTGGATGGCGAAGGAGTTTCTGTCGGGCAACGCCGCGGTGCTGCCCAAGCGGTTCGACGATGCCAGCTTTGCATTCTACGGCAAGACCCTGCGCGGCACGCCCGAACAGCGCCCACGCTGGAAACGCGCGATTGGCGAATCCGAAAGCCTGCTCGGCGAATTGATCGGCAAGTCCTATGTCGCGCGTTATTTCCCGCCCGAAAACAAGGCGGCAATGGATGAATTGGTCGCCAACCTGCGGATTGCGCTGGGCGATTCCATCGCAGACATCGACTGGATGGGCGGGGAAACCAAGGTTCAGGCGCGCGCCAAGCTGGATAGTTTCGACCCCAAGATCGGCTATCGCCCCAATCTTGAAACCTACGATGGCCTCGCCATCATACCGGGTGATCCGATTGCCAACCGCATGGCATCGGCCAAGTGGGGAATGGCCGATAACGTGGCCAAACTGGGCCAGCCGATTGACCGCACCGAATGGTTCATGCTGCCGCAGACGGTGAATGCCTATTACAACCCGACCAAGAACGAAATCGTGTTCCCCGCCGCCATCCTGCAACAGCCGTTCTTTGCGCTGAGCAATGATATCGCGGTGAATTACGGCGCGATTGGCGGCGTGATCGGGCATGAAATCGGCCACGGGTTTGACGATCAAGGGTCGAAGTCGGACGCCACCGGGATGCTGCGCAACTGGTGGACCGATGATGACCGCAAGGCGTTTGATGCGTTGGGTGATCGGCTGGTGGCGCAGTATAATGGCTTCTGCCCGCTCGATAACGGCACCACCTGCGTCAATGGCCGCCTGACGCTGGGCGAGAACATCGGCGACTTGGGCGGGCTGAGCCTCGCCTACCGTGCCTATAAAATCGCCACCAAAGACAAGGATGTGCCGGTGATTGACGGGCTGACCGGCGATCAACGGTTTTTCCTTGCCTGGGCGCAGGTGTGGCGTTCTGCCCAGCGCGAAGAAAATTACCGCACCCGCCTGCGCACCGATCCGCACAGCCCCGAGGAATACCGGGTCAACGGCGTAGTGCGCAATCTTGACGAATGGTACGAAGCCTTCGGCGTGAAGCCCGGCGATGCGATGTATCTGCCGCCGGAACAGCGCGTGCGTATCTGGTAAGCACCAAACCAAGGCCCGCCCGATCATCCGGGCGGGCCTTTTGGTTTGACAGGCCGCACTGCCTCGTCAAAGCGCGTTTCCCATGAGTGAAACCATCGCTGCGATCCTGCTCGGCATTCTTGAAGGGCTGACCGAATTCCTGCCCGTGTCATCCACCGGGCACCTGATCCTTGCCACCGAGCTGTTCGGTTATAACGCCGCGCAGTGGGCGCAGTTCAATATCGTCATTCAACTGGGCGCGATTCTGGCGGTGGTCGTCACCTATTTCCGCTATCTGTGGGGAATGCTGATCGGCCTGCTGCGGTGGGAGCCGGTGGCAGTGCGGTTTGTGCGCAATCTGCTGGTGGCGTTTATGCCCGCCGCGGTGATCGGGCTGGCGGTGAAAGATCAGATCGACATGATGCTCGAAAGCCCGCTGGTGGTCGCTTGGGCGCTGCTGGTTGGCGGGGTGGCGATGATCGGGCTGGAAAAAGCGGTGCGCCCCGGCACCGATAGCGGGGTGGCCGATGTGCCGCTCGCCAAGGCAATCGGCATCGGATTCATGCAATGTCTGGCGATGATCCCCGGCACGAGCCGTTCGGGCGCGACCATCCTTGGCGCGCTGGCGATGGGGGTGGGCCGCAAAACGGCGGCAGAGTTCAGCTTTTTCCTCGCTATCCCGACTATGCTGGGCGCGGCCACGGTCAAGATCGCGTCAGAGCCGGAAAAACTGCTGGCAGGCGGCGGGATGATCGGCTGGTCCGAAATCGCCATCGGCTTTGTCGCCGCGTTTCTGACCGCGATGGTCGTGATCCGCGCGTTTGTGACCTATGTCAGCCGCTTCGGTTTTGCGCCGTTTGCCTATTACCGGATCGTGATTGGCAGCGTGGCGATTATCTGGCTAATGATGCGCTGATACAGAGCCGGGGCACGTTTCCGGCGGTGATCGAGGCAGGTGTTTCCATGGCAGTGCTGGTGCTGATCTTTCTGGGGGCGATTCTGGGCTGGCTGGCCTCGATCATGGCCCGCACCGAAGCGCCGGGCGCGATCCTGCGGCAAATCGCCATCGGGGTGCTGACCGCGCTGGTGGCTGGCACCATTGCCAATGGCGGCACGATGCTGGGCGGGCTGTCATTGATCGGCGTGGCCGTGGCAGTGGCGGCGAGTGCAGCCGCGCTGGGGCTTTACCACGCAATCCTGCGCCGCCGGTTAGGGGTTTAAACCGGCACCGCCGCGCTGCCGCGCCCGCCGCGCAGGTGGTATTCCTGTGTCCCCCGGTGCAGCACATTATCAACGTCGATCACCGCCGAATTGGCATAGGTGAACCCGGCGGAAAGATTGCGATACAGCCGATCAAAATCGCGCTCCACCGTCTGGCGGTAGAGGTCGTCGAAACTCTCGATCACGAAATAGGTCGGTTGCAGATCGCTGATCACGTAATCGGTGCGCATCACCCGGTCGACATTCAGCATGATGCGGTTGGGGCTTTGCGCCTCGACCGCAAAGCGCGCCTCGGTTGGCCCGGACAATATGCCCGCGCCGTAAGCGCGCACGCCGCCCGCTTCGGCAATCAGGCCAAATTCAACCGTGTACCAATACAGCGCGCCCAAGGCTTTCAGGCGGTTGTAACGCATCGCCTTCCACCCGGCGCGGCCATATTCCTGCATGTAATCGGCATAGGTGGGATCGGTCAGCATCGGCACATGGCCGAACACGTCGTGGAACACGTCGGGTTCCTGAATATAGTCGAATGTTTCGCGCGTGCGGATGAAATTGCCAGCGGGAAAGCGGCGGTTGGCAAGGTGCCAGAAGAACACGTGATCGGGGATCAGCATCGGCACGGGCACCACGCTCCACCCGGTCAGCGCGCCGAGCTCTTCGGACAGCCGGCCGAATTCGGGCACGCCCCCGCGCCCCAGGTCGAGCCTTTCAAGTCCGTGCAGGAACGCCGCGCACGCCCGGCCGGGCAGCACCTCCATCTGGCGCGCGAACAGATCATCCCACACGGCGTTATCTTCGGCGGTATAGGCGGTTTGCGCAGGCTCCAGCCAGTCCGCGCCGACATGCTTGGGCTTCGCCAGCGGCGCGGTGAAGACATCGCCCGCCATTTCGGGCAAGGTGGTGTAATCAGGGGCAAGATCGGTGAGCGTGGCCATATCGTCACATATGATATTACCACGGCAGTGCGACAAGGACAATTGAGGAGGCGAGCATGGGGGTGAAACGCAAGGATTATGAAGCGGCGCTTGAACCGCTGACCCATGAACTGGTGAGCATGGCGCGCTGGGCCAAGGCGACCGGCGCACGGATCGTGGTGCTGTTCGAAGGGCGCGACACGGCGGGCAAGGGCGGCGCGATTACCGCGGTGCGTGATAAGCTGAACCCGCGCCAGTGCCGCACTGTGGCGCTATCCAAACCGAGCGAGGGCGAGGCCACCCAGTGGTATTTTCAGCGCTATGTCGCGCACCTGCCGCACGCGGGCGAAATCGTGCTGTTCGACCGCAGTTGGTATAACCGTGCGGGCGTGGAAAAGGTGATGGGTTACGCCAGCGATGCGCAGGTCGATGCGTTTCTGGACGCGGTTCCGGTGTTTGAAAAACTGCTGACCGATGATGGCATCCTGCTGTTCAAATACTGGCTGGCGTCCGATCAGGAACAGCAGGAGGAACGCCTGCGTGAACGGCTGGATGATCCGCTCAAACGCTGGAAACTGTCCCCGATCGATCTCGCCGCGCGCGCAAAATATGATGCCTACACCGCCGCGCGAGAGGCGATGCTGGCGGCGACCCACACCAAACACGCGCCGTGGCGGATCGTCGATTTCAACGATCAGCGGCGCGGGCGGCTAACGCTGATCCGAGATTTGCTCGACCGGGTGCCGGATACGCATGAGGAGCCGCCCGCGATTGATTTTCCCGATCTGGGGCGCAAGCCTGCCAAGGAGAAATACGGCGTGCTGAAACCGATTGCGGATTATCCCGTTTGAATTCGTCATCGCGAGGAGCGTAGCGACGTGGCGATCCATGGTCTGACCACCTCGGCTGTGAGGTCGGGTCATGGATTGCTTCGTCGGGCCGAACAGGTTCGACCCTCCTCGCAATGACCAAGTCTATATGGTGGCGCTCGCCGCCGTCACCTGCCGCCCGTCATCGGCAAAGGCGGCGAGATCATAGCCCGCGTCGCTTTTGCGCATCACCAGATGCAGCGGCTCGCCTGCCATCGCGGGGGACAGCCCGCGAAACTGGAACGTGCGCAAGCGGTTCTCACCCAGCTCCTGCGCCGCCAGTTGCAGCAGCAGGCTCGCGATCAACGGCCCATGCACCACCAGCCCGCGATAGCGCTCGATGCTTTGCGCATAGGGCGCGTCGTAATGGATGCGGTGGGTGTTGAAGGTCAGCGCGGAATAGCGAAACAGCAGGCGTGCGTCCGGCGTCAGGCTGCGGTGCGCGTCCCACCCGGCGGGATCAAACCGCGCATCGCCCGGCGGCGGCGGGCTGAGCGGGGCATCGGGTCTTGCCGCACCCCGGTAGACGATAGACTGGGTTTCGACCACGGCCAGGGCGGCGTTGGCCAATGTTTCATGGGACACATCGACGAAGGCGAGCGGGCCGGAACTGCCCTGCTTCTCGCTGATCGCGGCGATCCGGCTGCGGCGTTCGATCACCGCGCCAATGGTAATGGGCGCGTGAAAGGCGATTTTGGAGGACGCCCACATCCGGCGCGGCATGGGGAAGGGCGGCAGGAAACTGTCCGAGCTATTATCGCGCGCCGGGTGGCCATCCTCGCCCAGCGCGGCGGTCGGCGCGTCCGGGATGCACAGCGCAAAGTGGATACCCTGCGGCATGGTCGCCGGATGCGGGCGGGCGAGGTCAAAGGTCGCAAGCCAGCGCGCCGCCAAGCCTTCGTCCAGCCGGTCGCTGGCGCGGCTCTCCCGCCCGATCCACGCGTCGAAACTCATGCTGCACGCTCGAACACCGCCGCGATCCCCTGACCGCCGCCGATGCACATTGTTTCCAGCCCATACCGCGCCCCGCGCCGATGCATTTCGTGCGCCATGTCGGCAAGGATGCGCCCCCCGGTCGCGCCGATGGGATGGCCGAGGCTGATGCCCGATCCATTGACGTTGAGGATGTCGCGGCGCGAATCGTCCTCGCTCCAGCCCCAGCCTTTCAGCACGGCAAGCACCTGCGGTGCGAAGGCTTCGTTGAGTTCGACCAGCCCGATATCGTCCCACGAATACCCGGCCCTCGCGAACAGGCGCTCCACCGCAGGCACCGGGCCGATCCCCATGCGCGACGGATCACACCCCGCCGCCGCCCAGCCGCCGAACCACAGCAGCGGGGTGAGGCCGAGTTCCTCCAGCTTGTCTTCGGCAACCACCAGACAGGCGGACGCCGCGTCGTTCTGCTGGCTGGCATTGCCGGCGGTGACGATGGCGGCGGGATCGCGTTTGATATCAAGCGCCGTAAGCTTGCCGAGCGTTTCCATGCTGGCATCAGCGCGATAACCTTCGTCGTGATCGAAGATGATCGGATCACCCTTCCTCTGCGGGATCGCGACCGGAACAAGCTGCTCGGCAAACTTGCCGTCGGCCCATGCCTTGGCTGCGTTCTGGTGGCTGCGCACCGCGAAGGCATCGGCGTCCTCGCGCGAAATGCCGTAATCCTTGGCGAGGTTTTCGGCGGTTTCGATCATCCCGGTGATGACCCCGAAGCGTTCGATCGGCTGGCTCATCACCCGCCCCCGGCTGAGGCGATCATGCAGCGTGATGTCGCCCATCCGCGCACCGCCGCGCGCGGCGAGGGTGTAATGTTCGACGTTCGACATCGATTCGACCCCGCCCGCCACCACCACATCGGCCATCCCGGTTTCGACCATCATCGCCGCCGTCGCCACTGCCTGCACGCCCGATCCGCAGCGCCGGTCAAGCTGAAATCCCGGCACTTCGATCGGCAGCCCCGCCGCCAGCCATGCCCAGTGGCCAATCGCCGGCGCTTCGCCATTGCCGTAGCCTTGCGAAAACACCACGTCGTCAACCCGCGCCGGATCGATCCCGCTGCGCTCCATCAGTGCTTTCAGGATCACCGCGCCCAACTGGCCCGCGTTAAGGCTGGATAGCCCGCCGAGGAACTTGCCCACGGGGGTGCGAAGCGGGGTGCAGATAGCGGCTCTTCTGGTCATAATTACCTCAATTTCCGTTCGGGCTGGGCCTGTCGAAGCCCTGCCCTTTTGTTCAAGAAGGACGGCCCTTCGACAAGCTCAGGGCGAACGGGTGGTGTGTTGGTCCGACAGCGCCACCGTCCCCGCATCAACCAACCGGCCAATCGCTCCCGAAGACAGCCCCAGTTTCTCCGCCAGCACATCTTCGGTATGCTCACCCAGAAAAGGCGCAGGGGCAGGGTCGCCCGCGTCGCGCCCCGGCAGGTTGGCGAAGCTGCGGGTGGCGGGATAGTCGAAACCGCTGGGGTTGGCGGGCGCGGGGCCGAACAGCGGGTTGTCTGCCACCAGCGCCGGATCATTGGCGGCTTCGTAAGCGGTGCGATAGCGTTCAAAGGTGCAGCCTTCCGCCGCCATGCGCGCCGCCAGCGCAGCGTAATCAAAACCGTCCGCCGCCTGCTGGAACAGCGCGAACAGCGCGGCGCGGTGCTGGAACCGGGGCGTATCCCCATCGGCAAAGCGCACGCCCAGTTCCGCCTCCAACGCGGCGATTCCCTGCTGCAATCCGAACGCCGTGACCAGCCCGCGCCACTGTTTGGGCGTCAAGGCGGCGACCATGAAGCGCACCCCGTCGCGGCTGCGGAAATCGCGCCCGAACGCGCCCCAGATCGCATTGCCCAACCGTTCGCGATCCGCGCCGCGATAGAGCATTTCCGCCATCGCCCCCGAATTGGCGAGCGTGCCAATCGCCACATCGCCCAGCGGCACGCGCACTTCGTTGCCCTCACCCGTGCGGCCCCGGTGGTGCAGCGCGGCGAGCATGGCGAAAGCGCAATAGGCCCCGGTGATGAAATCCCACGCGGGCAGCACCTGATTGACCGGCGGGGCGGTTTGCGCGTCCCAATCTTCCGGCCCGCACATAAGCGGATAACCCGAAGCGGCGTTGACGGTGAAATCCATCGCCTGACGCCCATCGTGCCAGCCCATGATCCGCAGCGAAATCATATCGGCACGGCGCGCCTGTAGTGCGGCGTGGGCAAGAAAGCTTTGTTCGGGCAGGTTGGTGATCAGTTGGCCGGTGGTCGCCGCCAGCTCCACGCACAGCTCGCGCCCCTCACCCGATTGCAGATCAAGCGCGACCGATTTCTTGGCGCGGTTGAGGTTCTCCCACGACAGCGAGCGCCCCTCGCGGGTCAGCAAATAGCGGTTGTAATCCAACCCGCCCGCCGTGTGATCAACGCGGATCACCTCCGCACCCATCTGCGCGCAGTATAGCCCCGCCGTGGGCGAGGCGACGAAGCTGGAAACTTCGATGATCGAGAGGTCGGAGAGGAGGTTATACATCAGTTCCTCCCCGTTTCGGGGAGGGTCAAGAATCCCTCCATTCGCGCAGCATATGCTTGGCGATCTGGAGTTGCAGGATCTGCGTGGTGCCTTCGTAGATGCGGTAAATGCGTGCATCGCGGAAGAAGCGTTCAGCATCATATTCGGCCAAATAGCCCGCGCCGCCGTAAATCTGCACCACCCGGTCAACCACCCGGCCGCACATTTCCGAGGCAAACACCTTGAACGCGGCGGCCTTGACCAGAATGTTTTCGCCCCGGTCGGCCCGTGCGGTGACATCCGCCATCATCGCCTCGGCAGCGTAGATTTCGATCTCGCTATCGGCGAGCATTTGCTGGATCAGCTGGAAATTGGCGATCGGTTCGCCAAATGCTTTGCGTTCATTGGCATAACGCAGCGCCGAATCGAGCGCGCGGCGGGCATAACCGGTCGCCGCCGCGCCGACTGAAATGCGCCCGTTGTCGAGGCTCTTCATCGCGAAGACAAAGCCCTTGCCGGTTTCCCCGCCCAGCAGCGCATCACCCGGCACGCGCACATCATCGAGCATGATGTCGGAAATATGGCTGCCTGCCTGCCCCATCTTCTTGTCCGGGCTGCCGCGCGATATGCCCGGCGTGTTCATCGGCACGAGGAAAGCGGAAACGTGCGCGTTTTTGGGCAGGGCTTCCTTGTTGGTGCGCGCCATGATCAGCGCGACATCGGCGTGGGGCGCATTGGTGATGTAGCGTTTGGTGCCGTTGAGGATCCAGCCATTGCCATCCGGGTCTGCGACAGCAGTGGTCTGCAATCCGGCGCTATCGCTGCCCGAACCCGGCTCGGTCAACCCGAAGCAGGCGATCTTGCCTGCGGCGATCTGCGGATACCATTCGGCCTTCTGCGCGGCGGTCGCGCCGTTTTTCAGCGCGCTGGCGAACATCCCGACATTGATCGAGAAAATCGAACGATAGGCGGGCGCGGCATAGGCCATGATGTTCACCACGCGGGCATATTGCGCAGTGTTCAGTCCCGCGCCGCCATATTCTTCCGGCACGCTCAAGCCGAACAGGCCCATCTCGCGCATTTCATTGAGGATATCTTCAGGCACGCGATCTTCGGCAATCACCTGCGGTTCGGCCGGGATCAGCCTCTCGCGCACATAGCGGGTGAGCTGCTCGGCAAATTGTTCGAACACATCCTCATCCATGCCGGGGTTAAACGATGCGGGGCCGGATGCTGCGGGAATCGTGGCAGAGGCATTCATGGTGTTCATTGTCCTTGGGCGGCGGTGCGTTCGCGGTTCACGACAGGCGCCGGATCATTGCTGACTGGCGCTGTCGCCTGCGATTTCGGCAGGGGCCGGTTCGGCTGGAATAGCCTCAGGCGGCAGGCGGCGTTGATCGAGCATCGCCGCTGCCTTGTCGAGCGCCCTGGCCTCGCCTTCGCTGACCCCGCCCGGCGCGCTCGCCCGGTCGCCGCCGCAGGCAGCAAGCGCGAGCGCGAGGCCGAGCGCGATCAGCAGGCGCGGTGTCATTAGACTTACTCGCTGGCCGCTTCGGCCGCAGCAGCAGCTTCTGCCGCAACATTGGCAGCGGCATCAGCGGCCTGTTCTGCCCCGGCCTCAACTTCGGCGTCAGTGGCAGGCGCATCGGTCGCGGTGGCGTCAGGATCAGCCACGGCCTCATCGGTTACTGCGCTCAACGCTTCGTCAGCGGGCATTTCCACCGTGTCGGCGCTGGCTTCGGTCGAGGCATCATCGGCGCTGCCGCAGGCACTCAGCAACAGCGCGGCACCGCCAAGGGCGGCCAGTGGGGCAAAGGTTTTCATCAGTGTCTCTCCTCAGACGGGGTTACGCGCGGGCCGATGCCCGCCGCCTTGATCAGGGGTGTAGCCAAGCCGGGGGGGCAACGCCAAGTGGCAAATGGTGCTTTAACCATTGGCGGGTAGGATTGCAGGCATGAACTACGCCCGCTCCTTCGCCTTGCTGGCCCTTACCGGGGTTGCCGCGCTGCCCGCCGCGATGCTGCCCTCCTCGATGCTGGTCGCCCAACCTGTTCCCGGTGCCTTTACCGTGGTCGAAAGCGGGCAGAGTTTTGCCACCTTGCAGGACGCGGTCAACGCTATCGGCAACACCCGCGCCACGATCAGCATTGCGCCCGGCACCTATCGCCAGTGCGCGGTGCAGGAACAAGGCGTCATCACCTATGTCGCAGTTGAACCCGGAAGCGTGACTTTTGCGGGCCGATCCTGCGAGGGCAAGGCCGCGCTGGTGCTGCGCGGCACGGGGGCCGAAGTGCGCGGGATCACCTTCAGCAATCTGGCGGTGGCTGATGGCAATGGCGCGGGCATCCGGCTGGAACAGGGCGCGCTCAATGTCGCCTATGCCCGGTTTGAAAACAGCCAGCAGGGCATTCTGACCGGCGATGATCCGCAGGGGCGCATCTATATCACCCGGTCGACCTTCAGCGGGCTGGGCACCTGCGAGAACTCGGCAGGCTGCGCGCATTCGCTGTATATCGGCAATTACGGATCGCTGACGGTGCGCGAATCGCGGTTCGAACGCGGCACCGGCGGGCATTATCTCAAGGCGCGGGCGGGCGAGGTGGTGATCGAAGGCAACAGCTTTGACGACGCGAACGGGCGCGCCACCAATTACATGATCGATCTGCCCGCGGGCAGCGCGGGCCGGATCGCCGACAACTGGTTCGTGCAGGGGCGCGATAAGGAGAATTACTCGGCCTTCATCGCGCTCGGCGCGGAAGACCTGCTGCATTCGTCCGACGGGCTGGAGGTCGTGAACAACGAAGCCCGCTTCGTCCCCGGCCTGTCGCGCAGCAGCGTGTTCTTCGCTGACTGGACGGGTTCGCGGATCGTGATGCAGGGCAACAAGCTGGCGGCGGGGCTGAAGCCATACGAGCAGCGTTAGAGCATCGTGCTGAAAAGTGGGAACCGGTTTTCAGCTTTTCACGATGCGACAAAAAAGGCTTGAGCGGACGACCTGCGTCAGATTTAACGCAGTCCGCTCTAGGCCACTTTCCTACCCGCGCCTGAACTGTCAGCGTCGCAGGCATGACCTGCCGCACCGCCCGCTGCCCATTGCCTGCATTCAGGCGGATTGGGTGGGCAGATTTTCTGTTCCTGGACAGTGTCACATGTGTCTCCAACAGGCGCGCAGGCCGGTGCTGGTCAGATCAGCAAATGCCCGGAACGATCGCGCTTGGTCGCCAGATAGCGGGCGTTGTGGGGGTTTTCGGGGAGTTGGTGCGCCACCCGTTCGCTCACCGTGATCCCGGCGGCTTCCAACGACGTCACCTTGGCCGGGTTGTTGGTCAGCAGGCGGATTGTCGTCGCTCCCAGCAGATCGAGCATCCGTGCCGCCACGGGGAAATCGCGCGCTTCGTCGGGCAGGCCGAGCCGCTGGTTGGCCTCGACCGTATCAAACCCCTGATCCTGCAAGCGGTAGGCGCGCAGTTTGTTGATCAGCCCGATCCCGCGCCCTTCCTGCCGCAGATAGAGCAGCACGCCCCAGCCGCCTGCATCCTTCGCCTCATGCGCCATCGCGTGCAGCGCGCCGTCCAGTTGCGGGCCGCAATCGCATTTGAGGCTGCCGAGGATGTCGCCGGTCAGGCATTCGGAATGGAGCCGCACCAGCGGCTGGCGGTCGCCGGTCTGCCTGCCGATGATCAGCGCAACGTGTTCGCGCAGGTCGGCGGTGGATCGGAAGGCAACGATTTCGGCATCCTCGCTGGCGCTGACCGGCAGACGCGCGCGGGTGATGATCCGCAGCGCGCCGGCGTTCGCATAGGCGGCAAGGTCAGACGGGGCGACCGCAACCGCCTCTCCCGCGTCCGCCGGATCGACCAGGAAGGCGGGCAATATCCCGGCGATCCGCGCCAGTTCGAGCGCGGTGCGGGCAGCCTCCTCCCAATCCAGCGTTACCGCCTTGAACGGGCCTTTCAAGGGATTACCCAGATCCAGCGCCGGATCGGCAATTGGCAGCGCATCGTGCATCGTGAAGGGCTCGCCGCCCGCGATCAGCACCGGGGCGTGGGGGGCAGCGGCATCGCGTTGATTAGCGAGTTTGAGCGTCGCCGCCCGCGCCGCCGAAATCAGCATTTGCGGCGCGCTCGCCGCGCTGGCGATGGCGGTTTCGACCGGCAGCAAGGTCGGCCCGCCCGCAAACGCCAGCGGCCAGCCGTGGCGCAATGCGTCAACCGCCTGCGCGGCGCGGCGCGCTGGGGAGGGCGGCTCGCTCAGAGGTCGAACTCCGTGATCAGCGGCACGTGGTCGGATGGCTTTTCCCACCCGCGCGCATCCTCCAGCACCCGGTGCGCACGCGCCTGCCGGGCAAGCGCGGACGAGGCCCACATATGATCGAGCCTGCGCCCCTTGTCATTCTCCTGCCAACCGGGATTGCGATAGCTCCACCAGCTGTAATAGCGCGCCGGGGCGGGGACGTGTTCGCGCCCCAGATCGACCCAGCCGTGGGCGTCCTGAAACCGCCCCAGCGTCTCCACCTCGATTGGCGTATGGCTGACGACCTTGAGCAATTGCTTGTGGCTCCACACGTCGCTTTCCAGCGGGGCGATGTTGAAATCGCCGACGATCAGCGTGGGGCGGTCAAGCGTGTCGGCCCAGCCGGTCATGCGCCCGAGAAAATCGAGCTTTTGCCCGAATTTGGGGTTCACTTCGCGGTCGGCCACGTCGCCGCCTGCGGGGACATAGACGTTTTCGACCCACAGATCCTTGCCCAGCACTTCCACCCCGATGTGCCGCGCTTCGCCATTGGCCTGCCAATCATGGCGCGCGGCTTCGCGGATCGGCACGCGGCTGACCGTGGCGACGCCGTGATAGCCTTTCTGCCCGCTCACCGCCTGATGGGTGTAGCCCAATGCCGCCAAAGCTTCGGCAGGGAACAGGTGGCTTTCGCACTTGATTTCCTGCAGGCACAGGATGTCGGGCGCGGCTTCGGTGAGCAGTTTTTCGATCAGCCCCACGCGCAGGCGGGCCGAATTGATGTTCCAGGTGGCGACAGAGATCATGGGGGCGGACTTAGGAGGCAATCATCCAACATTCCAGCTTTCACTTTATTGTCGCACGAAGGCGCGATAGGCCGCAGCAACTTCACCGGAGCACACCATGACCCGCACCATCCTTGCCGCCCTGTTGCTGACCACCGCTGCCGCCCCCGCCTTTGCCGAGGAGGCCCCCGCCGAGCCGCGCGCCAAAAACGTCATCCTGTTCATCGGCGACGGCATGGGCATTTCCACCATCACCGCCGCGCGCATCTACGAAGCGCAAAAGCGCGGGGAAACGGGTGAGGAAAACCAGCTGAGCTTTGAAAAGTTCGATCATGTGGCGCTGGTCAAGACCTACAACACCAATGCGCAGGTGCCCGACTCTGCGGGCACAGCCACCGCGATGCATTCGGGCGTCAAAACCCGCATCGGGGTGCTCGGCATCGGGCCGGACGCGGAAAAGGGTGTGTGCAAGGATGCGCTGGCGCACCCGCTGCCGTTGCTGGGCGAAGAAGTGAAACGTCGCGGGCTGGCGCTGGGCATCGTCACTACCACCCGGCTCACCCACGCCACTCCGGCAAGCGTCTATTCGCGCAGCGCCGACCGCGATTGGGAAGCCGACGCCGCAATCCCCGCCGATCAACAGGGGCAGGGGTGCAAGGACATCGCGCTGCAACTGGCAGAGGCTGATTTCGATGTGGCGCTGGGCGGCGGGACGGCGGTGTTTTACGGCAAGGACAAGGGCGGACGGCGCGCCGATGCAGCGGCTGATCTGCCCGGCGCATGGGCGGCGCGCAGCGGCGGGGTGGTGGTGAAAGACGCCGCCAGCCTTGTCGCCGCGCCGATGGACAAGCCGGTGCTCGGCATCTTCAACCCCAGCCATCTGACCTACATGGTCGATCGCAAGCCGGATTCGCCAGAACCCACCCTGACCGACATGACCGCGCAGGCGATTGCGCGATTGCAGGCCGATCCTGACGGGTTTTACCTGATGGTTGAAGGCGGGCGGATCGATCACGCGCACCACGGCGGGCAGGCAGGCTATGCGCTCGAAGAAGCGGTGGAGTTTGCCCGCGCGGTGCAGTGGGCGGTCGATCATACCGATCCGGCTGAGACACTGATTCTGGTCACCGCCGATCACAGCCACGTGTTCACCATCGCGGGCTACCCACGGCGCGGGAATGACATTCTGGGGCTGGTGGTGCCGCCCAAGGGGCGCGGTGAGGATGGCGGTGACGGGCAATCGCCAGTGCTGGCTGCGGACGGCAAGCCTTACACCACGCTCGGTTATGCCAACGGCCCCGGCGCACTGCGCGGCGAACGGACGGTGCCTGAAACCGGGATCGCAGCCCGACAGCAGGCGACCGTGCCCACCGGCGCGGAAACCCACGGCGGCGAGGATGTCGCGCTGTTCGCCACCGGGCCGGGCGCAGAACGCGCACGCGGGGTGATCGAACAGAATGTGATCTACACAATCATGCGCAAGGCGCTGGGCTGGGAGTAACCCCAAACACAAAACCCCCGACCCGGGGGCGTTGGGTCGAGGGTTCCATTGAGCGTTCGTCACGCTTGTACAAAGCGGTCTTTGCGGAAGGGAGGGCAACAGGGGGGAAACCCGCCTTCGAACCGCCTTGCAATGAATTATTAGCCGTTGGCGCCTTTCACTCACATGAACACGGCCACGTTTTGGTCGTTTCCATACAACTGTTCGTCGACGTGCTGCCTATCCGGGGCGACGAGTTGAGCGGCGCGGATCGCGGAAGGTGAAGGCGCTGTCTGCCACCGCGATGCCGTAACGCTGGTTGGATAGCTGCACCCGCGTGCGGTGATTCTGCGCGTCCAATGCCACCCAATGGGTCAGTTGCAATCCCCCCGGCGCGGCCGGATTGCGCACGAAGATCATGTTGATCATCCCGAATTCGGGCTTTTTGGGATCGCGCACTTCGACGCTGAACACGTCGGGGTTGCCGGTTGGGACCAGCTTGCCGAACCGCTTCACATCGCGTTCGGGATCGAACAATGCGCCGAGCGGTGAATTCTTGATCGGCCAGCGTTCCACCTGGTTCACTTCGTAATCGACGACATAGAGCGACCTGCCGTTCGAAATTACGAGAAAATCGGCGTCCTTGCCGTAATCGAAGCGGATTTTGCCGGGGCGTTTCATCGTCATCACCCCGCGCATGGTGTTGCCCTGCCGGTCGGTCTGGGTGAAATCGGCGCGCATCGTGCTGATTTCGCGCAAGGCACCCACCACCCGGTCGAGATCGCCGGAGGCATCGGGGGCAGATTGCGCGGCGAGCGGCGGGGTGATTGCAGTCGTGCCAGCCGGGGCAAGGCCAAGCGTCAGCGCCCCGACCCCAAGGCCAAGGATGAGCGCGCGCGCGGATGTTTGAAGCTGTGTCATGCCAAGCCGCCTAAGGCCGCCCGGTTGAACTGTCGATGAATTATCGCGCCCGCCATCATCCGGCAGGCAAAGCCAGATCTTACTTGATCTTGGCTTCCTTGAATTCAACGTGCTTGCGCGCCACCGGATCATATTTGCGGAAGCTCATCTTTTCGGTGATGTTGCGCGGGTTCTTTTTGGTCACGTAGAAGAAACCGGTGCCCTCGGATGAGACGAGGCGGATCTTGACGGTGGTGGGCTTCGCCATGGCGGGTTCCTGTCAAATGGGTCGGCCCGCGAAGATGCGCACGGGCTTGAAAAATAAAATAGCGGCGCGCCCGGAAAGCCCGGCACACCGCCACACGGGCGGGCCATTGGGCGAATCAGGGGGAAAAGTCAAGGCGGGAGCTTACCAGTCGGCGCTGCTGGGCCGCCCGCGATTGGCCTTCACTGTCCCGCGCACTTTCTTGCCCTTTAATCGTTCGGTCTTGCCCACCCGGTTGAGCCGGGTTTTCGCCCGTCGCTTGGGTTCGGTCTGCGCGCCCTCCAGCAGCGCGGACAGCTTGGCGCGGGCGTCGGCGCGGTTGGCTTCCTGCGTGCGGTTGGCCTTGGAGGTGATGATCAGATCGCCATTGCCTGCCAGCTTCGATCCCGCCAGCGCCCGCAGCCGCGCAAACACCGGCGGGGCAAGCCGCAGCGCGTAGATATTGACGCGCAGTTCCACCTCGGTCGCGACCTTGTTGGCGTTCTGCCCGCCCGGCCCCGACCCGGCGAGGAAGCTTTCCTCGGCCAGCCGCAGCGCGCGCGCCGTTAGCGGTTCGGCGTCTGGTTTGGGCGCATCGTCATCCATCTTGCGCCCCCAGCGCGGCGAAATCGGCGGGCAAGGGCGCGCGGGCCGCAATCGGGGTTTTGCCGGGGCGGGTGACGGTGAGGCTTTCGGCGTGGAGCATGGTGCGCCCCGCCCCCGCCACCGATCCCGCGCCATAGACCGGATCGCCCAGCAGCGCAGCGCCCAGCCCGTGGAGCGCATGGACGCGCAACTGGTGCGTGCGGCCCGTTTCGGGGCGGAAGCGGATCAGGCTGTGCGGCCCCAGTTCCTGCACCAGTTCCCAGTGCGAAACCGCAGGCTTGCCCTTTTTCGCCGGGATCATCCGCCAGCCGTCTTCGGCCGAGCTGATCTTGGTCAGTGCGAGTTCGACGGTGCCTTGCGTCCCCACCGGATGGCCCGCCAGCACCGCCAGATAGGTCTTGCCGACCAGCCGATCCTCGAACGCTTTGTTGAACCGCGCCAGCGCCTTGGGATTGCGGGCGAGCAGCAGGCAGCCGCTGGTGTCGGTATCCAGCCGGTGCACCGCCACCGGACGCCGCAGGAACCCCATTTTCAGCTTGTCGAGATGATCATCAAGACACGCGCCCCCGCGCTTGGGCCGATCAACCGACAGGCCCGCAAGCTTGTTGATCACCAGCGCTTCGCCGTCTTCGTAGAGAATTGTGATGTCAGACATGATTTTCCAATAACCGTTCGTGCTGAGCTTGTCGAAGCGCCGCTTTTGTCTTCGAGGGTGTGCCAGAAGTGAAATACGGCCGTTGACCCTGCGTGTCAGCTTCGCTTCCGACAAGCTCAGGGCGAGCGGAGGGGGGGTTAGATCAAGGTGGCCCGCATCAGCCCGCGCAGGCCATTGCCGAGCCAGAAGCCGTGTTGCAAATCATCAAGAGTAAGCTGCGCCTCGCGCGCGCGACCGTCTGCGATCAGGTGTTCGCGCAGCACACCAGGCAGCAGGCCGAGCGTGGCGGGCGGGGTCAGCAGCGCGCCGTCCGGCCCGTCCACGAACAGATTGGTGAAACTGCCCTCTGTCACCAGCCCATTATCGCGCACCAGCACCGCCTCAGCCGCGCCGATGCTGTGCGCCGCTGCCAGCGCGTCATCATAAAACCCGCGATCGGAAGTCTTGTGCGTTAGCCGCCAGTCACCGGGGTCAATCGGATGGGGCAGTGCGGCGACCTTGATCGGCTCATCCAGCGGCGCGGGCAGCGGGGCGGGCAGCGGCGCTGCCTCCAGCGCGCTTGCCCCGCTGCGCGCCACCAGCAGCCGCAGCCGCGCGGGCGCATCGAGTTCAAAGCACAGCGCCTGTATCTGGTTGCGCACCGCATGGCGATCAAACGCAAAGCCGAGGATTTCCGCGCTGCGTTTCATCCGCGCCAGATGCAGTTCGAGCAGCGCGATGCCGCTGTCGGGTGCGAACCGCATTGTCTCGATCAGGTCGAACGCGGGTGCGGCATAATCGGGCGACGCGCGGCGCACGAACCCCGCCTTGACCTCGCATTCGCGCCGTTCGGACAACGCATCGCTATCCGCCACAATCGCCGAGCCGATGCCGAGCACCGCGCTGCCCTGCCCGTTCTCGACCGGGGTGAGGCGCAAGGTGCGGATCGCGACATTGAACGCCGCGTTGCCATCACTGTCGATCCGGCCAATCGCCCCGCAATAAGGGCCGCGCGCGTCGCGTTCGACCGCGCCCAGCAGTTCCATCGCCCTGATCTTGGGCGCGCCGGTGATCGATCCGCACGGGAACAGCGCGCGCACCAGATCCATTGCGCCCTTGCCGAGGGCGAGCCGCGCACGCACGGTCGAAACCATCTGGTGCACCGTCGGGTAGCTTTCGACCGCAAACGGCGCGTCCACCACCACGCTGCCCGCCTCAGCCACGCGGGCGAGATCATTGCGCATCAGGTCGACGATCATCAGGTTTTCGGCGCGATCCTTGACCGACGTGGCAAGGTCTTGGGCCAGCGCGCGGTCTGCCGCCGGATCGGCGCTGCGCGGGCGCGTGCCCTTCATCGGCTTGACCTTGGCCTCATCCCCCGAAAGCGCCACGAACAATTCGGGCGAAAAGCTCAAAAGCCAGTGCGAACCATCGAAAATCAACCCGCCATAGCCCGCCGCTGCCGCACCGCGCAGCGCGGCATAAAGCCCCACCGGATCGCCGCGATAGGAGCCGGAAAGCAGATAGGTGAGGTTTGCCTGATAGATATCGCCCGCCAGGATCGCCTCACGCAGAGCCGCGAATGCCGCTGCGTATCCGCCGGGCGACAATTGCGGTTCCAGCGGGCCGATGCTGCCCGTGCCTTGCGCGCGCGCCGCCAGCCAGCCGGGCACGTCAGCCGCCGCAATCCGCATCGGCGCGTCAAACAGCCCCAGCCACACCAGCGGCCCCGCTGCGCCGCTGCGCGCCGCCGCCAGCCCCGCCAGCCCCGCCAGCCTGTCTTCAAGCGCGAGGCCCGCTTCATAGGCGATATAGCCCGCCAGCGATCCGCCGCCCGCCTGCCGCGCCGCCTCTGCCGCGTCGAGCGTGCTTTCAACCTGATCGGGACGGACGGCGACAAACACCTTGCGCGGGCTTTCGTACAGCAACGCATCTGCCGCAGCCGCTCCAGCGCGGGCATCATCAAGCAGGACAAACGGCGCAGGGCTAACCATGGCGCGACCCATAGCCCAATTCGCCGCCAAGTCGAGAACTTGACCGCCGCCGCGCAGCCCTGCACATCATCGGCGAACTGGCAATTTCAGGGACGGGCAATGACGGATATGGCAGGCGACATCTATCTGGGGCTGGGCGGGGACGGATCGCGCCAAGCGCTCGCGCTGAGCCGCTCGAACCGCCACGGGCTGATCGCGGGCGCGACCGGCACTGGCAAAACCGTGACCTTGCAAGGCATCGCCGAAAGCTTTTCCGCCGCCGGGGTGCCGGTGTTTGTGGCCGATGTGAAGGGCGATCTGTCGGGCATCGCCATGCCGGGTTCGCCCACCTTCAAACACGCCGCAAGCCTTGAGGCGCGGGCCAGGGAACTGGGCATCAGCGATTATTCCTATGCCGATAATCCGGTGATTTTCTGGGATCTGTTTGGTGAGCAAGGCCACCCGATCCGCACCACGATTTCGGAAATGGGGCCGCTGTTGCTGGCCCGGCTGCTTGATCTGAACGAGACGCAGGAAGGCGTGCTGCAGATCATTTTCCGCCATGCGGATGAAAACGGCCTGTTGTTGCTCAACTTCGCCGATCTGCAAGCCGTCCTGCAATGGGCGAGCGAGAACGCCGCGGAATTGTCGGGCAAATACGGCAATGTCACGCGGCCTTCGGTCGGGGCAATCCAGCGCCAGCTGCTCAGTTTCGAGGCGCAGGGGGCGGGCAATTTCTTTGGCGAACCCGCGCTGGAGATCGACGATTTCCTGCAAGTCGACGAACAGGGGCGCGGCTATATCAATGTGCTCGCCGCCGATCAGCTGATGCGCAGCCCCAAGCTGTACGCCACGTTTCTGCTGTGGCTGCTGGCCGAATTGTTCGAAAGCCTGCCCGAAGTCGGCGACCCGGAAAAACCCAAGCTGGTGTTCTTCTTCGATGAAGCCCACCTGTTGTTCAACGATGCGCCCAAGGCGTTGATGGATAAGATCGAACAGGTGGTGCGGTTGATCCGGTCAAAGGGCGTGGGGGTGTTCTTTGTCACCCAGAACCCGATTGATATTCCTGAGAAAGTCGCGGGCCAGCTGGGCAACCGGGTGCAGCACGCCTTGCGCGCCTTTACCCCGCGCGATCAGCGCGCGATCAGGGCGGCGGCGGAGACCTTTCGCGTCAATCCCGATCTGGACGTCGAAACGGCGATCACCGAGTTGAAGGTGGGTGAGGCGCTGGTTTCCACGCTGGAGGAGAAGGGCGCGCCCACCATCGTCCAGCGCACCCTGATCAAACCGCCGCGTTCACGCCTTGGCCCGGTGACGCCGAAAGAGCGCGCCATCATCCAGTCCGTCAGCCCGCTGGATGGCAAATATGATACCCTGATCGACCGCGAAAGCGCCGAGGAAGTGATCGCCGCCAAAGCCGCCGATGCCGCCGCCACTGCGGCCGAGGTAGAGGAGCGCGGCGAGGCGGATGTGCGCGGGCAGCCTCGTAAAAGCCCCAATCTGTGGGGCAAGGCGATGTCGCGCGGGGCCAAGGTTGCGATGGGCGGCGCGGCGGGGATGGCGGCGTCAAAAATACTGGGCAAGAAAAGTCGGTCGAACCCGGTGGCCTCGGGCGTTACCTCAGCCGCCGGGTCGATCGCGACCGATCTGGCCGGGCCGATCGTGGGCCGGTTTGTGCGCAACCTGATCGGTGGGCTGATGCGCTGAACCTGCCCCCACGCCCCCCGATGTTTCACGTGAAACATTGCGGAACGGGGGGCTAGGCGGGGTCTGGAGCGACCTAGGAGGGGTCTAGCCGAGCCTAACTCTTTTCAGGCGCGCATCAATTTTCGGCCGCAGCAACCATGCAAAAGGCGTTCAGCTTGTTGCCATCGGGATCGCGGAAATAGCCTGCAAAAAAGCCATCATCGCCGCGCGGGCCGGGCGCGCCTTCGTCGCTGCCGCCGTGCGCCATGGCAATATCATAGATCGCAGAGACATCTTCGGGCGTTTTCACTTCAAGCGCGACCATCACCCCGTTGCCGACCGTGGCGGGCTGTTCATCAAATGGCTTGGTCGCGGCGATCCCCGGCGCGCCGCCCCATTCGCCCCAGGCGATGAAGCTTTCCGTGTCCATCATCCGCCCAACCCCGAAATGCGCGGCCAAGGCGTCATAAAACGCCGCCGCGCGCGGCAAATCATTGGTGCCAACCGTAACGTAACCGATCATCGTTTTTCCTCCCATGCGGCGCGACTCGCCGATTTGGGAACATTATAGGAACATTAGTGCGGTGACAAGCTCAGGACGAACGGCGATAGGTGGGTATCACAGCGCCGCCGTCTCACGCTCCAGCCACGCCAGATCATCGCCCGCAAGCTGCGGGGCAATCAGCGCGCGCACCTTGGCGTGATACGCATCCACCCACGCGATTTCATCTGCGGTCAGCAGTTCGCGCGCGATCAGCTTGCGATCGAGCGGCACGAAGGTCAGCGTTTCGAACCCGAGATAGCGGCCTTCCGCGCCCGCGATTTCGCGTTCTTCGACCAGCACCAGATTTTCGATCCGGATGCCGAATGCGCCCGATTTGTAATAGCCCGGTTCGTTCGACAGGATCATCCCGGCGAACAATTCCTGCCCGGTGCCGGCCTGCCCGCCGCCCGGCTTGGCGATGCGCTGCGGGCCTTCGTGCACGCCGAGGAAGCTGCCGACCCCGTGGCCGGTGCCGTGGGCGTAATCGACGCCCGCTTCCCACAGATATTGCCGCGCCAGCACGTCAAGCTGCCCGCCGCAGGTGCCTTGCGGAAACACCGCGCGGTCAATCTGGATGTGGCCTTTGAGCACGCGGGTGAAGCGGTCGCGCATTTCGGCGGTTGGTGCGCCCAAACCATCGGGCGTGCCTACCCACACCGTGCGGGTGATGTCAGTGGTGCCGCCGCCGGACTGATCGGCATATTGTCCGCCCGAATCGACCAGATAGATCGAACCCGGCGGGATCGGGATATTGCTGTCCGCGTCGACCTTGTAATGCGGCAGCGCGGCGTGACCGGCGGCGGCGGAGATGGTGTCGAACGACAGATCGCGTAGGCCCGGATCCATCGCCCGGAACTCGGCGAGCTTGGCCGCGGCGGTGAGTTCATCCACCCCGCCCTTGGGCGCTTCGCCTTCGAGCCAGCGCAGGAAGCGCGAAACCGCTGCCCCGTCGCGCGCCTGTGCATCGCGCTGACCCTGCTGTTCGACCGGATTCTTGACCGCCTTGGCAAGGATCGTCGGGTCGCGTTTGAAGGTGAACTGCGCGCCGCCTGCCCGCAGCGCCTGCGCGATACCGACCACCGCGAAATCGGGATCGAGGCTGACGCTTTTGCCCGCAAGTTCGCCCGTCAACGCGCCTTCAAACGCGGCGCGTTCGCGCACCGTCACCGCGTTGCCAAGGTGGCGGGTGAGTTCGGGCGTGACTTTCTCTGGCGCGATGAACAGTTCGGCGCTGCCGTCCTTATGCGCGATCACATAGGACAGCGCGACGGGCGTATGCGCCACGTCTTGCCCGCGAATGTTGAGCAGCCATGCAATCGAATCGAGCGCCGGGATCACCACCGCATCATGGCCTTCCTTCGCCAGCCAATCGGCCACCAGAGCGCGCTTTTTGGCCGAGGATTGCCCGGCGCGCGCGTCATCATGCACCATCGCCGCCGCAGGCGAAGGCGCGGGGCGATCGGCCCACACTGCGTCAATCGGGTTGCTTGTTACAGGCACCAACGTGATGCCGCGCGGGTTTACCTGACGTTCCAGCGCATCGACCCAGCCCCAGGTGTGCAGCCACGGATCATAGGCGATCTGCGCGCCCCCTTCTTCTTTGGCTGCGCAGACCTCGGTCAGCCATCCGGCCAGCGTGTCGGCGGGCACGCTCTTGTAATCGAACAGCTTTTCATCAACCTGCTGGCGCACCTGCACGGTGTAGCGGCCGTCAACGAAAATCGCTGCGTGATCGAGCGTTACCGCGGCAAACCCCGCCGATCCGCCAAATCCGGTCAGCCAGTTCAGCCGCTGGGCATAGTCACCGACATATTCGCTCATATGTTCATCGCTGATGGGGATGATGAACCCATCCACCCCGCGCCGCTTCAATTCTGCGCGCAGGGCGGCAAGGCGGGCTTCATGAGTTTGCATCAGCATCGGTTCAATCCTCAGGCTTCGGCGCAGGCTCTTGCCGCGCGGGAATGTATCGTTAGAACCGCCAACATAGGCCCAACCGGGCTGTGTTTCCACCCAGACCTGAGACAGGGATTTGCGACCAATGACCACAAGGATCAGCACGCGCGCGCTTGCCATCGCGCTTGTTGCCACCACCTTAGCCCCTGCTGCGGCCATCGCCGCCCCCAAAGAGGAACAAGCCCGCGTGACCACATCTGCCGCCGCACCTTCTACCGTTACCGAGATCAAGCCGCCCGTCGCTGAAAAGCGCGCACACACCTACACCCACCACGGGATCACCATCGAAGACCCGTATGACTGGCTGTATGACAAATCCTATCCGGTGGTGGATGATGAGGACGTGCTCAACCACGTGAAGGCGGAAAACGCCTATTTCGAAGCGAAGATGGCCGCCCAAGCCCCGCTGACCGAGGCGCTGTTCACAGAAATGCGCGCGCGCATCAAGGAAGACGACAGCACCGTTCCGCAGAAGGATGGCGAGTTCATCTACTGGAGCGAGTTCGAGGAAGGCGCGCAATATCGCAAGCATTGGCGCAAACCTGCGGCGGGGGGCGAGGCGCAGCTACTGCTCGATGAAAACCAGCTGGCTGAGGGGCTGGAATATTTCCGCCTCGGCGCAGCCTCGATCAGTCAGAACGGGCGGTTTCTCGCTTTTTCCACCGACACTTCGGGCGGTGAACGCTACACCGCGCGGATCAAGGATTTGCAGACCGGCGAGTTGTTGCCCGATGAACTCACCAACCTGCGCGGCGGGCTGACCTGGGTCGCGAATGACACCGCGCTGGTTTACGGCCCCTCGACCGAGGAATGGCGTACGCTCGAAGCCAAGCTGCACGTGATCGGCACCCCGGTTGAGCAGGACGTGACGCTTTACAAGGAAGAAGACCAGAGCTTCGGCGTCGGGGCGGGGCTATCGGCGCAGGAAGACTGGCTGATCATCGCCACCGGCGACAATGAAACCAGCGAAGTGCGCCTCGTCCCCGCCGCCAACCCCACGGCGGAACCGATTCTGGTCAAGACCCGCAACAAGGGCGTCGAATATTCGGTCGATGTCAGGGATGGCGAATTGTGGGTGTTGACCAACGACGATCACATCAACTTCCGGCTCGCCAAGGCAAAGCTGGAAACGCCCGGTGACTGGCAGACGGTGATCGCGGGGTCGGACGAGTTTTATCTGACCGAGTTTGACCTGTTCAAGGATTTCTTCGTCACCGAAGGGCGATTGGGCGGGCTCGATCAGATCCAGCTGCGTTCCTACGCCGATCCGGCCAACATCACCCCGATCACCTTTCCCGAGGCAAGCTATACTGCCGGCCTTTCAGACAATCCCGAATATGCGGTGAGCAAGCTGCGGCTGTCCTATCAGAGCATGGTCACGCCCAGCACGGTTTATGATTATGATGTCGCGACGGGCGGGCTGACGACACTGAAGACGCAGGAAATCCCCAGCGGTTACGATGCCAGCCTCTACACCACGCAGCGCCTCACCGTGCAGGCGCGCGATGGGACGATGGTGCCGGTCAGCATCGTGATGCGGAAAGATCGCGCGGACATCCTCAAGAAGGCCGGGATCGAAGGGCCGGGGCCGCTGCACCTTTATGCTTACGGCGCCTATGGCTATGCGATCCCGCCGGGCTTTTCGACAACGCGGCTTTCGCTTGTGGATCGCGGCTTTGCCTATGCCATCGCGCATATTCGCGGCGGCGATGATCTGGGGCGGCGCTGGTATCTGCAAGGCAAGCTGTTCGAACGCGCCAACACCTTCAACGATTTCGTTGATGCCGGGCGCGGGCTGATCGCGCAGGGCTTTACGGCGGAAGGCATGGTCACGGCGAGCGGCGGTTCGGCGGGCGGTGAGCTGATGGGCGCGATCATCAACCAGGACCCGGCGCAATACGGCGCGATTGTCGCGCACGTGCCCTTCGTCGATGTGCTGAACACGATGCTGAACAAGGATCTGCCGTTGACGCCGGGCGAATGGCAGGAATGGGGCAACCCGATCACCGACAAGGCGGCGTTTGCCTATATCCTGTCCTATTCGCCCTATGATCAGGTGGCTGCGCGCGATTACCCGCCGCTGATGGTGACAGCGGGGCTGAACGATCCGCGCGTGACCTATTGGGAACCGGCCAAGTGGGTTGCGAAACTGCGCGAGGTGAAGACCGACGACAACCTGCTGCTGCTGAAGACCAACATGGGTGCAGGCCACGGCGGGCAATCGGGCCGTTGGAACAGCCTCAAGGAGACGGCTGAGGAATACGCCTTCATCCTGTGGCAGATGGGCATGGCGCCGAAGAGCGAGGGCGAGTGAGTAATCTCAGGACTCTCGCTTACCGCCTGTCGCTCTGCGTGATGGTAGTGTGCGCAATCCTGATCGTGGCGTGGCTCGTCTTGCTGTTGGACTATTCCTATGCGGGGATCGCTGCTCCGGTTTCCTTCGTGGGCATCGTAAGCTGGAGCGTTGCGGGGCTGATCCGGTGGCAGCACTGGTTCATGGTTCCGCTCGCCGTCTATGTTCTTCCTTTCCTGCCTTGGGCGGAGTGGATGCATGGCTGACACCTTCACCCGCACCTTCATGGCCGCGCCGCAGCACATCGATGAGCTCGGCCATGTCAACAACACCGTGTGGGTGCAGTGGATACAGGATCTCGCCACCGCGCACTGGGAAGCGGCGGCGCGGCCCGAACACAAGGCGGCGTTCTTCTGGGTCGTGGTGCGGCACGAGATCGATTATCGCGGCAATATTGCCGAGGGCGCGAGCGTTACCGGCACGACATGGATCGAAGGCGCAGCGCAGGGCGCGAAATCGCTGCGGCGCGTGGAGTTCACCGATGCGGGCGGCAAGCGCCTCGTCAGCGCGGCGACCACTTGGGCGATGATCGACCGGGCGAGCGGGCGGCTGGCACGGGTGCGGCCCGAGGTTCTCGCGCCGTTTCAGGCCGATTAGGCAGCCTTGTCCGCGGCCCTGCGTTTCCGGCGATTCGTGGGGGCGGTGTTGAATACGGTCAGGCGCGCATAGGCGAGCCGGTTGCGACCGGCCGCCTTGGCTTCGTACATCAGCGCATCGGCACGGGCGTAGAATTCGCTGAACGCCATCTTGTGACGGTCGCCATCGGCCAGCACGATCACGCCCATGCTGGCTGTCACCGGCAGACTGAGCCCGGACACTTCCGTGGCAATGCGCTGTGGGATCGCCTGCCGCATAGCCTCGGCGCGTTCCAATGTGCGTTCACCGCGCAGCAGCACCACAAATTCCTCTCCGCCCAATCGCACCGCAATCGAGTTCCGGTCGCCCTCAGTGCGCAGTGCGCCCGCACAGGCAACCAGCGCGGCATCACCGATCTGGTGGCCATGCAGATCATTGACCGACTTGAACCGATCAAGATCAACCAGCGCAAAGGTATGGAAACCCTGCGCCAACAGCTGATCAAAGCGCGCTTCGATGGCGCGGCGGTTCATCAACCCGGTAAGCGAATCGCGGGTCGAAAGCTGTTCCAGCATCCGCGCCTCGGTCAGCGCGGCATCGCGTTCGCGCCGCAGCGCCAGGAAACGGTCGGCGATGGCGAGGCTGATCACCACCACTTCGATCCCCACCGCGATGTAAAGCATCTGATCAAGGCTTGGCGGGCCGACATACCAGCCCAGCCCGCGCAGCAGGCGTTCGACCGTGGCGATGATCACCGGCGTCCACGCCATTGCGATAAAGCGCGCCGAACGGCTGCCGCGCAGCAAGGCTTCGACCACTGCGGCGCTGATGATCACCAGCACCGGCAGGAAGGCGATCAGATAGGCCTGATCGTCAAACGGCTGGGTCGCATCGAACTGAAAGGCAAAGAACCCCGGCACGATGATGGTGAAATAGCCCACCATGATCGTGATCCGGCGCATCAGCCGCGATTGCGCGCCGCGTTCAAGGAAGGTGGCAAGAAAGATCGCCGACAACCCTATCCCGATGGCCGAGGAAAGCGCGGTGATGATCGCCATCGCCGCCACCGGCACCGTGACAAACGCGGTGATCAGCCCGCCTGCAAAGGTCACATAGACCATCATCGCGGCAACCATCATCGCGTGCAGAACCACAAATTTTTCGCGCAGCACGATGAAGAAATTGACGTCGAACAGCAGCGGCAGAACCAGCATCCCGACCACGAAAGCCAGCAGCAGCATATTGGTCTGCGACCATTCGGCCCGTGACTGATCATGGGTGATCCGCGCTTCGGTAAGCAGCGGCACCGAATGCGGGCCTTCGATCCGGACCATCAGCAGGCTTGTTTGCGGGGTAATTTCGGGCAGCGGCAGCTGGAACACCGGGCCTTCCGGAAAGGGTTGGCCATCGGCCTCGGCAAAGCGCGCTGTCCGCATCGTGCCATCAGTATCGAGCGCGTGGAAGGTGATCGCCTCGAACCGCGCAATCCGGCTGAAAAACTGGCGCGGCGGCGATGCACCTTGCCAGCTTTCCGCCTCAAACCGCAGCCAGACTGCGGGCGAACCTGCGCGCCAGCCGTCATCCGAACAGGTCCACGAAGCGCGCGGCACCATCGCTTCGGCGGTCTGATCAAGCGATGTCGCGGCATGGCAGGCAGGCGCGAAGCTGGGCAACGTCCGATCCTCCGCCGACGCCGGTCGGACGACGAACATCGACAGCAGCACAGCCGCGATACACAGTCGGATCAGAAGGCGCAGTCTTGCCATGCCGCGATGCCTACCATCCAAGCTCTTACGATGCTGTTAAACAACCCCGCCATTTCGGAGCAAATTTCGCCGCAAGTCATGCGGTTGCGCCATATCAATGGGCTGACTTGATCGCCCCGGTTTTCGTCATATAGCTGTCATGTTTCAGGCCTACCGCGCCAGTATAGGAACGATCAGGATCAATCATGACACAGCACCGCATCACATTATTTGCCAAGTTTGGCACTGCCATCGCGCTGGCAAGCTTTGCGCTTTCCGCCTGCGATTCGGGCGGCGGCAGCGCGCGCAATTCGGTTCATGCGGTTGGATCGTCGACGGTCTATCCCTTCGCCAAGGTGGTGGCGGAAAATTTCGCCCGGTCGAACAAGGGTTCGCGATCGCCGCTGATCGAATCGACCGGCACCGGCAATGGGATCAAACTGTTCTGTTCCGGCCTTGGCCCCAACACCCCCGATATGGCCCATGCCTCGCGCCGGATGAAGGTTTCCGAATTCGAAGCCTGCGTTTCCAATAACGTGGCAGAGGTTATCGAATTGCAGGTCGGGCTCGACGGGATCGCCTTTGCTTCGGCCAAGGGCGGGATCATGCTCAACCTGTCGCCCAAAACAGTTTACGAAGCGCTCGCGGCCAAGCCCTATGGCAAGCCGCAGACCGCCAAGACCTGGAAGGATGTTGACCCGTCGCTGCCGGCCGACCCGATCATCGTTTATGGCCCGCCCAGCACATCGGGCACGCGCGATGCGCTGAAAGAACTGGTGCTCGAAGCCGGGTGTTCGACCAACCCGGAAATGAAGGCGCTCAAGGACAGCGACGAAGACAGCTACAATCAGATCTGCACCGAAGTGCGCAGCGATGGCGGCTATGTCGATCAGGGGGAACAGGATAATCTGATCGTCCAGAAGATCATCGGCAATCCGCGCACGGTCGGCATTTTCGGGTTTTCCTATCTCGAAGAAAACAGCGACCGGGTGCAGGGGCTGCCGATGAACGGGGTCGACCCGACCTATGATAACATCTCCAGCTTTGCCTATCCGGGCGCCCGCCCGCTGTATATCTACGTCAAGAAAGCGCATATGCGCGCGATCCCCGGTCTTGAAAACTACATGCAGGAATGGGTCAAGAGCTGGGGCAAGGATGGCCCGCTGGCGAAGATCGGGATGGTGGCGATGCCGCCGGAAGCGATGCAGGCGAATGCCGCCAAGGTCAGCGAGCAGGTGATCCTGACCAAGGAAGAACTCGCCGCCAAATAACCCGCAGTTGCGGCGCGTGCGCGGAGCGGGTAATCTGCCGTGATGAGCGCGCGCAAGATTGCCCTGTGGCACACCGTTGGCCTGATCGACGCGGAGACGCGCGACCGGTTGCTCGCCTATGAAACCGCCCATTCCCGCCCGTTGGCATTATGGGCGGTGTTCGGGATCGGCGCGCTCGCCATCGCCTTGGGGCTGGTGTCGGTGGTGGCCGCCAATTGGGAGGACATCCCCGGCCAATTGCGGCTTGGCGTCCACCTTGCGCTGATTATCGCCGGATTGGCGGCGCTGTTCTGGCGTGAAGCGCGGCTGGCGGCAGCATCGCCGTGGGCGGTGGAGGCGCTGTTGTTCGTCACCGCCGCGCTCGGCCTCACCTTTTTTGGGCACATTGGGCAGGTTTACCAGACGTCCTCTCCGATGTGGAAGCCACTGGCGGTGTGGCTGGTGCTGTTCGCGCCGTTGTTGCTGATGATGGGCCGCAGCTGGCCCGCCGCGCTGGCGGTGCTGGGTGGCAGCGTGTGGTGCGTATGGGAATATGCCACCGCCAGCACCGATTATGGTGCGATGCGCGATCCGGGCACGGGGCGGCTGTTGTGGCTGGCATTTGTCACCGCGCTGCCAGTGGGATTTGCGCCCTTGGCGGCGTGGCTTCGCGCCCGCAGCGCCCGGCCTGATTTCTGGCGGCGGCTGGAGCAGCTGGCCTTGGCCTATGCCGTGGCGGGAGCGTCGTTTGCGACTTTCATCGCCAGCATCGGAGAGTTCGGTGATACCCGGCTGGTGAGGGATCTGGCGAGCATGGTGATGGGCGGCGCGGTCGCGATGCTGGCGGGGCTTGGCGTGGTGCTGGCGCGGCCGGGCATCTCGGGCCAGATGGCGGGCGCGATCATTGCCGGCGCGGGGCTGGTGCTGCCGCTGGCTTACGGCGCGAATGATCTGACCGTCCCTGCCGCCGCGCTGTTCATGGCGCTGTGGGTCGGGATCGCGGCTGCGGCACTGACGGCGCATTGGCGCGGCGTGTTTCAGCTGGCGGTGGCGGTCATCGCGCTGCGGCTCATCATCCTCAGCTTTGAACTGGCGAGCGACCTGTTGCTCAGCGGTGCCGGGCTGATCATGGCAGGCCTGCTGATCCTCGGCATCGCATGGGCCGCGGTGCGGGTGTCGCGCAACTTCGCGCCGAAGAATGAAGGGGCGGGCGCATGAACCGCCTGACGCGCTTGGCCGCTGTCGTGCTGCCGGTGATCGGGCTTGCTGGCGTGTGGGGCATGGGCGACCATACCTATCGCCAAGGCACCGAATGGGAGGTGCCGATCCAGGGCTATGACCCGCGCGATTACCTGCGCGGGCACTATGTCGAGTTCAGCTATGACTGGCCGGGAGAGGAAGACCTTAGCGACATCGCATTAAGCGCGCTGTGTCTCGAAGGCGAAGCGCCGAACATTGTGCGCGTGCGATGGTTGCAGGAGGATGAGGCTTGCGACCATCCGGTGCGGACCGATTCCACCGGCGTTTATGGCTGGGACGGTTTAACGCGCGGTCGGCTATATCTCGGACAGGACCGCGCCATGGCATTGCAAGGCGAATTGCAGGAACTCGGCCAACGCGGGATCGTCACCATCCGCCAGCGCGAGGATGGCAGCTTCACGCCCATCGCCATCCGCTTCCGTCCGCTGACCCCCGCCGAACAGGCTGAACGCGATGCGCAGGATCAGCCGCCCACCATGCCGCCTGCGATCATGGTTGAATCTAGCGGAAATTCTCGCCCGTAGCGGCGATCCGCACCTTGAGCCCCGCCTGACAGATGTTCTGGATTTCGATGCCGGGGTGGGCGTTGACCTCGATCACCAGCGGGCCATCGTTCACATCCAGCACGATATCCGCCCCGCAATAGCCCAGCCCCACCGCAGGCCCGCATCTGGACGCCAGTTCGAGCACGCGTTTCCAGCCGGGGATCTCGAACCCGATCAGATTGACGCCGGTATCGGGGTGATGCGTGATCGGCGTGCCTTTCACGACCGCGCGGGTAATTTTGCCGGTTACCATGTCGATCCCTGCGCCAATCGCGCGCTGATGGAGGTTGGCCTTGCCATCGGATTCAAGCGTCGGCAGCCGCACCATCGCCATCAGCGGGGTGTAATGCAGGCTGATGACGCGCAGATCGGGCAGGCCTTCGGGCACAATGCTGGCCAGCGCCGGGTCAGCGATGATCAGCGGTTCGATCAGCGCGGCATCCTCCGCTGCGGAATCGCCCGAAAAGCCGCCATCGACCACCTTCTGGATGTGATGCATCACCGCTTCTTCGGTCAGCGGCGCGCCCGATCCCTTGAACCAGGTGTTGCCTTCGCGGCGCACCGCCAGAAGAATGCCGTCACCCTGCGATCCGCGTGCGGGCTTGATCGCCCAGGCATCGGGCATATCGCGGCTTGGTTTGAATTCTGCCAGTTTCTGGTGGGTGTCGATCACCGCGACCGTGCCGGTGCAGGCGATCCCGGCGGCCTCCAGCGCCACCTTGGCCGCCACCTTGTCGCGCGCGCGCTCAATCGCGATGCGCGGATTGTATTTCTGGATCAGCGCGTTGCGCATATTGATCCCGAGAATTTCGTCGATACGGGCAAGCTGCGGGGGGCGCAGTTTGCTGAGCGCGTCATAATTCACCGTCTTTTTGCGTAACAGCCCGAACATATCAAACATCCTCTGCCGTCCGGATGATCCAGGCGTTGTGAATCAGCGGCCGCCCGGATGCGTCAAGACGAGGCGCAAACTGCGCCTCCTTGTTGGGTTTGATCGGTTGCGGAACCCGCCTTCGCCGCCCGGGGGTGAGATCCGCTGGCGAATCGATCACCCAAACGCCGTGGAGCGGAGGCGCGCGCTCCAGCGCTTCCTCCCGGCTGATCGGTTCAAGATCAAGTTCGAGCTGGTCCGGGTTGGCTTTTTGCCGCGCCTGCCGCCGCCGTTCGAGCCAGATCGGCGCGAACCGGCCGATTTCCGAAAGCCGCAAGCCGCGATAGCGGCCAAGCACCGCAATCGCGACACCTGTGAATGCCGGCATCAGCAGCGGCGACCATTCGATCAGCGCCAGCGCAAAATCCGACACCATCACGAATTGGATGACCACCGCCAGAATGAAGGTGTTGAACGCCATCTTCGCCGCCGGTTTCGGCCCATCCTTGTCCCATTGTTTGAACCACCGTTCGACAACCAGCGCGCAGACGATCACCGGAAACGCATCGACCTGCAACTGGGTATCGAGGATCATCAGAAGGGCCACCAGCACCAGCACGATCAGCGAAATCAGCACGCCCAGAAACCCCACCCGCGTCATCCGCAATTTGAGCAAGGAGGGGGTGACAATCATCCCGGCCAGCACCGATGATCCCAACACCACCGGCCCCATGATCGGGCCGATTTGCAGGAACGCCAGCGCGATCAGCATCGGGGTGAACAGCCCGAACGCCTTCAACCCGATAAAGCTGCGCGCCAGCACCACCAGAAACGCGCCCAATGGCAACACCATCAGCAGGTTCGATGGCTTCAGCCCCCAGATCGCCTGCGACGTCGCCACCCCTTCGAACGAGGATGGCAGGGCAAAGAAAGCCGAGGTATTGGCAAGGCCAAGCGCCACCAGCGCCGCGATGATCGCGCCGACAGCTATGCCTATGTAGAAAGGGCGCCTGACCTGCGGGGTCGCGCGCTTCCATATCTGGCTGAGTCTGGAGATCAGCTCAGAATGCATATCCAACCGATAATGACAGCCGATAACCCTCGCGATCGCGGGCAGGTTCGTTGCTGCCGGCAAAGATGTATTTGGCCTCAGCCTCGATGCGCCACTTGCCCGGCCACCACAGCAGTTCGACTTCGGGGGCAAGAAGGCTGTCGCGGCGCGGTTCGCCGTTGTCGGTGAGGCGGTTATCGAACCGGGTGCGGATCACTTCGATGGCCGGGCGCACGCGCAGATCGGGGGTGATCGGGCGGGTATAGGCAACCCCGGCGGATTCGCGTTCAAAGCCGCGCCGCAGATCATCGGATTTGATCGATTCCGCGCGCAGATCAAACGCCAGATAGTGGTAACGCCCGAACCGGCGGCGATATTCCGCATCAACGCGCGGGCCTTCACCGGTGGTTTCGGCCAGCGCGCCATTGTCATATTCCCGCTCGCGCCAGGTGCCTTGCAGCCTGACGCGGTGCTTGCGATCGGATTCCCACGTCAGCCGTGCAGAACCCTGCCATTCATCGGTATCGTTGCTTTCCACCGAAACCATGTCATCGAAATGGCGGGCCTGAAGCTGGAGTTCCCAGTCCTTTTCGATATCGGTCTGGACGGTCGCGGTGAACCGGTCGCGGGCAATGTTGCGCCGCGCTTCGCCAAGCCGGAATACCTCGATCCGGTCGGCTTCAAGCCGCAGCCGCACCTTGCGCTTTTCCAGCGCCACCCCTACCTGCCCGCGCACACTGATCGCTTCGCCATCAACGATCAGATCACTATCGCGGGTGGTGGTTTCGGCGCTGACGGTCTGCACTTCGATCCGCGCATCGGGTTCAAGCCGCCAGCCCCCATCTTGCGCGCAAGCAGGGTCGGCAACCAGCACAGCAAACAATGCGGCCATCAGACCGCCGAGCGCGCGCATGGAATGATTCATTGAGTTAGCCCCCGTTGACTTACGTAGGGCTACGGCAAGGGTGTTTAGGAATTCCTAACCACGGTCATAAACCATAGTCGGGATCGCCTTTTAGAACGCAAAAGGGGCGGAAGGCTGCTATCGGCCCTCCGCCCCTCGTACCCAAGATCTTTGCTTGGGTCGGGTATTCCGATCAGAAGCGGGCGGACACTTCCACCCCGTAAAACTGCGGTTCTGCCGGAATGAAGGTGGGAATGCCAAACGCGTCGCCGGTATTGCCCGCGTCGAGCAGGTATTTCTTGTCGAATGCATTGCGGATGAACCCGGCAATTTCATAACGATCATCGCCAAAGCTGACCCCGGCCCGCGCATTCACCAGCGTTACCGCCTTTTGCGAGATCAGCGGATTGTTCGGCACTTCGAAAAAGATGCGGCTGCGATACGTAACGCTGGGCGTGGCGAAGAAGCGCATACCGTTGCCCATGTCATAATCGACGCTGAAACCGCCCGATGCCTGAAATTCGGGCTGCAGGCGGAACCGCGCGCCCGAAAACGCGGGCGAGAACGCACCGTCCTTATCGATACCGCCGTCAATATAGCCGAAATTGCCGAACAGTTGCAGCCAGTCAGTAGCCTCGACCGACAATTCCCCCTCGATCCCAAGGTTCGATGCGCTGCCCGCGCTTTGGGTGACGAAGGCACCGGTCGGGTTGCCATCGTCATCAAGCTGCGCAACGCTGACCTGGAAGCCTTTATATTCCTGATAATAGATACCCAGTGATCCCGAAACGGGGCCGCTGGCGAGCTTGATCCCGCCTTCGTAGTTCCATACCGTTTCTTGCGGAACATCCGTCCGGTTGGGGACGACATTGGCCCCGTCGCGCCGTGCACCGAGCTGCACCACCGGCGAGCGTCGGCCCTTGGAAATGGTGGCGAACACGTTCACATCATCGCTGATCCGGTAAAGCGCGTTGAAGCGCGGCAGCCACGCCGTAAAGCTGTCCTTGGCGGTGAAGGTCTGGCCGCCGGTATCGATCTGGCCGGGGATCAGCGGGGCACCGCTCAGCACGCTGTTCGGGACATCGGCAAAGAAGCCCGATTCGCGATCTTCATCAAGGAAGCGCAGGCCAGCGGTCAGTTCCAGCGCATCGGTGGCGATCCAGGTGACGTCGGCGAACACCGAATAGGCTTCGTTGCGGCCCTGATTTTCAAACGCCGAAGCGTAGGGGATCGCCTGAACAGCGCCCGACGTCAAAAGGCCCGTGACAGCCGTTGACGGGACAGAACCGTCTGCCGCGACACAGGGGATGCCGGGGATCAGCGGCGCACCGAACAGGCCCGACAGGCATTGCAGGAACAACCCTTCTTCAGTCGCGAAGGGCACGTTCTGGCGGCCATCCTCGATGAAGATGTTCCACCCCGCGCTCGCACGCAGAGCGCTGCCCTGATAGGTAAAGCGGCCTTCGTGGCTGACCTGCCAGCCATCCGCGATCTCGGTGAATTCAAGGAACGGGGCAGCCGTGCCGTCGGCGTCGAACACTTCGCGGCTGTCAAATTCGCGGTAGCCATTGACGGTGGTGAAGGTCCAACCGTCGGCAAACAGGTATTCAGCCGTGAGGTTGAGGTCGTAAACTTCGCGGTTCAGGCCCAGCTGATCGTCGCCCAATACCGCCGCGCCCGCCGGATTGCCGCCGAGATTGGCGTCCTCGAACGCATTGGCCGGGCCACCCGGCGCACCTGCGAAGGCCGGGAAGGTGCCCGAAACGAACGGCGTGCCGCCATTGCGCTGCTGGTCATAGGTGGCGATCAGATCGACCGTGAAATCAGCGGTGGGCGCGTAACGGATCGACCCGCGCACACCGAACTGATCCTGCGCGTAGAGTTCTTCTTCCTGCGTCGGGTTGAGGTTTTCGATAAAGCCATCGCGGGTGCGCCATTCAAACGCGACGCGCGCGGCCAGAACGTCCGACCCGGCGTTCAGGTATCCGCCGAGCAATGTCTGGTCGGAATTGCCGTAGCCGCCGCGGATCTCGCCCGAAAACCCTTCGCGCGGGCGGGCCGAGACAAGGCTGATCGCGCCCACGGCGGATGCGGTGCCGAACAAGGTCGCCTGCGGGCCTTTGATCACCTCGACGCGTTCGAGATCGTAGATCGCCTGATACGACCCGCGCGAGCGCGAGATGTCGACGCCGTTGTAGTAAAGCGTGACACGCGGGCCTTGCTGCGAGGAACCGCTGTCCGAAGTGATGCCGCGGATAACAATGCCGGGGTTATTGGCGCTTTGTTCCTGAATCAGCAGGCCAGGGACGTAATTGGAAAGCTCATCCAGATCGGTAACGCCCAGCTGCCTGATCCTCTCGCCGCTGGTGGCGGTGATGGTGATCGGCACGTCCTGAACGCGCTGTTCGACCTTTTGGGCCGTCACAACAATCTGGTTGCCGTAAGTCTTTTCATCAGCCGCCGGGCCTTCGGCATCTTGCGCAAACGCGGCCTGAGAGGTGGTGGCAAGCGCGCCAGTCAACGAGGCGGTAAGCGCGATCAACGAGACGCGCGAAAGCGGGGTGCGGAGCATCTAAGCAGGCCCTTCTTGGTGGAGAGAGGCCTTGCCCGTGGCAGGTGTTGGTGACGCCGCGGCGACGCTAGCGTGACGCGCCGATTACGGCCAATTTACAGTTTTAAGGCGTTGCGAATTTGCATCGCCACGCCAGTCGGCATCACAACGGGTTCCCATCCCGATCGCGGTAAATCTCGCGCCGCCCGACATGGTTGGCGGCGCCGACAAGGCCGTCTTCCTCCATCCGCTCGATCCACTTGGCCGCAGTGTTGTAGCCCACGCCCATCTGGCGCTGGAGCCACGAACCCGATGCCTTCTGGTTTTCGATCACGATCTGGCAGGCCTGACGATATTTGCGTTCTTCGGGATTGTCCGAAGCGGTGAATTCGTCCTCGAACCCGAACCCGCCGTCTTCGGGTTCTTCGGTCACGGCGTCGACATATTCGGGCGCACCCTGACCGCGCCAGAAATCGGCGACGGCTTCAACCTCCTCGTCGGAAACGAACGGGCCGTGGACGCGCACCATCGCGCCGGTGTTGGGTTTGTAGAGCATATCGCCCTTGCCCAGCAGCTGTTCTGCGCCCTGTTCGCCCAAAATCGTGCGGCTGTCGATCCGGCTGGTGACTTTGAAGCTGATGCGGGTCGGCAGGTTGGCCTTGATCACCCCGGTAATCACATCCACCGATGGCCGCTGCGTCGCCATGATCAGGTGGATGCCCGCCGCGCGTGACTTCTGGCTGAGGCGCTGGATCAGCACTTCGATTTCCTTGCCGATGGTGACCATCAGATCGGCGAGTTCGTCAACGATCAGCACGATCTGGGGCAGCGGCTGGTAATCGAGCTGTTCTTCCTCGAACATCTGTTCGCCGGTTTCAGGATCGAACCCGGTCTGCACCCGGCGGCCCAGCGGCTTGCCTTTGGCAATCGCGGCGCTGACTTTTTCATTGAAGGAATGGATATTGCGGCTGCTGACCGCGCTCATCATCCGGTAACGCCGCTCCATCTCCTCGACCGCCCATTTCAGCGCGCGCACCGATTTGTGCGGCTCTGTCACCACGGGGGAGAGCAGGTGCGGGATATCGTCATAGGTCTTGAGTTCGAGCACCTTGGGATCGATCAGGATCAGGCGCAGTTCGGACGGCGTGAAGCGGTAGAGCAGGCTCAGCAGGATCACGTTCAGCCCGACCGACTTGCCCGATCCGGTTGTCCCCGCGACCAGCAAGTGCGGCATCGCGGCGAGATCGGCGATAATCGGTTCGCCCGCAATATCCTTGCCCAGAATGATCGGCAGGCTGCCCTTGGCCTCGGCAAAATCGGCGCAGGCGGCCAGTTCTTTCAGCATCACCATCTGGCGATCCTGATTGGGCAGTTCTATCCCCATAACCGTACGCCCGGGGATCGGCGCGACGCGCGCGCTGATGGCGCTCATGTTGCGGGCGATGTCTTCGGCAAGGCCAATCACCCGGCTGGCCTTGATCCCCGGCGCGGGTTCCAATTCGTACATCGTCACCACCGGGCCGGTGCGCACGGCGGTAATTTCACCCTTCACGTTGAAATCATCGAGCACATTTTCGAGCAGCCGGGCGTTGCGTTCCAGCGCCATCTTGTCGAGCTTTGGCGCTTTGTCGGCGGGCGGTTCGGCCAGCAAATCGAGGCTGGGCAGGTTGTAGGCGGCGAACATATCGGCCTGCGCGGTCTTGGGGGTCAACGCGCGTTTTGGCGGGGCGGAAGGATCGCTGATTTCGGGCGCGCGGCGCGGGCGGTCATCGGCCGGGGGTGTCGCACCCTTGGCAACGCGGCGCGGGCGGACGGCGGGGGCATCATCGTCATCCCCGGTGAACGCCAACGCGGCGGCGCGTTTGCGACCGGGCAGCGGCAGGCGGCGCAGCAGCCCGCCCAGCGATCCGCCGCCAAGGAAATCGGGCAGGCTGAGCAACATCCGCCAATCGATCGCGAAGATCCGGGTCAGTAATGCCACCCCGACCGCGAGGCAGACAAACGCCGTGCCAAAAATCACCCAGCCCTGCGCCTCAGCGCCGAACCGCGCCGCCACCGCCTGAATCGCTCCAGCGCCAAGCAGCCCGGCCAGCCCCCCCGCCTGCGCGGGCAAGGTGCCGCCCGGCGACTGAAAAGCGAGCGCCAGCACAGCGGCGATCAGCGTCATCGCGATCAGCAGCAGGCCGGCGGGCAGCCACCACGGCGTGGTTTCGGGCGCGTCGCCATTCTCCACATCGCGCCACAGCTTGCGCGCCGAGATATACAGCAGCGGCAATAGCAGCACGCCGGGCAGGCCGAAAATCAGCAACACCCGGTCGGCCACCCATGCGCCGGCCGCGCCCATCCAGTTGGCGACCTGCGCCGGATCGGCGGCGGTCGACGGGCTGGGGTCGGTCTGGGTGTAGCTGATGAGCGCCAGCGCAAGGAACACCGCTGCCGCCAGCAGCAGCCCCGCGCCTGTCATCTGCGCAAGGCGGCGCAACGACCGACGCAGACCTGCGCGCCATTCGGCATCGGTCTTGCGACCGGGTTTGCTGGGTAGGGCCGCGCGGCTGGCCATGCGTTTGTCTCCTGCGTGGAACACATCATGAATCCTAGGCGAGTCCGGGTCAAGCGATGTGCGACAGACCGTGCTCTTAACTCAACCCATCAATCGCCGCCCAGCGCCGCCAATCGAGTTCGCGGGCACGCTCTGCCGTCATGCCGCCAAGCGCGATCACCGGCATTTCGGCCTGCACGGCGAGTTCGCGAAACTTTTCGGGGCCAAGGCATTCGTCGCCGGGATGCGAGCGGGTCGGGAAGACGGGCGAGAGGAACACACCGTGCGCCCGGGCGCGGTTGGCAAGCATGATTTCGCGCGCATCATGCGCCGTCACGAGGCGCAGCAGGCCGGGGAGCTTGCCGAGCTTTTCCGGCGGGCCGTAGATTCCATCCGCGCCCCATTCCTGCGCCAGTTCGGCCGGGCCGGACAGGATCACCAGATGATCGCGCGCGCGCGCGGCTGCGGCCAGTTCCTCAAATCGCTGGCGGCGGGCCTTGTCGTCAAGATGGTAGTGCCTGAACACGAAGGCATTGCCGTGCGGCAGGCGCGCGAGCGCGTGCTCCAGCACCGCGTCATTGTGTTCATCGCTCAGCAGCCACAGGGCGGGCAGGGGATTGGCGCGCGTCATTGACCCGCTATAGAGCGGCACCATGAATAATGCAGCCTCCCGCCTCGAAACCGTTCGCGCCAATATCGCCAAGGTGTGCAAGCCCGCGCGGCGCGCGCCTGTGGATGTCACGCTGATCGCGGTCAGCAAGACCCACGGCCCCGAAGCGATTGTCCCGCTGATCGCAGCAGGCCAGCGCGTGTTCGGCGAAAACCGGGTGCAGGAAGCAGCTGGCAAGTGGCCTGCTCTGCGCGCGGAATATCCCGATATCGAACTGCACCTGATCGGCCAGCTGCAATCGAACAAAGCCGAAGAAGCCGTCGCGCTGTTCGATTATATCCACGCGCTCGACCGGCCGAGCCTGCTCGCCGCGCTGGCCAGGGCGATGGACAAGGCGGCGCGGCGCGTGCCGTGTTTCGTGCAGGTCAATATCGGTGATGAACCGCAGAAGGGCGGCTGCCCGATCAGCGAATTGCCCGCGTTCATCGCCGCCGTGCGCGCTGCCGATGTGCCGCTCGCCGGGCTGATGTGCATCCCGCCCGCCGACACCGAAGCCGCGCCGTTTTTTGCGTTGCTGGCGAAGCTGGCGGCGGATCATGGGATCGCCGGCCTGAGCATGGGGATGAGCGGCGATTATGAAACCGCGGTGATGCTGGGCGCGACCCATGTAAGGGTCGGTACCGCGCTGTTCGGCGCGCGGGTGTAAACCGCCTCAAGCAGCGCAGCGATAGGCGGACAGGAACGCCTCAAGTAGCGAAGCGGTAGGCGAGCAAGAACACCTCAAGTAGCGAAGCGGTAGGCGAGCAAGAACACCTCACGTAGCGAAGCGGTAGGCGACAAAAAAGGGCACCCCGTTGCCGGAGCGCCCTCTTTTTAGCTGATATGGAGCCCTGGTTAGAACTCGAACATCGCTTCGATCCCGACAGTGCGACCGCGCATCAATGGTGTGAAGGTGCCGCCTGTCGGGTTGGCCGCAAAGGGTTGGCGCACGCCGGTTGAGTTGGGACCTCCGAAAGGAACCTGCGTATCGCCGCCTTCCTGCACCTGATCGAGCAGATTGCGCCCATAAATCGACAGTGACAGCCCATCAACCGGCGTATTCCAAGTTATGTTGGCTTCCAGATTGCTCAGATCATTGAGCCAGCCAAGGTTATCATCAGTGTAAGCTGCCTTGTCGCGATACTGATAGTTGACCCGGGTCAAGATATTGCTGTTTCCAAGATCGAGTTCGTGGATGAACCCTGCACCCACTGTCACTGGAGGAACGCGCGGCAGACTTAGGTCAAGATCGGTCTGGTCGATCAGACCATCCCCCGAAAGATCGAACAAGACTTCATCATATTCGGCATCAATGATCCCGACATTGGCAGTGAACACCAGCGAGTCCGACACCCGCATGCGGGCTTCGGCTTCAAAGCCCTTTATCGTCGCATCGGCGGTGTTGAGGATGTTCTGCACGATGGCCGCGTCCGGATCGGAGAGGTTCACCTCGCGCTGCATGTTACTGACCTTGGTGATGTAACCGGCCACGTTGAGCGTGAAGGAACGGTCGGCGGTCTGGAATTTGCCGCCGACCTCGTAGTTGTCCACCTTTTCCTCATCGAAACCAACCGAGCCGGTTTGATTGAAAGCCCGGTTGAACACCGCCACATCGGTGATGCGGAAATTGTAGCCGCCCGAGCGGTAGCCGCGGCTCCAGTGACCATAGATTTGGCTATCGGCAAATTCGTATTGCAGCCCGAGTTTGGGCGACAGGTTGCGGAACCGCGCGCGATCTGTGAAGCCATCCCGCTCGGTCGCAGGATCAAAGGGAGCGGTGCCAGTCGGGCAGGTGCCTTGGACGAACGAGCAGGGCGGGCGGGGCAGGATGTAAGTCACGCCTGCTTCCTTGGTTTCCTGATTCCAGCGGATGCCTGCGATGACAGACAAAGCATCTGTCAGCTGATATTGCGCGTTGGCGAAGACACCAATCACCTCGTGATCCTGCGCCCCACCGCCAAAGAACACCGGCGGCTGAAATGCCGGCGGCAAGTCGCGGCGCAGCGCCCGGGTTTCGGTGTATGCGAGATCCTGATTGAAGTAGAACCCACCGACCGTGAGGTCGAGGTTGTCGAACGACATCGCATAGCGCAACTCGTTAGAGAATTGTTCTTGAGCGGTTTCAGTCTCCGAATGGAACAGGAAGAGCGGGGTCGCGTCGATGTCACCCTGCGTCGTGGAATCATATTTGCGGTAACCGAACGCATTGGTCAGTGTACCGGGCCCGATGTCGACGGTCGCGGTCAGCGAGCCGGTCCAGATCTCGTTGGCATAGTTGCCCGGTTCATCGATCGAAAAATCGAAACTGTTGCGGTCAAAAAGTGCCCGGTTCTGGCTCGAGGGCCCATCGCCATCGCTTTCGAAGTAATCGAGCTTGCCAAGCAGCGTCAGGCCGCCGAGACGCGCTTCGAGCGCGCCGCGCAGAATCTTGGTTTCCGCCGCACCATGGTTCGATCCGTCGAACAGGTTGGTGAAATAGCCTTCGTCCTTGTTGTAGTAGGCACCAACCTTAAAGAGCAGCACATCCTCGACAATAGGACCGGAGATCACGCCGCTGACGGTGTAGTTGGGGCCGCCGCGCCCGCCATCGAGCGCCGGGCCATCGACCGCCGCGCGAAACTTGCCGCGGAAATCTTCGGTCGGGTTGCCGGTGTTGATCAGCACCGCGCCGCCGGTCACGTTACGGCCGAACAGCACGCCCTGCGGGCCGCGCAGGATTTCCACGCTGTCGAGGTCGAACAGATCGAACACGACGCCGCCGTTGATACCGAGGTACACGCCGTCCACGAAAACGCCGACGGCGGGATCGATCGACGGGATCGACGAGTTGATGCCGAGACCGCGAATTGAGAAGTTGGCGGTGCCCCGCGTGGTGCCGACATCATCCAGACTCACGGTCGGTGCCTGGAAGGACAGGCCCGAGATAGTACGGATTTTGAAGGCTTCCAGCGTGCCGGCGTTAAACGCGGTCACCGCGATCGGGACATCCTGCACGTTTTCGGCATCCTTGGTTTTGGTGCCGGTGACGAGAATTTCGTTGATGCTGTCGAGCGTGCTGGTATGCTGTGGTGGCGTTTCCGCCTCTTGTGCCCACGCAGAAAACGGCACGATCGACGCTGCGCTAAGAAAAAGCGCAGCCTTACCAAGACGCGCGGATACGCTGATCGCGGATGCGATGTTCATAAAATACCCCTCCTATGAATCCGCCGCCTTACTAACAATATGTCATCATGTTGTAACCTATCTCGGACGACATGAGTCGAGATTTGCCCGCACCTGTTGCCTCTATGCCTCTTCCATCTCCGCTTGTCGGCGATCACTCGCCGCGTCTAGCAGTGCCGCTTCGATATCGGCCAGCCGGTCGGGCGCTTTTACCTTTTCGCCGGTCAGATCGGTGACATAAAACGTATCTGCCGCGGCTTCGCCATAGGCGGTGATATGCGCCGAATGGACAATCAGGTTGGCCTTATACAGCGCATGGGCGAGGCGGTTGAGCAGTGCCGGACGGTCACGCGCGGTCACTTCGATCACGGTAAAATTGTTCGACGCGTCATTATCGAACCCGACCCGCGGGGCGACATCGAAGGCGCGCGCGCGCGAATGGGCGAGTGGGCGCGCCGCCAGCTTGGGCACCAGTTCGATCCGGGCGAGCAGCGCGTCGCGGATACCCTTGGCGATGCGGTCCATCTGCGCGGCTTCGCGGAATGGCTGACCGTGCTGATCCTGCACCAGAAAATTATCGAAAGCATAGCCGCTTTTGGCGGTGTGGATGCGCGCGTCGATGATATTCGCGCCCGCCACGTGGATGCCGCCCGCCATGCGGTAGAACAGCCCCGGATGGTCAGCCGCGATCACGCTGACGCGGGTTGCGCCGCGCGTCTCGTCAACCGCGCAGTGGATCGAAAGCTGTTCGCCCGCCGCGCGCGCGGCATCATATTGGGCAAGGTTGCTGGCGATGATGTCTTCGGGCTCGGCAATCCAGTAGGCATCGCCCAGCAGCGCGCCCGCGCTGTCGACCAGATCATCGCGATCGCCGAGCAGCCGAGCGACCGCATCTTTCCGGGCGGCGACCCGCTGTTTGCGCCCGGTGCCCTTGTGGCCCAGCCGCAGGCGTTCCTGGGTGGCATCGTAAAGCTCACCCAAAAGCTGCGCTTTCCAGCTGTTCCAGGTGCCCGGCCCGACCGCGCGGATATCCACCGCAGTCAGGATCGCAAGATTGCGCAGCCGTTCAAGGCTTTGCACCTCGCCCGCGAAATCCTCGATCGTCTTGGGGTCGGTCAGATCGCGTTTCTGCGCGGTGCGGCTCATCAACAGGTGTTGCAGCACCAGCCAGGCGACCAGATCGGTTTCCTTCTGGTCGAGGCCAAAGCGCGGGCATAGGCGGTGTGCGACATCCGCCCCCAGCACCGAATGATCGCCGCCGCGCCCCTTGGCGATATCGTGCAGCAGCACCGCGACATACAGCGCCTGACGCGAGGCGAGTTTGGGAAATTCGCGGGCGGCGCGCGGGTGATCGGCGGTGAGCAGCCCGCGTTCGATCTGGCTCAGCAGACCGATCGCGCGGATGGTGTGTTCATCAACCGTGTAGTGGTGATACATATCGAACTGCATCTGCGCATTGACGCGCCCGAAATCGGGCACGAACCGGCCCAGCACCCCAGCCTCGTTCATCCAGCGCAGCGCGGGTTCGGGGTCTTTGCGTCCCGAAAGCAGGCTTAGGAACAGCGCATTGGCGCGCTTGTCACGGCGCACCTTGCCATCGATCAGCTTGGCGTCGCGGCCAGCAAGTCGCATGGTTTCGGGGTGCACTTCCAGCCCTTCGGCCTCTGCCAGTTGGAACACTTCGACCAGCCGCACCGGGTCATCGCGAAACCAGTCATCGCCCGGCGCGCGCAATCGCCCGCCGTCGACGACATAGCCCTTGAATGCGCGCTTGCGCTGTGTCCACCCGGCAAAGAACCCGGTGCGCGGGCGCTTTTTGGCGAATTCCTCGTCAAGATGGGCAAGGAACACGCCGGTCAGGCTGCCGACCCGTTTCACTTGCAGGAAATAATACTGCATGAAGCGTTCGACCGCGCTTTTGCCGGGGCGATCAGCAAATTGCATCCGTTCAGCCACGGCGCGTTGCAGATCGAAGGTCAGCCGATCCTCGGCCCGGTCGGCAAGAATGTGCATATGGCAGCGCACCGCCAGCAGAAACCCTTCGGCCCGGCGGAAGCTGCGATATTCGGATGCCGTCAGCAGCCCGACATCGACCAGTTCGGCGGCACTGCCGACGCGGTGGACATATTTGCCGATCCAGTAGAGCGTTTGCAGGTCGCGCAGTGCGCCTTTGCCTTCCTTGATGTTGGGTTCGACGACATAGCGGCTATCGCCCATCCGTTTGTGCCGCGCGTCGCGTTCAGCCAGTTTCTGGGTGAGGAACTGGCGTTCGCTGCCCTTGACGACCTCGCCCCAGAACCGCGTGCGCAGTTCTTCGTAAAGCACCTGATCGCCCCACACCAACCGCCCTTCGAGCAGCGCGGTGCAGATGGTGAGATCATCCTTCGCCATCCGCATCGTATCGATCACCGTGCGGCTCGAATGGCCGACTTTCAGGCCCAGGTCCCACAGCAGATACAGCATCGCCTCGATCACCTGCTCGCACCACGGCGAACGGCGCATCGGGGTGATGAAGGCGATGTCGATATCCGAATGCGGCGCCATTTCGGCGCGCCCGTATCCGCCCACCGCCAGAATCGCGAGCCGTTCAGCCGCAGTGCGATTGGGGACGGGGTAGAGATGCGTGGTGACGTGATCGTGGATCACCCGCAGTAGTTGATCGGTCAGGAAGGAATAACCCCCTGTCACATCATGTCCGGCTGAGGGCGCATCCGCCAGCCTGCGCACGAGCTCGGCGCGACCATCGTCAAGCGCGCGGCGCAGCGCCTTGACGATATCGCCGCGCGCGCCTTCGCCGCCCGCCGCGAACAGCGCGGCGACCTGCTCTGCCAGGGCGCGCCGGTCAATGATCGCGCGCTGATCGGGGACGCGCCGGGGCTTCATGCCAAGGCGCTCCGCATCAGCCCGCCGATCCGGCGTTTGGAAATGCGACCCGTACAGATCAGCGGATCAGGCCGTCGCCGTGGCATTGGTATAACGCGCCTTGACTGCGCGCTTGTCGATCTTCTGCGTGCCGAGCCGGGGCAGCGCTTTGTCAGTGATCCAGATCTGATGTTCGAGCGGCACCTTGAACGGCGCGATCCGTTCGAGCAGGAAGGCGCGCAGCTGTCCGGGGGTGATCGCGGCGCGGCCTTCCTTCATCCGGTACACCGCCGCCGGCACCTCGCCAAAGCGTTCATCGGGCAGGCCGAATACCGAACATTCGCCGACATCGTCATGGGCATAGATCGCGTCTTCCACCTCGATGCAGGTGATATTCTCGCCGCCGCGGATGATGATGTCTTTCTTGCGGTCAACAATGAACAGGTAGTCGTCTGCGTCGAGATAGCCCAGATCGCCGGTGCGGAAGAAGCCGCTGTCGGTAAAGGCCGCCGCGGTCGCCTCGTCATTCTTCCAGTAGCCGCGGAAATTGGCGACCGATCGGATGCAGATCTCGCCCACTTCACCATTGGCAAGTTCATTGCCGGCATCATCCAGAATGCGCAGATCGACCATCGGTTTTGACGGGCGCCCGGTTGAACCCGGCTTGGCGAGGTAGTTCTCGTTGAAATTGCCGCACCCGATGGCGTTGGTTTCCGTCAGGCCATAACCCAGCAGCGGAAAGGCACCGGGGAAGGCTTCCTTGATCCGGGTGACGTGTTCAACCGGGCGCGGCGCACCGCCTGCGGCAAAGCTCTTGCACGCCGACAGGTCGTAATTTTCGCGGTCGGGGTGATTGGCGATTTCATAGCTCATCAACGGCACACCGACGAAATAGGACACCTTTTCCTCTGCCATCAGCCGGATCGCTAGCCCTGCGTCCCATTTGGGCATCAGCACCAGTTTGCGCCCGATCGCGAAGCTTTGCAGCATCAGCGGCACTTCGCCCGTCACATGGAACAGCGGCACCGCGACCAGCGCGCAGGGCTGATCGCTCAACACGTCACCCTGACTTTCCAGATGCACCTTGGCCATCGCGCTTTGGCAGACATAGTTCATGATGGCGTTGACAACGCCGCGATGATCCGACCACGCGCCCTTCGATTTGCCAGTCGAACCCGAGGTGTAGAGGATGGTGGCCATATCGTCCGGCCCAAGCGTGCCGAGCACCGCCATCGCCGCGCTGGTGCCTTCGGGCACGCGCCAGATCTGCGCTAGGCCTTGCGCGGGCTGATTGCTGTGAGTGAACAGCGCGAGCGCAGCCGGATGATCGCGCCCTTCCAGTCGTGCGGCGCGGCCTTCATCAGCCAGCACCAGTTTGCATTCGGCCAGATCGATTGCGTAGGCGAGCTCTTCTCCCGACGAAAAGCCATTGAGCAGCGTCGCGCAGCCGCCCGCCATGATGATCCCCATATAGGCGATGATCCAGTTGGCCGAATTGCGCGCGGCGATACCCACCCGGTCGCCCTTTTCGATCCCGTGATCGTGCACCAGACTTTCCGCCACGCAGGTGGCCGCCGCATAGGTGTCGCCAAAGCTGAGCCGCACATCGCCATCGACGAGAAACAGTGCATCTTTGTGTTCATTGGAGAAATACGCAAAATAATGCGCCAGCGTCGGCGGAGCGGCGACGAAGGCCGGCATTTCCACGCCGTCGCGCACAAATGGCGCGGTGGCAAACGGCTGGCCCGGTGCGGTCAGGCCGGTAATGATCGCTTCAAGCGCATTGTCCAGTGGGGTGGGCATGCGGTGTCCTTCCTCTCTCATTTATAAACAAGTCCGGGCACACATGGAGCGCGTCCCGGGCTGCGTGTCCCAAGCCTTGGTGGCAACCGAGCGCCCCTTCCCCTGCCCCGCGCGCTGTGCCAGAAGCGCCAACGCGGCAAGGGCCATGTCCGGCCCGCCGATACGACTTGCCATTGTCATTAAGAGGTTCGCCCCGTGCTGTCACTACTTGCCGTAAGCGGCGCTGCCGATCCGATCTACTGGGCCGAACTGGGCCTGCGGCCGGGGATCGATCTGGGGTTCTTTACGCTGCGGTTCTATTCGCTGGCATACCTGATCGGAATAATTTTTGCCTATTGGCATACCTCAAAGACGCTGAAACAGCCCGGCGCTCCGATGGCGCAGCGCCATGCTGATGATCTGGTCTTCTATTGCATGCTGGGAATAATCCTTGGCGGTCGATTGGGCTATGCCGCGTTTTATACCGGGGGGGACACCGGCATCCCGAGCGTCTTTACCGATTTTTCGGGCGATGGATTTGTCAGTTGGCAGTTGCTGCGGCTTTGGGATGGCGGGATGAGCTTCCACGGCGGCTTGCTAGGCGTGGCGGCGGCGATGGCGTGGGTTTCATGGCGCGATCGGCTGAACTTCATCCGGGTGGTCGACTATGTCGCGGTCGGCGTGCCGATGGGAATGTTGCTGGGCAGGCTTGCGAATTTCATAAATGGTGAATTATGGGGGCGCGTGACCGACGTGCCTTGGGCAATGGTGTTTCCTGGCGCAGGCGACCTGCCACGCCATCCCAGCCAGCTGTATCAGGCCGGGCTGGAAGGACTGGCGCTGCTGATCATCATGATGCTGCTGTTCTGGAAAACCCGCGCGCGCTATCGCCCCGGCCTGCTGGCGGGGGTGTTCACACTCGGCATCGGAATTGCGCGCTTCGTTAATGAATTTTTTCGTCAGCCTGATGCACAACTGGCTGACTTTGCCGCCCGGACCGGGCTATCGATGGGCCAATGGCTGACTATACCGCTGATACTGACTGGATTGATTGTCGTGTTCTTCGCGCTGCGGAACAAACCGCTGGCGAGCGGGGGCGTGCAACCGACCTGACCGCCGAGCCGGGGGCCGACGGTGCGCGCGCGTGGAAAAGCGCGCTGCGGCTGATTGATCCCGAACCTGAGGTTGATCGCGAAGCGGCGCGCGCGGCGGCAGAAGCAGCCGCCCGCGCCAAGGCGGACGCCGAAGCCAAGGCGCTTGCCGAGCAGCAAGCCCGCGAACAGGCCCAAGCCGAGGCGGAGGCACAGGCCAAAGCGGAGGCACAGGCCAAAGCCGCCGCCGAAGCGCAGGACAAGGCCCGCCGCGAAGCCGAAACACGCCGGAAAGTCGAAGCCGAGGCCAAGGCCAAGGCTCGTGCGGAACAGGAGGCGCGCCTTAAGGCAGAAGCCGATGCCAAGGCCCGTGCTGAGGCCGCAGCGCTGGAACAGGCCAAAGCCGCCGCCAAGGCCCGCGCCGAACGCGAAGCTAAGGCCAAGGCAGAAGCAAAAGCTAAGGCGGACGCCGAAGCCAAGTCACAGGCAGAGGTCGAAGAAAAGGCACGCAAGGAAGCTGAAGCAAAGGCCAAAGCAGCGGCCAAAGCAGCGGCCAAAGCCAAGGCCGAGGCTGAAGATCTAGCTCGCCGCAAGGCCGAAGCTGAGGCCAAGGCCGCCGCCGAGGAACAAGCTCGCCGCGAAGCCGAAGCGCGCAAACAAGCCGAAGCTGAAGCGCGCGCCAAAGCCAAGGCCGTCGCAGAAGCAAAAGCCCGCGCGGCAGCAGAGGAGAAAGCGCGCCGCGCAGCCGAGGCGCGCGCTGAACGCGAGGCTCGCGAAAAGGCCGCTGCGGAAGCCAAGGCCAAAGCCAAGGCTGAAGCAGAAGCCAAGGCCAAGGCAGAAGCTGAAGAGCGCGCCCGACTGGAAGCCGAAGCTGCTGAAGCCGCTGCCTTGGCCGCCGCCCAACAAGCCGCCGCCCAAAAAGCCGCCGCAGAGCAAGCCGCCGCCGAAGAACAGGCCCGGCTCGAAGCCGAAGTCGCCGCGCGCGCCAATGTTGATGTCGGCAAGACCCTGCGCCGCCTGATCCGCGAAACCGGCCCGATCAGCCTTGCGCATTACATGGGCGAAAGCAACGCGCGCTATTATGCCAGCCGCGATCCGCTGGGCGACCAGGGCGATTTCATCACCGCGCCCGAAGTCACCCAGATGTTCGGCGAACTGGTCGGGCTATGGCTGGCGGATCTGTGGGTGCGGATGGGCAGCCGCAAACACATTCACTTTGTCGAACTTGGCCCCGGTCGCGGCACGCTGGCGCGCGATGCGCTGAGCACGGCGGCGCGCTATGATTTCGTGCCGCAGGTGCATTTTGTCGAAACCTCGGCGACCTTGCGCAGGCTCCAGCGTGAGATATTTCCCGGCTGCCATCACCACCACGATCTTTCGACCTTGCCCGATGATGCCCCGCTGCTGGTTGTCGCCAACGAATTTTTCGATGCATTGCCGATCCATCAACTGGTGCGCTCGGCAGACGGCTGGTTTGAACGGGTGGTCGGGCTGGAAGGCGAAGCCTTCGCCTTTGGCACAGGCAAGGAGCGGATGGATCACCTGGTGCCATCAGGCTGGGCGCGCGCCAGTCAGGGATCGATGATCGAAACCAGTCCGGCGGCCGTAGCGGTGATGGGCGAACTTGCGCAGCGCCTGACCAATCAAGGGGGGGCGGCGCTGATCATCGATTATGGCCAGACCGAATTGCGCGCCGGATCGACCTTGCAGGCGCTCAAGGCGCATCAGAAGGTCGATGTCTTCGCGCATCCGGGTGATGCCGATATCACCGCGCATGTCGATTTCGAACTGCTCCAGCAGATCGCCCGTCAGCACGGCGCTGACGTGATGGGGGTGCAGATGCAGGGCGAATGGCTCCGCCAGATGGGGATCGATACGCGGCTGGAAGCGCTCCAGCGGCGCAACCCCAAAGAGGCAGACAAACTCAAACGCCAGCGTGATCGGCTGGTGGAATCGACCCATATGGGCACCTTGTTCAAAGTGCTCGGTATGTGCGGGCGGCGCTGGCCGTTCGGGGTGGGGTTTGAATAAGACCGTGATACTCGGCCTACTCTAAAGCCCCGCTTTTACCGCCAATTGTGCCGCTGCCGCCTTTGGCGTCATTTTGGCCGCATCCTCACGGTCAACCGCAAGGTTGGCCTCGCGCATCGCCTCGACGCTGATCGCGCCGATCAGCGGGGTTAGCGCGGCGATCACGCCTTGATCCTGCGCAATCCGGGGCGACAGCATCAGCATCGCGTCATAGCTCGGCAGCGCGCCCTTGGGATCAGCCAGCACCAACAGCCTGTCAGCCGCGATCCGCCCATCGGACGTATAGGCGCTGATCACATCCGCCTCACCCGATTGGAGCGCATTATACATGAACGTCGGCGCGAAATTGCGCGTTCCGGCGAAGCGCAAGCCATAGGCATCGCGCACCGCGATCCATTCGGGCCGCTCGAAAAACTCCGGGTCGCCGCCCACCGTCAGACGCGGCGCGACGGCGACCAGATCGGTGAGCGAGGCCACCCCCAATTCCGCCGCCCGATTCTCGCGCATGGCGAAGGCATAGGCGTTTTCAAACCCCAGACGGCCCAGCACCTTGACCCCGTTTGTCTGCCACTCCCATTCGCGGATCGTGTCATACATCGCCTCACGCCCCGGATTGTCCGCGCGTTTGAGGTAATTCGTCCAGACCGTGCCGGTGTAATCAACCGAGATATCGATGGCGGAGGACGCGACCGCAGAATGCACCACCGCGCTGCCCAGCCCGTCACGATATTCGACCGCGTAACCCGCTGCCTCCAGCCGCGCGCCGATCAGTTGGGCGAGGATATATTGCTCGGAAAACTGCTTGGAAGCGATGATTATGCGGCGGTCGTCGCTGCCTGCGCCCTGCGCCCACAGGGCGGCGAGGATGCCCAGCATGACCACCGCCATCCCGCCAAAGGTCTGAAGGCGCGAACGCTTGGCCAGCCCCACCTCGATCACCCACAGCAGGTTATCCGCCGCCAGCGCCAGCCCTGCGCTTGCCACACAGCCCGCCAGCACCAGTGCCCAGTTCTGGGTTTGCAGGCCCGCGAAGATCGGATCGCCAAGGCTCGGCTGGCCGATGGTGGTGGCAAGCGTCGCTGCGCCTATCGTCCACACCGATGCCGTGCGGATGCCCGCCATGATGAAGGGCGCAGACAATGGCGCTTCGACCAGCGCCAGTTTCTGCCAACGGGTCATGCCCACCCCGTCTGCCGCCTCCAGCACGCCGGGGTCGAGATTGGCCTGCGCCGTCACCGCGTTCCTCAGGATCGGCAGCAGCGCATAAAGCGTCAGCGCCATCAGCGCGGGCAGGAACCCCAGCGTCGGCAGGCCTTCACCGAACACCGCGCGCAAGGACAGCAGCAACGGGAAAAACAGCGCCAGCAGCGCCAGCGCGGGGATGGTTTGCACCAGACTCGCCAGCCCCAAGGTGATCCGCGCCACCACCGGCGAACGGCTGGCCCACACCGCCATCGGCAGCGCGATCAGCACGGCGAGCCCGATCGCGCTGGCTGACAGCACCACGTGCGCGGCGAGCTTGTCACCCAGACCGGGGAGAATGTCCCAGATATCGTTCACGCCAACCGGCCTTCCATCGCGGCGAGGCGTTCGGCTTGTTCGCGCGGGACAGCGACGAGACCCTGCGCCACTTCGCCGCCTTCCCCTGCCAGCAGCGCGCGCGGGGTTTCATCGGCGACAATCCGCCCGCCGTCCATCACCAACACCCGGTCGGCCAACAGCAATGCCTCGGCCATGTCATGCGTCACCATCACCGTGGTGAGGCCCAGCGCTCCGTGCAATTCGCGCACTTTCGCTCCGAGCGCCGCGCGGGTGACAGAATCAAGCGCGCCGAAGGGTTCATCCATGATCAGCAGCTCCGGCTCCCCCGCCAGCGCCCGCGCCACCCCGACCCGCTGGCGCTGCCCGCCGCTGAGTTCATCGGGCATCCGGCGCGCCATCGCAGGATCAAGTTCGACCAGCGCCAGCAGTTCGGCGATCCGTTCGGGCGGCAGTTTCTCGCCCGCCAGCCTTGGCCCAATGGCGATGTTTTCGCCCACCGGGAAATGCGGGAACAGGCCCACCCCCTGAAACACATAACCGACCCGGCGGCGCAGGCGCGCAGGGTTGAGGGCGCTCACATCCTCACCGCCGAACAGCACCCGGCCTTCGGTTGGCGCAACCAGCGTGTTGACCGTTTTGAGCAGCGTCGACTTGCCCGATCCCGATGCGCCCACCAATGCCACGAAACTGCCCGGTGCGATGTCGCAGGTAACGCCGCCGACCGCGGTGATATCGCCAAAGCGGCAGATCACGCGATCGAACAGCAGAATGGAGGCGGCGGCAGTCATCGGCGCGGGGTTAGCGGTGATCAGGCGATTGTGCCAGCTTTGCCCGATTGGCCTTTGCAGCGCCGCTTGCTATGCGCATTGCCAGAACAATCATTACACCGCCGGGAACAAATCATGCGCGCCACCCCCGATTTCGACTTCCAGCTTGGCGAGGCTGCCGAGATAATCCGCGACACCACCGCGCGCTTCGCCGATGAACAGATCGCGCCGCTGGCCGACCGCACCGACCGTGAAGACCGTTTCCCGCGCGAATTGTGGGAACCGATGGGGGCATTGGGCCTGCACGGCATAACGGTTGAGGAAGAATGGGGCGGGCTGGGGCTGGGCTACCTCGAACACGTGATCGCGGTCGAGGAAGTCAGCCGCGCCTCGGCCAGCGTCGGCCTCAGCTACGGCGCGCATTCCAACCTCTGTTTGAACCAGATTCGCCGCTGGGGGGATGACGAGCAGCGCGCGAAATACCTCCCCAAACTGATCTCCGGCGAACACGTCGGCAGCCTCGCCATGTCGGAAGCGGGCGCAGGGTCGGACGTGGTCTCGATGAAGCTCAAGGCGGATGCGGTTCAGGGCGGGTATGTGCTGAACGGCACCAAGTTCTGGATCACCAACGCGCCCGAGGCCGATACGCTGGTGGTCTATGCCAAGACCGATGGCCACGCGGGCAGCCGCGGCATCACCGCCTTCCTGATCGAGAAGGGCGACGAGGGCTTCGCCATCGGCCAGAAAATCAGCAAGGTCGGCATGAAAGGCTCGCCCACCGCCGAGCTAGTGTTCTCCGACTGCTTCGTGCCGGAAGACCGCATCATGGGGCCGCTGAACGGCGGCGTCGGCGTGCTGATGAGCGGGCTGGATTACGAGCGCGTGGTGCTCGCCGGGTTGCAGCTCGGCATCATGCAGGCCTGCCTCGACACGGTGATCCCCTATCTGCGCGAGCGCAAGCAGTTCGGCAAACCGATCGGCAGCTTCCAGCTGATGCAGGCCAAGGTCGCCGACATGTATGTCGCGCTGCAATCGGCCCGCGCCTACACCTATGCGGTCGCCAAGGCGTGCGACGCCGGGCACACGACGCGCTTCGATGCGGCGGGGGTGATTTTGCTCGCGTCCGAGAATGCCTTCAAGGTCGCCGCCGAAAGCGTGCAGGCGCTGGGCGGGGCGGGCTACACCACCGACTGGCCGGTGGAACGCTATATGCGCGACGCCAAGCTGCTCGACATCGGCGCGGGGACGAACGAGATCAGGCGAATGCTGATCGGACGCGAATTGATTGGAGCAGCAGGATGAGCACTGACGAAGACTACGTTTACGACGAAGCGAGCGGCGAATGGATGGCTGCGTCGGAATTGGCGGCCAAGCGGGCGGCGGAAAACCGGGTCGAGGTGCGCGATGCGGTTGGCAACATCCTCGCCGATGGTGACGCGGTGACGCTGATCAAGGACTTGGACGTCAAGGGCGCGGGCCAGACGCTCAAGCAAGGCACCCTGATCAAATCGATCCGCCTGACCGGCGACGCGCAGGAGATCGACTGCAAATATCCCGGCATTAAAGGCCTCGTGCTGCGCGCCGAGTTTGTGCGGAAGCGGTGAGCGGAAGCCAAACCAAGCTTGTCACCCTGAACTTGTTTCAGGGCCCATCGCGCAAACTGGAACGGTTGTTGCGGGTGGAGGAATAGATGCTGAAACAAGTTCAGCATGACGATTTAGGAGGTTAAGCGATGGAAAGACCTGATGGATCGACGCCGACAGCAATTGGCTGGGGTCTTGTGGCGCTGGGGGTTGTCGCATCGTTTTTTGTTACCTTTGCAGAGACCCCGACAGGATGGTGGTTTAGCCTCGCATTGGCCAACCTCGGGATAGGTTTGGGCGTGCTGCTGCTTTCGCTTGGTTACTTGGTTCGCGCGATCTGGTTCTTGCCGGGCCGGGAAGGCGGCGCGATGCCAAGTCATAAAGCGCCTCAAAGTATGTCAGAAACTAGTGACATATGCGAGTGGTGTGGTGCCTCTGTGCAAGGGCCCGCGAAACCATGTTCAGCATTTCGGGGCGATCAACTGCCGGTTTCCGCCGCACGGGTTAACAGCCCGGTTTGCCGTGCGGAGTTAGGAAAAAGAGGCCACCTGGAATGACCGCCCCCACCCTCACCACCAAACTCGACCGCGAAAGCCCGGAGGCCAAGGCTCGCTTCGCGCACAATCACGCGCTCGCGGAGCAACTGCGCGCCGCCGTGGCTGAAGCCGCGCTTGGCGGGCCGGAGAAGCATCGCGAACGCCATGTCTCGCGCGGCAAGCTGCTCCCCCGTGAACGCGTGGAGCGGCTGCTCGATCCGGGTTCGCCGTTTCTGGAAGTCGGGCAACTCGCAGCCAACGGGATGTATGAAGGCGACGTCAACGGCGCCTCGATCATCTGCGGCGTGGGGCGCGTGTCGGGTCGCCAGTGCATGATCGTGTGCAATGACGCGACCGTGAAGGGCGGCACCTATTACCCGATGACGGTCAAGAAGCACCTGCGCGCGCAGGAGATTGCGCAGGAGAACCGCCTGCCGTGCATCTATCTGGTCGACAGCGGCGGGGCGAACCTTCCGCATCAGGCCGAGGTCTTCCCCGATCGCGACCACTTCGGGCGTATCTTCTTCAATCAGGCGAATATGAGCGCGCTCGGCATCCCGCAGATTGCCTGCGTGATGGGGAGCTGCACTGCGGGCGGCGCTTACGTGCCCGCCATGTCGGACGAGAGCGTGATCGTGCGCAACCAAGGCACGATCTTCCTCGCCGGGCCGCCGCTGGTGAAGGCGGCGACGGGCGAGGAGATCAGCGCCGAGGATCTGGGCGGCGGCGATCTGCACGCCAGGAAATCGGGCGTGGTCGATCACTTGGCCGAGAATGACGAGCACGCGCTGACCATCGTGCGCGATATCGTTTCGCATTTGGGAATCCCCACGAAGGTGGGGACCTCAGGCGGCAGTGTGCTTTCGCCTGAGGCCCCCGCCTTCGCGGGGGTGCGCCCGCCGAAATACGACGCGGATGATCTCTACGCCCTCATCCCCGATGATGTGCGCGCGCCCTATGATGTGAAAGAAGTGATCGCGCGGCTGGTCGACGGCTCCGAATTCCACGAGTTTAAGGCGCATTATGGCAGCACGCTGGTGTGCGGCTTCGCCCATATCTGGGGGATGCCCGTGGCGATCCTCGCCAACAATGGCGTGCTGTTCTCCGAAAGCGCACAGAAGGGCGCGCACTTCATTGAACTCGCCTGCCAGCGCCGCATTCCGCTGCTGTTCCTCCAGAATATCAGCGGCTTCATGGTCGGCGGAAAATACGAGGCGGAAGGGATTGCCAAGCATGGCGCAAAGCTCGTCACCGCCGTGGCCACCGCGACCGTGCCGAAAGTCACCGTGGTGATCGGCGGCAGCTTTGGCGCGGGCAATTACGGCATGTGCGGGCGGGCCTATTCGCCGCGTTTCATGTTCACCTGGCCCAATGCGCGTATCAGCGTGATGGGCGGGGAGCAGGCGGCGAGCGTGCTGGCAACCGTCCACCGCGACGCCGACACATGGGACGAAGCCGCGACCGAGGCGTTCAAGGCCCCGATCCGCCAGAAATACGAAGACGAAGGCAACCCCTACTACGCCACCGCCCGCCTGTGGGACGACGGCGTGGTCGACCCGGTGCAGACCCGCGATGTGCTGGGGCTTGCGCTGGCGGCGTGTTTGGAGGCCCCGATTGCCGAGCGTCCTGCGTTTGGCGTGTTCAGGATGTGACGATGGAGCTTCATCTGCCCGACGCTCGGGTGGTCAGGATTGGTAGCTCTGCCGAACTCGCGTCGGCTCTCGCATCGCTTGCGACCATCTCAGCGGGTGGGGTGGTCGAACTCAAGGCCTCCGAGAAGCATACGATCCGCGCCAAGCGCGACGATGCCTATTGGATCGTCACCGCCAAGCGACCCGGCTGGTGGTTTCGGCAGACCTTGACCACCGGAGATTCGATCAACGCAGCCAACCGGGAGCGCCGCCCGTTCTGGGTCGAGCGCGGATCGTTGAGCGACGAAAAAGTTCTGAAAGTTTTCACCGAGTTCTATGAAGGCAAGAAGTTCAGCCAGCCCACCGTCGGCGCGTAAGTGAAACCCCCAAGCCCCCACTTGCGTAAATAACCAAAGTTAGGCCACAAGCATCCGGCCTTTGGGAGGGGCGCACCGCTTGCTTCAGGAAAACATCGACCCTGCGCCGCTGCGCGAACCCACGATCCTATCGCGCATCGTGCGCCGGATCATTCTCGCCATTTATCGCCTCAGGGGCTGGAAGATCGATGGCGGCCTGCCCCGCCAGCTGAAAAAATACGTGATCGCGGGCGCGCCGCATACTTCCAACTGGGATTTCGTGTTCTTTACCGGAGCGACTCACGAAGAAGGCGTGAAGCCCAACTTCATGGGCAAGCACACGCTGTTCACCGGCATCATGCGCAACTTCATGCTCGACATGGGCGGTATCCCGATTGATCGCCGCAAGAGCGCCAACGCCACCGAACAGGTCGCCGCCGAATTCGCTGTCCGTGATGAACTGGCGCTGGTGATCGCCTGTGAGGGCACCCGCAAGAGCGATGGCAAGTGGCGTTCGGGCTTCTACCATATCGCGCGCGCGGCGAACGTCCCGATCGTCCCCGCCTTTGCCGATAATGCCAACCTGATCGTCAGCTTCGGCCCGCCAATGTTGCCGACCGGCAATTATGGCGAGGACTTGCTGAAAATCGCTGAATGGTTCCGCGCAAAGCTGCCCGATTACGAGCGGTTCAAAGTGCTCGAACAGCAGGCGCGCGATATTATCGCGGGCAAGAACGACGTTTGAACTGCCAGAAACCGCGCTAATCGACCAATCGCCCTGTTCCGCCGCACAAATGGCACGTCGCGCCCTTTAAGCCAGCGGCCACTTCGCCTATGTTGCATCCCAGCAAGGAGGCGCTCTGACCCATGGCTCTCAACCCCACCCTACGCGACGAAGAGCGTGAGCGGATTGCGCGCCATGTGCTCGATCTGGTGAAAGCGCGCGGATCAGAGATTCCGTGGACCATCGCCATGACCGAAAGCGGGCTGACCCGCGCACGGTTCGAAGCACTGTTTGCCGATTATGACGATCTGTTCGATGCGGTCGCCCAGACCTGGCTTGCCCCGCATATGGCGGTGATGGAGGAGGTGCTGGCGAGCAATCTCCCGCCTCCGCGCAAGATGTTCGAATTCTTCCGCCGCCGCTTCACCATATCGCAGGCGCGGTTCCGCGAAGACCCGGAACATTTCACTATCCTGTGCGAAATGGGCGCTGCCAATTTTGAAAAGGTGCGTTCCTATGTCGATCTGGCCGATCACTACCTGTGCGAGCTGATTGCAGAAGCCCAGGCCGAAGGGTTCTTTGCGGGGCTGGAAATTGATGAGGCGCTGTCGCTGATCAACCAGATGATGTCCAACTACACCCTGCCCGATGCGCTGATCTATCTCGGTGAGAAGCTGACCGAGCAGAAACTCGCACGGATCGTCGACACGATGTTCATCGGATTATCGGGCGAGACTGGCACGGATGCTTCGGGTGTCAACACGCTGAAAGTGGCGTCGTTCTGAAAACGGTTTATATCAGCGCGCTGAGATGCTTGCGCATCACGCGCTGGAAAGGCTCAAGCGCCGCACGGGCTTGACCAAAGCGCGATAAGTCAGGCTCATCGAGCTTTGGTATTAGTCCCGGCGGAACTGCAGCACATTGGCGGGCCGTTTGCGCGGCGGCGGGCGCAGGCGCTGTTCGGCGAGCGCATATTTGAGCGCCGCGCCCACCATCAACGCCGATACCAGCAGGATCGCCGCCGCCCAGAACCAGTGAGGCAGGCCCATTTCCGCAGCGATTTGTCCGGTGTCTGACAGTATTGACTGATCCTCAATCACCGCCTGTTCGGTGAACAGGTAATGGAAATCGCGCAGCATGCTCATCGCCCCCAGCACACCTAAGAATTGCAGGGTAAAGCGCACGAACCCAGGTGATGCGCGCCATGCAACCAGCACCAACACCGCCGCCACCAGCGGCAGCATGGTATAGCCGACTGGCGACCGCACCCAGATCGCCACGCTCGTCATAATCGCCGCCGCCGATAGCCACAGCACGGGTCGCCATAGTCGCGGATGCGCGCTGGCGACGATCAGCAGGGCTCCGACCGCGCTCGGCGCCAATGGCCCGCCGGCCGCAATCGCCGCGAGCGTGAAGCGCGAGGCATCAGCTGCGACCTGGCTTTGCGCGACGCCCGAACCACTGGCAAAGATCATCAATTGCTGAAATTGCTGCCCCAGCGCCAGCGCGGTCAGCCCATGGCCCATTTCGTGAAACCAGGTTGTCAGGATGGCGAAGGGATAGATCAGATAGGTGCCAAATGGCAGCGCAGGCAGCATCACCACCACCAGCCCGGCCAGCACCAGCCGACCGACCGCTTCGCCCTGACTGCCGGGGGTAACAAGCGATCGCATCAGCCTCAGCCAGCCTCGGCAGGCGCGGGCCCTGCGCCCTTGTCCCTTGTGTCCTTGTCTTCGGCATTCGGAACCCGCCCGGTCGCATCGACCGCGATCCGCAGCGCTTCCTCGTCCTCGTCACGCTGTTCGCGCAGGATCGACCAGCTGGCCAGAAACAGCCCGGCGACCAGCGGGCCGAGGACAATTCCCGAAAACCCGGCCATGCTGATCCCGCCCAATGTGGTGATGAGGATGATCCAGTCAGGAATGCCAGTATCGCGCCCGACCAGTATCGGCCGCAGCACATTATCGGCCGATGAGATGATGAAGAACCCGGTCAGCAGTACGAACAGGCCCTGCCAGTAATCACCGATCAACAGCAGGTACAGGCCCGCCGGCAACCACACCGCGCCCGATCCGATCACTGGAACCAACGCGAAAATCGCCATGATTACCCCGAACAACAGCGCCGATGGCACACCCGCAATCATCAGCGTGATCGTGCCCAGCGCGCCCTGCACCAACGCCACCACGCCGGTGCCCTTGATGGTCGCGCGCACGATCCCGAGGAAACGTTCAGCCAGACGTTCGGCAATGCTGCGCTCAACCGGGATCGCCCGCAGCACCGTGCGTCCGATCCGCTCGCCATCGCGCAGCAGGAAATACATCACATAAAGCGCGACGCCGAACGACAGGAGAAAGCCGAGCGCGCCGCTGCCGATCGAAACCGCCTGACTGGCAATCATCCCGGCGCTTTCGCTGAGCAATTCCTGTATCCGCGTCTGGACATTCGCCATGTCGGCCCAGCCGCTGCGGTCAATTGCTTCCTGCGCGGTTGACGGCAGCGCGCCGTAAACAGAATTGAACAGCGCAGCCAGATCGACCGGCTGCTGCTGCAAGGCGGCGACCAGCCTGATTGCTTGCTGCGCCACCAGCGCGGCGATCCACAGCGCGGGAACCATCACAACGAAGAAGATCACCAGCAGCGATACCCCCGCCGCCGGATTGCGCCGCCCGCCCATTCGCCGCAGGATATTGCGATACAGCGGCTGGAACATGATCGCTGCCAGCCCCGCCCACAATAGCGGCTGGGCAAACGGCAAGATGATGACGGCCATCAGCAGGCTGACCACCGCAAGGATTATCAGGAAGCTTGCGTGCTGCAATTCCTCGGTGCGGTGCGGCTGTTGATTCATGGCCTTCGATTCGTTCCCTGTAAGTGCCTAAACGTCGAGGTTCGCCACGTTGAGCGCGTTGTCCTGAATGAATTCGCGGCGTGGTTCGACGATGTCACCCATCAACCGGGTAAAGATTTCGTCGGTGACGTCGGCATCCTCGACCTTGACCTGCAATAGCGCGCGGTTGTCGGGATCGAGCGTGGTTTCCCACAATTGTTCCGCGTTCATTTCGCCCAGCCCCTTATAGCGGCTGATCGAAAGGCCCTTGCGACCGGCGGCGAAGATCGCATCGAGCAGCTGCGTCGGGCGGCTGATCGAACCGTCAAACGTGGCAGCAGGCGCGGGGGCGGCTTCCTCAGCCTCTCCGGCTAGCGGATCATCGTTGACGGGTGCCGTTTCCGGCTCCTCAGCGGCGGCATCGCCTGCGCGCACCAGCTGAACGGGCGAGGCGTAGGCATCGGCCTGCGCGGCGGCGAGGTTGTGAAGCTTGTGCGCTTCGGTGCTGGACAGGAAGCGCGCGTCGATTTCGTGCACATCAGTGACCCCGCGCCACAGGCGTTCGAAAATCACCGAGCCATCGTCGCGCAGCGATGCGCTCCACCGGGCTTCACGGTCGCCTGCACCCAGTCGTCCGGCGGCACGGGCCAGCGCCGCAGTCAGCGCTTCTCCCGCCAGCCCCGGTTCGAGCGCGCCGACCAGCGCCATCTGTTCGACAATCCCGCTATCATAACGGCGGGGAACGAAGGTCAGCAGGTTCTTCAATCGCAGCGCCTGATCCACCAGCGTGCGCAAATCCGCCCCACCGCGTGCGCCGTCTGCGGTTTCCAGCACCCGGCCTTGCAGTCCGGCATCGACCAGATAGCGATCGAGCGCAGGCTGATCCTTGAGGTAAACCTCGCTGCGCCCCTTGGCGACCTTGAACAGCGGCGGCTGGGCGATGAACAGGTGCCCGGCGCGGATGATATCGGGCATCTGGCGGTGGAAGAAGGTGAGCAGCAGCGTGCGGATATGCGCGCCATCGACGTCAGCGTCGGTCATGATCACGATCTTGTGATAGCGCAGCTTTTCCAGATTGAATTCATCGCGGATACCGGTGCCCATCGCCTGTATCAGCGTGCCGACTTCCTTGGACGAAATGATCCGATCAAACCGCGCACGTTCGACATTCAGGATCTTGCCCTTCAATGGCAGGATCGCCTGCGTCTTGCGGTCACGGCCCTGTTTGGCGCTGCCACCGGCAGAATCGCCTTCGACCAAGAACAGTTCGGACTTGGCGGGATCGCGTTCCTGACAATCGGCCAGCTTGCCGGGCAGGCTGGCGATGCTCATCGCGCCCTTGCGGCTCATTTCGCGCGCACGCCGGGCGGCTTCGCGCGCGGCGGCAGCGTCGATCACCTTCTGGATGATCGAGCGGGCATCGGCCGGATTTTCCTCCAGCCATTCGCTCATCTTCTCACCCATCAGCGCTTCCAGCGGCTGGCGCACTTCGGAGGAGACGAGCTTGTCCTTGGTCTGGCTGCCAAACTTGGGATCGGGCAGTTTCACGCTGACAATCGCGGTCAAGCCTTCGCGCATATCCTCACCCGACAGGCTGACCTTCTCCTTCTTCAGCATCCCCGACCGTTCGGCATAATTATTGAGCGTGCGGGTCAGCGCGGCGCGGAAGGCGGCGAGGTGCGTGCCGCCGTCGCGCTGCGGGATGTTGTTGGTGAAGGCGAGCACGTTTTCGTAATAGGAATCGTTCCATTCCAAGGCGACATCGATCCCGATGCCGTCTTTTTCCGCCGAGACCGAAATCGGTTCGGGGATCAGTGCCTGCTTGTTGCGGTCAAGATATTTGACGAAAGCCGCGATCCCGCCTTCGTAATAGAGATCATGTTCGAGCACGTCCTCGTGCCGCAGATCGCGCAGCTTGATCCGCACGCCCGAATTGAGGAACGCCAATTCGCGGTAACGGTGTTCGAGCTTTTCGAAATCAAACTCGGTGACGTTCTTGAAGGTGTCGTGGCTGGCCTTGAAGGTGACGCGGGTGCCTTTCTTTAGGCCATTGTCATCGCCATTGCTGGCAACAGGCGGCGCATCGCCGGTGACGACCAGCGGGGCGACCGCGTCGCCGTGTTCAAACCGCATCCAATGCGACTTGCCCTCACGCCAGATCACCAGTTCGAGCCATTCGGAAAGCGCGTTGACCACCGACACGCCAACGCCGTGGAGACCGCCGGAGACCTTGTAGGCATTGTCGTCAGAGGTGTTTTCAAACTTCCCGCCTGCGTGCAGCTGGGTCATGATGACTTCGGCGGCGGACACACCTTCTTCGGTGTGCATCCCGGTGGGAATGCCGCGCCCGTTATCTTCGACAGACACAGAACCATCGGGGTTCAGTTCGATCAGCACGAGGTCGCAATGGCCCGCCAGCGCCTCGTCAATCGCGTTGTCGCTGACTTCGAACACCATGTGGTGCAGGCCGCTGCCATCGTCGGTATCGCCGATATACATGCCGGGGCGTTTGCGCACCGCGTCGAGGCCTTTGAGAACCTTGATCGAATCCGCGCCATATTCGCCCATCTGGCGGACTTTTTCGGGCAGCGCGTCAGGAGCCTGCGTGGCTGGTGTAGAGGTGTTATCGTTCATAGCGATCATATAGTCGCTTGGCCCGCGAATCCCAACTGCGCGAAGGCCGCCAATGCCGCTTTTCCACGAAAGTTCAGGCCGCTTCGTCGCGCGAGTCAAAAGGCAGGGCGAAAATGCACCTTCCCCTGCCAGATCGTGGCGTCGAACAGCGGCATCATCCCGGCGCGGGTGGCGGCGTCAAACTGGGTTTCGTGGCACTGCGCAGCGGCGCTGGCGGCAGCGAGATCAGCGGGGGTGTAGGCGATGCTTTCGGTCAGCAGTGCGGGGTCGGTGGTGGCCCATTGCGCCATTTCGGGCACCGGCGGCAACGTGCCAGAGCGGATGCCGACATATAGCAGCTTCGGGCGCTCGGAAACAGGCATGGCTTGCGCGACCTGGGTGGCAAGTGCGCTCACCATGCGGTGGTCGGCGTGGCCATAGCCGCCATCGGGGCCCCACGTGAGGACGATGTCGGACAGGGCGAATTGTTCCTCAAACGATGCAACCAGCGCCCGTGCCGGACTTTCCTGATGATGTGCGACCACTCCCAGCTTTCCGTCACCGTGCTCGGCGCCCAGCAGGGTCGAGACACCCAGCGTTTCGACGGCGCACCAGGCTTCACCAATGCGCCGCTCGGCAAGTTCGTCGCCCGGGGCAAGGCCAGAGACGCCCGGCCCCGCATCGCCTGCGGTGGCATAGTAGATGGCTACGTCCGCCCCTTGCCGTGCCAGTGCGGCAATCGCCGGGGCCATGAACAGCTCGTCGTCCGGGTGGGCCACCACCACCAGCACATTTTGCGGCGCAGCCTCGCCTTGCGCGCTCGCCGGAACCAGCGTGAGCGCGACCAGCGCGGTAATGCCTGTTATGCGGATCATTGCCACTCTCCTCACCCGCTACACTGCCACCCGAAACGGCACATGCAAATACTTTGCGCGCCGGGTCGGCCCGGTTATGCAGGTGCGCATGAACACAGCAATCATGACCGCCCGCCTCGCCGAACCCTTCGGCTCCTTCCCCGATATCCTGATGGAATGGTCGCAGATCAAGGGCGATGACCTCGCCTTGGTGGACGAGCGACGCCAAGTGCATTGGGCCGAACTGGCTGGGCTGGTCGAACAGCTGGCGGCGCGGCTGGTTGAGACCGGATTGCAGCGCGGGCAATCGGTGGCGATCCTTGGCACCTCCAGCGTCGAATACGCGCTGGTGTTCCTCGCCGCGGTGCGCGCGGGCGGGGTGGCTGCGCCGCTCACCACCAGCGCCTCGCCCGAACAGCTTGCGGGCATGGCGAAGGATTCGGGCGCGATCCACCTGTTCATCGACGCGGCCAAGGCGGCGGAACTTGGCCCCGATTTCATGGCCGACCTGATCCGCGTGCCTTTGGAAGCGGTCGATCAGTGGATGGCGCCTGCGGGAACCTGCGCGCCCGCCTTTACGCCCGATCCCAAAGACCCGTTCAACATCATCTATTCCAGCGGCACCACCGGCATTCCCAAGGGCATCGTCCATTCGCACCAGATGCGCTGGCGGCAGTTTGCGACGACCGCGCTGTCCTTTCTGGAAGCCGGGATCGCTGTCCGCTCGCTCGCTTCTACCCCGCTCTATTCCAATACCACGATGGTGGCGTTTCTGCCGGTGCTGCTGGCGGGTGGCTGTGTGCGGGTGATGGGCAAGTTCGATTGCGCCAAATGGCTCGCCCACGCGCAGACCGACCGCACCACCATCACCATGCTGGTGCCGGTGCAATATCAGCGGCTGATGGATTTTGCCGGATTTGACGATTTCGACCTGTCGGCACTGCAGCTCAAATATTGCACCTCCGCGCCCTTCCCGGCGGAATTGAAGCGCGAGGTGCTGCGGCGGATGCCCGGCGCGCTGATCGAGATTTATTCGATGACCGAAGGCGGTGTTGTATGCCTGCTGCCCTGTCACGAATTCCCCGACAAGCTCCACACCGTGGGCCGCCCTGCGCCGGACAGTGAGTTGAAGGTGCTTGACGATGAAGACCGCGAAGTGCCGCCCGGCACCCCCGGCAACCTGATCGGCCGCAGCCTGACCATGATGAGCGGCTACAAAAACCGCCCGGACAAGACGCACGAAGCGCAGTGGATTGACCCTGCCACGGGTGAGGCGTGGATGCGGATGGGCGATATTGGCCGGGTGGACGCCGATGGCTTTGTCGAACTGGTGGGCCGCGCCAAGGACATGATCATCTCGGGCGGGTTCAATATCTACCCCAGCGATCTGGAGGCGGAATTGCTGAAAGAGGCGGGCGTGATCGAGGCTGCGGTGGTGGGCGTGCCGTCACGCAACTGGGGGGAAAGCCCGGTCGGCTTCGTCGTGCTGAACACTGGCGCGGGCGACTGCGCCGCGATAATGGCGGCGGTGAACGCGCGGCTGGGCAAGACCCAGCGGCTCGCTGCGCTCTACGCCATCGCTGAAATGCCGCGCAGCCATATCGGCAAACTGCTCAAGTTCGAGCTGCGCGAAGAAGCCGAGCGGCTGGTTGGAGATGCGTTTTGAGCACCCGCAGGTGTAGCATATATCGCTCGATTAGACGCCAACCATAAAATGCAAGCGGGTTGACGGAGAGCCAATAATTTGCAGACTGCCGACGGGGTTATCGAAGGGGGCAAAGCTTTCCACAGATAGGAATTGTAGATGAGGGCATATTCAATTCTGGCCGCTTCCTGCGCGGCATTTGCACTAATTTCGTGCGGGCCATCGTTTGAGGGGCCGCAAGTTAAAGACATCGATCAGTTTCTGGAAATGGAACTGCCCGAAGGTTATGATGCGCAAGATATCGAAATTCAGGCAGCGCAAAATGTCGGTGACGAAATAGAGCCGATCTATCGTACGCGCACCAAGATGAATCTGGTGCTCGAAGAAGATTTTGCGGAAGTGGTAGATTATGTTGGTGAGCGCCCGGTCGTCAAGATCACCAAGGAAAAGGGCACTGAAATTCCAGCTATATTATTCACCCGCGGCGAGCCAATCGGCAGCGATGACTGGAAGGTTCAAAGCGAGAGGCTGGATTATAAACGTTTTGGTGGGGTTGCATTAAGCAGCATAGAAAACCCAATCATCAAGGGGTCAAGCGAAGAAAAAACCGCAGTCGAAGCAGCCAAGAAACAGGCCGCTGAAGAAGAGCGCGAAGAGAAGGCCAAGATCGCCGCTGCCCAAAAGGCTTTTGTCGGTAACTGGAAGGCCAGCCAGCCGTTAATGACATACGGATCGGTTTATTCCCAAAATGGCGTCCAGGTCGGGATCAGTTTTAATCTAGGCCCCAATACTGATGGATTCGGTAAGGGGACGGGTTCGGTCTATGACTTCAATAAACCATCGGTCGCGGCACGAAGCGACGTGACTTATACGGTCAATGATGATGGTAGTCTTGCGACAGTAACTTTCCTGTCCCGCACGTAACACGAGGCCGTGCCTTGGTATATCTCTCAAGACACGAGCTTCAATCTGACGTCCGACGGCAATGTCACAGTGGGCGGCTATGGCCGCTGGTCGATCAAACTGTCGAAATAGGGTGCGATTTTGCGGCTTGGGTAAAGCCGATTGAGACGCGGCCACTATTCTAGGGGGGGAGGGGGTGGCCGCGTCTCTTTCGCTGCGTGCCCGAACCCTGAGGTGGCGAGCAATCGACTGAGCAGGATGGCCGAGCGAGGGGGAGGGCTGGCCGATCCTGCCGGTCAGGCAGGCGGGCAGACAGGCCGTATCCGGCCAACGCTGCCGAGCGATCATCTCGCAAAGAGAAGGCCGGTTTGGAGAGAGGGGCCCGGCACCCGATCGCTTACCGTAGCAAATGGTGGCCGATTGCATCGAATTCAAATGCGAAAACGCCAAGCTTAGTTGCATGAAGCGCAACAATAGTGTGGTAATGTCTGTTGCGGCGCGGACTTTGTGCAGCGTGTCCATCGATGCGCTTCAACAGCGGTGCAAAATAATCCGTCCGCAGCGCAGCAGCGCTGGACAGCGCGGGTTGCCCTGCCGTAATTCGCGCCCATGAACCCGCACCCTTCCCATCCTGCACCCGGCGATTCCCCTGCTTCCGCCAATGTCGTCTCGGATTGCATCCTGATCGTCGATTTCGGGTCGCAAGTAACCCAGTTGATCGCGCGCCGCGTGCGCGAGGCCGGGGTCTATTCCGAAATCGCCCCCTTCACCCAGGCCGAAGCGGCGTTCCACCGGTTGAAGCCTAGGGGGATCATCCTGTCCGGCTCCCCCGCCAGCGTGCCCGATGATGGCAGCCCCCGCGCGCCGCAGATACTGTTCGATGCGGGCGTGCCGATCCTTGGCATTTGTTATGGCCAGCAGGTGATGAGCCACCAGCTCGGCGGCGAAGTGCGACCGGGGCATGAGACGGGAGAGGGCGGCGAATTTGGCCGCGCCTTCCTCACCGTAACCGCCGAATGCGCGCTGTTTGACGGGCTGTGGGGCGTGGGGACACGCCATCAGGTGTGGATGAGCCACGGCGACAAGGTAACGCAGTTCGCCCCCGGTTTCGAGATTGTCGCCACCTCCGATGGCGCGCCATTTGCCGTGATCGCTGACGAAGCGCGCAGGTTCTACGGCACCCAGTTCCACCCGGAAGTCGTCCACACCCCCGATGGCGGCAAGCTGATCGCCAATTTCGTTCGCCATGTCTGCGGGCTGGCAGGCGATTGGACGATGGCCGAATTCCGCAAGACCAAGATTGCCGAAATCCGTGCGCAGGTTGGCGACAAGCGGGTGATCTGCGGCCTGTCAGGCGGGGTCGATTCGGCGGTGGCGGCGGTGCTGATTCACGAAGCGATTGGTGATCAGCTGACCTGCGTATTTGTCGATCACGGGCTGATGCGCATGAACGAGGCCGATCAGGTCGTCACCCTGTTCCGCGATCATTACAACATCCCGCTGGTGCATGTGGAGGCGGAGGAGCTGTTTCTGGGCGGGCTCGCGGGTCTCACCGATCCCGAAGGCAAGCGCAAGTTCATCGGCAAGACCTTCATCGACGTGTTCGAGACCGAGGCCAACAAGATCGGTGGCGCAGATTTCCTCGCGCAGGGCACGCTTTACCCCGATGTGATCGAGAGCGTCAGCTTCACCGGCGGACCAAGCGTGACGATCAAGAGCCATCACAATGTCGGCGGCCTACCCGAACGCATGAATATGCAGCTGGTCGAGCCTTTGCGCGAATTGTTCAAGGACGAGGTGCGCGATCTGGGGCGCGAATTGGGCCTGCCCGATGCTTTCGTTGGGCGTCACCCCTTCCCCGGCCCCGGCCTCGCGATCCGCATCCCCGGCGAAGTGACCAAGGATCGCTGCGATATTCTGCGCAAGGCCGACGCGATCTACCTCGAAGAAATCCGCAACGCAGGGCTTTATGATGCAATTTGGCAGGCGTTTGCGGTGCTGCTGCCGGTTAAAACCGTGGGCGTGATGGGCGATAGCCGCACCTATGATTGGGTCTGCGCACTGCGCGCCGTCACCTCGACCGACGGAATGACGGCGGACGTGTTCCCCTACGACGCCGGGTTCCTGACCCGCGTGGCCACCCGCATCGTCAACGAGGTCAAGGGCATCAATCGCGTGGTGTATGATTATACATCCAAGCCACCGGGGACGATTGAATGGGAGTAAGCCCCCTTCCAGCGGCGCGCCAAATCGCATATTGCCCACCGCGCTGTTCCCGCATGAGAGGTCGTTAGCCGTGAAGCAGATTATTCGCCCGTTTGCTCTTGCCGCCGCGCTCACGCTCGGCCTGTCTGCCTGCTCTGAACAGGCCAAGGCACCCGCTGCTGAAGAAGCCGCCCCACTGACTCAAAACGTATGGACGCTCGATCCGGCGGATTCGCGGCTCTCTTACGTCAGCATCAAGGCGGGCGAGATTGCGGAGGCCAACCGGTTTGATGCGCTGGCGGGCAGCGTTGCGGCCGATGGCACGGCGACGCTCGACATTGATCTGGCCTCGGTCAACACCGGGATCGACATCCGTAACGAACGGATGCGCGAGATTTTCTTCGATGTGGCGGGCAATCCCAAAGCGGTGGTGACGGCAAAGCTTGACCCGGCAGCCTTTGCAGGGCTGGCGGTCGGCCAGTCGATTACCCGCTCGCTGACGGCAAGTGTGGCGATCAAAGGTGTCGAGCAGGAAATCGAGACCGAGGTGCTTGTTACCCGCGTTTCGGCAGACCGCGTAACCGTGGTGCCGACCGCGCCGGTAATCATCAGCACCGACATGTTCGAACTGACCGATGAACTGGGCGAATTGCGCGCGCTGGCGCAGTTGCCCTCGATCACGCCTGCGGTGCCAGTAACCTTCACGCTCGCCTTCACGCGTTCCTGAGCGGAGTTTGCGGTGGATCAATGTTGGCCTTCGCCGCGACAGGCATTGCTTGGGTGCTGGGCGGATGAGAGGCGAGCCGATCCCATCGCATCTCCGCCGCCCGGCTCCGACACGAAAGGCGTGATGATGAACCGACTGGCGCTTGTGCTTTTTCCGATGGTGGCGACAACCCTTATGGGAATCGCGATTATCGCGGTGCTGACGATGGACATCTGGGCGACCGGTCAGCCAATCCTGTGGGCGGCGACCGCCGGATTCGCGCTGTCGATCCCCGTTTCGTGGTGGATTGGCCGACAAATCACCGCGCTGACGGGTGAGCGCAAAGATCGCTCGCCCAACTGACGCTACGGCGCGCAGCATTGCGGCGTGCGCTTGTCAAAAGCGGGGTTGAAAGCCTCTGCCAAACAGGCTTGTGTCCTACCCCAACGCAGCCTTGCACGGGAGAGCACACGTCATGAAAACCGCCATCACCGAAATGTTCGGCATCCAGCATCCGATTATTCAGGGCGGGATGCACTATGTCGGCTTTGCCGAAATGGCAGCGGCAGTGTCCAATGCGGGCGGGCTGGGGATCATCACCGGGCTGACGCAAGGTTCGCCTGAAAAGCTCGCGAACGAAATCGCGCGCTGCAAGGACATGACCGACAAGCCGTTCGGCGTGAACCTCACCATCCTGCCAACCCTGACCCCGCCTGATTATCCGGGGTTGGTCAAAGCGGTGATCGACGGCGGCGTGAAGGTGGTGGAAACCGCCGGGCGCAACCCGGTCGAACTGCTGCCGCCGTTGAAGGACGCAGGGATCAAGGTGATCCACAAATGCACCAGCGTGCGCCACAGCCTCAAGGCGCAGGATATCGGCTGCGATGCGGTGAGCGTCGACGGGTTCGAATGCGGCGGCCATCCGGGGGAGGACGACGTGCCCAATTTCATCCTGCTGCCGCGTGCGGCGGATGAACTGGAAATCCCGTTCGTTTCCAGCGGCGGGATGGCCGATGGGCGCAGCCTGATCGCCAGCCTTGCAATGGGCGCGCAGGGGATGAACATGGGCACTCGCTTCATCGCCACCAAAGAGGCCCCGGTGCATGACAACGTGAAGCAGGCGATTCTCGCCGCGAGCGAACTCGACACGCGGCTGGTGATGCGCTCACTGAAGAACACTGAGCGTGTGCTCAACAATGCCGCCGTCGAACGTCTGATCGTCAAGGAAAAGGAACTGGGCGATGCCATCACCATCCAGGACATCCTGCCGGAAGTCGCCGGGGTTTACCCGTCGATCATGATGGAAGGCGATATGGACAAGGGCGCGTGGAGCTGCGGCATGGTTGCCGGGCTGATCCACGACATCCCGACCTGTCAGGAACTGATCGACCGGATCATGCTGCAGGCCGAGGAAATCATCGCCCGGATGCAGGTGATGGCGCGGGGCTAATAGGTCCTGACCCTCGATCAACCTTCGCCAGGCGCATCCGCCTTGACCCGAGTATAAGGCACGAAATCGTCGAAGAAGACTACGCCGGTGAAAGTGCCAGTGAAGGGGTCGATGGTGGTGGCATTGTCGACCCGGCAAAGTTCGCTTGAATTGAAACGGTTGGTCACCAGCGTGTCGTTGCTATCGATTTGTTCAGGCGAGCGGGTGCGTTGAACATAGATGGTTTCGCCCCGACCATAGACATAGGCGGTGCGATCAATGGTCTGCATCTGTATGTTGCGCATGGTGCGGATACAGCTGACCGGCTCTCCCGCGACCCGGCCTTCGAGCAGCTTGGCGAGCCGCTTTTCGCCTTCGGTCATCGGTGCTGCATCAGCTTCTGCCTCAACTTCCGGCGCGCCCTCGGTCTGGGCGGCGACGGGCCAGGCGAGGCCAAGCGCGAACATGGCGGCCAAGCCGCCGATCATGGCGCGGGAACGGACAGGCAAACGGGGCATCGCACAATCTCCTCGCAGGGAAAACCAGACGATTCGTAACGCCCTGTGCCTTAACCGGCGCTGAGCGGAATCAGGCGCGCGCCGGGCTGGCCCCCGCAGCTATATCGGGCAAGGCCGCCTGATCTGCGCCATCGGCCGGGCCGCCGCGCAGCACGAACCGGCGGTCGCAATAGCCGCAATCGACATAGCCATGCTCGTCGATCTCAAGGAAAACGCGCGGGTGGCCCAGCGCCGCAGGACGATAGCCAGCGCCGCCGCGGATGCCGCTGGAACCATCGCAGCTAACGCGCCGCGTATCGACCAGCAGGACTTCAGGTGGGGGAATGTTCATAGGCCCTGCCGATACAGGGCGAAGGCGCTGAGTTCAATTGCCTTTGAAGGGCAGCTTGCCTAGGGCTGATCCCATGACCGCAGCACCCGCCATCCGGATCGAAAACCTCGTCAAACGCTATGCCCCGGCCAAGGGCGCAAACGGCACGACGATAGAAGGCAAGCTCGCGCTGGGCGGCGTCAGTTTTGATGTGCCCGAAGGGTCGATCTTCGGCCTGCTTGGCCCCAATGGTGCGGGCAAATCGACGCTGATCAACATCCTTGCCGGGCTGGTCAACAAGACCAGCGGCGCGTGCGAAATCTGGGGTTTCGACATTGATCGCAACCGCCGCAATGCCAGCCGATCAATCGGAATTGTGCCGCAGGAAATCGTGTTCGACCCATTTTTCACGCCCTATGAAGTGCTGGAAAATCAGGCGGGGTTCTACGGCGTTCCCGGCGCGCTTCGGCGCAGCGAGGAACTGCTGGCGGCAGTGCGGCTGGCGGATAAGCGCAACGCCTATGCCCGCACGCTGTCGGGCGGGATGAAACGGCGGCTGCTGGTGGCCAAGGCGATGGTGCATTCGCCGCCGATTCTGGTGCTGGATGAACCCACCGCCGGAGTCGATGTCGAACTGCGCCGCCAATTGTGGGAGCTGGTCAGCGAGCTGAACCGCGAAGGGGTGACCGTGGTGCTGACCACGCACTACCTCGAGGAGGCCGAGGAATTGTGCGACCGCATCGCCATCATCAACCACGGGCAGCTGATCGCGAACAAGCCGACGCAGGAACTGATCGGCATGGCGCGCGAAAAGATCGTCGCGGTGACTGTCGCCGATGATCTGGCCGCCGCGCCCGCGCATGAGGCGTTCGTGCGCGTTGAATGGGACGGCACCCGCGCAGTTGAAGTGACTTATGACAAGGATCGCCTTAGCGCCGGACAAGTGCTCGCGATCTTGCAGGAACAGGGGCTTACCATCGAAGACGTCACCACCCGTGAGGCGGATCTGGAAGATGTGTTTGTGCAGTTGACTGGCACCGCTGGCTGAACCGCGCGGCAGCCCGACGGTGGCCTCAATCGTCGCGTTTGCGCCAGTCGCGGTGTCCGTGCCGCTGAACCGGCTCCCCGCAATGACGGCAGGTGCCGACATAGTGGCGCCCATCCCAAGTCACCTCTCGGCGCAAGGGCTGGTGGCGGCCTACCCGGCATCCGAAAAATGAAAATACGGACACGGCGGTCATGCTCCGGTGAGAAAATCGCAACAGGCAGCAGGCGTGTTTGGCGATGATCATCCGCGCCAGGCACTGCTGATTCGCGGGGGTCATCAGGACAAAACAGCAGGCTGCACTGCTACCTTCGCATGATCACTACCTTTTGTTACTTAAGCCTGTGTTACAAAGCATCACACTTGCTCCACGCAGCGTTGCGCGTCATGGCACGGACATGACAATGCAGGATGCAAGCGGGCACGCGCATGACGTGGTGGTTATCGGTTCGGGTGCGGCCGGGCTGACGGCGGCGTTGGCGCTGGCGCAAACGCGCCGCGTGCTGGTGCTGGCCAAAGGCACGCTCACCGGCGGATCAACCGCTTGGGCGCAAGGCGGGATCGCCGCCGTGCTCGATACCGGCGACACTTTTGAAAACCACGTTCGCGATACGATGGTGGCGGGCGCGGGGCTGAATGACCGGGCCACTGTCGAATTCGTGATTGAGCGCGCGCCAGCCTCGATCGACCGATTGTGCGAATTGGGCGTGCCGTTCAACCGCGATGCCGATTCGCTCCACCTGACGCGCGAAGGCGGCCATTCGCACCGCCGCATCGTCCATGTTGATGATGCGACCGGCTGGGCGGTGCAATCGGCGCTGCTGGCGGCGGCCAATGCCAACCCTAACATCACCCTGCTGCCGGGCCGCACCTGCATCGACCTGATCACCGATCGCCACCGCGAACAGTTTTCGGCTGCCGGGCGCGTGTGGGGGGTCTATGCGCTCAACGAAGAAACCGGACACGTCGAACGCCATGTCGCGCGCGCGACCGTGCTGGCGACCGGGGGCGCGGGCCGCGTCTATCAATTCTCCACCGCCCCGCGCGGCGCGACCGGCGATGGCATCGCGATGGCGTGGCGGGCGGGCGCGCGAGTTTCCAACATGGAGATGATGCAGTTCCACCCGACTTGCCTTTATAGCCTTGAAATCAAGAACTTCCTTATTACCGAAGCGGTGCGGGGCGAAGGTGGGCGGCTGATCAACCCGCGCACCGGGCAGCGGTTCATGGAGCTATATGATGCAGAGCGCATGGAGCTCGCCCCGCGCGATGTCGTCGCCCGCGCGATCGATGCCGAGATCAAGCGCCACGGGCTCGATTACGTCCATCTCGACATCAGCCATCAGCCCGCCGATTTCGTGCGTGGACACTTCCCGACCATCCATGAAAAGCTGCTGACCATCGGCATCGACATGACCACGGCGCCAATTCCGGTGGTGCCCGCGCAGCATTATACCTGCGGCGGGGTGGTGGTGGACTTGGCCGCGCGCACCGATATGCCGGGCCTGTGGGCGGCGGGTGAATGCACCGAAAGCGGGCTGCACGGCGCCAACCGGCTGGCATCCAACAGCTTGCTCGAATGCTTCGTGTTCGGCGAGGCTGCGGCGAAGGACATCCTTGCGCGCTGGGACAGCCTCGAAGAACCGCCCGCGATCCTGCCGTGGGACGAAAGCCGCGTCACCGATTCGGATGAGGAAGTGGTGATCAAGCAGAACTGGACCGAAATCCGCCGCTTCATGTGGAACTATGTCGGCATCGTGCGGACGACCAAGCGGCTGGAACGCGCCGCGCACCGCATCGCCCTGCTGCGCCGCGAAGTGGACGAATATTACGGCAGCTTCCGGGTGACGACCGACCTGATTGAATTGCGCAACCTGCTGCAATCGGCGGAACTGATCGTGAAATCCGCGCTCGCCCGCAAGGAAAGCCGCGGGCTGCATTATACACTCGATTATCCCGAACTGGCGGATGAGCCGAAGGATACGGTGCTGGTGCCCTAATGCGCGAACCCAATTGCAAACCCCAAACTTCAAATCCGTTCGCCCTGAGCTTGTCGAAGGGCTGCTTTTCCCTTCAGAGCCTGGGCTGAAAGAAAATGCGGTGCTTCGACAAGCTCAGCACGAACGGATGTAGGGGAATTCGGCCAGGGTTCATCTGTGCGGCGGTAGTAGCGCGCGCAACATCTTTCAAAGGGGCGCTGCGATGACGAAGTTTCTGGGTTTGCTTTGCCTTGCCGCCCTGATCCCCACCGTCGCGACCGCGCAGGACGATGCCGCATCCGAAAATTCCATCGTCGTAACCGCGCAGCGCTCCGGCGCGCCGATGTGGACGATTGATACGCCCACCGGCACCATCATCCTCGTTGGTGAGATCCGGGCGATCCCGAAAACGACCCCGTGGCAGCCTGACCGGTTAAAGGATGCGACCGGGCAGGCGCAGCGCGTGATCCTTGGCGCGCGGCCCAAGATTTCTCCGGGCGATATCCTGCGGCTGATGTTCAGCGGCTCCAAGTTCACCAAGCTGCCCAAAAAGACTGTCGCCAGCGATTATCTCGATGACGCGCAATGGGCGCGGCTGGCGGCGCTGGGTGAGGCACACAAGGAAGATTATGCGCGGCAGAGCTTCCTGCTCACGTCATTCGAGATGCTGCGCAAGGAATTGCGCTTCAACCGTGACACCGCCGATGATGCGTCGGACGTGGTGAGCAAGGCGGCGGACAAGGCCAAAGTCCCCACCACCCGCGCCGCCACTTTGCGCGGGGAGGATATTATCGACAACCTCGCCGATGCGCCGCCTGCCGCGCATATCCCCTGCCTGACTGCGGCGATGGATGCGCTGGAAGTCGGCCCCGATATCGTCGAACAGCGAGCGAGCGACTGGCGGCGCTATGATATTCCGGCGGTGATGGCGAACCCATTAGAACAGGCGTTGGGGCAGTGCTGGCCTTGGGCGGATGAGACTTTGGGCAGCGAATTACGCACCATCTGGGTCGACAATATCACTGCGGCGCAAGGGCAACCGGGAGTGACGCTCGCGGTGGTGCCGCTGCGGGTGCTGGCAGAGACCGACGGCGTGCTCGACCGGCTTTCCGCGCAAGGCCTCGACATCAGCGGCCCGGCGTGGAAGTAATCGCGTAACGACAACAAGCGCGAGAGGCCACGTCACCCATGCCCACCATCACCACGTCCAACACCGGCATCGAAATCTTTTACGAAGACCACGGGAAACCTGAAAACGAGGCGATCCTGCTGGTGATGGGATTGGGCGCGCAATTGACGCTGTGGCCTGATGAACTGGTTGATGCGCTGGTGGCCGATGGTTTCCGCGTAATCCGCTACGACAACCGCGACATCGGTCTTTCCCAGAAGATGGAAGGCGCGCGCGCGCCGTCACTCCCCACGCAGGTGCTGCGCAAGAAGTTCGGCTGGCCTGCGAAGGTGCCCTATACCCTCACCGACATGGCGCATGACGGGATCGGGCTGCTTGATGCGCTGGAGATCGACACCGCGCATGTGGTGGGTGCATCGATGGGCGGGATGATCGCGCAGTTGATGGCCGTGCATCATGGCCCGCGCCTGCGCTCGCTCACCTCGATCATGTCGACCACCGGCAATGGCAAGCTGCCGCAGGCGGAAAAGCACGCGATGGACGCACTGATCGCGCCCTTGGCCGGGACGGATGAAGAAACGCTGGTGGCCCACGGGCTCAACATCGCGCGCAATATCGGCAGCCCCGGCTTCCCGTTCGATCCGCAGCAGCAGCGCGAAAAGGTGCTGAAGAACGTGCGCCGCTCGGTCTATCCGGCGGGGCTCCCGCGCCAACTGGCCGCGATCATCGACGATGGCTGCCGCCGCTCACGCCTCGCCGATGTGCGGGTGCCGACACTGGTGTTGCACGGCGAGGATGATCCGCTGGTCAAGCTGGCGGCGGGTGAGGACACGGCGGCGTCCATCCCCGGTGCGCGGCTGGTGACGATCCCCGGATGGGGCCACGACATCCCGATGCCGCTGATTGATCGGATTGCGGGTGAAATCGTCACCCACGCACGCGGTGTTTGAGGTCGGCAGGGATTGGGTTGGGAGCTGACATCCCGTCACCCCAGCGAAAGCTGGGGCCCAGGGCCGCAAGTGGCAGTGCCCGCCGCTTGAGAACCCAGCATAGGCCGTTGGCCACCTTCGGTTCCGCTGGGACGAGGGGAAAGGCAGATTTTGGCATCGCGCCGTGTTGATTGGAATGACCGGGAAAGGGTTGTTAGCTGCCTTGCTCAGCAGCAGCCCGAGTTTATGACAAAAACAAAGCAGGTAGCGGCCCGAGAACAGCTAAAGCACCCGCAACAACGATGACAGGATCGGTTTGTCCGATAATTACGATTAACCAGATTGCCGATACGGCGAGCAGGTTGCCGACCCTAAGCCAGATCGAGCCAGCCAACCTGCGACAAAGTCCGTTCGCGAGACACAAGGCTGCGAGCGGCGGGAGAAACGCAGCCCAGAAGGCCAAGAGCCAAACATCTTCTGGCTCTTCGGCGTAACGGCTCATTCCATGCGCCATTGAACCGATTGCGAGGAGCGCAGCAAGACACAGCGTGACGCCCAGCACCAGGTTGTAACCGCGGATGAGTGTCATCGCACGAATTTACCTTGTTCCACGATTTCCGCCTCGGGGTCGCAACCCGAAGCGCAGCTTTCGGTGCTCAAATCACGAAAGCCGCCTTCGTTCCATCAGCGCGGCAGTTCGCTGACCCCCATTAACGCTTCATCGACGCTGCGCGCGCATTGGCGACCTTCACGGATGGCCCATACTACCAGACTTTGCCCGCGCCGCATATCACCGCAGGCGAAGACGCCGGGAACGCTGGTGGCATAGCTATCGGTGTCAGCATCGACATTGCCGCGCGGGCTGAGCGCCACGCCCGCCTGTTCGAGCAGCCCGGCCTTCTTCGGCCCGACGAAGCCCATCGCCAGCAGGATCAGATCGGCGGGAATGGTGAATTCACTGCCCGCGATTTCCTGCATCTGGCCGCCCGCCCATTCAACGCGGACGCATTCCAGCCCGGTCACCGCTTCGCCGTCGCCGATCACGCGCTTGGCCAGCACCGCCCAATCGCGCTCCACGCCTTCCTGATGGCTTGACGAGGTGCGCAGTTTCATTGGCCAATCGGGCCAGGTCAGCGCCTTGTCCTCTTTTTCCGGGGGCTTGGGCATGATTTCCAACTGGGTGACGCTCGCGGCGCCTTGGCGGTTTGATGTGCCCACACAGTCGCTGCCAGTATCTCCGCCGCCCAGCACTACCACGTGCTTGCCAGTGGCGAGCAGGCTTCCACGCGGGGCTGCGCGCAGTTCGTCGTCGCCCGCCACGCGCTTGTTCTGCTGGGTCAGGAACTCCATCGCTAGCCGCACGCCGGTCATTTCCGCGCCGGGGATGGTCAGCGGGCGCGCATCTTCTGCGCCGCCGGACAGCACCACTGCATCAAAGTTTTCCTGCAAGCTCTTGAACGAGATGTCGACGCCAACTTCCTTGGAGGTTTTGAACGTCACCCCTTCGGCTTCCATCTGCTGGCACCGCCGGTTGATGAGGTGCTTTTCCATCTTGAAGTCAGGGATGCCGTAACGCAGCAAGCCGCCGATGCGGTCATTCTTTTCGAACACCGTGACGCTGTGCCCGGCACGCGCGAGTTGCTGCGCACACGCCAGCCCTGCCGGGCCGGAGCCGACCACTGCCACCGATTTGCCGGTCTTGTGCGCGGGAACCTGCGGGCTGACCCAGCCTTCTTTCCACCCGCGATCGATGATTGCGCATTCGATCGATTTGATGGTCACCGGTTGATCGACGATGTTGAGCGTGCAGGCCGCCTCGCACGGGGCGGGGCAGATGCGCCCGGTAAACTCGGGAAAATTGTTGGTGGAATGGAGCATCGCCAGCGCGCGCCTCCAGTCCGCTTCGTAAACAAGGTGGTTCCAGTCGGGGATCAGGTTGTTCACCGGACAGCCGTTGTGACAATAGGGAATCCCGCAATTCATGCAGCGCGAGGCCTGGCCCACCAGCGTGCCTTCATCCGGCTGGATGATGAATTCGCGGTAATTCTTCAACCGCTCCTGCGGATCGAGATAATCCCGCTCGCGGCGGTCCAGCTCGAGAAATCCGGTTTCCTTGCCCATGAGTCTGTCTCGTTCCTGAAATCTATTCCGCCGCGACGCTGGCGGCTTCGTGGCGTTCCGCTTCGAGCCGTTTCAGCGCAGCGGCATAGTCGCGCGGCATGACCTTGACGAAGCGCGTCAGCGCCGCATCCCAATTGGCCAGCAATTCGCCCGCCAGCTTGCTGCCGGTGTGGAGTTGATGGCGTTCCACCAGAATGCGCAGGCGTTCGGCATCGTGACGCAGCATGTCGCCCATGCCGAAATCATTCACCGAGCGCGGACGCTGCGTGGGGCGGCCCGTTCCTTCCTCGGCATCGGGAGCCGCCGAAATCGGCAGCAGATCGACCTGTGCGTGATTGACGAGGCTGGAGAAGTCACCGTCCGCATCATAGACATAGGCGACCCCGCCGCTCATCCCCGCTGCAAAGTTGCGTCCGGTCTTACCCACCACCACCACCACGCCGCCGGTCATGTATTCGCAGGCGTGATCGCCCGCGCCTTCGACCACGGCCAGCGCGCCCGAATTGCGCACGGCGAAGCGTTCACCCGCGACGCCGTTGAAATATGCCTCCCCTGCGATTGCGCCATAGAGCACGGTATTGCCGACGATGATGTTGTCCTGCGCGGCGCGCGGAGCGGTTTCGGGTTGGCGCACGATGATGCGTCCGCCCGATAGCCCCTTGCCAACATAGTCATTGGCATCGCCAACCAGATCGAGCGTTACCCCGTGGGCGAGCCACGCGCCGAAGCTTTGCCCGGCCACCCCGGTCAGATTGATACGGATGGTGTCGATCGGCAGGCCTTCATGGCCATATGCCTTGGCGATTTCGCCCGATAGCATCGCGCCAACCGTGCGGTGGACGTTGCGCACGGTGCGGGTGATCTGCACCGGGGTTTTGGTATCAATCGCGCTGCGGCAATCGGCGATCAATTGATTATCGAGCGCGCCTTCCAGCCCATGATCCTGCGTCGCCACGTTGCGCAGCGACGCGCCGTCCTTCAGTTCCACCTGATGCAAGATGCGGCCAAGGTCGATCCCGCGTGCCTTCCAGTGGCGCTGCATCCGGCTGGTGTCGAGCCGGTCGACCCGGCCCACCATTTCGGCCACCGTGCGAAAGCCCATTTCGGCCATGATCGCGCGCAGTTCTTCAGCGACGAAGAACATGTAATTGACCACGTGTTCGGGCTGACCGGTAAAGCGCGCGCGCAGCACCGGGTCTTGCGTGGCAACGCCGACCGGGCAGGTGTTGAGGTGGCATTTGCGCATCATGATGCACCCCGCGGCGATCAGCGGCGCGGTGGCAAAGCCAAACTCGTCGGCCCCCAGCAGCGCGCCGATGGCGACGTCGCGGCCGGTGCGCAGCCCCCCATCGACCTGCACTGCAATGCGGCTGCGCAGGTCATTGAGCAGCAGCGTCTGTTGGGTTTCGGCAAGGCCGATTTCCCACGGGCTGCCCGCGTGCGTCAGGCTGGTCAGCGGCGATGCGCCCGTCCCGCCGTCAAAGCCCGAAATGGTGACATGATCCGCGCGCGCTTTCGATACGCCCGCCGCGACCGTTCCCACGCCGACTTCGGACACCAGCTTCACCGAAATCCGTGCGACGGGGTTCACGTTTTTCAGATCGTGGATCAGCTGCGCCAGATCCTCGATCGAATAGATGTCGTGGTGCGGCGGGGGCGAGATCAAGCCTACGCCCGGGGTTGAATGGCGCACCGCGCCAATGCGCTTGTCCACCTTGTGGCCGGGCAATTGCCCGCCTTCGCCGGGCTTTGCGCCCTGCGCCATCTTGATCTGGATATCGTCCGAATTGACGAGATATTCGGTGGTTACGCCGAACCGGCCAGAGGCGACCTGCTTGATCCGGCTGCGCATCGAATCCCCGTTCGGCAGGGGAGTGAAGCGGAACGGTTCCTCCCCGCCCTCGCCGGTGTTCGAACGCCCGCCGATGCGGTTCATCGCGATGGCGAGGGTCGAATGCGCCTCGTGGCTGATCGATCCGAAGCTCATCGCCCCGGTGGCGAAGCGCTTGACGATTTCGCTCGCCGGTTCAACCTCATCCAATGGGATCGGCTGGTCGGCTTTCTTGAATTCGAGCAAGCCGCGGATAGTCAGCAAGCGTTCGGATTGTTCATTGATGCTGGCGGCAAATTCAGCGTAATTTCTCGGGTCATTGCCGCGAACCGCGTGCTGCAATTGCGCGACGTTTTGCGGAGTCCAGGCGTGTTCTTCGCCGCGCAGGCGGTATTGGTAAATCCCGCCAACATCCAGCATCCCGTCATACAGCGGGTTGTCGCCGTAAGCCTGCGCATGGCGGCGCAGCGATTCTTCGGCGACTTCGGCCAAGCCGATGCCTTCGATGGTGGTGGCGGTGCCGGTGAAGAACTTTTCGACGAAGGCGGATGACAGCCCCACCGCATCGAAAATCTGTGCCCCGCAGTATGACTGATAGGTCGAAATGCCCATCTTGGACATCACCTTGCGGATGCCCTTGCCCACGCCCTTGATGTAGTTCTGCTGCACCTTGGCGGGCGTCAGATCGGGGTGCCGCTTGGCGCGCAGCGCTTCGAGCGTTTCAAAGGCGAGGTAGGGGTTGATCGCTTCCGCGCCGTAGCCCGCCAGCACGCAGAAATGATGCACTTCGCGCGCTTCGCCGGTTTCGACCACCAGCCCGGTCTGCATCCGCAGGCCCTGCCGCACCAAGTGATGATGCACCGCAGCCGTCGCCAGGAGCGCAGGCATCGGCACGCGGGCCTCGCTCTGCGCGCGGTCGGATAGCACCAGAATATTGTGATCCTGCAGCACCGCCTCGGTCGCGGCCCAGCACATTTCCTTGATCGCCAGTTCGAGGCCATCAGCCCCGCTTGCCGCATCCCAGGTGATGTCGATCGTGGCGCAGCGGAACGCGCCGTCCAGCGCCTCTTCGACCGAGCGGATCTTGGCCAGATCTTCGTTGGTGAGGATCGGTTGATCGACCTCCAGCCGCTTATGCGTCCCGGCGTCGCGGCCTAGCAGGTTGGGGCGCGGGCCGATCATGCTGGTGAGGCTGGTCACCAGTTCTTCGCGGATCGGATCGATCGGCGGGTTGGTGACCTGGGCAAAGTTCTGCTTGAAATAATCATACAGCAAGCGCGCACGGTTCGACAGCACCGCAATCGGTGTGTCGGTGCCCATGGAACCAATCGGATCATCGCCGTCCACCGCCATAGGCTCAAGGAAGCGGCTGATGTCTTCCTGCGTGTAGCCGAACGCCTGCTGGCGCTCCATCAGCGTGGTTTCTTCGGGCGGGATGGCGGCAAGTTCGGGGACGATATCGGTGATGTCTTCCAGCTTGTACTGCGCCTGTGCCAGCCACTTGGCATAGGGTTCGGCATTGGCGAGGTCGGCCTTCAGCTCGTCATCTTCGATGATCCGGCCCTGTTCCAGATCGATCAGCAGCATCTTGCCGGGTTGCAGCCGCCATTTGCGCACGATGTCTTCTTCAGCAAATGGCAGCACGCCGCTTTCCGATGCGAGGCAGACGATGTCACCCTTGGTCACGCAGAACCGCGCAGGCCGAAGGCCGTTGCGATCCAGAGTCGCGCCGATCTGGCGGCCATCGGTAAAGCATACCGCCGCCGGGCCATCCCACGGTTCCATCAGCGCGGCGTGATATTCGTAGAACGCCCGGCGCGCAGGCGTCATCAATGCGTTGCCGCTCCATGCTTCGGGGATCAGCATCATCATCGCATGGGCGAGAGAATATCCGCCCGCGATCAGCAGTTCGAGCGCATTGTCGAGGCAGGCAGTGTCCGATTGCCCGTGCGGGATGATCGGCCACATCTTGTCGAGATCGGGGCCGAGCAGGTCGCTTTCCATCGTGCGGCGGCGCGCGTTCATCCAGTTGACGTTGCCGCGAACGGTGTTGATTTCGCCATTATGGGCGATGAACCGATAGGGGTGCGCCAACCGCCAGCTAGGGAAGGTGTTGGTGCTGAACCGCTGATGCACCAGCCCCAGCGCCGATACGCAATCGGGATCGCGCAGATCATCGTAGAAACTGCCGACCTGTGTCGCCAGCAGCAGGCCCTTGTACACCACCGTGCGGGTGGAACAGCTGGGAAGATAGGTGTCGGTCAGACCGGGCAGACCGTGCTTTTCGGCAAGCTGGGCGAGCGGGTTCTGCACCTGTTTGCGGATGGTCAGCAGCTTGCGTTCAAAGGCGTCCTGATCGGCGCAGTCCGGCCCGCGCGCGATGACCGCCATTTCGATCACCGGCATTGATGCGATCACCGCCGCGCCGAGGCCATCCATCGTGGTTGGCACAGCGCGCCAGCCGACAAAGCGCTGGCCCTCCTTGGCGGTGAAGGTTTCCATCCGCGCCTTGACGAAGGCGCGCGCCGCATTGTCCTGCGGCAGGAAGCACATGGCGATCCCGTATTCGCCCGGCGCGGGCAGATCGTGTCCCTGCGCGCCAGCCCATTTGCGAATCAGCGGATCGGGAATCTGGATCAGCAGCCCCGCGCCGTCCCCCAACAGCGGATCGGCGCCCACCGCACCGCGATGATCGAGCTTTTCGAGAATCTCCAACGCCTGCGCGATGATGGCCTGACTTTTTTTGCCCTTGATATGCGCAACCATGCCGACGCCGCAGGCGTCATGTTCATTGGCGGGGTCATAGAGACCCTGGGAGGAGGGGTATCCCATGGCAAAGTCCGATCTGTCAGATGTCGACAGGTGCGTATGGTGGCGAAACGCCTGACGCACGCTTGGCGACGATTATTCCGGACAAGATTTACCGCAGGCGGCCTACCTCACCCGATTTCGGGCTTCTCATGCCGACGCGAAGCGGGTTTGGCAATGGCTTTGCGCGAAGTATTATTTCTCGCAGAGGTATTCAAACTATCGTTAGATTGCGTAACCTGCATCAGCCCGCCGGATTGCTTGCAGCTTTTGCGCCTATTACCCGGTTCAGGCCGCGCCGCGCAGACCTTGCAGCCGGGCGATGGCATCGCGCAGCGGCTCACCCTCAGGGGCCGCGCCGCGCTCCCCGCTCAGCGCCGCCAGCGCCTTCATCGCCTCGGCCAATGCGGCTTCGCGGGCGGCGATGTCGTGGCGGTTGCCCGCTGTGCCGGGGGCGGTGGTGCGGTGTTCGTGCAGCGCGCCAGCAAAGCGTTCGACCATCTGGATAACGCTCAATTCCTGCACTGGCATCGCGCGCAGACGCGTTAGCGCGGCGGTGCCGGGGTTCGCGGCTGGCGATGGGGGGGTGGCCACCTCCGGCTTGAGTGCCAGTTGGACAGGTTCCGCATCGACGTGGGGTTCAAGCGTGGGCGCGTCATTCGCGATCAGTGCGGGCGGTTCTTCAACCCACACCGCATTGCGGCCCGGCAGCTGCGCGAATTCCGCCAGATCAAGCGCACGCGGCGGCGGAAGTGCTAACACCGGCGCGTCTGCGACAGGAGAGGGCGCAGGCACAGGCGGAGCAAAGGGCATGGCCTCCAGCGGCTCGTCGAGGCTGGCGCTGCCAAGTTCGTGCTTGGGATCAATCGCGCGGACATGGCTTGCCGCGCGCGCGACGAGCGAGGGCGCATCGGCGCCGCCCCGTTCCGCACGGCTGGCGCGGCTGGCAATCATGAACAGCGCGCCGCCAAGCAGCAATGCGCTGCCGATAGCCAGCACGATCTGCGCCTGCTGTCCAAGCAGCATCAGAACAGTGCCTTTGCTGAACTGTGCGATCAGGACAGGGGGTATGACCATAATCGAAAGACTGGCCAGCGCCGCCCCCCAGACACCAAGCATTGGTGCAAAAGCCGGATGCGACGACAGCTTGCGCGGCCTGCGCTGCGTTGGCTGATCCTGCTGCCCCGTGGTCATTTGCGTGTCATCCCGCTGCTTGCGATGCGGCGCGTGCGCCGGACGTGCTGTTGCCTAGGCTGTGGGCTAACAAAAGATGGTAAACAGAAAGATAATTCTGTGCATTGGCGGCCCAATCATGGTGAGCGCGCACATGGGCCTCGGCGCGATTGCGCATTGCGTCCCACCCATCGCGCGCATCCAGCAGGCCTGCGAGCGCCGCAGCGCAGGCGGCGGGATCATCGGGCGCGAACAAGGTGCCGGTGTCGCCATCGCTGATCAATTCGCGGTGCCCGCCCACGCTTGATGCCGCCACCAGCCGCCGCTGCGCCATCGCTTCCAATGGCTTTAACGGGGTGACAAGATCGGTCAGCCGCTGTGCTTTCCTCGGATAGGCGAGCACATCGACCAGCGAATAATAGCGTTCCACCTCACCATGCGGAACGCGTCCGGTAAAGATCACCGCTTGCGGATCGGGCAGGGCCGCTGCCGCCGCGCGCCATGCAGCATCCATCGGCCCCGCGCCCACCAGCAGCAACCGCGCCTGCGGGTGCGATTGCCTGAGCAGCGGCATCGCGGCGATCAGATCATCGATGCCTTCATAGGCATAAAAACTGCCGATATAGCCGATCACCGGAGTGCTCGGCGTGATCCCCAATGCCTTGGCCAGCGCATTGTCGCGCGGAACCGGCTGGCCGAACAGCGACAGGTCAACGCCGTTGCGCATCACTGTGATCTTGCCCGGCGCAATGCCGCGCCGCGCCAGATCATCCTTCAACCCTTCGCAAATCGTGAACAGCGCATCGGCGGTTTTTGCCACCCGCGTTTCCAGCGCGCGGGTGAGGCGGTATTTGATGCTGCCTTGGCGTCCCGTCAGGTTGCCGACTGCGGCATCTTCCCAGAAGGCGCGGATTTCATAGACGAAGGGGATGCCCAGCGCGCGCGCAGCACGTTGCGCCGCCGCGCCGCATAGCGCGGGCGAATGGGCGTGGATGATATCGGGCCGCCAGTCTGCCGCAAGCGCGCGGATTGCGCGGTCAAGCGCATTGATTTCGCCCATCTCGCGCAGTGCCGGCAGGCCCTCGGGTAGGCCAGCGGTGCGATGGAAGGTGAGGCCATCGGCAATCTCGGGCGATCCGATGTCAGCAGCTTCGAGATTATGCCGCTGCCCGGTAACCCCGCGCACCTCCAGTCCCAGCCCTTGCTGCGCCTTCAATATCGCACGGGTGCGGAAGGTGTAGCCGCTGTGGAGCGGCAACGAGTGGTCGAGAACGTGGAGCACGCGGGTCATGGCCCAGCGCTTACCGCAGGTGTGCTTAACGCGGCGTCAACTGCATCGGTATAAGGATGAGGGGTATCGCGGCCCGGAGCCACCTGAGATGATCGATTATTTTGCGCTAGCGCTGGGTCATGGCCTGATTGCCATTGCGTTGCTGCGGCTGGTGCTGCGCGATGGGCTGGATACCGATCCGCTGATCGAACAGATGACATCCGATACCAAGGCCAATCGCAAGGCGAATAGCGTGACGGCCCGCAGCGCCGCGCGCCGCGCGTGCAAGCCCGATGATCCCGCGACGCAGCTGCACGGCGATAGCGCGTAACCCATGCTCGACCTCGCCTTCCTTGCTTTCATTGGATATGTGCTGGTGCTCGGCATCCGGCGCCCGTTTCTGTGGGTGTTGCTGTATGTTTATATCGACATCCTCGCCCCGCAGCGGATCGGCTATTCGATCATTGCCAGCCTGCCGGTTTCGCTGATCGCGTTCGCTGCGGCGTTTGGCGGGTGGCTGGCGCTGGATCGCAAACAAGGCGCGCGCTTTACCATCCGGCAGGGGTTGATGCTGGCGCTGCTCGTCTATTGCTGGTGGACCACCGGAAACGCTGATTTTCCCGCCGAGGCCGCGACCAAGTGGGATTGGGTTTGGAAAGCCTTGCTGTTTGCGATCTTCCTGCCGTTAACGCTCACCACCCGCGCCCGGATCGAAGGGCTGGCGTTGATGCTGGTGCTGGCGATTGCCACCATCGTGATCGGCACGGGGATGAAGACCGTGCTGGGCGGGGGCGGGTATGAAAACCTCAAATTCTTCGTCAACGATAATAGTGGCATCTATGAAAGTTCAACCTTGGCGACCGTGGCTATCGGGCTGATCCCGATGATCTGGTGGTTTGTGCGGCATGGGACGGTGTTTCGCCCGCACTGGGCGGTGACGGCATTCGCGGCGGCGCTGACTTTTGCCTGCCTGCTGGTGCCCATCGGCACCGAAGCGCGCACCGGATTGCTGTGCATCGCAGCGCTGGGCGTGCTGATGCTGCGCTACACCCGCCACCGCCTGCTGTTCATCGCCGGGGCCGGGGTGCTGGGCCTCACCGCGCTGCCGTTCCTGCCGCAAAGCTATTACGAACGCATGGCCACCATCGCCGCGCCGGGCGGAGATGAAAGCGCATCGACCCGCGTGGCGGTGTGGCAATGGACGCTCGATTACGTCGATGAAAAGCCATTTGGCGGCGGGTTCGATGCCTATCGCGGCAATCGCTTTTCCTATGTCATGCCGGTCAAGCAAGTTACCGGGAACACCACTACCGTGGAATACAAGGAAGTGGTCGATGAAGGCCGTGCGTTCCATTCTTCGGTGTTCGAGATGCTGGGCGAACAGGGCTGGCCGGGGCTCGCCATCTGGCTGGCGCTGCACGGGCTGGGCCTGTGGCAGATGGAGCGCATCCAGCGCCGCTGGCGCGGGCTTGAGGATGAGGCGGAACGCTGGATCGCGCCGTTTGCGGCGGCCTTGCAGATGGGCGCGGTAATCTATCTTGTCGGCGCGCTGTTTCAGGGGATCGCCTATCAGCCGGTGATGCTGATGCTGGTCGGTTTGCAGATCGGGCTGCATTCCTATTGCCAGCGGATCGAGTCGGCGCGGGCGTTGCTTGATCGTAGCATCGCGAGCACGCAGGTGATCGGCCTCAAGACGCGCGGTGCCGTAACGGCATAGTCGCCGCCGTTGCGCTCCCTCCGATGATGCGCCATGACACTGCCGCAAACACACTGCGGCGGGCACGGGATTTCCGCCGTTTGAACACAAAAGGAGGAGCCCGATGACCCCGCAGGAATTGGCCGCCAAGGTCGGCGAAAATATTGGTACCAGCCAATGGGCCGAAATGAGCCAGGATCGCATCAACCAGTTCGCCGAGGCGACCGGTGATCACCAGTTTATCCACGTCAACCCGGACATGGCGAAGATGACCCCGTTCGGCGGGACCATCGCCCACGGCTTCCTCACGCTTTCGATGATCCCCTACCTCAGCGCGAACAGCGATATGCCGCGCATTGACGGGATCAAGATGGGTGTGAATTACGGGGGCAACAAAACCCGCTTCATCGCCCCGGTGAAATCAGGCAAGCGCATTCGCGGCCACTGGAAACTCACCGAAATGGTCGAAAAGCGCCCCGGCCAGTGGCAGCAGACCGCCGAAATCACCATCGAGATCGAAGGCGAGGATAAGCCCGCGCTGATCTGCGAATGGATCACGCAGTTCTTCGTTTAAGGATTGTGTGAGCCCGATGTGCGTTCCCGCGAAGGCGGGAACCTCACTCGGGACGGCGCAGACGCCAGAGGCCTCCGCCTACGCAGACGCGCACCCTCTAGAATAAAGGAATACCTCCCATGTCACGTGAAGCCGTTATCGTTTCCACCGCCCGCACGCCGATTGGCCGCGCATACAAGGGTGCCTTTAATGCCACGCCCGGCCCCACGCTTGGCGCCTACAGCCTCGCCCCCGCGATTGAACGCGCCGGGATCGAAGCGGGCGCGATTGATGATGTGGTGTGGGGCACGGTGCTGACCCAGGGCACGCAGGCAGGCAATATTGGCCGCCAGGTCGCGCTGCGCGCCGGTTGCCCGGTGACGGTGTCGGCCCAGACCATCGACCGCCAGTGTTCATCGGGCCTGATGGCGATTGCCACGGCTGCCAAGCAGATCATCGTCGACAACATGGATATCGTCGTCGGCGGCGGGCAGGATTCGATCTCGATGGTGCAGACGCCGGAAATGCGGGTGTCGCCCGACCGGTCGCTGATCGCGATGCACAAGGATGTGTATATGCCGATGCTCGGCACGGCGGAAACGGTCGCCAAACGTTACAATATCGGCCGCGAAGCGCAGGACGAATACGCGCTGCAATCGCAGCAGCGCACGGCCGCTGCGCAGGCTGCCGGATATCTCGATGCTGAAGTCGTCCCCGTCACCACCACGATGGCGGTGAAGGACAAGGAAACCGGCGAAGTCAGCCATGTCGAATTCACCCTGACCAAGGACGAAGGCAACCGCCCGTCGACCACGCTCGAAGGGCTGCAATCGCTTCAGCCAGTGATGGGGCCGGGGATGTGCATTACCGCGGGCAACGCCTCGCAATTGTCGGATGGCTCATCGGCTTCGGTGCTGATGGAAGCCAAGCTGGCCGAACAAAAGGGGCTGCAACCCTTGGGCCGCTATGTCGGCATGGCGGTGGCGGGCACCGAGCCTGACGAAATGGGCATCGGCCCGGCATTCGCGATCCCCAAGCTGCTGAAAGCAACCGGCCTGAAAATGGACGATATCGGGCTGTGGGAGTTGAACGAGGCTTTCGCGGTGCAGGTGCTCTATTGCCGCGACAAGCTCGGCATCAATAACGACATCCTCAACGTCAATGGCGGCGCGATCTCGATTGGCCACCCCTATGGCATGACCGGCGCACGCTGCACCGGGCACGCGCTGATCGAAGGCAAGCGGCGCGGCGCGAAATATGTCGTCGTCACCATGTGCATCGGTGGCGGCATGGGCGCGGCAGGCCTGTTCGAAGTGTTCTGAAGAAAAGGTTTCCCAGATAGGGAAACAAGCGGCGCGGGGGGCGACTCCCGCGCCGTTTTCCGTCAGCATTTCAGCGCGCTGACATTACGCCTCCAGCTCAATGTCCCAATACAGCCAGTCGCGCCAGGTTTCGTGGAGGTAATTGGGCGGGAACAGCTTGCCGTGCTGTTGCAATTGCCAGCTGGTCGGGCGGATCGGGGTGCGGTGCACGGGCATCGCCGCCTGTTTCGGGGTGCGCCCGCCCTTTTTCATGTTGCACGGCGCGCAGGCGGTGATGATGTTTTCCCACGTCGTGCGCCCGCCCAATCGGCGCGGCATCACGTGATCGAAGGTCAGGTGATCGTGGCTGCCACAATACTGACACTGGAAGCGATCACGCAGGAACACGTTGAAGCGGGTGAAGGCGGGAAATTCGCTGTGCTTCACATATTGTCTGAGCGCGATCACGCTCGGGATTTTCATGTCGAGGTTGGGCGAATGCACCTCGCGTTCGTAGCTGGCGACAATATCCACCCGGTCGAGAAATACCGCCTTGATCGCCGTCTGCCACGGCCACAGGCTGAGCGGGTAATAGGACAGCGGGGTGTAATCGGCATTCAGCACCAGCGCCGGGCACCCCGACAGGTTGCGCGCCGGATCGCCGTCCGCGCTGCGAAACTGGGCCGCCTTTTCGATCAGTTCGGCATTGAACACGTTGCGCGTTCCTCCCTGATTGACTGGATCATGGCGTGCCAATCTAAAGAGTCAAACCCATGACAGGATGACTATCCACAGTGGCCTCCTGTGGACGAGCTGTGGGCAAATCTGTGGATGACGCAAGGTTATGTCCTGTGGCATGGCTGGCGCGATGCAGAATTGCGCCCCTTTGGTTACCCGTTTTGCGCCAAGCCCCAATGGGCGGCTGCATCTGGGCCATGCGCTGTCCGCGATCATCGCGCATGATCTGGCGAGGGCCAGCGGCGGGCGGTTCCTGCTCAGGATCGAGGATATTGACGGGCCGCGTTCACGCCCCGAACTGGCGGACGAATTTCGCCGCGATCTGGCATGGCTGGGGTTGGAATGGGAAGAAGTGCCCGCGCAATCGACCCGGCTGGAAAGCTACGCCGCCGCCGCCGAAGCGCTGCGCGCGCATGGGCTGCTGTATCGGTGCACCTGCACCCGCAAGCAGATCGTCGAGGCCGGGGCGCAGGCGGGGACAGATGGCCTGATATATCCCGGCACCTGCAAACGCACCCCGCCCGACCCGGCACGACCGGCGGCATGGCGGCTCGATGCAGACAGGGCGCTGGCGCAAACCGGCGCGCTGGTGTGGGAGGATGATTTTGCCGGGACAATCCCGGTTGACCTGTCCGGGCTGGGCGATGTGGTGCTGGTGCGCAAGGATTTACCTGCCAGCTATCACCTTGCCGTCACGCTCGATGATGCGGCGGACGGCGTGACGCTGGTGACGCGCGGGGCCGATCTGTTCGCGGTGAGCCACGTCCACCGCACGCTTCAGGCGCTGCTCGGCCTGCCCGTGCCGCGCTGGCACCACCATGCGCTGTTGACTGACGAGGCGGGCCTGAAACTTGCCAAGCGGCGCGGTTCGCCAGCCTTGGCCGAACGGCGGCTGGCAGGCGAGGATGGGCTGGTGCTTGCCGCGCAATTGCGCTTGCAGCATTTGCGGCTTGGAACCTGACGCGCAAACGGCCATTATGCACCCATGAACTATGTCCTTGTGCCCGTGCTGCTCGTCCTGATGGGGCTTGTCGCCTTTTCGCTGATCCGTGGGATCATCGCCTTCCTCAAGACGACCAGGATCGATCTTGAAACCGGTGAGGGCAAAACCGCCACCGATATGCAACTCGCCCAGAACAAGGCGATGTTTGCGCGGATCAAGTATCAGGCGCTGGCAATCGTGGTGGTGGTGATCATCCTTGCCGTTGCGCGCTGAGGCCTATGGTCAAGCTCAACAAGATTTACACCCGCACCGGGGATGATGGAACGACCGGGCTGGTCGATGGATCGCGCCTGCCCAAACATGCGGCCCGCATGGAGGCGATCGGCGCCATTGATGAGGCGAATGCGGCGCTGGGTTTCGCCTTGCGCAAATTAAACGGTGCGCCTGCCGATAGCGTGTTTCGCATCCAGAACGATCTGTTCGATCTGGGCGCCGATCTGGCGACCCCTGCGGAAGATGACGATTTTACGCCATCGGACATGGTGCTGCGGATTGTGCCATCGCAGGTTGCATGGCTTGAAGAACGGATCGACGCGCTCACCGCAGTGCTTGCGCCGCTCACCAGCTTTATCCTCCCCGGCGGAACAGAGGCGGCCGCGCGGTTGCATCTGGCGCGCACCGCGACGCGCCGTGCCGAACGCGCGATGACCGCGCTGGCCGCAACAGAGCCGACCAATCCGGCGGCGCTGCGTTATATCAACCGTCTTTCGGACTATCTGTTCGTGCTGGGCCGCGCCGCCAATAATGATGGCAAGGCGGACATAAAGTGGGTTCCCGGCGCCAATCGCGATTGAGAACGCAGCTAGTCAGGCCGCACCTTCCCCGCTAGGGCGAGCACTTTGCTGCACTTGCGAAGGAATATACCATGCGCAATATCGCCATCATCGGCGCCGGTCAGATGGGAACCGGCATCGCTCAAACCGTCGCCGCTCAAGGCATGAAAGTCATGCTGTCGGACGTTGACCTTGCGCGCGCCGAAGCGGGCAAGGCCACTGTCGAAAAGGCGCTGGTCAAGCTGATGGGGCGCGGCAAGATCGAAGCGGGCGAGGCCGAGGCGCTGCTCGCCCGCATCACCCCGGTTGCCGATTACGCACCGATGGCCGAGGCCGATCTGATCATCGAAGCCGCGACCGAGCGTGAGGAAATCAAGAACGCGATTTTTCAGGCGGCGGGCAAGGTGCTGTCAGCCGATGCGATCATGGCATCGAACACATCATCGATCCCGATCACCCGCATGGCCAATCATTCGCCCGATCCGGCGCGTTTTATCGGGCTGCATTTCTTCAACCCGGTGCCGGTAATGGGGCTGATCGAGGTGATCCCCGGCCTTGCCACCGCGCAGGCGACCACCGATCGCGTGACCGAATTCGCGCGCGAACTGGGCAAGGAAGTGGTGCTGAGCCAGGATGAACCCGGCTTCGTCGTCAACCGCATCCTGCTGCCAATGATCAACGAGGCAGTGTTTGTGCTCGGCCAGTCGACCGCGGGGATCGAGGATATCGACAAGGGCTGCCGGCTCGGCCTCAACCACCCGATGGGGCCGCTGCAACTGGCGGATTTCGTGGGCTTGGACACCTGCCTCGATATTATCAACGTGCTCTACAAGACCACCCGCGACACCAAATATCGCCCCGCGCCGCTGCTGGTAAAATATGTCGAAGCCGGATGGCTGGGCCGCAAGACCGGGCGCGGGTTCTACGATTACACGGGCGAGGCGCCGGTTCCGACGCGGTGATGCCCGCGCTTGGTCAGCGCTTGTTGGCGGGCAGGTCGCGCTTCCATTGATACAGCAGATCCAGCGCCTCTCGCGGGGTTAGCGAATCCAGATCGGCGGCGCGCAATTGCTCTGCCAGCCGTTGTTCGGGCGACGCCTGCGGTTCGGGGCGCAGCGCGGCGAACAGTGGCAGATCGCCCAGACCGGCGGCAATCCCGCCGGTGGCTTCGCGGGTGGCCTCAAGCTTTTCGAGCACCGCCTTGGCACGTTCCACGACAGCATCAGGCACCCCCGCCAGCCGTGCGACCGCAAGGCCATAGGAACGATCCGCAGGGCCTTCGGCAAGTTCATGCAGCAACACCAGATCGCCCTGCCATTCACGCGCGCGGACATGGTGCAGCGATAGCGCCTCACAGGTTTCGGCCAGCCGCGCGAGTTCGTGGTAATGGGTGGCGAACAGGCAGCGGCAGGCGATGCGCGAATGCACCGCTTCGGCCACCGCCCATGCCAGCGCCAGGCCATCATAGGTCGATGTGCCGCGCCCGACTTCATCAAGGATCACGAAACTGCGCTGCGTCGCCTGCGCCAGAATCGCGGCGGTTTCGACCATTTCGACCATGAAGGTGGATCGACCGCGCGCCAGATTATCCGCTGCGCCAACCCGGCTGAACAAGCGGTCGACCAGCCCGACGCGCGCCGCCGTGGCCGGGACAAAGCACCCTGCCTGCGCCAGCAGCACGATTAGTGCGTTCTGCCGCAGGAAGGTTGATTTGCCGCCCATGTTCGGCCCGCCGATCAGCCATAGGCGGTTATCCTGGGCCAGCACACAGTCGTTGGCCACAAACCGTTCACCCGCCTGCGCCAACGCGGCTTCGACCACCGGATGCCGCCCGCCGGTGATGGTAAGGCCCGTGTCTTCGGCAATTTCCGGGCGGCACCAGTCGCTTTCGGCCGCGCGTTCGGCATTGGCGGCGGCAACATCGATCCGGGCGAGTGCGGCAGCGGTCGCGGCGATGCTTTCACGTGCGGCGGTGATTCCGGCCACCAGCGTTTCGAAATGCGCTTCTTCGGCGGCGAGCGCGTGGCCGCCCGCTTCGGCGATGCGTGCGGCTTCCTCGTGCAATGTCAATGAATTGAACCGCACTGCGTCCTTCATCGTCTGGCGGTGGGTGAAGCCGCTATCGGGTGCCATCAGCCGGTCGGCATGGCGCGCGGCAACCTCGATGAAATAGCCGAGCACGCCGTTGTGGCGGATCTTGAGCGTGGTGATCCCGGTTTCGTCGCGGTAGCGCGCCTCCATCGCGGCAATCGCACGGCGCGCATCGCCCGATGTGGCGCGCAATTCATCAAGCGCGGCGTCATAGCCATCGGCGATATAGCCGCCATTGCTGCGTTCGGTCGGGGGCGAGAGCACCAGCGCGCGGCCCAGCAAATCGGTCAAAGCGCCGTGGCCCGTCAGGCGGGCGAGCATATCATCGAGCAGCGCCGGGCGATCCGGCGCGTCCGAAAGCCAGCGATGCAGCCGCATCGCCTCGTTCAAGCCATCGCGCAATTGGCCCAGATCGCGCGGGGAGCCGCGTCCCGCCACCACCCGGCCAAGCGCGCGGCCCAGATCGGGGATCGCGCGCAAGCCATCGCGCAATTGCGCGCGCTCAATCGGGCGATCGCGCCAGAATTGCACCAGCGCCAGCCGCGCTTCGATCGCAGCGGCATCCAGCAGCGGGGCAGACAGGTCTTCGGCCAGCAAGCGCGATCCTGCGCCGGTTACGCAGCGATCCACCGCGCCGATCAGGCTGCCGTTGCGCCCTCCCGTGGTGGATTCGAGGATTTCGAGGCTGGCGCGCGTCGCCTCATCCATCGCCATCCCAGCCTCGGCGGTGCGCCGCACCGGGGGCAGTAGCAAGGGCAGGTTCCCGCGCCCGACATTGTCGAGATAGGCGACCAATCCGCCCGCCGCGGCCAGCATCGCGCGCGAAAAGTCTCCAAAGGCATCAAGCGTCGCCACCGCGTGCAACGCTTTCAGCCGATCTGCCCCGGCATCGCTGGCGAAGGTGCCGCGCGGGCGATGAATAATAATATCGCGAGTCCCCGCGAAGGCGGGGATATCATTCAGCATGGCGCTACTTTGCCCGAGATCCCCGCCTTCGCGGGGATGCGCTTCGGGCACCACCACTTCGCTCGGGCCAATGCGCGCCAGCGCCGCGCCGAGCATTTCGGGCGCGCATTCCTCCAGCACCATTGCGCCGGTCGAAACATCGCAAGCGGCGATCCCGATTGATCCGCGCAATTCCGTCAGCGCCGCCAGCACATTGGCGCGGCGCGGTTCGAGCAGCGCTTCCTCGGTCAAAGTGCCTGCTGTGACCAGCCGCACAATCGCGCGGCCCACCAGCGCCTTGGATGACGGCGTGCCTTCGCGTTTGGCGCGTGCCTTGGCTTCGTCAGGGGTTTCGATCTGTTCGGCAATCGCCACCCGGCAGCCCGCCCGGATCAGCCGCGCAAGATAGCTTTCCGCCGAATGCACCGGCACGCCGCACATCGGGATCGGCTGGCCATCATGTTCGCCCCTCGTGGTCAGCGCGATATCGAGGATTGCCGCTGCGGCCTTAGCATCTTCGAAGAACAGCTCGAAGAAATCGCCCATGCGGTAGAACAGCAGCGCATCGCCCGCTTCCTCGCGCAGCGCGAGGTATTGCGCCATCATCGGGGTGGGTTTGTGATCGGTGGGCGCGGCCATAGCTGCATTGCCTAGACACCAGCGTTGCGATTCGGAATGTCTGCCCTTACGGATGTCCCCGGAGTTGCGTCATTTCCGCCCTTTCGCGGCGTCGCCCTCCTCGTTAAGCGGGGCGCGGTTTTTGCCAAGCGCACACAAAAAGGGATCAGGCACCATGGCCGAAGAGAACAAGGGTGGCTTCACCACCCGCGAGGCATTGTTCTATCATGAGACGATCCGGCCAGGTAAGCTGGAGATCGTCGCGACCAAACCGATGACCTCGCAGCGCGATCTCAGCCTTGCCTATTCGCCGGGCGTTGCTGCGCCGGTTGAGGCCATCGCCGCCGATCCTTCGCTCGCCGCGCGCTATACGGTCAAAGGCAATCTGGTCGGAGTTATTTCCAATGGCACCGCGATTCTCGGCATGGGCAATCTCGGCGCGCTCGCTTCCAAGCCGGTGATGGAAGGCAAAGCGGTGCTGTTCAAGCGGTTTGCCGACGTGGACGTGTTCGATATCGAACTCGATACCGAAGACCCCGAAGCTTTCATCAATGCGGTCGCGCTGATGGAGCCGACCTTTGGCGGCATCAACCTTGAAGATATCAAAGCGCCCGAATGCTTCATCATCGAAGCCGCACTGCGCGAACGCATGAAGATCCCGGTGATGCATGATGATCAGCACGGCACCGCGATCATCACTGCGGCGGGCCTGCTCAATGCCTGCCACCTGACCGGGCGCGATTTTCGCGATGTGAAGGTGGTGGTCAATGGCGCAGGCGCGGCGGCGATTGCCTGCACCGCGCTGATCAAGGCGATGGGCGTGCGCCACGATAATGTGATCGTGTGTGACCGCACCGGCCCGATCACGCCGGGCCGCGAAGACGTGGATCAGTGGAAAAGCGCCCATGCGGTCGCCACCACCGCCACCAGCCTTGAAGAAGCCTTGGTGGGCGCGGACATTTTCCTCGGTCTGTCAGCGGCGGGCGCGCTGAAGCCTGAATGGGTGCGCAAGATGGCAGACAGGCCGATCATCTTTGCGATGGCCAACCCGGTTCCCGAAATCATGCCTGACGCTGCCAAGGCTGTGCGCCCCGATGCGATCATCGCCACCGGGCGCAGCGATTTTCCCAATCAGGTCAATAATGTGCTGGGCTTCCCGTTCATCTTTCGCGGCGCGCTGGATGTGCAGGCGACCACCATCAACGAAGAGATGAAAGTTGCCGCAGCCGAGGCGATTGCCGAACTTGCCCGTCGCAGCGTGCCCGAAGAGGTCGCGTCGGCCTATGGCAAGAACCAGAAATTCGGCACCGATTACATCATCCCTGCCCCGTTTGACCCGCGCTTGATCGAAGTCGTGTCGTCCGCTGTGGCCAAGGCAGCGATGGATTCGGGCGTGGCCCGCGCGCGGATTGACGATTTCGACGCCTATCGCATCCAGCTGCGTTCGCGCCTCAACCCCACCACCTCGGTGCTGAGCGGGGTTTACGAAGTCGCCAAGGCCAACCCCAAACGCATGGTGTTTGCCGAGGCGGAAGAAGAAGTGGTGCTGCGCGCCGCGATCCAGTTCCGCGATTTCGGCTATGGCACGCCGATCCTCGTGGGTCGCACCAAGGCAGTGCTCGACAAGCTGCATCAGCTTTCGGTGTCCGATCCCGGCAGTTTTGAAATCCAGAACTCGGCCGATAGCGAACACGTGCCCGCGATGGTCGATTACCTCTACAAGCGGCTGCAACGGCGCGGCTTTACCGAACGTGACGTGCGCCGGATGGTGAATCAGGAACGCAACGTGTTTGCCGCGCTGCTGGTGGCGCTGGGCCATGGCGACGGGATGATCACCGGCATGACCCGCACCTTTGCGCAAACCGTGCGCGAGGTGAACCTGGTGCTCGATCACAAGGATGGCGCGCTGCCGTTCGGCATCCACATGATGATCGGCAAGAACCACACCACCTTCCTCGCCGATACCACTATCAACGAACGCCCCAACGCAGCCGAACTTGCCCATATCGCCCGCGAAACCGCAGCGGTTGCGCGGCGCATGGGGCATGAACCGCGCGTTGCGTTCCTCAGCTATTCGACCTTCGGCAACCCGTCGGGCCAATGGCTGGGTAATATTCGTGAAGCGGTGGCGATCCTTGATCGAGAGGAGCCAGGCTTTGAATATGAAGGCGAAATGGCACCCGATGCCGCGCTTAACCCCAGGGTGATGGAACTCTACCCGTTCAGCCGCCTGTCCGGCCCGGCCAATGTGCTGATCATGCCGGGGCTGCAATCGGCGAACCTTTCGGCCAAGCTGCTGCGCGAACTGGGCAGCAACGCCACCATCGGCCCGATGCTGCTGGGCGTGGAAAAGCCGGTACAGATCGTGCCGATGACCGCGAGCGTGCCCGACGTGCTGACGCTCGCCGTGCTGGCGAGTGCGGGGGTTGTGGGTTAGCTCGTCCGCCGATTATCGATGGCGCAGGCGCCCGGCCCGCGCACAAAGATAAAACCGAGCGCGCCAAGGATCGCGATATTCTTGAGCAGCGGCCCGGTATGGTCTGGGGCGAGGTGAATTGCCAAGGTGATGGGCACCAGTGTCACGAATAACGCAAGTGCAGAGAGGCGGGTCATCCAGCCCAATGCAAGAGTGACGCCTCCAACGATAAACACCGCGCCGGAAATCCACAAAAGCCAAAGCGGATCTCCGATTGCTTCAACCGTCTCTCGCCAGGGAGATTCAGCTATGCGCGCGATCATGTCGTCGGCACGGCCGAAATGACCAAGCCCGCCAACGATGAAAATGAGGCTGGTAAGCAGACGGAACATCGGGTCTGCTATGTTTGAATAACGCCGTGCGCGCCCTAGTGCGCCTTCAACTGCCGCCAGCATTGAAACTCTCCCCTCGTTTGCGCCATGACGCATGGGCGAATCCCCGCTGGCGGGCAAACGGGTATTTGCGATGGCTGATATCGGCTCCAGCGATGTCAGGTTCAGCGCCGCCGGAACCGGAAATACCACACCTCGTGCCCATACACGGTGCGGGCCTTGTGTTCGTAGCGGGTTTCGGGCCAGCCTGACGGGCGCACCTGCCAGTCGGCGGGTTTCTCCACCACCCATTCGAACAGATCGGTGTGGCGCTGCATCACCATCAGCGCGTGGCGCAGGTAGATGTCGTGATCGGTGCCGAACCGGAATTCGCCGCCCGGTTTAATCTTCTGCGCGATCAGCTTGACCGGCCCGTCATTCATCATCCGCCGCTTGGCATGGCGGGCCTTGGGCCAGGGATCGGGGTGGAGCAGATAGACCATGCTCAGCGCACCATCGGGTAACCGCGCCAGCACATCGAGCGCATCGCCCAGATGCAGGCGGATGTTCGGGAGCTGCTGATCGGCAATATGGGTTAGCGCCTGCGCCACGCCGTTGACGAAGGGTTCGGCCCCGATGAAACCGTGGTCGGGTAGCAGGTCGGCGCGGTAAGCAAGATGCTCCCCCCCGCCAAAGCCGATCTCGAAATGCAGCGGGCGCTGGTCGCCGAACAGGATTTCGCTCGTCACTGGCCCTTCGGCAGGCACGGCGATTTGCGGCAGCAGGTTATCAACCAGCCCCTGCTGCCGGGTCCGCAATTTCTTGCCGACGCTGCGACCATAAAGCCGTGCGATTGTGGTCGGATCGCCTTCCTTGAACGCTGTCATCCGCCGCCCATAGAAAAACGCCCGAGGTGTTTCCACCCCGGGCGTTCCGTTATCTTCGTAGAACTACTCTCCGGCCCGCAAGGGCCGCAAGGCCGACTGCCCTCAAGCAGCGAAGCGTTAGGGCACCAAAGACGCCCTCGCAAAACAAATTACGCGGCTTCGACCACCTGTTCATCATCGCGCAGCACGTAACCGCGGCCCCACACCGTTTCGATGTAGTTTTCACCGCCGCAAGCAAGGCTCAGCTTCTTGCGCAGCTTGCAGATGAACACGTCGATGATCTTGAGTTCGGGTTCGTCCATCCCGCCGTAAAGGTGGTTGAGGAACATTTCCTTGGTCAGCGTGGTGCCCTTGCGAAGCGAGAGCAGCTCCAGCATCGCATATTCCTTGCCGGTGAGGTGCACGCGGGAGCCATCGACTTCGACCGTCTTGGCATCAAGGTTTACGGCCAGCTTGCCAGTGCGGATCACGCTTTGCGAATGGCCTTTCGACCGGCGCACCACGGCATAGATGCGGGCGACCAGCTCTTCGCGGTGGAACGGCTTGGTCACATAATCATCCGCGCCGAAACCGAAGCTGCGGATCTTCGAATCCATTTCGGAAATACCCGACAGGATCAGCACCGGGGTCTGCACCTTGGCGACGCGGAGCTTCTTCAGCACGTCATACCCGTGCATATCGGGCAGGTTCAGGTCGAGCAGGATGATGTCGTAATCATACAGCTTGCCCAGATCGAGCCCCTCTTCGCCGAGGTCGGTCGAATAGACATTGAAACCCTCGGTGGTGAGCATCAGCTCAATCGCCTTGGCGGTAGTCGGTTCGTCTTCGATCAGCAGCACACGCATCGCTGGTCCCCTGTTTGCCTTTGGTAACCCCTGCTTAGGAGAGGTTGCCGCCTGTTAACCACGACACTTGTCACCAAAAAAGGTTAATAAGAGGTTTAAGGCGTTAACGTTTTGAAGTGAGTCTTTCGAGTCACACTGTGTTTGCAGGCAAAATCACCCTCGGGATTCGGGTTTTATCCGTTGCGAGACAAATCCTAACGCCCGCCCGCCCATGCCTCGGCCCAAGTGCAAGCTGCGTTTGCCGCCCGGCGGCGCACAAAGGGTCTTTGTCGAAAGCGATTGGATCGCGCCGCAATGGAGTATATCGTCAAGCCATGAAACCGAATTCCTTGACCTTCATTGCCGCGACGAGCGTCCTGTTCACGCTTGCGCCCACCGCTGCACAGGCACAGGAAGATGCCCCGGCATCTCCTGGCAGCCCATCTATCGTGGTTGAGGGGCGCAAGCAGGAAGTCCGCGAGGAATTAAAGAACCTGATCGAGGTCGAAGATGACCAACTCGCCCGGTTCGAAAGCGAATTCTGCCCCAAGGTGATCGGGTTCGACCCCGAATGGACGCCGATTCTGGAGCAGTTGATCCGCGATAATGTCGTGGCGGTCGGCATGAAGGTCGAACCGGCACCATGCAAGCCGACGGCTGTGGTCATCTTCAGCCATGATCCGCAGGATCTGGTCAAGGGTCTGCGCCAGCGGATGCCCGGTCTGTTTGAAGGAATGCCCATACCCCAGCTTGACCGGCTCACCGGGGAGGCTCGCGGGGCCTATAGCTGGCGCGCGGTCGATATGCGCAGCCGCGACGGCATAACGCTCCAGCCCGCCGGAGACATTGGCGGATCGCCCAGCCAGGCAAAGATTGTGCGTAATGCCGCCGGGTCACGACTGGTCAGCAGCGTGCGCTACGACATCGTCAATTCCTATCTGGTGCTCGATCTCGAACGCACGCCGGGCATGTCGCTCAACCAGATTGCGGCCTTTGCGACCATGCATCTGCTGCTCGACCTGACCGAAAGGGCGCCCGAAGTGTCGCGCTCAACCTCGATTCTGCGGCTGTTTTCCGGCGACGACCCGGAAACTCTGCCGCCGGAACTCAGCCGCTTTGACCGGCTGACGCTTGAAGGGCTGTACCGGATAAGGTTCAACAACGTGTCCGCCAGCCAGCAGCGCAGCCGGATGGTCAAGCATATCAGCCAGAACGAAGCCGAAGAATAACGTCAAAGCGCGTACGGCGCAGACACAGTGCCAGCGCCCACCGCCCCGTTACCCCGCACCCGCCAGTTTCTTCGCCCGCCGCCGCTCGGCGCTGGAGCCCAGGCCGATCGCTTCACGGTATTTGGCCACGGTGCGCCGGGCGAGGTCGAAGCCTTCTTTTTGCAGCATTTCAGCCAGTTGTTGATCAGACAGGATGTTCTTGGCGGTTTCGTCATCGATCAGCGCCTTGATCCGCGCCTTGATCGCCGCGCTCGACGCGCCTTCGCCGTCTGCTGACGCAACCCCGCTGGTGAAGAAGTATTTCAATTCAAACGTCCCGCGCGCGCAGGCGAGGTATTTGTTGCTCGTGACCCGGCTGACCGTGCTTTCGTGCATGTCGATCTTCTCGGCCACTTCGCGCAAGGTCAGCGGGCGCAGTTCGGATACGCCGCGGCGGAAGAAGCCTTCCTGCTGGCGCACAATTTCGGCGGCGGTTTTGAGGATGGTCTTCTGCCGCTGGTCAAGCGCCCGGATCAGCCAGTGCGCATCGGCCAGCTTTTCTTTCAGCCAGCCTTGCGATTGCTTGTCCGATACCCCGGCATTGAGTTCGAGAAAGTAGCCGCGATTGACGATCAGCTTGGGCAGGGTTTCCTCGTTCAGCGCGATGTCCCATCCGCCCGCGTTGTTGGCGGCAATCAGGATGTCGGGCACCACGGTGCTGGTAACCGATGATGCAAAGGCGAGGCCGGGGCGCGGGTTGTAACTGCGCAATTCGCGCAGCATGTCGGCGAAATCCTCGTCATCCACCCGGCACAGGCGTTTCAGCCGTTCCACCTCGCCGCGGGCGACCAGATCGAGATTGGCGATCAGTGCCGCCATGCACGGATCATAACGATCTGCCTCGCGCGCCTGGATGGCGATGCATTCGGCCAGATTGCGCGCGCCCACGCCGCTGGGGTCAAGCGATTGCACCAGTGCCAGCGCGGCCTCGGCTTCTTCAGGCGTGACGCCGAGATCATCAGCAATCTCGTCAATCGCGGAAGCCAGATAGCCCGCCTCATCGAGCAGCCCGATGATATGGCGCGCGTTCAGGGCAGTGCGCGGATCGGAGGCGAGCGCGCCAACTTGTCCGTCGAGATGGTCGGCCAGCGTTACCTCGGCGGCGCGCAATTGCTCCCAATCGGGTGCATCGCCGAAATCGCCACCTCCCGCCGCCGCTGCGCCCCATTCGGCATCGCGGGCCAAAGCAGCCGTGCCGTCGCCAGTGTCCCAATCACGGTCGACCGAAGCGAGATCGAGCGGCGCATCGCCTTCGCCGCCGCCCAATGCGATCAACTGGTCGGCTGGCGCATCTTCGGGCAGCGCCGCCAGCACTTCGCCGCGCTCTGGCTCATCCGGCTCGGGCGTGGCGGTATCAAGCAGCGGGTTGGCCTCAAGCGCCTCGGCAATGAAGCTTTCAATTTCGAGATTGGAGGCCGCCAGCAGCTTGATCGCCTGCTGCAATTGCGGCGTCATCACCAGCGATTGGGATTGCCGAAGATCAAGGCGCGGGCCGAGAGCCATGCCTGCCAGCCCTAGAGCGTGAAGCTCTCACCAAGATAGAGCCGCCGGACGTTTTCATCAGCGACCAGTTCCTGCGGACTGCCGGAAAACAGCACCTGCCCGCCGTAGATGATGCAGGCGCGGTCAACAATGTCGAGCGTTTCGCGCACGTTGTGATCGGTGATCAGCACCCCGATACCGCGCGATTTCAGGTCGCGCACCAGCTCGCGGATGTCGCTGATCGACAGCGGATCGATCCCGGCAAAGGGTTCATCCAGCAGCATGATCGAAGGCTTGGCCGCCAGTGCGCGGGCGATCTCGCAGCGCCGCCGTTCGCCGCCCGAAAGCGCCATCGCGGGCGATTCGCGCAGCCGTGTGAGGCCGAATTCGTCGAGCAGGCGTTCCAGTTCAGCCGCGCGGGTGGCTGCGTCAGGCTCGACCAGTTCGAGCACGCAATTGATGTTCTGTTCCACCGTCATCCCGCGGAAAATGCTGGTTTCCTGCGGCAGATAACCAAGCCCCAGGATCGCGCGGCGATACATCGGCAGGCAGGTCACATCCTCGCCGTCCATCAGGATGCGCCCCGAATCTGGCTTCACCAGTCCCATGATCGAATAGAAACAGGTGGTCTTACCCGCACCATTGGGGCCAAGCAGGCCGAGCACTTCGCCCTTGGCCACGTGCAGCGAAATATCGGTCAGCACCGCCGTCTTGTCATAGCTTTTGGCGATCGAAATCACTTCCAGCCCACTGCCTAGCGGTTGGATCGTGGCGGCGGCGGAATCAGCGGTGCTGCCCGCTTCGGATAGCGTCGACGTGCTCATACTCTGCGGTCTTTAGCAGTCTTGAAGCGGCTGGAAAGGGCTTCAAGCAGTTTGGCAGGATTTTTGCTTAGTTGCGGCATTATCGCCGACAATTGCCCTGCCAACGGCGAAAGGGCGTGCGATTCTCGCGGCTTGGGCAATCATTCATGCCTGCCAAGCAACAAGATTTCGCGCACCGCGCACCCGCTTGCAACTCTGCGCCGCCTTTGCGATACTGCGTCCATCACAACAAACCGTTGGGGAGCGGGTATGATGGGCAAAGCAACCGAGCAGGTCAGGGGCAATGGCCGGGTGCGGGACTGGCGCAAGGCAATGAGCGATCATGTCGCCTATGGCCTGCTGGTTTACACCGGATTGCAGATTTTCGTGACCGTAAAGGCGCTGTCCGAAGGGACATCGGGGCTGATGCCCTACATGGCGCTGATCGTGCTGGTGGCGGGTATCATCCCGGTGTGCCGCTGGTTTGAAAAACGCTGGTTGAATCTCGATGATGCGCAGGCCGCCGACATGGCCTACGCCGCCGCCTTCCGCCGCGATGTGATCGGGCTGTGGGCGGTGGTGATTGGCCTGCCGTTTGTGCTGACAGTGATTTTCAAGGCGTTGCTGGGGGGTTTGTGATTTCCGTGCACCCCGCCGGGCGCACGAACATCAGGAATTCTTATACCGCTCGATCGCTTCGATCGTGACCTGACGCGCTTCGGCGGCGTCTCCCCACTTGCCCACACGCACCCACTTTTCGGCTTCCAAGTCCTTGTAATGGGTGAAGAAGTGTTCGATCTGCTGGAAGATGATCGACGGCAGATCCTTGGTTTCGGCCACGTCCGAATAATAGGGGAAGGTCGTGTCCACCGGCACGCAGATCAGCTTTTCATCGCCGCCATGTTCGTCTTCGAGGTTGAGCACCCCGATCGGCCGCGCGCGCACCACGCAGCCGGGGATGAAGGGCGAACGCGCAATCACCAGCGCATCCAATGGATCGCCATCGGGACTTAGCGTGTGCGGCACGAACCCGTAATTCGCCGGATAGCGCATCGGGGTGTGCAGGATGCGGTCGACGAACAGCGCGCCCGATTCCTTGTCAAACTCGTATTTCACCGGCTCGCCCCCGGTCGGCACTTCGATGATCACGTTGAGTTCTTCGGGCGGGTTTTTGCCGGTGGGGATCTTGTCGATGCGCATGGTGGTCTCTTTGGCTTGGGCCGTGCGTTTTCGCTTGCGGCGGAGAGGTTGAATTGTGCCGCGCCCCTTAATCGGTGGCGCAGGATTGCGAAAGACCCCGCGTGGGCTTAATCGCGCGCTTATGAGCAAAAAGACCCCGCAAGCCATCAGAGGCACCCAGGATATTTTCGGCAAGGATGCCGAGGCTTTCGCCTTTGTGGTTGAAACATTCGAGCGCGTGCGGCGGCTTTACCGGTTCCGCCGGGTGGAAATGCCGGTGTTTGAAAAGACCGAGGTGTTCGCGCGCAGCTTGGGCGAAACCACCGATGTGGTGTCGAAAGAAATGTATTCCTTCGACGACCGCGGCGGGGAATCGCTGACCCTGCGCCCGGAATTCACCGCGGGCATCGCGCGCGCGTTTCTTACCAACGGCTGGCAGCAATATGCGCCGCTGAAGGTGGCGACCCACGGGCCTTTGTTCCGTTACGAACGCCCGCAAAAGGGCCGTTACCGCCAGTTCCACCAGATCGACGCCGAAGTGATCGGCGCGGGTGAGCCGCAGGCGGATGTGGAATTGCTGGCGATGGCGGATCAACTGCTGAAGGAGCTGGGCATCCACGATGTGACGCTCCACCTCAACACGCTGGGCGATGCGGACAGCCGCGAGGCGTGGCGCGCGGCGTTGATCGACTATTTCGGGGCGGTGAAGGGCAACCTGTCCGAAGAATCGCAGGAGCGGCTGGAGAAGAACCCGCTGCGGATTCTGGATTCCAAAGACCCGCGCGACAAGCCGTTTCTGGCTGATGCGCCCAAGATCGACGCGTTTTTGTCGGACGAGGCGCAGGCGTTTTTCGCAGCCGTCACCAGTGGGCTGGATGCGGCGGGGGTGAAGTGGGTGCGGGCCGAAAGCCTCGTGCGCGGGCTGGATTACTATCGCCACACGGCGTTTGAATTCATCCCCGACGAAGGCAGCGCCTCGGCAGCGGCCTTGGGGAGCCAGAGCACGGTGCTGGGCGGCGGGCGTTATGACGGGCTGATGGAGAGCCTCGGCGGTGCAGCCACGCCTGCGGTCGGCTGGGCTGCGGGGATTGAGCGGTTGGCGATGCTGGTGGGCGCGCGGGAGGAAGAGGCGGCAGACCTGATCGTTTTCACCGAATTCGAGGGCTTTGAAAATCTTGCCTTGGAGGTCGTCCAATTGCTTCGAAATGCAACCATGGGTCAGAACGATGCTCTACGAGTTGAATACCTTTCCTCTGGCTCGCGTCGGAAGCGCTATCTCAAGGCGAAGGCTTCGGGTGCATTGCGTGGCCTTTCAGTAGAACCTCACGAGGGTGGATATGGTTGCGTCCGACTGCGTGACCTAAACATTACGGCGAAACGCCCAATGAGGGCAAAGATCGGGAATGCTCTCGAGACGGGATTTTATTTAATTGAGGCTGATCTCGGAAATGCTCATTCTTGGGTGTTTACTGGTCGAAAGAGCTAGCCCCCGCCCCGGACTTGACCCGGGGCCCCGCTTCCCTTTTTCCGCCGCTTCCATAAAAGGCGGGTCGCGGTTCAAGCGCAGGCCAGTTTAGGGTTCGCGCCAAGCCGCCAAGAAAAGCCAAGGGGTCGCGCCATGGGGCAACATCTTGGCGGTTTGGCGGCTTGGCGCGAAACTAAAGGCCGCTGGCGCGGCGACGATGATGTGAAAGAAACCGAAGTGCAAATCCCCCCCGAACGCCTTGACCAGATCGCGCACCGCTTTGCGGAGCTGGAAGCGCGCATGGCGTCGGGCACGCTGGAGGGTGAGGCCTTTGTCCGCGCCAGCCGCGATTACGCCGAACTCCAGACCGTCGCCAAAATCGCCGCCGAGGTGAAAGCTGCGCGTGAGGAAATGGCGGGGCTCAGCGCCATGCTCGCCGACCCCGAAATGAAGGCCATGGCGGAGGAGGAACTAGCCGCGCTCAAGGCGACACTCCCAGATCTCGAACGCCGGCTCGCCATCGAATTGCTGCCGCGCGATTCCGCCGATGCCAAGCCCGCGATGCTGGAAATCCGCGCCGGGACGGGGGGCGATGAGGCCGCGCTGTTCGCCGCCGACCTCTACCGGATGTATGAAAAATACGCCGACGAGCAGGGCTGGAAAATCGAGCCGGTCAGCATCAACGCCTCTGAAATCGGGGGCTTCAAGGAAGTGATCGCCAACATCACCGGCACCGGGGTGTTCGCCAAGCTGAAGTTTGAAAGCGGCGTGCACCGGGTGCAGCGCGTCCCCGTGACCGAAAGCGGCGGGCGCATCCACACCAGCGCGGCGACTGTCGCGGTGCTGCCAGAGCCGGACGAGGTTGATGTCTCGATTGATCCGGGCGATCTGAAAATCGATACCTACCGCGCCAGCGGTTCGGGCGGGCAGCACGTCAACACCACCGATTCCGCCATCCGCATCACCCACCTGCCGACCGGCACGGTAGTGACCTGTCAGGATGGCCGCAGCCAGCACAAGAACAAGGAAAAAGCGATGCAGGTGCTGCGCGCGCGGCTGTTTGAAGCGCAGCGTGAAGCCACCCAAGGTGCCGAAGCCGAAGCGCGCAAGGCGATGGTTGGCAGCGGGGATCGTTCCGAACGCATCCGCACCTATAATTTCCCGCAAGGGCGCGTGACCGATCACCGCATCGGGCTGACGCTGCACAAGCTCGAAGAAGTGCTCGCCGGGCCGGGGCTGGCCGAACTGATCTCCGCGCTGATTGCCGAGGACGAGGGCAAGCGGCTGTCGGCGTTGGCCGAGTAATTGGGGCGCAATGACCGTTTCCGAAGCCATCCGCGCCGCTGCCGAACGGCTTGCCGCCGCCAGCGACACTGCGCGGCTTGATGCCGAATTGCTGATGGCCCACGCGCTGGGGGTCAGCCGCTCGGAAATGCTGCTGCGGGCGATGCAAAGCCCCCCGCCCGCCGGTTTCGCCGCGCTGGTCGATCGCCGGGCGGAGCATGAGCCGGTCGCCTATATCACCGGGCTTGCGGAGTTTTTCGGGCTGGAACTCACCGTCACCCCCGGCACCCTGATCCCGCGCGGGGATAGCGAGACGCTGATCGCAGCCGCGCTGGAGGTTGCGGGGGCGGCTGGCCGCGCGCTTGACCTTGGCACCGGATCGGGGGCGTTGTTGCTGGCGCTGCTGGCGAACCGCGCGGGCTGGCAGGGCGTGGGGGTGGACGCCTCGGCAGCGGCGATGGCGGTGGCGGAGGGCAATGCCGATGCGCTGGGGCTGGCGAATCGCAGCGCGTGGCACCAGCGCGATTGGCTCGCCGATGGGTGGGCGGATGATCTGGGCACCTTCGATCTCGTCGTGTGCAACCCGCCTTATGTTGAGGCGGATGCGGCGCTTGACCGGCAGGTGCGCGATTACGAGCCCGCCAGCGCGCTGTTCGCCGGGCCGCAGGGGCTTGACGATTATCGCGCGCTGATCCCGCAGCTTGGCAAGCTGATTGTGCCGGGCGGGATCGCGATTTTCGAAATCGGCGCAGGCCAGGCCGAGGCGGTCAGCGCCATCGCTGCCACTGCCGGGTTTGCTGTGGAACTGCGCCGCGACCTTGCTGGTAGACCGCGCGCACTGATCCTTCGGTAAGCACCCTTCGGTGAGGAAAAGCGCTGTAGGGCTTGGCAAAGTGCTTTTGCATCGCTAATTGGAAAAACAGGCCAGATGATCTGCGAAGGGCGCAAATCGCTGAGCCACGCTCCTAAACTCGCTTGAATCGGCCGTCTGGGCTTGTCCCCGGCCACGGCAGCGCGGAGCGCGCGGCATCTTTTGGCAAGCCAAGATGATGACGCGCTTTGACGAGGGGTCTGTTGACCGCGCGTGCAGGAATTTTTTGCAGCCGGTCGCTGATTAAGGAACAATTTCCTTGAATAACAATAATCGGAATAACCGTCGTCGTGGACGCGGCAACCGCCCTCAGGGTGGCAATGGCAGTCAGCTCAACCGGATTGACAGCCGCGCGCGGGGCAATGCGCCGCAGATGCTCGACAAGTATAAAAAGCTCGCGCAGGACGCCCACCACAATGGCGACCGGGTGCAGATGGAATATTATCTGCAATTTGCCGACCACTATTTCCGCGTGATCGCCGATAACAAGGCGCGTCAGGATGAAGTGCGCGGTGGACGCCGCCCGGATGAGCGCGAAGCCGCCGAAGAATACAGCGATGATGATTTCGATTTTGATCGGGGCCGCCGCAACGATCGCCCGTCGCATGATCGGCAGAACGATGACAGCAGGCAGCCGCGCGCCGATGCCGAAGATGGCGAATCGGGGCAGGAAGGCGAAACTTTCGCGTCCGATGATCGTGATGGCAACCGCAGCGAATCGCAGCCGCGCCAGCAGAATGCGCGCCGTCAGCCGCGCAAACCGCGTGATGATGCCCGCAGTGAACGGCCTGAGCGTAACGACCGCCCAGAACGCGCCGCGCGCACCGAACGTCCCGAACGCAGCGAACCACGCGTCGAAAAACCTGCTGAAAAGCCAGCCGAAAAGCGTGCTGAAAAGCCCGCCCCCCGCGCCCGCAAGCCGCGCCCGCCGGTTGATGCTGATCGTGGGAGCATTGATTCCTCGATCCTCCCGCCGTCGATCCGCGGCGAGGATTCGGGCAATGGTTCAGGCGATGGCGACGGCACGCTCGAAGCGGTCGGCTGATTGATCGCGGGTGCGGTTCGTCCCCGTGGCGGAAACCCGGACAATGGGCGCGCGGATTTCCGCAATCCCCGCGCTGATCCAGCGTCGCCCCGTGCTCGCCGCGATTGTGCTGGGGCTGATCGCGGCCTGCGCTTACCCGCCGCTGCACCTGTGGCCGCTGGGCCTTGCCGCGCTGGCAGGGTTCGTGTGGCTGATTTACACCGCCCCCACCAAGCGCGCGGCGCTGTGGCTGGGCTGGTGGTTCGGTTGGGCGCACCTGACGCTCGCCAATAACTGGATCGCGACCGCTTTTACCCATCAGGCCAAGATGCCCGAGGCATTGGGCTGGGTCGCGGTGCCGCTTGTTTGCATGTATCTGGCGATCTATCCCGCCTTGGCCGCGCTGGCGGCGCATCTGCTGGCCCGGCGCGCACCGTTGCCTGCCTTTGCGCTGGTGCTGGCAGGTGCGTGGGTGCTGACCGAATGGGCGCGGGGGACGTTCTTCACCGGCTATCCGTGGCCGCCGCTGGGCCTGATGCTGCTCGGCGGGTGGAAAGCGCAGGGGCTTGCGGCGGTGCTGCCGTGGATGGGCACCTATGCGCTGTCCGGGTTTGCTGTCGTGCTGGCTGGCCTGCTGCTGTGGGCGCTGATTGCGCGGCGCTGGGTCGCGGCAGGTGCGGGCGCTGTGGTTGTTGCAGCGTCGATGCACTTTCCGGCAATCGAGGTTACGTCGCCGAGCAAAGGCCTGAATTACACCCTCATACAACCGCTGCTCAAGCAGTCCGAAATCAACGATGCGAGCAAGTTCGAGGAACAATTCGTCCGCCTCGCAGACCTTACCATGCCGGGGCGCGAGCAGTCGCGGATTGTGCTGTGGCCCGAAAGCGCGATCCCCGATTACCTTGAGGATGGCTATCCCGAACGCTACTATTTCCAAACGACCGCCGGGGCCGACCCGGAGTTTGCGCGGCGGCGGATCGGTGCGGTGATCGGGCCGCAATCGACGCTGCTGGCGGGCGTCGTCAATCTTGACATTGCCGCGCGCAAGGACGGCAGTTTGGGGGCGGTCAGCGCGCGCAATTCGGTGATCGCGCTGGGCGGTGACGGCGATATCGCGCACCACTATGCCAAGGCGCATCTGGTGCCGTTTGGCGAATATCTGCCGCTGCGCACTATTCTTGAACCGCTGGGCCTGTCGCGGCTGGTGGCGGGCAGCATTGATTATGCGCCGGGGCCGGGGCCGCGCACGCTCAATCTGGGTGAGCATGGCAAGGCGGGCATCCAGATCTGCTATGAAATCGTGTTTTCGGGCGCGGTGGTGGATGTTGACAACCGGCCCGATTATATCTTCAATCCCTCGAACGATGGCTGGTTCGGCACTTGGGGCCCTCCGCAACATCTGGCGCAGGCGCGGATGCGCGCGCTGGAGGAAGGGCTGCCGGTGCTGCGTTCCACCACCACCGGAATCAGCGCGGTGATCGACGCCAATGGCATCGTGCGCGGTGCGATTGGGCGGGGCAAGGCCGACACGCTCGAAGGCTTTGTGCCCACCGCCCTTCCGCCGACGCTGTTCGCGCGCGCGGGGCATTGGCTGACGCTGGGCTGGGCAGCGCTGTTCCTGCTGCTGGGGCTGGGGATGCCAAGATTGCTTGCGCTCATCCATCGGCGCGGCTAGGGCGAGCAGGCAAGCAGACGGACATAAAGGTTTCCTTATATCTGCATAAGGGCCGGTTTTCCGCCAGACACCGCACTTTCAATCCCTCGGAGGATCCATGCGCACCGAATATCTGTTCACCTCTGAAAGCGTCTCCGAAGGCCACCCGGACAAGGTTTCCGACCAGATTTCCGACGGAATCGTCGATCTGCTGCTGTCGAAAGACCCCGAAGCACGCGTCGCCTGCGAAACGTTGACCACCACGCAATGCGTTGTGCTCGCCGGAGAAATCCGCTGCAAGGGTGTGTTTGAAAACGGCGATTGGGTGCCGGGTGCCAAGGAAGAGATCGAAGCCACCGTGCGCGCCACGGTCAAGCGCATCGGTTACGAACAGGATGGTTTCCACTGGGAAACGCTGCGGTTTGAAAACAAGCTGCACGGCCAGTCAGCACATATCGCGCAAGGCGTGGATGCCGGCGACAACAAGGATGAAGGCGCAGGCGATCAGGGGATCATGTTCGGTTACGCAACCGATGAAACTCCCGATCTGATGCCCGCCACGCTGTATTACAGTCACAAGATCCTCGAACGCATGGCAGCGGATCGCCATTCGGGCGCGGCCCCGTTTCTTGAACCCGATGCCAAAAGCCAGGTGACGCTGCGCTATGAAGAATCGCTTCCTATCGCGGCGACCGCGGTGGTGGTGTCGACCCAGCACAAGCCGGGCTATTGCCTGACCGGGGACAATGCCGATCCGACCAAATATCGCGAGCTGGAAAGCTATATCAAGCGCATCGTTGCAGAAATTATTCCGCCGGTGCTGCTGCGCGAAACCGTCTATTACATCAACCCCACCGGGGCGTTTGAAATCGGCGGGCCCGATGGCGACGCAGGCCTGACCGGGCGCAAGATCATCGTTGATACCTATGGCGGCGCGGCCCCGCATGGCGGCGGCGCGTTCAGCGGCAAAGACCCGACCAAGGTTGATCGCAGCGCGGCCTACATCACCCGCTATCTTGCCAAGAACGTCGTGGCGGCGGGCCTTGCCACGCGCTGCACCATCCAGATCGCCTATGCCATCGGTGTGTCGCAGCCATTGTCGCTCTATGTCGATACGCATGAAACCGGCACGGTTGGCGATGAAAAGATTGAGGCAGCGCTGCTGAGCATCGCCAAGCTCGGCGGGCTGACCCCGCGCAGCATCCGCACCCATCTGGGTCTCAATAAACCGATTTATCAGCGCGCAGCCGCCTATGGCCATTTCGGGCGCAAGGCCGAAGGGGATTTCTTCCCGTGGGAACGGCTGGATCTGGTCAATGATCTGAAGGCAGCGCTGGCCTGATTTTTCGGGTAGGGCGCAACCGATGGTGACGCCCGCCCCGCCCCCTGCTTGCCCGCCCGCTGAACGTATCCTTGCGCTTGATGCGCTGCGCGGGATTGCGGTGATCGGGATCGTGTGGATGAACGTCCTCGCCTTCGCGCTGCCGGGGCCAGCCTATTACAATCCAATGTCCTACGGCGCGGCCAGCCCGGTCGATTACTGGGTGTGGCTGGGCAGCTTTGTGTTCATCGAGGACAAGTTCCGTACGCTATTCGCGATGCTGTTTGGCGTGGGTTGCCTGATCCTGCTGGAACGCGGCGGGGCCAGCGACGCGGGGCGTATGTGGCGAGCGCATTACGCCCGCATGGCGGTGCTGTTCGCGATCGGGCTGATCCACGCGACGCTGCTGGCGAGCAATGATGTGCTGCGTGCCTATGCGATCGCGGGCCTTGCGCTGCCGCTGCTGGCTGGATTGTCGGCGCGGGCACTGGTGGCGGTCGCGCTCGGTTTGCTTACGGTGCACCTTGCCCTGGGCTTGACCGCGCTTGGCACCCCCTTGGTTGATTTTCACGTGAAACATTGGGGCACAGACGCGCTGCTGTGGGCAGAGCGGCAATTTGGCCGCGATCCGGCGGCGTTGGCGATGCTGCTGGAACAGGGGCGCGAGGGGCTGGGCGAACGGATCGTCCGGCGGGGTCTGGGAATCCCGGCGCAATTGGCGACCATCATGGCCTCAATCCCGATCAACCTTGCCGCCATTGCGCTGGGCATGGGGCTGTGGAAGGCGGGGATGCTGCGGGGCGAATGGCGCACCTTCCGGCTGCAACGCGTGGCGGGAATAGCCGCGCTGATGGCGCTGCCGGGGCTATTGGGTTTGGCGGCGTGGCTGGTGGCTCAGGGCTTTCCCGCGGCGCTGGTCGGGCCAGTAGCGCTGGTGCTTTCGGCCCCGTTCGATATGCTGTTGGGGCTGGCCTATGCCGCGCTGGCGATGGCGTTTCTGGCGCGCGACAACGCGCTCACCCGCCGGCTGGCGGCAGTGGGCAGGTTGTCGCTGACGAACTACCTGATGACCAGCGTGGTGCTCGCCGCGATCTTCGCCCCGTGGGGGCTGGGGCTGTTCGGCGAAGTCACCCGCGCGCAGGCTTTCGCGCTCAGTTTCGTGCCGATTGCGGCGATGCTGGCATGGTCGCCGCTGTGGCTCGCACGATGGGGGCAAGGCCCGTTTGAGCGGTTGTGGCGGACTTGGGCGAAGCAACTGTCCTAGCCATCCTCGCCATGGATCGGAGAAGGCCGGTCGAGCGCCAGTTCGGCATCCGAGAAGGTGAACGGGCTGCGCACCCCCGCCATCCCGCCCAGCTCCACCCGCATCCCGCGCGCGATCACCTGAGGATCGGCGAACACCTCGTCCAAGCGGTTGATTGGCCCCGCAGGAACGCCCGCAGCATGGCAGGCATCGAGCAGGCCTTGCTTGGTCCACCCCGCCGCCGCCGCCGCGATTTCGGCGTCCAGCGCCGCCGCATTGGCGGTGCGATCACCATTGGTGGCAAAGCGCGGATCGGCGGACAGGTCGCTGCGCCCCAGCACCGCCATCAGTTTGTGAAACAGCCCGTCATTGGCAGGCGCAAGGATCACGTGGCCATCTGCCACCGCAAACACTCCGTAAGGCGCGACCTGTGCGTGGGCATTACCCATGCGCGGGGGATTTTCGCCAGTGGTGAACAGATAGGTCGCCTGATTGGCGAGCAGCCCGACCGAACAATCCATCAGGCTCATGTCGACCTGTTGTCCGCGTCCTGTCCGCGCCCGCATCAGCAGCGCCGCCTGAATGCCGTTGGCTGCCCAGACGCCGGTGGCAAGGTCGCTGATTGACACCCCCATCTTGACCGGATGGCCTTTAGGCTCGCCGGTCAGCGACATCAGCCCGCTCATCCCCTGCGCGACGAAATCATAGCCCGCTTCGTGCGCGCGCGGCCCGGTCTGGCCGAAGCCGGTGATCGAACAATAGACGAGGCCGGGGTTGCCGCCCGCAACGCTCGCGTAATCGAGACCGAACTTGGCGAGGCTGCCGGTCTTGAAATTCTCGATCACCACGTCGGCCCCGGCGATCAGCGCCTTGACCCGCGCAAGGTCGCCTGCATCCACGAAATCGGCGATGATTGAGCGTTTTCCGCGATTGCAGGCGTGGTAATAGGCGGCCTCGCGGTGGACCCGCCCCTGCGCATCGGTGCGCTCTACCCAAGGCGGCCCCCACAGCCGGGTGCCATCACCTTCCGGGCTTTCCACCTTGATCACATCCGCGCCCAGATCAGCGAGGATCTGCCCCGCAAACGGCCCCGCCAGCACCCGCGCCAGTTCCACCACCTTGAGCCCCGCAAGCGGCGCATTGGGGTTGCGGGGCTGATCGAGCCACATCGCGTTAATCCCCCCCTGCCGCCAGATGCGCGCGCAGGAAAGCTATGCTATCGGCCAGCACGGGTGCCTTGGTGCGGTAGGGTGTGGACAGCGCCATCACCACCTCCTCGTGGGACAACGGGCCGTAGTTCTTCACCTCGACCGGCGCACCCAGTTCGCGCAATTTCGCCGCGAGGTTGTTGGCATTCTTCGCGCGCACTGTGGTATCGCCCTCTGATGTCGCCAGCAGCAGCGGCGGGGCATCTGTGCGGGCATAGGCAATCGGCTGCGTTTCGGCAGGGCGGGGCCATTGCCCCATCGCATCGATCGAACGCTTGCTGGTGAAGGGGTGGAAATCATAGGGGCCAGACAGCCCAACCGCCGCCTTGGTGATGGCAGGATCAACCCCCGCCGCTGTCAGCCATTGGGTATCCAGCGCCAGCATCACCGCGACATAGGCCCCCGCCGAATGACCCATGAACGCGATCCGCGTCGGGTCGCCGCCCTGCGCGGCAATATTGTCGCGCGTCCAAGCTACGGCCTCGGCCCCGTCTTCGAGGAAGGCGGGAAAGCGCACCTGCGGCACCTTGCGGTAATCGGGGATGACGACAAGGAAGCCCTGTTTTGCCAGTGCGCGCCCGGCAAAAGCATAGGCGGCGCGGTCACCCTTGGCCCAGCCGCCGCCGTACCAGAAGATCACCACCGGCAGCTTGTTCTTGACTGCGGTGTCCGGTGCCCAGATGTCGAGCGTCTGCCCGTGGTTGCCGAAAGGCACGGCTTTGGCCACCTGCCGTGCGCCCGCGCCGCCGCCCATCGCCCAGTCATAGGCCGACAGCAAACGCGGCGGCGAAGTGAAGGCGAGGATGCCGCCGATCACCAGCAGCAACGCCAGGCCGACAAACGCGATTCCACGCCGCATCACACGACGTAATGCGCGGTGGTGGAGGCGGCGATGTCAGCTTCGGTCACGCCGGGGGCCATTTCGATCAGGCGGAACGGCGAGGCATGGTCGGGCCGCTGGAACACCGCCAGATTGGTGATCACCATGTCCACCACCCCCGCGCCGGTCAGCGGCAGGGTGCAGGCGGGGATGAACTTGGGGCTGCCGTCCTTTGCGGTGTGATCCATCACCACAATGATCTTCTTCACGCCCGCGACCAGATCCATCGCCCCGCCCATGCCCTTGATCATCTTGCCGGGGATCATCCAGTTGGCAATGTCGCCATTCTCCGCCACTTCCATCGCGCCCAGCACTGTCAGATCAATATGCCCGCCGCGGATCATCGCAAAACTGGTGGCGCTGTCGAAATAGGCGCTGTGCGGCAGTTCGCTGATGGTCTGCTTGCCGGCGTTGATCAGGTCAGCGTCAACCTCGTCTTCATAGGGGAACGGCCCGATGCCCAGCATTCCGTTCTCGCTTTGCAGCGTCACCATCATCCCTTCGGGGATATGATTGGCGACCAGCGTCGGGATGCCGATGCCAAGGTTGACATAATAGCCATCCTGCAATTCGCGCGCGGCGCGCGCTGCCATCTGGTCACGGGTCCAGCTCATGCTGCGACCTCCCTTTCGCGTGTGGTCAGGAATTCGATCTGCTTGTCATAGGGCGCGCCCATCACGATGCGGTTCACGAACACCCCGGCAAGGTGGATCTGATCGGGATCAAGCGCGCCTGCGGGGACGATTTCCTCGACCTCGGCAACGCACACCTTGCCGCAGGTGGCCGCGGGCAGGTTGAAATTGCGCGCGGTCTTGCGGAAGATGAGATTGCCGGTTTCATCGGCTTTCCACGCCTTGACGATGGCGAGGTCAGCGAAGATGCCGTGTTCAAGGATATAGGTCTGCATCACTCCGTCACGGTCGGGGAAGTCCTTGTGTTCCTTGCCCTCGGCGACTTCGGTGCCGACCCCGGTGCGGGTGTAGAATCCGGGAATGCCCGCGCCGCCCGCGCGCATCCGTTCGGCCAGCGTGCCTTGCGGACAGAATTCAACCGCAAGCTCACCCGCCAGATATTGCCGTTCAAACTCCTTGTTTTCGCCGACATAGGAGCTGATCATCTTTCTGACCTGCCGGGTGCGTAGCAGCTTGCCGATGCCTTGATTGTCGATCCCGGCATTGTTGCTGGCAAAGGTCAGGCCAGTCACCCCGCTATCGCGGATCGCGTCGAGCAATCTTTCGGGAATGCCGCACAGGCCAAAGCCCCCTGCGGCGATCAGCATGTCGTTTTTCAGGACGCCGGCAAGCGCACTGGCGGCATCGGGATAGATTTTGGTCATTGAACTGGTTTGCTCGCTCACTCAATCGGCACGCACAGGCCGTCTGCGGAATGTCACATAGGATGATTAGAGGCTTCGAAGCGCGCTGTCACGCCATGCAATCGCCAAAGATGAATTTATATTCATGTTGCGATGCGGCATGCGAATTCGCCATCAAATTGCTGAATAATTAGGCAACTGCTTTTATTGCAAGCAGTTGCGTGCGCTCTTTCGTATCAAAAACCTATAATTTTCCTATTAGTTGCGTTTTATGCAATTGTCAATGAGGCTTTCGCACTTGCACAACAACCATGCCTGCTGCATATGCGAAGTGCCTTTCAGGCATCCTCTCCCAAAACTTTCAAAGCCCGGCCCAGTGCCGGGCTTTTTTTGCCCGACGCAAATCGTCGGGCCTGCCGGACACGCCGCGCCGCCTGCTGATTGCATTCACCTTTCCTTGTTCCTAGCTATTGGTTTCGACCCAAGACCGCCAGCTGCACAGGGATTCCTCCATGGCCGATGCCGAAACCGCCGCTCCGACCCGCGCCGTCAGGTTGCAGGTTGCTCCTGCGCGACAGGAAGAATCGGGGCAGGGCATCGCCCGCATGCCGCGATCGGCGTTCCAGAAGCTCGGGATTACCGAGGGAGATGTGGTCGAAATCACCGGCAAGCGCGCCACTGCCGCGATCGCCATGGCCGCCTACCCGGAAGATGACGCGCTCGATGTGGTGCGGCTCGACGGGTTGCAGCGCGGCAATGCCGAGGCCGGATCGGGTGAACACGTCGACATCGCCAAAGCCGAATCGCGCCCAGCCACCCGCGTGGTGTTTGCGCCCGCCCAGCGCGAGATGCGGCTGCAGGGGCCGACCCAGGCGCTGAAGCGCAATTTCTTCCGCCGCCCGCTGGTGGCCGGTGATCTGGTGGCGACCACCGGGCAGCAGCCGGTGCAGAATATGCCGCCCGATGTTCGCCAGCTCTTGCGCGCTCCAGCCTATGCCTTGACCCAGATTCGCCTCACTGTCGCCGCGACCAGCCCCAAGGGCATTGTCCATATTGACGAGAACACCGAGGTCGAACTGCGCGCCGAATTCGAAGAACCGCGCGATGGCCGGGCGGCGGTCAATTACGATGATGTCGGCGGGATGGACGATACCATTAACGCCTTGCGCGAAATGGTGGAATTGCCGCTTCGCTACCCCGAATTGTTCATCCGCCTCGGCGTCGAACCGCCCAAGGGCGTGCTGCTCCACGGCCCGCCGGGCACGGGCAAGACCCGGTTGGCGCAGGCGGTCGCGAACGAATCGGATGCGGAATTCTTCACCATCAACGGCCCGGAAATCATGGGTTCCGCCTATGGCGAGAGCGAAAAGCGCCTGCGCGAAGTGTTCGAAGAGGCTGCCCGCGCGGCGCCCGCGATCATCTTCATCGACGAAATCGATTCGATTGCGCCCAAACGCACGCAGGTGCCGGGCGAGGCCGAAAAGCGTCTGGTGGCGCAGTTGCTGACGCTGATGGACGGGCTGGAAAAGCGCGCCAATCTGGTGGTGATCGCAGCCACCAATCGGCCCGACGCGATTGACGAGGCATTGCGGCGGCCGGGCCGGTTCGACCGTGAAATCGTGATCGGCGTGCCCGATGAACGCGGGCGGCGCGAGATTCTCAGCATTCACACCCGCGGGATGCCGTTGGAGGCGGCGGTTGATCTGAACGAACTCGCCCGTGTCACTCACGGCTTTGTCGGCGCGGATATCGCCGCGCTGGCGCGTGAGGCGGCGATTGAGGCGGTGCGGCGGATCATGCCCCGGCTGGATCTGGATGAACGCACGATCCCCCCCGAAGTGCTCGAAGACCTGTGCGTCACCCGCGACGATTTCCTCGCCGCGCTCAAGCGCGTGCAGCCATCGGCCATGCGCGAGGTGATGGTGCAGATGCCCAATGTAAGCTGGAGCGATATTGGCGGCGTGGATGATGCCATCGACAAGCTGAAAGAGGGGATCGAACTGCCGCTGAAAAACCCCGAAGCGTTCCGGCGGCTGGGCATTCGTCCGGCCAAGGGGTTCCTGCTCTACGGCCCGCCGGGCACCGGCAAGACCCTGCTGGCCAAGGCAGTGGCGAAGGAAGCTGAGGCCAATTTCATCTCGATGAAAAGCTCTGACCTGCTGTCAAAATGGTATGGTGAAAGCGAACAGCAGATTGCCCGGCTGTTCGCCCGTGCCCGCTCGGTTGCGCCGTGTGTGCTGTTCATCGACGAGATCGATAGCCTCGTTCCCGCACGCGGCAGCGGGCAGGGTGAACCGCAGGTGACGGGCCGCGTGGTCAACACCATTCTGGCCGAAATGGACGGGCTGGAGGAACTGCAATCGGTGATCGTGATCGGCGCGACCAACCGCCCGGCGCTGGTCGACCCGGCGTTGCTGCGGCCCGGCCGGTTCGATGAACTGGTTTACGTCGGCACCCCTGACAAGCCGGGGCGTGAGCACATCCTTGGCATTCACACCGCCAAAATGCCGCTGGCGGCGGACGTTGATCTGGCCGCGCTGGCGGGCAAGACCGAACGCTATACCGGGGCCGATCTGGAGGATGTGGTGCGCCGCGCCGGCCTCAGCGCACTGCGGCGCGTGGGCGGGGAAGTGGACGCGGTCAGCGCGCTCGATTTCGACGAAGCATTAAAGGATTCGCGCGCCACCGTGACCGAGGCGATGGAGGCCGAATACAAGAATATGCGCGGCGAATTGAAAAAGCGCGCGGCGGAAGTTCACCCGATCGGCTTCATCGCGCCGGATATGCTGACCCCGACGCGGGAGAAAAAGCACGATTGAGCGGGCTGGTTTAGAGGATCGGGTACACTCCAAAGTTCCGCAAATGTTTCACGTGAAACATTGCATCGAGCACCGCAATCGCACTGCCTGGAAGGGTTTAGGTGTTTAGTCCCGGCATTTGATGGGTTGGATTGAGGTTAAATCTGTCTGGCTCGATTGTCCACATTTTGCAGATGTATTCGAAGGGCGTGAGGCCCTTGAGGGTCTTCAGCCGCCGCCCATAAT